>ERZ1673743.2958-NODE-2958-length-13842-cov-26.521361_pt1 | contig 13842 bp, 10 predicted proteins | sample MGYA00580197_ERZ1673743 | MGnify/ENA primary metagenome ERZ1673743 (study PRJEB41218, sample SAMN15661795) | gut metagenome | host: Homo sapiens | place: Canada: London | collected 2015-08-20/2019-03-30 | study: EMG produced TPA metagenomics assembly of... | reverse complement strand
GGGCTTCCTTGGCCGCAAGGTGCAGGAAAAGGTGTAAGGAGGGCATGAAGATGAACAAGAATCGCAAAACGCTCAAAATGCCCGTGCGCTACCTCATGAACGCCGTGCTGGTGGTGCTGCTGTTCCTGGCCCTTTCCTACATGACCGGCAACATGCTCTCCACTTACCAGAACAAGGTGCTCATGACCGTGGGCATCAACATCATCCTGGCCGTGTCCCTGAACGTGGCCACCGGCTATCTGGGCCAGCTGCCGCTGGGCCACGCCGGTTTCATGGCCGTGGGTGCTTACACCTGCGCCCTCTTCACAAAGTACAGCCCTCTGCCCGATGGCGTTTCCTTTGCCATCGGCCTTGCACTGGGCGCTGTGATGGCCGGCCTGTTTGGCGTCCTCATCGGCGTCCCGGCCCTCCGTCTGACCGGTGACTATCTGGCCATCCTGACCCTGGGCTTCGGCGAGATCATCCGCATCACCCTGAACAACATCGACGATGTGCTGGGCTACAGCCTGTTCTACGGCTCCAAGGGCCTCAAGAACATCCCCAAGTACTCCAACTTCGCCAATGTCTTCCTCTGTGTGGTCATCACCTGCTTCCTCATCCATGCCATGATGAAGAGCCGCCATGGCCGTGCCGTCCTCGCTATCCGCGACAACGAGATCGCTGCCGAGAGCTGCGGCATCCAGACTACTTATTATAAGGTCATGGCCTTTGCTTTCTCTGCTGCCTTTGCCGGTCTGGCCGGTGGTCTGTACGCCTGCTACATCGGCGTTCTGAACCCTTCCACCTTCGGCTTCATGAAGTCCATCGAGATCCTGGTCATGGTGGTTCTGGGCGGCATGGGCTCCATGCTGGGCTCCATCCTCTCCGCTACCGTCCTGACCATCCTGCCCGAGGCTACCCGCAGCTTCGACAGCTACCGCATGGTCATTTACTCGCTGGTGCTCGTCCTGATGATGATCTTCCGTCCGGGCGGACTGCTGGGCAGCTACGATTTCTCCATGAGCCGCATCGTGGAAAAGGTCATGAACGGCGAGCTGTTCCACAAGAAGAATGCTGACAAGGAGGGCGCAGACCATGAGTGAGTTCCAGACGAAGTTACACAGCGTCCCTTCCGGCGGCTTCCTGACCGACCGCGACAAGGATAAAAAGCCCATCCTCGACGTCCGTGAACTGGGCATCGACTTCGGCGGCCTGACCGCCGTGGACGGCTTCAACCTGATGATCGGCCGCAACGAGATCACCGGCCTTATCGGCCCCAACGGCGCCGGTAAGACCACCGTCTTCAACCTGCTGACCAACGTCTACCAGCCCACCCGCGGTTCCATCCTCATCGATGGGATGCCCACCGCCGGCAAAAAGACCTATCAGGTCAACCGGATGGGCGTGGCTCGTACGTTCCAGAATATCCGCCTGTTCAAGGAACTGTCCGTCATCGACAACATCAAGGTGGGCCTCCACGAGTCCATGAAGTACAATCTGGGCTCCTCTCTCATCCGCCTGCCCAACTACTGGAAGGAAGAGAAGCGCTGCACCGAACGTGCCTTCGAGCTGCTGGACATCTTCCACATGGCCGACCTCGCCGATGCACAGGCCGGCAGCCTGCCCTACGGCGCACAGCGCCGTCTGGAGATCATGCGCGCGCTGGCTACCAGCCCGAAGCTGCTGCTTCTGGACGAGCCGGCCGCTGGCATGAACCCCTCCGAGACCGCAGAGCTGACGGAGACCATCCGCCGCATCCGCGACGAGTTCAACATCGCCGTCCTGCTCATCGAGCATGATATGAGCCTCGTTATGGGCATCTGCGAGGGCATCGCCGTGCTGAACTTTGGCCGCATCATCGCCAAGGGTACGCCGGACGAGATCCGCAACAATCCCCAGGTCATCGAAGCCTACCTGGGCAAGAAGGAGGGCTGAACGATGGCACAGACTTTGCTGAAAGTTGATAACATCAACGTCTTTTATGGCAACATCCACGCAGTCAAGGATGTCTCCTTCGAGGTGAACGAGGGCGAGATCGTCACCCTCATCGGTGCCAACGGTGCCGGTAAGTCCACCACCCTGAAGACCATCTCCGGCCTGCTCCACCCGAAGACCGGCGACGTCCTCTACAAGGGCAAGAGCATCAAGGGCGTCCGCGCTCATAAAATCGTCGAGGCCGGTCTGGCACAGGTGCCGGAAGGCCGTCATGTCTTCCTGCATATGACCGTGGAAGAGAATCTGGACATGGGCGCTTATACCCAGCCTGCTTCCACCATCGCTCCCAACAAGGAGAAGGTCTTTGAGCTCTTCCCCCGCCTGAAGGAGCGCCGCAAGCAGCTGGCCGGCACCATGTCCGGCGGCGAGCAGCAGATGCTGGCCATGGGCCGTGCTCTGATGAGCAACGCCTCCATGCTGATGCTGGACGAGCCCTCCATGGGTCTGTCGCCCCTGCTGGTGCAGGAGATCTTCGACATCATCCAGAACATCCACAAAGAGGGCATGACCATCCTGCTGGTCGAGCAGAACGCACAGATGGCCCTTTCCGTGGCAGACCGCGCCTACGTCCTCGAGACGGGCCGCGTGGTCATGGATGGCACCGGTGCTGAGCTGCTGACCAACGAGCGTGTCCGCAGCGCATATCTGGGCGGTTAAATTACAAAAAGTAAAAGAGGCGTGACCTTGCGGTCACGCCTCTTTGTTTTATATGAGCTGATGTTGTCAGCCTGTATATTTGCTGACTTCCAGCAGCTCCTCGGCCCGCTTGACCTGTTCCGCCGTGGGCGGGACAGCATCGGGCAGGGGATAAGGGATGCCGAGCTTCTGCCACTTGAAGAGGCCCAGCGTGTGGTAGGGCAGCACCTCCACCCGCTGCACCGTCTTGAGGGACGAGATGAACTCTGCGGTCTTCCGCAGGCCGTCTTCGTCGTCCGTCAGGCCGGGGACGAGGACATGGCGTATCCAGAGCGGCACGCCGAGGTCGGAGATGTGGCGCGCCATCGCAAGGATGTTCGCGTTGTCCCTGCCGGTGAGCCTGCGGTGCTTCTCCGGGTCGATCTCCTTCAAATCGAGGATGACGAGGCTGGTGGACTTCATCAGCCGGTCAAAATCGGCCAGATAAGCCGCATCGTCGGGGCGGAAGGGCTGACCGGCGGTGTCCAGAGCCGTATGCACGCCCTTGGAGCGTGCCAGCTCGAAGAACGCCGTCAGGAACTCCATCTGGCGCAGCGGCTCGCCGCCGCTGACCGTGATGCCGCCCTTTTTGCCCCAGTAGTTGCGGTAGCGCCACACCCGCTGGAAGAGCTTGTCCACCGTCCATTCCTCGCCGCCCTCAGCCCATGTCTCCGGGTTGTGGCAGTATTTGCACCGCAGGGCGCACCCCTGCAAAAAGACGACGAAGCGGACGCCGGGGCCGTCCACAGAGCCGAAAGTCTCAAGCGAGTGGACGTATCCGATGGGGTTACAGAGCTGCATGGCAGGTACGGGAGATGACGTCCATCTGCTGCTCGCGGGTCAGGTCGATGAACTTGACGGCGTAGCCGGAGACACGGATGGTGAAGTTTGCGTACTCCTCCTTCTCGGGGTGCTCCATAGCGTCGATGAGCTTCTCCTTGCCGAAGACATTGACGTTCAGGTGGTGTGCGCCCTGGTCGAAGTAGCCGTCCATGACCTGCACCAGATTCTCAACGCGCTCGCCCTCGCTGTGGCCCAGAGCGTCGGGGTTGATGGTCTGGGTGTTGGAGATGCCGTCCAGAGCCCAGTGGTAGGGCAGCTTGGCCACGGAGTTCAGAGAGGCCAGCAGGCCGTTCTGCTCTGCGCCGTAGCTGGGGTTGGCACCGGGTGCGAACGGGGTGAAGGCCGCACGGCCATCGGGCAGAGCGCCGGTGTACTTGCCGTAGACCACGTTGGAGGTGATGGTCAGGATGGAGGTGGTAGCCTCGGAGTTGCGGTAGGTGTGGCGCTTCTTGATCATCTCCAGGAAGGTGCGCAGCAGCCACACGCCGATCTCGTCGGCGCGGTCATCATCGTTGCCGTACTTGGGGAAGTCGCCCTCGGTCTCAAAGCCGGTGGCAAGGCCGCTCTCGTCACGCACCACCTTCACCTTGGCGTACTTGATGGCGCTCAGGGAGTCGATGACGTGGGAGAAGCCTGCAATGCCGGTGGCAAAGGTGCGGCGCACATCGGTGTCGATGAGTGCCATCTCGGCTTCCTCGTAGTAGTACTTGTCGTGCATATACTGGATGAGGTTCAGCACGTTGACGTACAGGCCGGCCAGCCAGTCCAGCATCTGGACGTACTTGGGCAGCACCTCGTCGTAGTTCAGGTACTCGCCGGTGATGGGGGCGTAGTTGGGGCCGCACTGCTCGTGGCTCTTCTCATCCACACCGCCGTTGATGGCGTAGAGCAGGCACTTTGCCAGGTTGGCACGTGCGCCGAAGAACTGCATCTCCTTGCCGGTCTGGGTAGCAGACACGCAGCAGCAGATGGAGTAATCGTCGCCCCAGACGGGCTTCATGACGTCGTCGTTCTCGTACTGGACGGAACTGGTGTTGATGGACACCTTGGCGGCGTACTTCTTGAAGTTCTCAGGCAGAGCAGAGGAGTACAGAACGGTCAGGTTCGGCTCCGGTGCAGGACCCATGTTCTCGAGGGTATGCAGGAAGCGATAGCAGTTCTTGGTGACCATGCTGCGGCCGTCCATGCCGATGCCGCCCACTTCCAGCGTTGCCCAGACGGGGTCGCCGGAGAACAGCTGGTTGTAGCTGGGGATGCGGGCGAACTTGACCATGCGGAACTTCATGACCATGTGGTCGATGAGCTCCTGTGCCTGACTTTCGGTCAGGATGCCCTTGTCCAGATCGCGCTGGATATAAATGTCAAGGAAGGTGGAGATGCGGCCCACGCTCATGGCGGCGCCGTTCTGGGTCTTGATGGCGGCCAGATAGCCGAAGTACAGCCACTGGCAGGCCTCCTTGGCGTCCTTGGCGGGCTGGGAGATGTCGTAGCCGTAAGCCTCGGCCATCTTCTTCATGCCCTTCAGGGCGCTGATCTGGCGGGCGATCTCCTCGCGCAGGCGGATGACGTCATCGGTCATGGTGCCGTCGCCGCAGTTGGCGAAGTCTTCCTGCTTGAACTTGATGAGGGCGTCGATGCCGTACAGTGCCACACGGCGGTAGTCGCCGACGATACGGCCACGGCCATAGGTGTCGGGCAGGCCGGTGATGATGTGGGTGTGGCGGGCGGTCTTCATCTCGGGGGTATAGGCATCGAACACAGCCTGATTGTGGGTGCGGGTGTAGTCGGTGAAGATCTTGTGCAGCTCTTCAGAGGGCTGGTAGCCGTAGGTAGTGCAGGCCTGCTCCGCCATCTTAATACCGCCGTAGGGCATGAATGCACGCTTCAGGGGCTTGTCGGTCTGCAGGCCGACGATCTGCTCAAACTCTTTCAGGCTCTCGTCGATGTAGCCGGGGCCGTACGCGGTCAGACCGCTGACGACCTCGGTCTCCATATCCAGTACGCCGCCCTTGGCACGCTCGGCCTTCTGCAGCTTCTGCAGGGCACCCCAGAGCTTATCGGTGGCCTCGGTGGGGCCAGCCAGGAAAGACTCGTCGCCGTCATAAGGGGTGTAGTTCTTCTGGATAAAGTCGCGGACGTTGACTTCCTCTTTCCAGATGCGGCCCTCAAAGCCTTCCCACTGTTCAAAATCGATCATTGGAACCTCCTTGCTCCGTTCCTGACGCTCTGACCAATCTGCTTTGCAATAATTAGTTAGAGCAGTCTAACTGTTCCGTCTTAAAAAAGCCGCCGATTGCGGTTTCTGAAAGACAGGGTGGTACAGGGCGCAGAGGTATTTGGATGGCAACCCCTGCGCTGTTTATGAGCCGCTGCAGACAGGCAATCGAGTCCGACTGCAACGGCCTGACAATATAATAACAGTGATTCTCAGAAAAAGCAAGAGGGAACCTGTGGATTTTCTACAAGAGATGGCGGTTTTTGTTATGAAAAATGCTCATGGAGGCCGCCGGAGAAAAAATTTTTGAAAATTTGAAAAACGGACTTGACAGTCATGACAAACTATGGTATCCTGTTGTCACGGCAAGGTTAGTTAAACCTAACCAAAGCTCCTCCGATTCACTGCAAAGGGATGCCTGCAACTCTCTTTGAGGCGATTCGGTTCCTCCATTCCATTCTCCTAATTTTGAAGTTGCTTTCATAACCATTGCATACCGTCTGGGCGGCCTTTTTGCCCGCATCCTGCGTTGCTTCTCCTTGCAATCCATCAGGATTGCTGCGGAAAAGCGCCTTGCCTGCTGACAAAAATACTCGTCCATCCGGCACACTCTGGCTATAAAAACAACTTCGGCGAAAGCGGCTTATGGTTTGCTCCGCTTTCCCTGCGCGCAGCGCGGGGCGCTCTGGTACGGCGCTCTGTGCAAAAAAGAACAAAATGCGGGACACACAGACTTGACCACCTGTGCGCCCCGCTTTTTGTTTTGCAAAGGGAGCGGCAGAACGTCGGCAGAGCTGTCTCTTGACACCCCGGGTGAGTGTACTATAATAAGGTGTGTCGGAAAAACGAGAAAAGTTGTTTTTCTTCGGAACGATAAAATGGGAGGAAATGAATGAAAAAATTAGCGAGGGCCATCGTGAAGATGCGCAGGCTCATCCTCATCGCGGCGGTCCTGCTGCTCATCCCGGCGGCAGTGGGAGCCATCGCCACGCCCATCAACTATGACATCCTTTCTTACCTGCCTCAGCAGCTGGACTCCCGCGTGGGCCAGCTGCTGCTGGAAACGGATTACCATCTGGCCTCCACCAACATGATAACCGTGGAGGGGATGCCCACCAACGAGCTGCTGGCCATGAAGGCCGAGATCGACGAGGTGCCGGACGTGCTGAACACCTTCTGGCTCAGTGACGTGCTGGACCCGGCGGTGCCGACGGAGATGCTGCCGGCAGATGTCCAGCAGTTTATGTTCGGCAAGAACGACTCCACCATCCTCATCGTCCAGCTGGGCGGCTCCAGCGTCAGCGAGGAGACGATGCAGGCCGTGGCCCAAATCAAGAAGATACTCCGGAAGAATTGCTTCTTCGGCGGCATCAGCGTCATCCTGAGCGACACCAAAGAGCTGGTCATGGGCGAGATGCCCTGGTATGTGCTCTGCGCCGTGGGCGGCTGTCTGCTGGTGCTGTTCCTTTCGCTGGAAAGCTGGCTCACGCCGTTTTTGTTCATGCTGGGGCTGCTCTTCCCGCTGGTCTATAACTTTGGCACGAATATTTTCCTCGGTCAGGTCTGCTTTATCACTGTGTCGCTGGCGGCGGTCTTGCAGCTGGGCGTGACGATGGATTTCTCCATCTTTCTGCTCCACCGCTACGACGAGGAAAAGGAGCTCTGTGCCTCCAACGAAGAGGCCATGGAGAACGCCATCTGTAAGACCATGAGCTCCATCACGGCGTCCAGCCTGACGACCATTGCGGGCTTTCTGGCCCTCTGTGCCATGCAGCTGACGCTGGGCGCAGACCTCGGCATCGTCATGGCAAAGGGCGTGGCGCTGGGCGTCATCTGCACCATCGTCATCCTGCCCTCGCTCATTCTCTTCTTCGATAAGTGGGTGGAAAAATACCGCCACCGCACCTTTATGCCCAAGCTCACCCGCCTGAGCCATTTTGTTTCCAAACACCCGATGCCCGTCGTGGTGGTGTTCGTCCTGCTGATGATCCCCTTCGGGCTGGCCCAGAGCAAGACCGACATTTACTACAACATTTTTGCCGCTCTTCCGCAGGATATGCCCGGCATCGTGGGTACGAACAAGCTGGGCGAAGACTTCGGCATGATGACCAGCCACTTCATCCTCGTCCGGGAGGAGCTGACTGCCTCTCAGGTGTCCACCCTCTGCGATGAGATAAAGGAGGTGGACGGCATCACGCAGGTGGTCAGCCTCGACTCCATCACCGGCCCGGGCTTTGAGACGGAACTTCTGCCCGGCGAGCTGATGAACATCGCCCAGAACGGCGGTTACAAGCTCATCCTTGCCAATGGCCGTTATAAGTCGGGCAGCGACGCGCTGAACGCGCAGGTGGACGAGCTGGTCCGCCTCGTCAAGGAGGCAGACCCCGAGGGCCTCGTCACCGGCGAGGGTGCCATGATGAAAGACCTCGTGGAGATCGCCGACGAGGACTTCAAAAATGTCAACATCTGGTCCATCGCGGCGGTGCTGGTCATCATCGCGCTGTCCTTCCGCAGCCTGTCGGTGCCGGTGCTGCTGGTGGCCAGCATCGAAGCGGCCATCGCCATCAACATGGGCATCCCGTACTTTATCGACGACTCGCTGCCCTTCATCGCCAGCATCGTCATCGGCACCATCCAGCTGGGCGCGACGGTGGACTACTCCATCCTCATGACCACCCGCTACCGCGAAGAGCGGCTGGCCCTCCGCTCGCCCAAGGCGGCGGCACAGCAGGCCCTCGAGCACTGCAGCCAGAGCATCCTGACAAGCGGCCTGACCTTCTTCGCGGCCACCTTCGGCGTCGCGGCCATCAGCAAGGTGGAGCTGCTGGAAAGTATCTGTATGCTCATCTCCCGGGGTGCGCTCATCAGTATGGTGGTCATCCTGCTGGTGCTGCCCGCCGGCCTGATGCTGCTGGACGGCCTCATCTGCCGCACCACCTACCACTGGCTCAACGCCCCCAACGCTGCAAAGGAGTGAATGCTATGAGAAAAACTCAGAATTTTCTGCGCCGCGCTGGCTCTGCGGCGCTTGCCCTGACCCTGACGGTCAGCCTCTGTCAGCCCGCCTTTGCGGCGACCAGGGCGCCCTTCTCGAAGGACGAGACGGTGTATGCCGTCATGGCAGCGGACGGCTCTGTCACCAAGACCACCGTCAGCGAGCATCTTTACAATGCCGACGGCCTCGCCGGTGTGGAGGACAGGTCCACCCTGAAAAACATCGTGAACACCGAGAGCTTCGCCGAGTACACCCGGAACGGCGATACCCTCGTCTGGAACACCGACGACACCGATGTTTACTACAAGGGCGACACGGACCGTCAGCTGCCCATCTCTGCCAAAGTGACCTACACGCTGGACGGCAGGACCGCCCCGCTCAGCGAGCTTCTGGGCAAGAGCGGCCACCTCGTGCTCACCATCGACCTGACCAACCATGAGACCGGCAAGGTGACCGTGAACGGCAAAGAGCGCACCATCGTCACCCCGCTGGTCACGGCGGTGGGCGTCGTGCTGGGCGATGACGCCGGCAACGTCAACGCCGTGAACGGCCTGCTGGAAAGTGCGGCCAAGAGCAGCGTCGCGGCCTTCGTCACCCTGCCGGGGGTGAAGGATTCCCTCGACGGCCTGCTTCCCGAACAGGTGAACGGCGTGGCCGAGTACTTACAGGACAGCGTGACCGTGGAGGCCGACGTGGAGTCGCTGACAGCGCCTCAGATCCTGCTGGCCTGTGCGGCGAGCGCCGAGGCACTGGGGCAGGGGGATGAAGTCTTCGACCTCGACAGCCTCAACGATTTGACCGACGGCATCGCGGCGCTGAATGATGCCATGAACCAGCTGCTGGACGGTGCGTCGCAGCTGAAAGCGGGCGCGGCACAGCTTGCCGCCGGTTCGCTGGCTCTGCTGGATGGGGCCAACCAGCTGGACAGCGGCCTCGGCCAGCTGACGGAAGGGCTGGACACCCTGACGTCCAACAACGCCGCCCTGACTTCCGGCGCACAGCAGGTGGCCGACGGCGTGCTGGACTCCGCCAACCAGACCCTCATGGAGAACGGCCTCATCGACACCCCCATGATGTGGGATACCTATGAAGCCGTCATTGACGACATCCTCTCGCTGGGCGACAAGACGCTGGCGGCGGGCCGCAAAAAGATGGTGCGCACCATCTGGGAGCAGGCTCCGCAGTTCAAGGCCAGCCAGCTGGACATCGCGCTCTACCTCGCGGCCACCAGGACCGACCACGACCTTGAGGCCGCTCTGCGCCTGATGCAGAGCTTTTCGCCCGATTTCATCATGGGCTGGCTGAAAAAGCTCACCGACAGCGGCGCCCAGCAGAAGATCCACGACGAGCTGGTCTATCAGACCGCCAACAGCGAGGATATGGCCAGCGTCCGCGCCCTGAAAGAAAATCTGGGCCAGATACAGTTCTTCGTGTCCAGCGTCGGCCAGTACGCCGCCGGCGTGGCTGCGGCCGCTGACGGCGCACACGCCGCCAAGGCCGGAAGCGCTCAGCTGGCCGGCGGCGCATCCGCCCTGTATGACGGTGTGCTCCAGCTCCAGAACGGCACCGACCAGCTCGGCGGCGGCCTCGTGCGGTTCAACGACGAGGGCATTTCTCAGCTCACCGGTGCGCTGGATGCCGACCAGCTCCACGCCCTGCAGACCGTGGTGGAAGAGATGACCGGCCGTCTCGCCGACTACACCAGCTTTGCCGGTGTACCCGAGGGTGCGTCCAGCCGGGTGAAGTTCCTCTACAAGACCGCCGAGACGCCCGCCGAAACGGCTCCGGTGGAGACGGCGGCAGACAACGCCTCGGAGGGGAACTTCTTCCTCCGCCTGTGGCACCGCCTGCTGGCCCTGTTCGGGCTCTGAACCGACAAAATCGTATCTCCCGCCCCCGGCCTCGGAGCCCAGAACGCTCCCGGCCGGGGGCTTTGTTTGTGCAGCATTCTTAAATTTTGGACCGTTGATTTGTGGCAATTTACAAAAATTGAACGTCCCCTTGACAAATCTATAGGGGGGGGGGGTAAAATAAAATCAAACCAGCCCTTAGCCATAGCAGGGCATGGCGAACAAAGGCTTATTATATGGAGGAACCAGACAAATGAAGATGTTGAAAAAACTGCTGGCCATTGTGCTGACCGGTGCAATGGCCCTGACCCTTCTCACAGCCTGCGGCAGCAACGCTGTGAATGACAAGAACATTGCGGATGCTCTGAATGACATGGCCAAGGGTTCACTTGCAACCTATACCTTTAAGTCCCGGACGGATGAACAAGCGATGGCAAAAGCTATCGCTGCGTTGTCCGAGTCGGATCGGAACATGAAGGATGGTGAATTGCCTCCGAAAGTCAAGGAGATTCTTGGGCTCAATGAGGGCGTCGCAAATGAAGAAAGCCGCTTTGTCTGGTATGGAGCAGTTTTTGCCGATGAGATCGGAACAGCCGGACAGGCTTATAATGTGATGAATAATATCCTGAGCAAAAACGCTGTGAATGCAGATAAGCTGGAGGGCGAACCCGAAGACATCCGCTACATAGGCACTGCACTTGGTACTATGACCTATCACGGTGGAAAGCCGACAACGGTGCGCATCATCGTAGTCACCGCACCGGTTAAGAAGTAATAATAAGCGCCGCAGCGCCCCCGAAAGCATGATTTTTTTCCATAAAAAATGACAGCAGGCCCTGGAGCATATCGCTCCGGGGCCTTGCTGTTTTTTGGGTTTGGGTCATGGGCGGGGGCAGCTTCTTCGTCCGCCTGCTCGGCCCTCCACGATGCCCTTGCTGGACAGCAGCTTGACGGCTTCCCGGATGGTGCTGCTTTTATCGCAATTTTCAAAAATAGTGCCTATCAAAATAGCATATTTGCGATATGCAGTTTGCGGATGTTGCTTGTGCATTAAAAACGCAAACTGCTATATTTTACACGGACCAGCGACCCGACCACCTCACAGTGTGCGCTGTGGGGGAACATATCCACCGGCGTGAAGCCCTCGGCGCGGTAGCCTTTCTGGGTCAGGAGCGCGAGGTCGCGGGCCATCGTCTCGGGGTTGCAGCTGACGTAGACGATGCGCTTCGGGGCCATGCGGGCCACGCTCTCGAGGAAGGCAGGCGTCGAACCCTCCCGGGGTGGGTCCATGAAGACGACATCGGCCTTCTGGCCCGCGTCGGCGGCTTCCCGTATCCATGCGGTGGCGTCAGCGGCAAAGAAGCGGGCGTTTTTTACGCCGTTGTGCTTTGCGTTGCCGATGGCGTCCCGGACGGCGTCCCGGTTCACTTCCACGCCCACCACCTGCCGGGCCTTATCAGAGGCCGTCAGGCCGATGGTGCCGATGCCGCAGTAGGCGTCGAGGACGACTTCTTTGCCGGTGAGGTGGGCGGCATCGACGGCCAGCCCGTAGAGCACGGCGGTCTGGACGGGGTTCACCTGATAGAAGCTGCGGGGGCTGAGGGCGTAGGTCTTGCCGCAGAGGGTGTCGAGGATGAAGCCCTTGCCGTAGAGGACTTTTTCGTCCTCGCCCAGAACGACGCTGGTGCGGCGGGGATTGTAGTTCTGTACGACGGTGGTGACGGGGACGCCCCGCTTTTCGGCCTCGGCCAGCAGGGCTTTCACGAAGTTCTTCGCGCCGGGCAGCACGGGCTGGGCCGTGACCAGCACTACCATCACCTGACCGGTGGCGACGCCCCGGCGGAGCAGGCAGTGGCGGAGCAGGCCGGTGCCTTTGTCCTCGTTGAAGGGCTGGTAGCGGCAGGCGTTGGCGGCGGCGCGGACGGCCAGCATCACCTTGTCCAGTACCTCGTCCTGCAAAAGGCAGCTCTCCACCGGCAGCACCTTGTGGGTGCGGGCCGCGTAGATGCCGGAGGTGAGTTTTCCACCGGCGGCGGGGGCAAAGGTGGAGATCACTTTATTGCGGTAGTGGTAGGGCGTTTCCATCCCCCGGATGGGGGCGACAGGGCCGTATTTGCCCAGCAGGGCGCGGACGTCGGCCTCTTTCTTTTTGAGCTGTGCGGCGTATTCGGTGGCCAGCATCGGGCAGCCGCCGCAGTTTTTGGTGCGAAGTTTGCAATCCATACCTATATCCTCCGAATGCTTGACAAAGCAGTAAAAAATCACTATACTACAAATAGAAAAGGCACTGCGACAAGCGGTTGACCCTTTGGGCTAGGATTCTATGTTACTAGAAAACCGTCACCGGCCAGGGTGGCGGTTTTCGCTTTTCACTCTGATGGTAAAGACCAGTCCAAAAATATGGAGCGTCAAAGTAATGGGCATATCTCTCACCTCCTTTCGGAAGTGGAGCCAACCGCCTGCCGTATGTGCAGCGCCTTTTCATCTGCTATCTTATCATAATGTTTAACAGAATGCAACGCGAAAGCTCCCGTAATAGGGAGCTTTTTGTGTTATAAAGGCGGATGCTCAGCCGTAGGGGTCATACAGGTCATATTCTTCCGCTTCTGCGTGCTTTTCGTTCAGCACGGCGATGGCCTGTTCCAGCTCGCTCTGGGAGCAGCCGCTCTCGCTCACCAGCGCCCGCACAGCCTGCGCGAGGTCGCCGCCAAAGACGGTGTCCAGCCGCTGGCGCATGGTGTAGACGCCGTAGGCCCGGCGGGTGACGGTGGGGGCGTAGAGGTTGTGGTTCTGCTCTTTGGTGCAGGTGACCCAGCCCTTCTCTTCCAGCCGGTATAAAAAGTTCAGCACGGTGGCGGCGGCCCAGCCTTTTTCGGCCAGACGCGCACCGATGTCCCGCCGCGACACGGGCGGTTTGCAGTCCCACAGGGCCAGAAGCACCTGTTCCTCCGCCGCCGAAAGGGCTTTCAGCCTGTCCGGAATGCCATACATGGGGGCAATCTCTCCTTTATGAGTAAAAAACTTAATTTTACATTTGTCTCAGATGCTGCCATTATAGCAAAAATCAGGAGAAAGGACAAGAGCAGAAAACCCAGCAGTCATGCGGTTTTTCACGAGCTATTTTACAAATGTCTCTGAAAATGTCCTCTGCGTGGGGACATTTGTGCGCTTCGTGCGCCCGCCCGGGCTTTGACGGCTCAACTTTGTGCAAAGATGCTCTTGTTTTGCACCCCCAAAAACCATTATACTACGGACAAATCCAGAGCACAACGCCCGAACGGGCCGTCAGA
>ERZ1673743.2955-NODE-2955-length-13848-cov-4.763866_pt1 | contig 13848 bp, 8 predicted proteins | sample MGYA00580197_ERZ1673743 | MGnify/ENA primary metagenome ERZ1673743 (study PRJEB41218, sample SAMN15661795) | gut metagenome | host: Homo sapiens | place: Canada: London | collected 2015-08-20/2019-03-30 | study: EMG produced TPA metagenomics assembly of... | reverse complement strand
AAAATGATAAAATCAGCAGAATGTGATATTGAAATATGGCAATTTTTATTGAAAAAATATATATCTTTGCACGCTAATATGTCTGCATAAAGCCCATGACGGCAACTGGTAGTCAGGTTGTTTGTCGCCGGCAGTAAAATTCACAGCAACAAACATTCTCAGACCGCTTACAAAAATCATATCACATAATCTCACGGTAAGATCATAAATCAATCATAAATCAATCATAGGCTAATGAAGAAACTGTACACACTTCTTTCCATGGCCGTGGCTGCGGCCACAGTAATTCCGGCATCGGCTCAGCTGAGTCTGGCTGACAGAATGCAGTTGCGTCGGCAACGTGCCGAGCTGGCACACACGGCTGTGACACGTGGATCGGCAGCGATAAAAGATGCCGGTCACACATTCGGGTTCATCAGGCTTGCAGCCGGCAGTAGCCGTGCCGATCTTGAGGCTGAGGGTGTCACTGTTGCCTCGGTGCGCGGCGACATTGCCCTGGTATCGGTGCGCGCCGGTGACGAGGAGCGAGTGGCATCGCTTGATTGCGTGGCCGAGTTCCAGCTGTCGCGCCCCGTAAAGGCCGACATGGATCTGTCGCGTCAGATGTCGGGCGTGGAATCCATACACAACGGCGTGGAGCTTGACCATCCCTATACCGGGAGCGGGGTCATTGCCGCGGTGGTCGACCAGGGGCTGGATGCCAACCATATCAATTTCCGTAACTCAGACGCTACTTCGCGTATCGGTTATCTGGGGCACACCTATACCGATCCGAGCAGTGAAGGGGGCTGGAGCGGCGTCACATACGACCGAGACAATATATGGCGTTTCACTACCGACACCGACGAGACGTTCCATGCCACCCATACCCTGGGCATAATGGCCGGCAGCTACAGAGGCGAGGCACAGGTGGCTGTGGCCGACAACAGCCAGACAGCCACTATACAGACCATGGCCAATCCGTATTACGGCGTGGCCACAGGCGCCGACATCGCCGCCGGCGTGACCGATCTGGTCGACATGCTCATTGCCGAGAGTATCGACATGATACTCAACTACCGCTATGAACAGCAGAAACCCTGTGTGCTGAGCCTTTCGCTGGGCTCTAATGTCAACAGCCACCGGCCGAATTCGCTCATGGGACAGTTCCTTGAGCTCGTGGCCAAGGAGGCGGTAGTGGTATTGTCGGCCGGCAACGAGGGCGACATCCCCCTGGCTCTGGTGAAGAATCTCTCGGAGGGCGACACCGAGGCCAAGACCTTCATTATGCCCTCGTACGCCCCCGACACGCGCTATGGCATGACGTATGTGTACAGCGACCGTCCGTTCACCCTCAAAGCCGTGATATTCAATCGCGCACGCGGCAAGATAAGCTACAATATGGGCATCCCCTCGGGACTTGAAGACGGCGCCGGAGTGTTCTACTGTTCGTCAGACTACAAGCAGGAGACAACCGATGTGGTATCGTCGAACTTCTCGAATGCTTTCAGCGGTTATGTCGGCGTGGGCTACAACCGCGAGCAGTACACCGGCGAATACACCGGCCTGGTGTCATATTATACCAAAGACAATCCTGACAAGAACGCCAACGGCAACTATATCCTCGGATTCGTGGTAGAGGGAGAGCCAGGCCAGCGCATCGAGTGCTACAACGAGGCCGACTACGGCTATCTCGACAGTTTCGGAATCGAGGGGTGGGATACGGGTCAGACAGACGGCACCATCTCCGACATGGCATGCGGCAACGACGTGCTTGTCGTGGGCGCGTACAATGTGCGCGATTCATACGGCGCGCTCGACGGATATGTCTACGGTTATCAGAACACGTTCCTGCCGGGCAAGATCACCCCGTTCTCGTCATACGGCACCCTGGCCGACGGGCGCACGTTGCCGCATGTCTGCGCTCCCGGCGCCGCCGTCATCTCGTCGACATCGAGCTACTACGCCAAAAACGAGATAGCCTCTATAGGCAAGCGCGGTGTCGTGGCCTCGGTAAGCGAGGTTGACCGCGAGAACTACTGGGCCCCTGCAAGCGGCACATCAATGTCGACACCTTATGTTGCAGGTTCAATAGCCCTGTGGCTTGAGGCTGACCCGACGCTCACGATAAACGAGATAAAGGAAATAGTGGCCACCACATCGATACGCGACGAAGAAGTGCTCTCGGGCAACCCCGTGCAGTGGGGCGCCGGCAAGTTTGACGCCTACGCCGGCCTCAAAGAGGTGATACGTCGCTCAGGCATCGGAGAGGTAAGCGCCGATGCCGACGGGCTGATGGTGAAACAGACCCCCGACGGCCACATCGAGCTGTTCGTAGGGAATTCCCCCTCGGTCGGCGCCACTGTATATGACCTGACAGGTACGGCGGTGTCGCGCGGCGCGGCCGACGGCGATACGCTCACGATGGACCTCTCAAATCTGCGTCCCGGCGTGTATGTCGTCACGGTAAACGGCACACATTCAAAGAAAATCGTAATCAGATAATCATATCGGAATGAGAAAAATATCACTGGCGGCCGGCCTGTTGCTTATGGCCGCGTCGGCCACAGCGCAGACAGCTGACGAACAGCCGATAATCACGTTCAAGACGAACATATACGAAACCTACGGTGGCACCAACGCGTTTCATTTCGTGCTCGGCGCCACTGAAGAGACATATATTGACGTAGACTGCGGTTTCGGCCGTGACGAATATCTGGTCGGCCCAGCCACATTTGACTCCGAGGCACAGGAGATGACCGGAACAGTTGTCACATGCAACGTGAACTCCGACGGGATTGTGAAAATCTACGGCGACGCGTCGCTGATAGACTATTTCGATGCCGAGGGATGCTATATTGAGACAATCGACCTGGGCGACTGCCTCAACCTCGACATACTCGACCTTCAGCACAACGCGCTCAAAAGCCTCGATCTGTCGCGTTTCACGAAACTTTCGGCCCTATACCTCACCGACAACCCCTTCACGCCCGAGACGCCGCTCATCGTAGGTGAGAACCACCCCAACCTCACGATTCTCGAGGTGGATATAATCGATTACATCTCGCCTGACTTCGACATCACCACCTACCCGGAACTGGTGTCGTTCGACGCCTACGCCACAAAGACGCTGACACACCTCGACCCCTCGAACTGCAAGAAACTGCGTCGTCTCTGCGTCGACAGCTGCCCTATCCGCACTCTCGACGTCACCGGATGCCCGGCTCTGCAGGTACTTAATGTGGAGGACAGCGGCATCATCGACCTCGACCTGAGCCAGAATCCGAACCTTACTCAGCTTTATGTCAAGAAGGATTCGGGCACGCTCAATACCGACCGCAAGTTCACCACGCTCGATGTGTCAGGCAATCCGGCCCTGACCTACCTCACCGCGGTGGGAAACCTGCTCACGGAAATCAATCTTGGCTCCAACACGCAGCTCGACTATCTCAATCTGGCCAAGAACCGGCTCACTGTCATTGACCTGTCGGCAAACCAATTGCTTACGAGTGTCGATATCAGTCAGAACGACATGACTTTCGCCACACTGCCTCTGCCTGATCCCGCATGGTATGATTATGTATATGACCAGCGTCCGATGACTGTCGCCAAGTCTTATCCCGCGGGTACGAAACTTGATTTCGCAGACAAGGTGCTCCGTGCGGGCACTTCCACCGATGCGGTAATGTATTCATGGTCAGAGAGCGACAACGCGGCTACCGTGCTCGGTCCTGAATATTTCACATACGAAAACGGCCAGGTTACGCTCCTTAAGGCGGCCGCTGACTCGGTATATCTTTCATTCGGCAGCTCGGCATTCCCCGGCGTGCGTCTGACTACCGGTAAATTCAGTGTCAAGACAGCCGCGGCATACGGCAAGCCCACTGCGGCGCTCACCCTTACTCCCGGTGTAAATGACGGCGAGACCATTGTGATGAGTGTCGGCCTTGACGGCGCGACTGCATCGGCTCCGCGTCAGTTCATGATTGATCTTGGCGACGGACAGCAGGTTCCCTTCTCGGCCACCACATCTGGCCTACCCGCCACACCCAACGTGACGGCTATCAAGAAAGGCTCGGGCATGGTGACTGTATATGTACCCGAAGGTGAGACCCTCACGGCATTCGGCATCGACAATACCACCCTCTATGCCGTAGACCTCACAAAAGCACCTGAACTGCGTGAGCTCAGCCTCACCGATGCCGGCCTTTACAATGTGGATCTCGGTTTCAACCGCTGTCTGACATCGCTTGACCTGTCAGGCAATAATTTCAGCACGCTCACGCTCGAAGGGGTCAACGCCGTCTACGCCAAGAACGTGCTGGGCGACATCAACCTGTCGCACAATCTTCTGACTTCCGTGACACTCAACGATCCCCGTGCGATTGACCGCCTCGACCTGTCGTTCAACCGCCTCGACAGATTCGACTACAAGGAGTTCGAGTTCATCAGCTCGTTCAATATAAGCCACAACAATCTGACCGACATCAACATCACCTATATGGCGCAGGCCGGGCTTGTCGATGTGTCGCATAACAGACTGACAACAATACAGCTCCCTGACAACCAGAATATCGGCACCCTCCGCATCGACAACAACCTGTTCACGCTGGCCACCCTCCCCGAGGTAACCAATCCCGGCACCGTCTATGTATATGCTCCGCAGGCACCGATTACGCTGCCCACCAAGGCGCCGTCGATAAACCTCTCGTCGCAGTACCGCGACATCGCCGGGCAGGCCACCGTATATACATGGCGTTATGACGACGGCCGTGTGCTCGTCGAGGGAACAGACATACGCGGCACCCATGGCCGTTTCGCTTTTCTGGCCCCCGCGATCGGCAAGACCGTATTCTGCGAGATGACGCATCCGGCATTCCCGGATTTCACCGGTGCCGACATGTTCCACACCACGCAGGTCGAGGCCGCCGAGATGCCTGACAATCTCATCGCATCGTTCACCACACCTGTCGGGAATGAGGCCGTGAGCCTCTCTCTGGCCGCCGCTTCTGCCGGCACCGCACTGTATATCGACTGGAGCGGCGAAGGCAATGCCGTAGAGCAATATGTGCTCGGCGATACCTACACCCTCTTCGACGCCACTACCATAGAGGGCGCCGATGTCAAGGTCTATACCTACTCGCCGGAAGAGAGAATCACGGTGTTCTCGATCAGCGGCGCCTCAATGAGCCGGTTCGACGCCTCGTCGCTTACGGATGCCGTATGCATCGGTGTCCTCGGAGCCGGCCTCACTGACGGATCCCTCACCCTCCCGAAGAACGGTGTGTTGCGTGAGCTGTCGCTCGACAAGAACGCGTTCACCGAGTTCGACCTTTCGGAATACCCCTCGCTGATGACATTCTCGATTTCTGACAACAGCCTCACGACCCTTGACCTGAGCCATTCGCCCGTATTGCAGATAGCGGCTGCAGGTCACAACGCCCTTGAGAATGTAGTGCTCGGCGGCAACGACATGCTCTGGCAACTCTCGGTTTCCCGAAATAACATTGCCGCCATAGATCTCACGGGCGCGCCTAATCTCGAACAGCTTGCCTTGGGGCAGAACCAGCTCGCCGGCATTGATGTGTCATCGCTGGACAAGCTCATTGCCCTTGACCTGTCGGGCAACAGATTCACCTTCGCCACACTTCCCCCGGTGCTTCCGCGCTATATGATATATCATTTCGTCAACCAGCAGCCCATGGATGTGCCTTGCGTCGACGGTCGTGTGGATCTGTCGGACCAGGCCGAGGTGAACGGAACGGCCACTGAATACCGGTGGTTTATCGGTGTCCCCGAGTTTGATGAGAACGGCGAGCTTGTCGGAGAGAACCTTTATGTAGACGACGAGTATCTGCTCGACAACGGCGTCACCACATTCATCAAGCCTTTTGATGACGTGATGTGCGTCATGACCAATGCCGAGTTCCCCGACCTGTATCTCTACACCGTGCCGATGTCTGTGTCAGCCGGTCTTGAAGGTGTTACAGCCGACGGTTCGGATGCCACCCCCGTTTACTACAACCTTCAGGGCGTGCGTGTGACCACGCCGTCGCAGGGCATATATATTGTCGTGCGCGGGTCGCAGGTCACCAAAGAGTATGTGAGGTAATGTCCGGTTAAACCGGGCGGAATTACTGCTCAATACAAGCACACATATATAATGTCAGCGGGTAGTTCCATACGTATGGAACCACCCGCTGATTTTTTTGAGGCTGTTTAACATTTATTTTTAAACAGCCTCTTATTTGTCGGGAAATGACACACCGGCGCGTAATTTGCCCTGTAACCGGGCTGTGACGTGAAATATGGCGGTTATACAGGCCGAACTGTATTTTAGTGTAACCTCAATGTAACATGGAGAAATGTGCCGGTTATGCTGTAATTGTCGAACGCTCAGCGTGATGCGAATCTGAGGCGGTGAAAATGTTGCCAACATGGCAACTTTTAACATCCGTTAACGTGATTTGGACCGAATCGAGTCGTATATTTGCGTGAAAATCAGTGTAAGACGGCAAAGGCCGTTACATGGCGTGATGGCGGTACGCCTGATTATGATTGCCACAACATAAACAGACACGATTATATATAGCCAAGATTCGTCAGCGTTCAACAATTCAATCACGCTTTCTGGCTTCTTGCCATGTATTTGATGACTATATAGGAATATAAGTTATAACAATCAGGTAAGAAACACCCCGTGGGCCGGCAGACAATCCATCCAAACCGCCATATTCAAGCTGTCTGTCGGCCCACATTCTGTTTTTGCGCGAAACAGTGAGCAATACACAGAAAGGGGGGAGGTCTGGCGCCCGATAAATTTGCGGGTCGATGATTGTGAATTTTTTTGAAAATTAATGCGGATTAGCTATCTTTGCAGTGATGAACAACGTGATTCTCCACACCGAATACCTGCTGCGTCACCACGACTGCGTGGTGCTACCGGGGCTTGGCGCCTTTGTATCAAGGCGTATGCCGGCTCGTTTCGATAAAGAGAATCCGGATGTGATGCTCCCCCCCTGCCGCCGCCTTACATTCAACTCCGAGCTTAGGGAGACCGACGGGCTGGTGGCCTCGTCCATCAGCCGCCGCGACGGCATAAGCTATGCCGAGGCCGACAGGATTGTCTCGGCCGGTGTTTCTGACATTGCTGCACAGCTTGAGCATGAGGGTGAACTGCTTTTCGGGCATCTCGGTGCGTTCATGAAACTGCCCGGAACCCCTGTAAGGTTTTACCCCGCGGCACGCACCGTCAACAGTCAGTATTATGGCCTGGGGCCGTTGCGTCTGAGGGCACTCAGCCGTGGCTGGGCGGCCGATGCGCGTGCCGTTGAATTGCCGCCCGTGCCTGTGGTTGCCCGTCCTGCCACGACGGCTGTTGCCCCGGAAACAGCTGAACCCGAACGCGACACCCGGGTGCGCCGCGCCTGGATGCGCAATATAGGCGCGGCAGCCGCGTTGCTGGCCATAGCCATAACCGTGGCTCTGTTTGTGATGAATCCCATACGGATGGCGAACGAGCCCGAACAGGCCTCCATTGCACCTGTAATTGACCGCACTGCGGTGACATCCGTGACCGTAGCCTCCAAAGACGCTGATATGGTTGCCGGCGATGAAAATGTGGCAACCGCAGCCTCCGTACAGGCTGAACAAGCCTCTGCTGCGCCGGAGCACACTGCGCCTGAGACATTGGCGGCAGCTACATCTGCCGGTGAAAACGGTGTGAACAGTGTTTCTGCAAAACCTGCGGCCCCCGAAAAGCGTTTTGAAAACAGCGACCCCTATGTAGTGGTCGTGGCGTCGTTCCCGACAGCGGCCCAGGCGCGTCAGTACCTGCTTGACCATTCGGGGCGCCGGCTTGACATCCTTGAGCAGGACGGGAAATACCGCGTTTATTGCTCTACCGCGTCATCTTATTCCGATGCCCGCAGGCTCACTGCCTCGGCCGGTGTTTCTGATGCCTGGGTGTGCCGTCGCTGACGCCGACACAACTCAAACTCCAGCCTCCCGTTATGGATAAATTCAATTCTTTGCTGTTAAAGCGCAGGTCGATCAGGAAATATACCGATCAGCCGATAGCGCCCGATGACGTGCGTCTCATCCTTGAGGCCGCCCTTACCTCACCGTCGTCGAAAAGTGTGCGTCCCTGGCAGTTTGTCGTTGTCGAAGACCGCGACATGCTTGCTCGCCTTGGCGAGTGCAAGCCCCAGTATGCCACCTCGGTGGCCCGTGCCCCGCTGGCTGTAGTGGTCACCGCCGACATGACGAAGTCAGATGCCTGGATCGAGGATGCCTCGATAGCGGCCATACTGATGCAGCTGCAGGCCGAGCAACTCGGACTGGGCAGTTGCTGGGTGGAGGTGCGCGGCCGTTTCCGCGCCGATGGTGAGCCGTCGGAAGATTATGTGCGCCAGCTGCTGGGGATACCCGAAGAATTCGGCGTGCTCTGCATCCTCTCGTTCGGCTACAAGGCCGAGGAGCGCCGCGAGATCGACCCGTCGAAACTGCTTTGGGAAAAGGTTCACATAGGCAAATGGAGCAACCGCGCCGACTGAGGATATGCCTGATCGGCGCGGGTAACGTTGCGTCGCACCTGGCCCCCGCGCTGGCCGGCGTGGCCGACCTGGTGCAGATTGTCAGCCGTGGCGGGGCATCGGCACGCAGACTCGCCGAGGGTATTCCCGGCTGTGCCGCCGCTGAAGGGACTGAGGGGCTTGTTCCCGACGCCGACCTCTATCTGATTGCCACCGCTGACGATGCCATAGCCGGTATTGTCAGTTCGACGCCCGATTTCCCCGGGGTCTGGGCGCATACGTCGGGCAGTGTGCCCGTCGAGGTGTTTGCCGGGCACAAAAGCCGTTACGGATCGTTTTACCCCCTGCAGACTTTCTCAAGGGATGTGCCGGTGGATATGCGTCAGGTGCCGTTCTTCATCGAGGGGAACACCCCACAGGTCACCGAAATGCTTGCCGGGCTTGCCGGACGCATCTCTGACTCTGTGACGCTGGCCGACAGCGCTCTCAGGCACGACCTGCATGTGGCGGCCGTGTTCGCATGCAATTTCGTGAACCAGCTCTGGGCCGATGCCGACGCTCTTCTGCGGCGCCGTGGCCTGAATATCGGCTATCTTTCGCCGCTCATAGCGGCCACAGCAGGCAAGCTTGCCGATGCCTCGCCGGCCGACGCCATGACCGGCCCTGCCCGGCGCGGTGACCTGCATGTGATTGAAAACCACCTTGCGTCGCTCCCCCCTGAGCTCGCGGGAACTTACCGCCTGCTCTCGCAGCGCATACTCGACATCTATCATCCGGGCCTGAAAATAGGCGCGAAACCAACAGAATCACAACCCGAAAACAATGAGTAAAGTAGCATACGACCTTCAGCATGTGCGCGGCATCGCCTTCGATGTCGACGGCGTGCTGTCACCCTCGACCATTCCTCTGGGGGCCGACGGCATGCCTGCCCGCATGGTGAACATAAAGGACGGATATGCCCTGCAACTGGCCGTGAAATGCGGTTTGCATGTCGCCATAATAACCGGTGCCGATTCGCAGGCCATAGTGAGGCGGTTCAGCTCGCTCGGCATAACCGACATCTACACGCGGGTGTCGATGAAACTCCCCGTGCTCAAAGAGTGGATGGACTCGAAAGGGCTCGTGCGCGATGATATTGCGTTTGTCGGCGACGATATACCCGATCTGGAGTGCATGCGCTATGCCGGGCTTGGTGTGGCTCCGCATGATGCCGCGGTCGAAATCCGCGACGCCGCGCGCTATGTCTCGCCCGTCGACGGCGGCTATGGAGTGGCCCGCGACATCCTCGAACAGATACTGAAGGCACGGCATGAATGGGCCAACAGCGAGCGTGCTTTCGGATGGTAGGATTTTATACGTTGAAAGAGTTTATTGGTGTTTTGTGACACCCTTTCCTTATATCAACAGAAAATGGCAAACGAAACTGAAACGAAAAACAGCTTTCTTGACTCTCTGATGGGTGGGCGCCGCCTGTTGCTGGGCAGCGCGTCGCCGCGTCGCCGCGAACTGGTAGAGGGGCTTGGCATCGATGTCAGACTACTTGAGCCCAGAGAAATCGACGAGACCTATCCGGCACGCATGAATCCCGCCGATGTGCCCGCATATATATCGCGCCGCAAGGCGCACCCGTATCTCGGCGACCTTCAGCCGGGCGACATACTGCTTACGGCCGACACCGTGGTGATAAACCGCGGCGAGGTGCTCGGGAAACCTCACGACGAACGCGAGGCCATGACCATGCTCAGGCAGCTGTCGGGACATGCGCACACCGTGGTCACAGGCGTGACGCTTACCGATGTGCGCCGCCAGATCACTTTTTCAGAAAGTACCGAAGTGGAGTTCGGCGAGCTTATGCCCGACGAGATAGTCTATTACGTGGAGCGTTACCGACCGCTCGACAAGGCCGGTGCCTACGGCATCCAGGAGTGGATAGGCCAGATCGGCATAAAGGCCATCCGCGGCGACTACTACAACGTGATGGGCCTGCCCCTGCGTGCCCTTTTCGAGAACCTGCGCCGCATGACCGCCATCCACCGCTGACAATCTGTGGCCATTATGGCGCCAATTCCGCTGTTTTGCTCGAAATACGCTCGGTTTTTATGTTTGAGAGCAGATTTTTTGAAAAATCGGGGCTGAAAATTTTGCCGGGAAAAATAAAAGCGGTAACTTTGTTGCCGTAAAGTATCAGTCGGTTTTGGCGCTCGTCAGTCGTGAGACAATGCAACCCGGCAATGCTGACTGGTTTGATGAATGTAAGTAAGATATAATCTCTACACTTGAAGTTGCAAAGACAACTCGATTAGAATCACAAATCTTGCCTTTTGGCTTAAATCCTGTGTTCCCTGTGAAGGGTGACAAAGGATTTTTTTTGCCCCTGCCACAGATGGTTTTGTCATTGTAAATCCCTATCTTTGTGAATCATGAATGACAGTCGTCATCAGTGTACGCAATCAGTTTGTGTTAGGTGATGACCTGACAGGTATGGTGTGATTCAATATGATTATAACCGATTTGAACCAACTATTATGCAGTTTGCGGATTATCTGAGGGCGGTGACGGCGGCACGGGGAAATGAATTTGCCGGGACGCCGGGGGCTGTTGACGAATTGCGGCAGATGGGGGCTTTTGCCGGTATGCCGGCTCTGGCCAACGTTTACCGGCAGGCTGTGGCCTCGCATGCCGCGCGTAATTTCATATCGCTTGGCGTGTGGGACGATGATGCCTGCCGGCTCGTTGACCGTTTTGTGGCCCACACCGGATTTATGCCTGACCTGGCGGAATATGTGTTCCGTGCGCTCGGATATGCCACTGGGATGACCATCCCGGCACCTGAACCGATGATGGCAGGGGGGAGGGGCGTTTCCGGAATTTCACGGGAATCCGATTCTGTAGCCGCATGTAATTCTGCCGATGCAAGCGATTGTGTGGCCGAACCGACAGAGGCATACGGTGCGATGGCGCCTGCTGATGCTGCCGTGCCTACGGTCAATCCGGCGTGGCGTTGCCATGCCGATGCCGAACGGAAATGTGCATACGCAGAGGCTCTTGTAGAGGTTGACCGTGAGCGTGAGCCGATTCTGGGCGTCGCCGTTTCTGATCCGCATTGCACCGGGGTAGGGGAACATTCGGTCACGCTGACCTTTGAATTCCGTCGCACGGCACCGCGGGCCACGGCAATGCTGAGCTATGCTCTGTATGATGTGCGTGGGCGGGTAATGGAAACAGGTATGGCGGCAGCGCTCACGGTCGAGTCGGCCGCCCGCACGCCACACACTCTGCGGCTTGTGTGCCGCCCGGAACGCCTGTCGAAAATCCTCCTTTATCTCGACTGACGGTGTTAGAGCCTCAAACAGTAGGAAGGTGTTGAGAACTCTGCTAATTGTAGGAACATGCCTTTGGCATGTTAGATTATCTCGTTGATCATCAGCAAAACATCGCAAAGCGATGTCCCTACGATTTAAGCGAAAATCGGGCTCTGAAACATCCTCTGATATACACAACAAGCGGTGTGCAGCTTTGCGCTGCACACCGCTTGCCGGTTTATGGGGATAAGGTTTATTTGGCGGCGGGGGCCACGGCGTCCATCAGGACTACGCGGTAGTTGCCGGCATCGTTGATGCGTTTCATGATGTTCTGGATGTCGTCGGTGGTGAGGTTCTTGTAGATTTCCTCGGCACCGGTGAAGGTATCCACACCGTTCAGGGCCTCGGCAGCCATGCCGTTGAGCCAGCCGTTGTTCTTGTCAAGCTGCTCTTTGACATTCTTCACCATGTATTCTGAAACCTTGGTGAGCTCGGCGGGTTTCACCTCGTTCTGCATGTCGATGTAGGCCTGCTTGAGGTAGTCGACCACTTTATCCTTCATCTCGGGTTTCATGGGGAACTGGGTGATGACCATCGAGTTGGCACCGTTGGCAACGCGCGACATCATGGCGCCTGCACCGGGCGAATAAGATGCGCCCCATTCCTCGCGTACCTGTTCGAGGATGCGCTGGCTCAGGATCTGGCCTGCCACGTTGAGGGCGGCACGGTCTTTGGCGGTGAAGGGGAGGGTGTCGTAAGCGATGGTGAAGACGTAGGTCTGGGGCTGTGACGACTCGATTGTCGACTCGGTGAGGGCCGGAGCGGCCTTGTAGGCCTTCATGCTCTCGGGCATTACGGGAGTCTTGACAGCGGTAGCGGCGTTGCCGGGGAGCGATGCGATGTACTGCTCAACCAGCGGACGGAGCTCTTCGGTGTTTACAGAACCGACGATGAAGAATGTGTAGTCGGCGGCGTTGGCTGTCATCTTGTGAGCCACTTCAAGGGTCTGTGCCAGCTGTGCGGCCTGGATGTCGGCGACAGAAAGCACCTGCTCTACCGGAGCCTCGTAGAGATTCTCCTGGATGCGCTTGCCGAAGATGTAGTCGGGCTCGTTCTCCTGATTGTGAAGTACGCCGCTGTAGGTGTTGCGGGTGGCGTCGAATTCATCAGAGGTGATGTTGAGCGCGGTGAAGCCCATGTAGAGCAGCTCCATCATGTTCTTGAGGTCCTTGGGTGTGGAGTGGCCGGTGATGTCGCGGGTATAGTTCGAGAAGTCGAACGAGATGCCGCACTGCTTGCCCTGCAGGTATTTCTGCAGATCCTTGTAGGTGTAGTCGCCCAGACCGTACTGGTTCAGGGCGTAGGGCATGAACTTGAGGGTCGAGGCATAGTCGTTGCCGAATACAGATGTACCGCCAAGCGCCTGGGCGTCGAGCAGAATCTCGTCGGCCTTGAAGTCGGTGGGTTTGACCACCACGGTGGCGCCGTTCGAGAGGGTCCATTTCTCGGCACCCCATTTCTCGAGTTTCTCGACACCGGTGATCTTGCCGGGGGCGGGGAGGGCGGGGATAAGCGGCTCGGCCTTCACTTCGTCAACAAAAGGTTTGATATCCTCGGCATCCACGGCGGCGAGGGCGGCGGCCAGCTCAGCCTCGGTGGGAATTACGGTGCCCTCTGTCTGGGGGAGCATCACCGAGATGACGCGGTTGTCGGGTGTCACCATCTCCTGGAGGGTGGCGTTGATTGCCTCAAGGGGAATCATCATGGCCATCTGCTGGGCTGTCTGATATTCAGTCTGGGGGTCGAGCATCGGGGTGCCGTCGATGAAGACGCGCACAATGCCGCGCGAGAACTCTTCGTTTTCGCGTTTGTCGCGGTTGTTGAATTTCTTCTCGGCCTGCGAGAGATATTCCTCTTTGGCGCGGTCATACTCGCTGATGGTGAACCCGCCGCGCTGTGCGCGCAGGAGCTCGCGGTATACGGCCTGCAGGGCAGGGGTGATGTTGGTGTCCTTGCCGAGTGCCACAAGGGTG
>ERZ1673743.2954-NODE-2954-length-13848-cov-19.729500_pt1 | contig 13848 bp, 14 predicted proteins | sample MGYA00580197_ERZ1673743 | MGnify/ENA primary metagenome ERZ1673743 (study PRJEB41218, sample SAMN15661795) | gut metagenome | host: Homo sapiens | place: Canada: London | collected 2015-08-20/2019-03-30 | study: EMG produced TPA metagenomics assembly of... | reverse complement strand
TGGTGCGAGGGAGGGGATTTGAACCCCCAAGGATAAACCACACGCACCTCAAACGTGCGCGTCTGCCAGTTCCGCCACCCTCGCATATGAAGTTTTGATGCAATCTTGATTTCTCTCGGCCTTGAGGTCTAAGCCGTATCGCTGACTGCTCAAGTATAATACCATACTCCCCCGGCGATGTCAAGCGTTTTCATAGATTTTTTTGCCATTCATATCTTGTAAATGGAGTTTCCGTGCAGAAATGACTTAAGAAGGAGGTTTTTGGAAATGACTTTTTTCAGATTCAGCAAACATCAAAGATTGTTGTGGAGCCTTTTGCTGCTTTCTGTCGGGGCGGCGGCGGGGTTCGGACTGGGGATATTCTGCGGTGCAGAGCCGCCCATAGGCTGCCGGGAGAGCGACCTGACCCCGGTACCGGACGAAAGCTTCGTCTCCCCTGCCTCGGCGTCCTCCGTAGAAACGTCCCCGGAGCCGGAGCCGATGCCCGAGAAGTGGGTCTGTCTGACCTTCGACGACGGCCCCAGCAAGACGACGCCGGACGTTCTGTCCGCGCTAAACACTGCCGGAGTAAAGGCGACCTTCTTTGTAGTCGCCACCGGCAACAACGACAAATATCTTCCCCTCATCTCTGAGGCTGCTGCCGCCGGACATCAGATTGCGCTCCACTCTGCCTCCCACGAGTACAGCGACATCTACCAAAGTTCGGACGCTTACTGGAAGGACATCGACCTGTTAAAGGAGCGCCTCTCCCCTTACGTCCGGGCCGACGGCCTGCGGTATCTGCGCTTCCCGGGCGGCAGTACCAACACCGTGAGCCGCCGCTACGGCGGGCGCGGGCTGATGCAGCAGCTCAAAGAAGAAGTCACTGCAAAAGGCTACGCCTATGTAGACTGGAACGTCTGCGCCGAGGACGCCGTGGGCGGCAAGCCCAGTGCAGGCACCATCTTCCGCAACATCGTGCGGGAGACCGGCGAGCAGACCCAGTGCATCGTGCTGATGCACGACTCGGCCACCACCCGCACCACTGCCGAAGCCCTGCCCGACATCATCCAGTGGTACAAGGACAACGGCTTCACCTTCCTCACGGTAGAGCAGGCCGTCCCCCTGCCCACGACATAGCAAAAAGCCCCGGAGGGCCTGCCAGACGGCAGACTTTCCGGGGCTTTGGTGCGTAGAAGCAGCTTACTCAGCGGCCTGATTGAACAGGACGAAGGCACGATAAGCCATGTACAGGTCGGTCTTGTGGATGACCTCGAAGGGAGAGTGCATGGACAGCACAGGCACACCGATGTCGATGACGGGGATGCCGCGGTTGGCAACATACTTTGCGATGGTGCCGCCGCCACCCAGGTCGAGGCGGCCCAGCTCACCGATCTGCCATGCAACGTCGTCGGCGTCCATCATGCGGGTGACATAGCCCACCAGCTCGGCAGAAGCGTCGTTTGCAGCGCTCTTGCCGCGGCTGCCGGTGTACTTGAACAGCGCGATGCCGCGGCCTGCGTAGGTGCCGTTCATCGGCTCGAAAGCGCTGGCCCAGCTCGGGTCGTAAGCAGCGGTGACGTCGGCGGACAGGCAGACACTGTTGCGGAAAGCAATGATGTCGTCCTGACCGGCGGTGCGGCAGAGCTCCTGCATGAAGTGGAAGACGTACATGCTCTGCATACCGGTGACGCCGTCAGAGCCGATCTCTTCCTTATCGGTCAGGACGCAGACGGTGGTGAAGGCGGGATTCCTGGTGGCGATCTCGGCCATCAGAGCGGGGTATGCATCGACGCGGTCATCGTGGCCGTAGCCGCCGATCATGGAGCGGTCGAAGCCGACGTCGCGGGACTTATAAGCGGGGACGATCTCGATTTCAGCGCGGGCAAAATCCTTCTCGGTGATGCCGTACTTCTCGTTGAGGAGGATCATGGTGTTCAGCTTGACAGCTTCCTTCACTTCCTCGTCGTCCACAGCGTCGGAGCCGATGAGGATGTTCAGCTCCTCGGCGCGGATGCCGTCGCTCAGCTTGCGCTCGCCTTGCTCAGCGCCCAGATGGGGCAGCAGGTCGGTGATGCAGAAGACGGGGTCGTTCTCGTCCTCGCCCACGTTCACAGAGACGGTAGTGCCGTCAGCGCGGGAGAACACGCCGTGGATCGCCAGCGGCATGGTACCCCACTGATACTTGCGGATGCCGCCGTAGTAGTGGGTCTTGAAGTAGCTGAAGTGGTCGGACTCGTACAGCGGGGTCGGGCGCAGGTCCAGACGGGGGCTGTCGGTGTGAGCGATGACCAGATGGAAGCCGTCCTCGAAGCTGCGGGTGCCGATAGTGGAAGCCACGATGGCCTTGCCCAGCTGGCTGAAATAGACCTTGTCGCCGGGGGCGTAGGTCTTCTTCGGGTCGAACTGCTGGTAGCCTGCGTCCTTGAGCATCTGCTCGCTCTCAGCGGCCACCTCGCGCTCGGTCTTGCCTGCGTCGAGGAATTTCTTGTAGCCCTCAGCGAATGCGTGGGCCTCCTGCTTGACGGCGGCGGACTTGTCGCCGACGTAAGCGGGCTTAAACAGCAGCTTTTCAGCCAGCTGCTGGTTCAGAGTTTTTTCTGCCATAGGATCTCTCCTGCCTTTCTGTTTTCTTACACTTGTTATCTATCAAAGACCCGCAGGTTTTTGGCCTGTCGGTTCTTCTTCATTGGTTGAGATTCAGCCGCCGTAGAGACGGGTATAGACGGCGTAGCTGGCGGTTATCTTTTCGACGTAATGGTGCATCTGGTTATAAGGGAAGCCTTTCAGGGTCTGCCCGTCGGAGGAATGCTCTTCCATCCGCAGCAGATTATCTACTGTCCCCCATCCGCTGTGGTAGGCGGCGGCAGCGGTAGCCACATCGCCGCCGTACCGCTCCATGCAGAGATGGATGTAGTAGCAGCCGAAGCGGATGCTGACGTCAGGGTCGTAGAGTTCATCGAAGGTCAGGTCCTCATCCGGCGCAATCTTGCTGCGCAGCCAGATAAAGGTCTCCTCGGTCATCTGCATCAGCCCCCGGGCCTCCACGCTGGAAGTGGCGGCGGGGTCGAAGCCGCTCTCCGTGCGGATGAACGCATAGACCAGCAGCGGGTCGAGCTCGTATTCTGCGGCCCACTGCTCCACCTGCCGGCTGTATTTGCGGGGGTAGAGCAGCCGGTCGGCCTCCCGGGCGAGGGGCGGCAGAGCTATCAGGAGCACTGCCGCGATGCAGACCAGCACTACCAGTCTGCGCAGCAGTCGGAACAGCGTTTTCAAGCGCAGCATCCCTCCCCGATGAGAGCGTCACAGAGCTCGTTTGCTGCCTTTGCCAGCGCCTCACGGGTGGAGGTGTTGGGCAGGATGTAGTCTGCCCTGGCGGTCAGCACAGCCTCCGGCGTCTGGGCGTTGAGGCGGCGGGCGGCCATCTCAGGCGAGATGCCGTCCCGGGCCGCGATGCGCTCTACGCTGACTTCAAACGGTGCCGTGACCACGCAGAGCTTGTCGCACTCGGCCTCTGCCGCCGTGCCGATGATGACCGCGCCGTCCAGCACAAAGAGCTTCGCCCCCGCCTGCTGCGCGGCTTGTTTGGCGGCGCGGATGCGGCGGACGATCTCCGGGTGGGTCAGCGCATCGAGCGCAGCTTTCCCCTCGGGCGTTGCAAAGGCGCGGTCGGCCAGCAGGCGGCGGTCGAGGGTGCCGTCTTCCTTTATAATATCTGCCCCGAAGCGCTCAGCCAGCTGGGGCAGCAGCGGTGAACCCGGAAGCAGGATCTCGCGGGAGAGCTGGTCGGCGTCTGCCAGCGGGATGCCCCGGGCCGCGAACACCGCCGTGACCGTCGATTTGCCGCAGCCGCTGCGGCCGGTGATGCCCAGCGTCATCATAGCTTTATCACCCGGAACGCGGCCGCACGGATGAGGCGGTTATAGACGGCCATGGACAGGCCGTCTTTCTGGGGGCAGCGGGCGTAGACCACAGCATCGCCCTGCTCATCCAGCGCACGTAGGGAGCGGAAGATGTGCTTTGCCTGGTCGGCTCCGTCGCCCTCCCGGCCATACTCCACACAGGGTACGCCCAGCTTTTCGGCCTCGCCGGTAAAGCAGAGGCAGCTGGGGTTCTCGGCGGCGTGGGCATCCACATAGGCTTTGAACTGCTCGAAGGTGCCGTCCAGAAGGGTCACATCCGCCTTGGGGGCGTAGTGCTTATACTTCATGCCGGGGCTGCGGACGACCGCGCCCTCCGGCAGCTTCTCGAGGATGGCCTTGGAGACTTCCACTTCCTCGCCCAGCGCACGCTCGAGGTCTTCCAGCGTGATGTGGCCGGGACGGAACAGAGTGGGCTTTTCGCCCACCACCGACACGACGGTGGACTCCACGCCCCAGTCGCACTCGCCGCCGTCCAGAATGAGGGGCAGGCGGCCATCCATATCGGTAAAGACGTCCTGTGCGTTGGTGGGGCTGGGCTTGCCGGAGAGGTTGGCCGACGGGGCCGCAAAGGCACAGCCGCTGGCCTCGATGACGGCCCGTGCCACCGGGTGGCTGGGCATCCGGATGCCCACGGTATCCAGACCGGCACAGCACTCCGCTGCCACCTCGGGGCCGCGGGGCATGATGATGGTCAGCGGGCCGGGACAGAACGCCGCCATCAGCAGCTGGGCGCGTTCCGGCACCTCGCTGACGAGGCCGTGCAGCATCTCGGGGCCGGTGACGTGGACGATGAGGGGATTGTCCTGCGGGCGTCCCTTCGCCACAAAGATCTTGCTCACGGCCTCGCCGTTGCGGGCGTCGGCCGCGATGCCGTAGACCGTCTCGGTAGGCAGGGCTACCAGCTCGCCCTGCCGCAGAAGCTCGGCTGCGCGGGCAATGCCCTCTGCGTCAGCCGGGCGGACTTCAGTATTGATACTCATACGAATCATCGCTCTTTTCTTCTGTAAAGCAATTATTCTTTACAGCTTTTCGTGCGCATTCTGCGCAAGTTTATGCGTTTAGCTTTTGCAGTTTCTCGGCCTGCTCACGGGTGGCGAGGGCGTCGATGATGTCGTCCAGATCGCCGTCCATGATCTTGTCGAGGTTGTGTACCGTCAGGCCGATCCGGTGGTCGGTGCAGCGGTCCTGTGGGAAGTTATAGGTGCGTATCTTCTCGCTGCGGTCCCCTGTTCCCACCTGACCGGCGCGGTCGGCGTTGATGGCGTCCTGCTGCTCCTTCTGCTTCTGGGCCAGCAGGCGGCTGCGCAGGATCTCCAGAGCCTTGTCCTTGTTCTGGAACTGGCTGCGCTCGTTCTGGCACTCGACCACGGTTCCGGTGGGAATGTGGGTGACGCGGATGGCGCTGGACGTCTTGTTGATGTGCTGGCCGCCCGCACCCGAAGAGCGGAAGGTGTCGATGCGCAGGTCCTTCATGTCCAGCGCAAAGTCAACCTCTTCGGCCTGCGGCATCACGGCCACGGTGGCCGTCGAAGTATGGATGCGGCCCTGCGTCTCCGTCTCGGGCACACGCTGCACCCGGTGGACGCCGCTCTCGTACTTGAGACGGTTGTAGGCGCCCCTACCATTGACCGCAAAGACGGCTTCCTTGGTTCCGCCGAGTTCCGTCTCGTTGAGGTTCAGCAGCTCCATCTCCCAGCCCCGGCTCTGGACGTACATGGTGTACATCCGCACGAGGCTGTGGGCGAACAGCGCAGCTTCCTCGCCGCCGGCACCGGCGCGTATCTCCATGATGACGCTTTTCTCGTCGTTTACGTCCTTCGGCAGCAGCAAAATTTTGAGATTATTTTCCAGCTCTGCCACATCCTGACTTTTTTCGCTCAGTTCCTGCTGTACCATAGCCTTAAAGTCCGCGTCGAGGGGCTCGTCCCCTTCCAGCAGGGCTTTCGCCTGTGCCAGGTGGTCCTGCGCAGTGGTGAGGGCGTGGTAAGCGTCCACCACCGGCTGTGCTTCATGGTACTCCTGCATCAGGCGGCGGAACTGCGCCGGGTCGGCGGCAGTTTCGGGCTGATTGAGACGGATAGAAAGTTCTTCGAACCGGCGGCAGACGGCCTCCATTTGGGAAGTCAGATTCGGCATATCAGGCAGTTCTCCTTACAAAACAGTTTCTGAATGTGCTGTGCCGCCGGGCTATTCCTGGCCCGGTTTGATGACCTTTTTGATGTTCTTCTCGATCTTCGCCCGGGGCAGCATGACCTCGCGGCCACAGCCCGTGCAGCGGATCTTGAAATCCATGCCCACCCGCAGCACCTCGAAGCTTGCTGCTCCGCAGGGGTGCTGTTTGCGGGTGAGGATGGTATCGCCGACTGCAATATCCATATTGAATCCCTCCTGTCTGCACATTTATAGTACAGGCCGTGTGTCCAAAAGAGAGACACACATCTATAGTATAATCCAAACTCGTATAAAATGCAAATGCAGCTGCATATGGTTTTATAGCTGCAATGCTACCCAAAAAACAGAGAAAGAGGAATGAAAGATGATGCAAGCGTTTCGTACCGAAAACAACTACCGCAATGCTTCCCGCCTGAGCGCCGCCGAACTGCGGGCCGCGATGGCCAGCCGCGAGATCTTGCAGAGCACGGCGCTGGCCTTCGACACCCAGCGTCAGCTCCGGTTCGAGCTGGGCGGCTGCCGGGCTGTAATGCCCTTCGGGCAGTGCGCCGACGGGGCCGACACCGGCAGCGTACGGGACATCGCCGTACTGACGCGGGTAGGCCGGCCCACCTGCTTTGTCATCGAGGGCATCGACACCGACGAAAACGGACAGACTGTCTACCGCCTCTCCCGCGCTGAAGCCCAGCGGATGTGTAAGGCCGAATACCTCGACCAGCTCCAGCCCGGCGACATCCTGCCCTGCATCGTGACCCACATCGAGCCCTTCGGCGCGTTCTGTGACGTAGGCTGCGGCATCAGCGCCCTTCTGCCCATCGACTGTATGTCGGTGAGCCGTATCTCCTCCCCTGCCGACCGGGTCAGCGTGGGGCAGCAGATACTCTGCGCCATCAAGAGCCGGGACGCACAGGGACGGTTCGTGCTGACCATCCGGGAGCTGCTGGGCACCTGGGCCGAGAACGCTGCCGCCTTTACGGTGGGCGAAACGGTGGTGGGCATCGTGCGGAGCGTGGAGGAGTACGGCACCTTTATCGAGATCGCGCCCAACCTCGCGGGCCTCGCCGAGAGCTGCCCCGACCTGCGGCCCGGGCAGGCCGTGAGCGTCTACATCAAGAACATCCTGCCCGAGAAGATGAAGATAAAGCTCGTCATCGTCAACCACGCCCTCAGCCAGAGCCACCGCTTCGAGCTGCGGTACTTCATCACCGAGGGCCACCTCGACCACTGGCTCTACTCTACCCCCGAGAGCCACAAGCGCATCGAGACGGATTTTTCGGTCATGGCTTGCAATCCGGCGTGAAACCCTTTATACTATAGTTAATACTATAGAACACGGGAGATGGGAGTAACAATGGCCGCCAACGATGCTTTTACCGCCGGTGTGCGTCCCGGTGGGCTGACCAACAGCACCGAGATACGATTGCTGCTGTGTTATCTTGTCAAGAACGCCGGGCCTATCACACGGACGGAGATCGAAAACGCCCTGATGGAAGAGGCTTTGGTAAATTATTTTGAGATTGGCTCCTGCCTGGACGACATCGCCCGGCAGCAGCTCGTGACGGCGGACGGCGACCGGTACACCATCACCGACAAGGGCCGGAAGGTGGCGCAGGAGCTGGCCTACGACCTGCCCCGCAGTGTGCGGGAAAAGGCGGTCGCCGCCGTGCTGCGCAGCCAGACCTGGGCGCGCAAGGAAGCCGAGTACAGCGCCCGCATCAGCGAAAAGGCCGACGGCCATTGCTCCGTGCGCTGTCAGGTGAAGGCTCTGGACAGCGAGCTGTTCTGTCTGGACATCGGCACACCCGACCGGCTGAGCGCTGAGATGGTAAAAAAGCAATTCATTTTGAAGGGCAATGAAATTTACCAGATGCTCATTACCAAATTGACCGAAGAAGAGAAATAACATAAAAGTCCGCTGCACGTTGGTTTCGTGCAGCGGACTTTTTGTTAGATCAAGATACAGATGAGTCCGGTACAGCCCTCGTTGATGACCCGTTCCAGCGTCTCCTGCAAACGGCTCCGGGCCTCCTGCGGCATATGAAGCAGCTTGTTCTGCAGGCCGTCGTTGACCAGCTCGTGGAGGCTCTTGCCGAAGATGTTCGACTCCCACAGGCGGACGGGGTCGTCCTCGAAATCCTTCAAAAGGCTCTGCACGAGGTCTTCGCTCTGCTTCTCCGTCCCCACGATGGGACTCAGCTCGGTGTGGATGACCGCCTTCATCATGTGGATGGACGGCGCGCTGGCCTCGAGACGGACGCCGTACCGCCCGCCCTGCCGGACGATCTCGGGCTGTTCCAGCGAAAGCTCGTCGATGGACGGCATCACGATACCGTAGCCGGTGGCCTCCACCTGCTCCATCGCACTGCGTATCTTCTCGTAGGCACGCTTGGCTTTGGCCAGCTCGATGATGCAGGGCATCAACCCGGCTTCGTCGCCGATTTCGAGGCCCGTCTGCTCGCTGAGCACCTTATAAAACACCTCGGGCTTGAGCAGCACCGTGATGCGGACTACACCGTCGGCGAGGTTCATCCCACTGAGGGCGGCGTTTTCCACCGCCTCGCAGTCCAGCGCCGCCCGGCCGGAGTCGGAGATGTCCTTCATCCGGGAAATTTTCTCAGAGAGCTGCATGGCCGCTGTGTATACCTCGGTCTGGAGCCAGTGGCCTTTGTCCAGCATCGTCACCCAGCGGGGCAGGGCGAAATCCAGCTCCCGCACCGGAAACTCGTAGAGCACCTTCTGCAAAATTTCGCCCAGCTGCGCCTCGTCGAGGTCGAGGCAGCTCACAGGCAGAACGGTCCGGCCATAGCTCTCTTCCATTTCCTCCGCCATCGCTCTTGTCTCGGGGGCGTCGGGGTGGGTGCTGTTGAGCAGGATGACGAAGGGCTTGCCCAGCGCTTCCAGCTCGTCGATGACCCGCTTTTCTGCCGGGATGTAGTTTTCGCGGGGTATCTCGCTGATGGTTCCGTCGGTGGTGACGACGATGCCGATGGTGGAGTGGTCCCGGATGACCTTGCGGGTGCCGGTCTCGGCGGCGAGGTCGAAGGGGATCTCCTCGTCGAACCAAGGGCTTTTGACCATCCGGGGCTTGTCATTCTCCTCGTGGCCCATGGCCCCCTCCACCATGTAGCCCACGCAGTCGATGAGCCGGATGCTGCACTCTCCCCCGCCCTCCAGCGCCAGCGGCACCGCCGACTCCGGGATGAACTTGGGCTCTGTGGTCATGATGGTGCGCCCCGCTGCCGACTGGGGCAGCTCATCGCGGGCGCGGAGTTTCGCGTCCTCCGGGCCGATGGCGGGCAGCACCAGCTTTTCCATAAACTGCTTGATGAGGGTGCTCTTGCCCGTGCGCACCGGCCCCACCACACCAATGAGGATGTCGCCGCCGGTGCGGGCTCCTATCTCGCGGCAGACTGCCGCCTGCTCGATTCGTTCCTGCTTTGCCAAAATGCTCTCCCCTCTCTTCCCATTTGAAAGCCATTTGGAAGAAATTTATGCGACGGCGGGAGGAATTAGTACGATGCAAAGCAGCGCATCACCGTCAAAATCATACTTTCTTCAAAAAAATCCAAAAAATTGCAAAAATCTGTTGACAAGACTGCCTTATCCGAGTATAATATCTCATGTCGCCGGTGCTTCGGTAGGGAGGCAACGGATGATGACCGGGTGTAGCGCAGTTTTGGTAGCGCGCTTGAATGGGGTTCAAGAGGCCGTGAGTTCGATTCTCGCCACTCGGACCAAACAAAAATAATCCGAACTTGTTTCCGATAGGAGATGGGTTCGGATTATTTGTTTTCTTCGGAAAACTCAACGCAGGTGTTTGAGGAAGATGAAATCCGAAATCATAGATTGACCGACATAAAGATAAGACGAGGTTGAAGAAAAATAATGAGTAAAAGAAAAGCTGTGTTTTTAGGAAATGGATTTACAAGGGCGTTAGTTTGGAATGTGCCAGCGTGGGGACAATTGATTGGCTGTTTTGATTTTTCAGATGATGTTCAAAAGGCTATTCCGTATACATTTCAATATGAAATGAACTATCTTGGTAAAGATAAGTTAGATGAGGAAACATTGAAAAGCAAAATTTGTAGAGAACTTCCAGACTTTGGTAAGGTTGAATTAAAAGATGCATCAAAAAATTTTTTGAGGTTTTTAGATGAAAATGAGATAACTGATATTTTGACAACGAATTACGATGGGCTTGTAGAATATCTGCTACTATCACAGAATGCTAAATTTATCTCCCAGAACAATTCCGAAAAGATTTATAGTATTCGCAGAAATTATGTTTACGAGTACAACAAAAAATTGATCACACTTTGGAAAGTTCATGGGGACGCGGTGGCACCTAAAAGTGTTATGTTGGGTCTGGATCACTATTGCGGTGCAATTGGCAAAATGGATGATTTCATTAAGCATGGAAGACTTGGTGGAAAAATGACCGACAATCCAATGGAAATGAAATTTTCTAATAAGACGAAATCAGATGAAAAGGAAATTGCAACATTTCAATTTCAGACATGGGTGGATCTGTTTTTTGCGGCAACGGTCTATTTTATTGGCTTTGGACTTGATTTTTCAGAAACGGATATATGGTGGCTTTTAAATAAGCGTGCTAGATTCAAAGAAAAGCTAGAGATTTCAAATGAAATTTTCTTCTATGCTCCTAAACAACAGAAAAATGCAACAAAATCGGATATAGCAAAAGCAAAGGCGAAAGAAAAAGTACTAGAATCGTTTGGCGTTCAATACCAGAAGGTTTCGTATGAATTTAGAGAAGATTCGGTGAATCCAGAGTATTTGTTGGATGTCTATGAAATGATTTCACGGCAAAGTGGATGAACTCGTCCGGGACTTGATAAGTCTTGAACTGTTCCGGGTCGGTTGTGGGCATCGGAACCGGATTGTCGGCGTTGGGTTCTGCGTCAGCAGCTTCCATCGCTTTCGTGATTTCCGGGTGCATGATCTCGGCGAACACGTCCTGCCGCTTGTCGGGACTGCTCTGCACGAGTTTGGACATTTCACCGTTGGTGAATTTTACCTCACCGGAAAAGACCTTTTTCTTGATGCCGGGAGAAAGAGTATCAGCGATATCAATGCCCTTGGTGTAGTGCCGTGCACGAAGAACCGATGCACGGCTGACGCCGTTTTCTTCTGCGATGCGCTCGCAGGTTTTCTTGCCGGAGTGGTGGGTATCATCGTGAGACCCACCACTTTTCTTTGCTAAAGTGTACTGATTGCCGTGAAAGATTTTCTCGGCTTTCTTTTCGGATTCGTACTGCTTCCCCAGCAGGTAACGTTTCTGTTCGGGGGAAAGATTGCGCCGCCCCAGCTGATTCTTGCAGATCCAAGCGAGGGCTTCCTCACGGTTTGCAAAGCGGAGTGGCATGGTAGAAAAGCAGATTTCGGGATGCACCTGTGGAAATGCAACGTATAGACAGCATTTAATTGGTGTTACTCATTTATAATGTTCTGATAAATAATGCGAACGAGTGAATCTGGTTCAAACCAGTCCTCCTTTGCAAACTGTAATTGTCCCTTAATCGTGATCTTTGAAATTGCGAGATTTTTTGTAAGTAGGCCTTTCTTTACATCCTGCTTTTCAATAACGATTTGTGTAAAGCCAGCATCGGAGAACTCTTGTACAACATTCTGATAGCTTCTACCGATACATTTCTTAGCTGAATCAGGTGCTTGGATTCTTCCAATGTGCAATGCGGCAAGCTCTTCGGTACTAAGAGGTTCATAGTAAGTGATAATTATTTCAGAATCGCTACGATTCCAAGAATCTTTTTCAAAACTATTGCTTTCGCCTATGCTGACAGAAATGACTTGTCCACTCTTTGTAAAAAGTCCTTTTTCCGCTGTCTTGACTGCTTTTACAGAAATAAAGCCGTCAGATTTAAAAACGGATTTAACCTCATTGTAATCTTTTCCAATGTAAAACTTAGAAGATTCTCTCACTGGAATTTCTCGACTGGCAGGAGAAAAATCGTTTACAAAGTGATTTTCATTTAAGTATAACTGAATTTTCTTGAATTGCTCAGTGCCAGACCATTCGTTGCATTCATACGCACGAAGAGCCGTGAGAGGGTGGTCATATTGACTGAACATTAAAAATTCCAAGGTTTTATTCCATGTCGAGTTGGCAACAAGTTCTTTGTAGTCCTTTGCCTGTTCCATAAATGCAGCAACGCTGGCGTCCGCGACAATGTCTTTGTCATAACCAGCGAGGCGCATACAGACTTCTACCATTTTATCCGGCGTACCATCATAAAGAACCGCTGCTCTGTCTGCGGAAAACTCACTGCACCGCATCCAATAGGCAAAAGCGATTTGAAGCGGTGTTGTGACCAGAGCTGAAAAACCGGATAGTCCCAAAACTCCCTTCAAAATCATTCTGCCCATCGTGGAATAAAGAACATGATGACAAGCAATATGTCCGCACTCGTGAGCAAGAACCGTTGGAATCAATTCGTCTGGCAATGTTTCGAGTAAACCGGAAGTCATCACGATAAAAGGCTTTGTGTCTCCGCTGGTATACGAATTAGGAGAGACATCCAATTCAATATACAAATCAGGAATCTCAATTCCAAGTTTTTTGCAAATGGGTGGAAGCATATCATAATACTTGGACATCTGTTTCTCGCTTAGCCGTAGACGAGAGGACATATTTAATAACTGAAACTGCCGCTCGTTCCAAATACTCATAAATCCCTTTAAAAGCTGTGTAAATCCTGGAATGGCTTTTAATGCCCGAAGAGCCGATTTGTCTGAATCGTGCATGAAAACGCTTGTGTTCATTGCCGTTTGAAACATCCTCCTCTTTTATAGAACCAACCTGTTTTAAGAATAGCACAATGCGATAGTAAATACTATCCCTTTCAATTGAGTGGAACGCAAAATTTTGAGCGTTGCCATACAGTTCACCCAGAACTTTCTCGGCGTGCAGCCGGAATGCGGTCAGGTCTGCAAGTTCGTCAAGGAGTTTCGCCCGGATCTGCTCGGTGTCTGCACCGCCGGAATTGAAGTGCCTTGCAAGCTGGTTGAGATTGCTGCCCACCTTGCTGCACTGGGCAAGCAAAGTGGAAACAGCGGTCAGGGTTTCTTCTCCGCCGCCGGCAACGATGACCGTTTTCTCGATCTTGACGTTGTGGATGGCACGGCGGATGAAAGTGGAGAGGGAGAGATTCAGGAGTTTGCAAGTGAGTTCCAGTGACGCTTTTTCCTCCGCTGTCACACGGAACTTGATGACGTGCGTTTTGTTGTTCGGCGTGTCGTGGTGCTGGGAATTGCTAGGGATTGATTGAACATTCGTTTTGGTCATTGTACCTCCTGTCTGTTCGATAACTCCTCGGTGAAGTTATGTAAGCACGACACGCCGTTTGTTCGCGCCATCAGGCGCGAACTATGAGCAGGGTTTGGGGCAGGCACGCCCCAACAAGATCACATCGGAAATGCAGACGCATTGAAGAAGTGAAGTCCCGGTGGAACACAACATTTTCAAGAATTGAAAATTTGTGGCCACGGGACGGTTCTTGCCCTCTACCGCTGCGCTCAAAACGCATTTTCAACAAATGTTTCCAAATTGTTAAGACGCAAAAAATAAGTAGCGGGGCTCTGCTCATGTAATGGGGTCACCGTTTGCTCCGAACGAAGTTCCTACCCCTGTTTTGCAGCGGCGTTGGCTGGAAAGCCGGTATCACGTTCGGACGGCTCATAAAATTTTCAAGGTACGTTTCCCATAAAGAAAAATACCGCCCAAGCAGCGCAGCGA
>ERZ1673743.2952-NODE-2952-length-13859-cov-5.663721_pt1 | contig 13859 bp, 10 predicted proteins | sample MGYA00580197_ERZ1673743 | MGnify/ENA primary metagenome ERZ1673743 (study PRJEB41218, sample SAMN15661795) | gut metagenome | host: Homo sapiens | place: Canada: London | collected 2015-08-20/2019-03-30 | study: EMG produced TPA metagenomics assembly of... | reverse complement strand
CAAGAGACACGTGGCTCCAAATTCACGTGTGAATTTGGGAGAAACAGTACAGTGTACTGTTTTGTAGCAAGTGGGAATAACGTACAGCACCCGCTCGCAAAATACGAAATTTATCTCACTTTCTCGAAGTCTTTCAGCGTGTTATTATAAATTATTTTTCTTTTTTATTCCGACTAAAAATGAAAGTGAGACGATAAATGTGATTGCTTCGGCGACGGGGAATGCAAGCCATACGCCTGTCATTTTGAAGAGATATGAGAGCAAAAACACGCTTGCGATAATCACAACAAAGCCACGCATAATTGAAATGATAAAAGCCGGAGCCGCCTTGCTCATAGAGCTGAATGCAAGGGAAAGGAAAATATTAAGCCCTGCAAAAATGAAGCCTATAAAGTAAATTCTCAAACCTTTGACTGCATAATCGGTAAGTGCGGCAATGTGCTCGCTGTTGAAAACATTTGCGATTGGGGCAGCAAAAATATTTACCGTTACTATTATTATTCCTGCAAGGCAAAGGCATGTGATAATGCCGAGCTTGAGTATTTTTGAAACGTTTTCGTTTTCGCATTTAGCGTAATATTTGCTGATAAGCGGCTGCGAGCCTTGCGCAACACCGTTGAATACAGACACGGCAACGAGCGAAATATTAGCAACAACGCCGTAAGCCGCAACGCCGATATTGCCGACTAATTTTAATATAATCATATTAAACGCAACGGTGATTACACCTGAGGAAAATTCGCCTACAAAGGCTGAAACACCGAGCTTTGCACAGTTAAATAATTTAACGAAAGACGGCACGCAGGGCTTAAAGCTTATATTGTTTTTCTTTGAGAAAAAGTGAATACAGCAGATTGCACAGCCTACAACGGGACTTAAAGCCGTAGCCAAAGCCGCACCTGCCATACCCATTTTAAGCGGAAACATAAGCACCCAGTCCATAACAATATTGAAAAGACTGCTTATAACCGTAGCCGCCATTGCGATTGACGGTGCACCGTCATTTCTGACGAATGCATTGCAAATGTAATTCCACATAAAAAGCGGAGTAAAGCACATAAATATTTTTGTGTAAGGAGTGCCGACCTTTACAATCTCACTGCTTCCGCCTAAGATAGCAACGAGTTTATCGGGTATAAAAACACCGATTGCCATAAAAATCAAGGCGAAAAGCGTTGTGAAAAAAATTGCGTTGAAAAAATATCTGTTATTTTTTTCTCCCTGATTTTTAGCTATTGCAAATCGGATTGCCGAGCCTACGCCAATCATCGAGCCTATGGCAAATATTAAATTATATAAGGGTAATACAAGATTTAATGCGGTAATGCCGTTAGCACCGACTGCCTTTGATATGAAAAAGGTGTCAGCCAAAATGTAGCACGACATTCCAATCATGGCAAATACGTTTTGCGATACGTATTTTGCAAACTCTTTTGACGCACTTTTGCTTTTCATAATAGATTCCTTTACTTGTTTATATATTATGGCGATTTTAACATATATATATTTAATTGGCAAGTGTTATTTAAAATGTCGTGTTTTTATTTATTTAACATATTATTTAATAATGTTCATATTTATTTCACACGCAGTATATTTATGAATATTATAGTTGTAGTTGCAAAGGGAAAGGTGCTACTTCCCGATGCGTATAAAATATTTTTCATCCTTACCTCCTCTTTTTTATATTGATAAAAAGAATAGAAACACCGAGACGTAAAAGCCTCGGTGTTTTTATTTTGTTAATTATACAATTTAAAATTCGATTTTCGTTTGTTTATAATCCTTATCGTGGGCAGTTAATACCGCAACGCAGTTTTCGTTTTTATACATTTTATTAAGCCAACGAAGAGAAATTTTCATATTTTGAATATTATGTATCGGGCCGGAAAGAATAAGCTCGCTCCACGATTTTTCGCTTATTCCGTTGTCGCCGGCAATTACTGCCATTTTGCCGTTTTGCTTAATCACAACGCAAACAGAGCCTGCCGAATGACCGGGAGTATAAACAATTCTGACGCTTCCGTCGCCGAATAAATCGCAGCTTTGGCCGAAAGGTGCACGGGAGTCGTAATTCATTTCAATCGGCTCAATTTCAACACCCTGCCAAAGCGCTTTACGGTATCTTGGGTTTGGAAGAAGCGATATTTCAAGTTCTTCTTTTGTTGCATAAATATGCTTAGCATCCTTTAAATCCTTAAGCCCGCTTACGTGGTCGCAGTCAAGATGAGTTAAAATTACAGCATCAAGCTGCTTTGGAGTAATGCCGAGTGCGTCAAGCTGCCTTGCAACACTGTCGTTAAGAGTAACGGTAGGCTGACTTGAAAAGTAAAGAGCAAGCCCGAGATGATGACGTGGGTTTATGGCGCATTGCTCGCTCCAGCCGGTATCAACAAGAACGTTTTTGCCGTTTATTCTTATTAAAAATGCTTTGACGGGCACTTCGTTTCTGCCTTTTTTGCTTTGAAAAAGACCTGTATAAGCAAATTTTCCGCTCTTGCTGTCCCTGTTATGAACGGCACTTGATACAAGCATTTTGCCCGTTTGCAGTACGTCGATTTCAGCCATAAATTCATCCCTCTTTTGCCTACAATATAATAATATAATATCATATTCAGCTTATTCATTCAACAGAATTTATACTGATTCATATATTTGTAAAAAAGTTATTTTGAAAGTGACAATCTTGCTTTGTTTTGATATAATATAGAAAGCAAAAAGGAGTTGGTAGCGTGAAAAATATGCTTGATTATATAGAGGAATACGGTAATTATTCATTTAAAGAAAAGCCTTTTAATGAAATAGATAATCTTATATTTTCACAGCTTGCGTATACGGATTTTAAAAACATTGCAGATAAGCAGAGTGTGTCGCTGTTAAAGGGCGCAAAGCTGTTTTTTGCAATGTATACTCAGCAGGAGATTGACGAGCTTATTGCAATCAGTGCAAAAAGTGCCGATTTGCTCAGGCGTTGCAGTATGGCAAAGAGGTTTCAAAATATTATTTTATGTGATTATATTAATAATGTAAGCGACGATATCGACAAGCAATTTTCAGCAATCCATTTTCTTCTTGACGACGGGTGCGACGTTGTTGCATTCAGAGGAACCGACGTTACGGTTACGGGTGTTAAGGAGTCGGCAATGCTTTCCTATATGTTTCCCGTTCCTGCGCAAATCGAGGCTTTGTATTATTTTCAGGAAACGTGTATGCGCCATTCGGGCGATATAATTCTCTGCGGTCATTCAAAGGGCGGAAATCTTGCCGTTTTTGCCGCAGTTAATTGCTCAAATTCGCTCAAAAAAAGGCTTAAGGCAGTTTACGAGGACGATGCGCCGGGCTTTCCGAAATATTTTTTTGACAGATACGATTATTGTCAGATTAAAGATAAAATTCATTTCTTTACCCCGCAAGGCTCAATTATCGGCAGAATGCTTTTTCATGATACCGAGCCTGCCATTGTTCACAGTGAAAATTCGGGTCTTAAGCAGCATCAGGTCTCTTCTTGGGAGGTTGACGGTGACCGTTTTAAATATGAGGAAAAATATGATCGTACAAGCGATTTCGTAAGTGATTATATAAATGAGCTGATTGATTATATCTCCGACGAGGAGCTTGAACTTTTCTTTGATACACTTGAATATGTTGCCGAGAATATAGGCATTGAGGATTTTTATGATATCAAGGAGCTTGATATCATAAAAGTGTTCGGTTTGATTGACTCTATTACAACTCTTGATGACGAACATAAAACGAAATTTAAGCAAATTTTGAAAAAAGTCATAGCGGATTTCACAAAGGAGTATTTGTCTCAAAAAACCCAGACATATAAGAATATTTTAGAAAGCTTTTCGTTGAAGAAAAAAGAAAATACAGACGGCAATACGGATAAAAATGAGGTAATAGCAGACGGTAGGGAGAGATAACGTAATTTTTTGCTTTATTAGTATTGAAAAATGAAATTAACGTGCTATAATATTTTTTATAGTATTATTATAATTATAAATTTCATAGGCATTGGGTAAAAGTCTTTGCCGTAAATATAGGAGATGTTTAAAAATGCAAAAGAAAGATATTGATTGGTCAAGCCTTGGCTTTGGCTATGTTAAGACTGACAAACGTTTTGTAGCTCACTACAAGAACGGCAAGTGGGACGAAGGTCAGCTTGTTGAGGACGATACGATTACACTTAACGAATGTGCCGGTGTACTTCAGTATGCACAAACTTGCTTTGAGGGTCTTAAAGCATATACAACTAAGGACGGCAGAACTGTTTGCTTCCGCCCTGACCTTAATGCAAGCCGTATCGCAGATTCTTGCCGTGGACTTCAAATTCCGGTTATTCCTGAAGAAATGTTTTTAAGAGCTGTTAAAGAGGTTGTAAAGGCTAATGAGGCTTGGGTTCCTCCTTTTGGCAGCGGTGCTACTCTTTATATTCGTCCGTATGTTTTCGGCGTTAATCCTGTTATCGGTGTTAAACCTGCAGATGAGTATGAGTTTAGAATGTTCTGTACTCCGGTAGGTCCTTATTTCAAGGGCGGCGCAAAGCCTATCACTATCCGTGTATCTGACGTTGACCGTGCCGCACCTCACGGTACAGGTAATATTAAAGCAGGTCTTAACTATGCTATGTCACTTCATAACATTGTTGATGCTCATGAGCATGGCTTTGACGAAAATATGTATCTCGATCCTGCAACAAGAACAAAGGTTGAGGAAACAGGCGGCGCTAACTTCCTTTTTGTAACTAAGGACGGCACTGTTGTTACTCCTAAGTCGGATTCTATTTTACCGTCAATCACCCGTCGTTCACTTATGGTTGTTGCTGAGAAGTATCTTGGCCTTAAGGTTGAACAGAGAGAGGTTTATTTTGACGAGGTTAAGGATTTTGCAGAGTGCGGCCTTTGCGGTACTGCAGCTGTTATTTCTCCTGTCGGCAAGATTGTAAACCACGGTGAGGAGATTTGCTTCCCATCGGGTATGGAGGAAATGGGCCCTGTAACCAAGAAGCTTTATGAAACCCTTACAGGTATCCAAATGGGTGAGATTGAAGCGCCTGAAGGCTGGATTTGCGAAATTAAATAAATTGTATAATAGTAGAGGCGAACAATGTTCGCCTCTTTTTTTATATTTTTAAATGTAAACTTTTTATAAATCTATTGAATATTATATAACTTTTATTTATAATAATGGCGAAATTTGAAAAGAGGTAATATCGTATATGAAATTTAAAAAGATATTGTCAATATTTTTGAGCCTTGTGCTTGTTTTGTCTGTTTTTGCAGGGCTTGAAATAAATGCTTATGCCGCAACAAGCGGAACATCAGGCGGTGTAAACTGGAATCTTGATAAATCAACGGGCGTTTTCACCATTACAAAAAACGGTAACGGCAGAGGTGCCGATTATTCAAAATATCAATTTTTTGGCGGAAACAATCAGCCTTGGTATAATGACCGTAAATCAATTAAAACGGTTAATGTTGAAGAGGGCGTCGTTCAAATCGGCTCATATTGGTTTTACGATTGTACTAATTTGACTACGGTTAATTTTAATTCTTCAACCCTTGATACCTTAGGTGATGACCTTTTCAGGGGTTGTACCTCACTTCAAAGTATTAATCTTCCTGAAAATGCGACTTACTATTATAGTGAACTTTTCCTTGACTGTACTTCGCTTAAGTATGTTTCACTCCCGTCAACCAATAATACCGATAACTATAAGGGCAAAATCCCCAACGGTACATTTAAGGGCTGTACTTCGTTAGAGCAGGTTTACGTCGGCAGCGGCCATACGGGTATGGACGTTAATGCTTTTAACGGCTGTTCAAAACTTAAGGGCATTGTTTGGACAAGCGGTAATCTCTCGTCTGTTGCAAGCTCAGCTCTTACAGGCGTTGCGTCAAGCTGTAAACTCGTTGGTGCAAGTTCTCTTGTTAATGCGACAAGTGCGCTTTCATTCCAAAATGTAAACGGCTTTTGCGGCACGGCTTTAAGCTATAAATATGATGCACAAAACAAGAAGTTAAGCGTTTTGGGCAGCGGCGATATGACCTCTAACCCTTGGAGCGTTTACTCCGCATTTATTACCGAACTTGATTTTTCCGGCACAAACGGTAATTTTACAATTATGAACGGTGCTTTTCAAAATTTGATTAATTCAACATTTTGGGTAAATATTCCGTCAAATTGCACTGAAATAGGAAGCAACGCTTTTTACAATGCAAACTTTAATTACAACAGATTTTTAGGCAATAAAATCACTATCGGTGATAATGCTTTCGGAAATGGCTCAGGCTCGTATGCACGCTTTTTCGGTATTGCAAATTCAGGCGTTCGTGATTATGTAAAAGAAGGTCAGGCTAAGGGTTACGATTGGCATTATTACTGCCTTGACGATAAGCATAATTATGTGACTAAAACAGTTGCGCCTACCTGCGTTGAAAAGGGTTATGATTTAACCTATTGTACTGATTGCGATACAGACGAGGTTAAGTCGAATTATACAGACGTTACAGGTCATAAGTATGAATATACCGGCACAAACGGTCCGAGCATTGTTTATAAATGCAGTGTCTGCGGTAAAACAAATCTTCAGCTTGACGCACTTACTCTTGTTTCAAGCTTTAAGGACGCAATAACAACAGACGATAAGGCTGCGGCTTATACTCAGTCAAATTATGACGGTAAATATGACCTTAACTATAACGGCTTTATCAATGCTAAGGATTACAGTATGCTTAGCAAGATAATTAATAATATTGATACAACAAATAAGCAAACAACTATCGATACTTCAACAACTTACCAAACAATTGAGGGCTTCGGCGCTTCTGCCGCTTGGTGGGCACAGTATGTCGGCGGCTGGGAAAATTTAGACGAGATTATGGAGCTTCTTTACAGCAAGGAAAAGGGCGCAGGTCTTGATATTTATCGCTATAACCTCGGTACAGGGTCGCAGGATGATACGCATATTACAGATGTTGACAGAAGAACGCAAGGCTTTTTGCAGAAGGACGGCACATACGATTGGAGCCGTGACGCTAATGCTCAAAAGGCGCTTGCCTCTGCTCAAAAGGCTAACAAGGATTTAAAGGTTACCCTTTTCTCTAACTCCGCTCCTGTTTGGCTTACGAAAAACGGCAAGGCATATTGCTCAAACGGCTCTAATTCTAACCTTGATTCAAGCAATTATGACGCATTTGCCCAATTCGTTGTTAAGTGTTCGGAGCATTTCATTGACGAGGGTTATAATGTAACAGAGGTTTCGCCTATTAACGAGCCTGAATGGGCTTGGGCAGCCGATACAAACGGTAACGCCGGACAGGAGGGTTCTCATTGGGAGGATACTGCGGCAAGAGATTTCTATAATAACGCAATGATTCCTGCCATTAAAAAAAGCGAAAAGCTTAACGGCAGAGTCGGCGTTGACGTTTGGGAATGTGCTCAGCTTAATCACTCAACATATTTCAACGGTTTTCTTAATAATATGTTCTCATCATCAAGTATTTTCCCTAACAATTACGGCAAAAATAACTCTAATATCAGAGATTACGTTGACTCTCTCGGCACACACTCCTATTGGGCATCAACAAGTGACAGGGAAAAGGTTGCAAGCACACTTGCAGGCAATGCGCTTACTAATAATTACACCGCTGTTAAAAAGGTACGTTGCACAGAATATTGCCAGATGACAAATGACGGCAATTCAGGTGTTTACGGTCTTATTCAAAAAGAGGGCACAACCAACGGTCTCGGTATCGAATACGGTCTTGCTCTTGCAGATATTATGCATCAGGATTTAACCATTCTCAACGCTGTTGAATGGGATTGGTGGGTAGCTGTCGGTCCGGGTGTATATCCCGACGCACTTATTTATGTTAATAAGGAAAATCACAACGATGTTCAAACCTCAAAGCGTCTTTGGGTAATGGGTAACTACGCAAGATTTATTGAGGACGGCGCAAAGAGAGTTTCTGTTTCAACAGGTTCAAACTTTGCCAAAAATCTTGTGACAAATACAACTTATTCTTGGAAAGACGGCAAAACAACACGCACCGATAAGAATAATTACATTGAGCAGACCGCTTATCAAAATCCTGACGGAACAGTTGTAGTAGTTTATATCAACAATTCGGACACAAACGAATATACAAAGTTCTCATCATCGGATTATAAGAAGTTTGAAACTTATGTAACAGATAAAAGCCGTGACCTTGAAAAATATCAAAGCGGCAACACAAATGTGGCTGTTTCAATTCCTGCAAAGAGTGTAACAACAGTAGTTCTTACACCGAATGCACAATAATAAAAAATAATAAAATTAACGGGCGAACACTGTTCGCCCCTACGGTTATCGTATAATTTGATTTTCGTAGGGGCGATCATCGATCGCCCGCTTTTTATTTTTCTATTTCTAATACTGTTAATTTATCCCCGTCAACCTTAAATTTCACGTTCATATTATCAAATGAAATGCCGTAAATTCTGTTAGAATCATTTTGGTAGGCAGGACGTGGGTCGCAACTTAAAATGCCTGTTAGTGCGTCAATTTTATCACTTGGTATAAGCGACTTTATATTGTCGCTTATTTCAATTTCAAGCCTGTCTGCTTCGTGCACGTCTGCAAAGCTGCTTTTTGCTTCGGGGCGGCAGTCGGCATATTTTATATAAGGTTTAATGTCATAAATCGGAGTGCCGCTTTTCATATCAACTCCGCCTACCGTAAGCACTGTGCCGTGCTCTTTCGTTTGTTCAACCTTAATCAGCTTTACGCACGATAAGCCGATATTGTTAGGCCTAAACGGTGAACGGGTGGCAAAAACGCCTTTCCTTTTTTCTCCTCCAAGCCTCGGAGGCCTTACAGTCGGTGAAAATTCATCTCTTATACTGTCTGAAAACTGCCATAAAATCCAAAGGTGAGAAAATTCCTCTATCCCGTCAAATGCTTCCTTAACATTATACGGAGAATCAAGAATTATTTTGCCCTCAAGCTCCTCAACAAGACCGCTTTGGCGAGGTGCGCCGAATTTTTCAGGCAAGGGTGTATATATTTTTCCTATAGATTTCATAATTTTATACCTTTATTTTTGATAAAACCTCACCAACCTTGTCGTGAATAACAAGGTCTGCATTTTTATCCATCGGTGTTTCGTCACGGTTTATAAGCACTAAGTATTTGCCCCTGAAATATCTTACAAAGCTTGCCGCAGGATAAACCGTCAGGCTTGTTCCGGCAATAATCAGGCAGTCGGCATTGCTTATTGCTTCAAGCGCACCGTTTACGGTATCATTGTCAAGCCCTTCTTCATAAAGTACAACATCGGGTTTTACCAAGCCGCCGCATTCGTCGCAATAGGGGATAGGGGTGTTGTTTTTGATATAGTCTGCATCAAAGAATTTTCTGCATTTTGTGCAATAATTTCTAAGCGTTGAGCCGTGAAGTTCGTATACTTTTTTGCTTCCTGCCGCTTGGTTCAAGCCATCAATATTTTGAGTCACAACTGCACTTAGTTTTCCTGCTTTTTCAAGCTCGGCAAGCTTTAGATGCGCCTTGTTCGGCTTGACGTTTTCAATCAGCATTTTATCCCTGTAAAATTTGAAAAAATCAATAGTGTGGCTGTAGAAAAACGTGTGCGAAAGTATCTCCTCGGGAGGATAGTCGTATTTTTGATTATAAAGCCCGTCAACACTTCTGAAATCGGGTATTCCGCTTTCCGTCGATACACCGGCGCCGCCGAAAAATACTATTTTATTACATTCGTCAATAATTTGCTGTAAATCCATAATAGCCCCTTATTCCGCAATGTCCGCAAGGTCAAATCTTATAACCTTTTTAAGTCCGTCAAGCGTAGTTTCGACTTGATAGCCGATTTTGCCGCCGCTGAACATTATTGTATCAAAATCCTTTGCACTTTCGTGAATTGTGGTTTTAAAAAATTTCTTCATTCCTATCGGTGAGCAACCGCCGTGAATATAGCCGGTGAGCGGTAAAAGTTCTTTTGATTTAATCATTTCAACCTTCTTTTCACCCACTGCTTTTGCCGCTTTTTTAAGGTTTAATTCCTTGTTTACGGGAACTAAAAATACATAGTGATTGCCTGTTTTGCCGACTGTTACAAGCGTTTTGAAAACCTTGTTTGCATCTTCGCCTAAAACTTCGGCAACCTCTTGCCCGCCTACAGCGTCGGTGTTTAAATACGTATACTCTGTATATTTGACCTTTTTTTGGTCAAGTATTCTCATTACATTAGTTTTTTCGTCCATAGTTTTGCCTCGATATATTAATTTATATTATAATTTTATCATAGAGAAATTGTCTTTTCAACATTGTTTTAAAAGTTTAAATATAGTATAATGTTTTTATTCTGAAAAAAGCTTCGGCTTTAATCACGATAATTTTTTGATATAGTGCATGGCGCAATGATTTTATTTGACGGAGTAGATAAAAATGTATAGTGCAAACGAAAAAAGATATGAAAAAGCAGAGTTTAATAAGTGCGGCGAAAGCGGTCTTTATCTTCCGAAAATTTCGCTTGGATTGTGGCAAAATTTCGGTGACAATGCCGATTATGACGAGATGAAGGATATTATTTTAACTGCCTTTGATATGGGTGTTACGCATTTTGATTTGGCTAATAATTACGGTCCGAAGCCCGGAGCGGCAGAGGTGAATTTCGGCAAAATCGTACGTGAAAATCTTATGCCGTACCGTGACGAACTTGTTATCAGCACAAAGGCGGGATACAGAATGTGGGACGGTCCTTACGGTATAGGTGGAAGCAGGAAATATCTTGTGTCCTCACTTGACCAAAGTCTTAAGCGCCTCGGTCTTGACTACGTTGATATTTTTTATCACCATTGTATGACGCCGGATACCGAGCTTAAGGAAACAGCGCTTGCACTTTCTGATATAACACGTCAGGGCAAGGCAATCTATGTCGGAATGAGCAACTATAACGGCAAGAAAATGCACAGAATGTACCACAGATGCGACGATTTAAACGTGCCGTTTATCATAAATCAAAATCGATATTCGATTTTTGACAGAACGGTTGAAAAGAATGATTTGAAAAAAGAGGCTAAGTCTAAGAAAAAAGGCTTGATTGCTTTTTCACCTCTTGCGCAAGGTCAGCTTACCGATAAGCTTGCTGGCGGCATCGTTGAAAATTCAAGGCTTTACAACAACGAGGTACTTCAAAAAAAGGTAGGCTACAGCGAGGGCAGGCAGGCGCAGATTGCTCAACTTTATAAAATGGCAAAGGATAGGGGACAAACACTTTCTCAGCTTGCAATTGAATGGCTTTTGCAATGGGGCGAAGTTACAAGTGTACTTATCGGCGTTCACTCGAAGGCACAGCTTTTGGAAAACTTAAAGGCGCTTGAATGTAAGCCGCTTTCAAAATCGGAAATAATGCAGATAAATGCGATAGCGGGCAAGTGATTTTACTTGACAGTATTAATAATATAATATATAATATAGTGATTAAAATTCTGAGAAGGAGACATTTTTATGGCAGCAAAAACTTTTAAGATGACATCGGAAGGTAAGGCTGAACTTGAAAAAGAACTCGATTACCTTAAAACCGAAGGCAGAATTGATATAGCAGAAAAACTTAAGGTTGCACGTTCTTACGGCGACCTTTCCGAAAACAGTGAATATGATGAAGCTAAGAGCGAGCAGGCAAAGATTGAGGCACGTATCAGCGAACTTGAATATCAGCTTGACAATGTTGAGATTGTTGACAGCGTAGATAAAGATGCAGTAAGCATGGGCTCTAAGCTTAAGGTTAAGAGAATATCTGACGGCGTTGAATTATCGTTTGAAATCGTAGGCTTTGCACAGTCAAATCCGGCAGAAGGTAAGATTTCTGACGAAAGCCCTATCGGTATGGCTCTTATGGGCAAGAAGCAGGGCGAAAAAGTTACTGTTGAAGCTCCTATCGGCAATCTTGATTATGAGATTTTGTCAATCAACTAATTTATTGAAACAAGAGGTATAAATATGGCAGGAAAGTTTGAAATCACCAAAGCAGGCGACGGTACTTTCTCATTTGAATTATTTATTGATGATAATGCAGTCGGTAAAAGCCCTGTTTTTGACAAGGAGGACGCTTGCAAGAGAGGTGTTAAGGCTGTTAAGAAGAACAGCAGAATGAAGGTTCAAAACACTCTTGCAAACGATGAGGAAAAGACTAATCCTAAATATCTTGTTGAAGCAGACGGCGATAAGGTGAAGTATACATTATTCCTTCAAACGGGTGCAGTTGCTCTTGAGGGCAGTGCCGATAATGAGGCAGAGGCTCTTGATATTATTGAAAAAATCGGCAACAATGCAAATGCCGCTCCCATGGCTATGGCAGAGGTTGTTCTTTCCGAGAATGAGCAAAAGCAGATTAGAATAGAAAAGCTTAAGGCTCTTCAAGATTCAGGACGTGACCCATTTGAAATTACACTTGCAAGCCAAACACACCATTCAGATGAGATTAAGGCAAGTTATGACGAGCTTGAGGGCAAGGACGTTATCATTGCCGGCAGAATTATGACATGGCGTGATATGGGCAAGGCTAACTTTATTGATATTCAGGACAGAAACGGCAGAATACAGGCTTATGTAAGAATGAACGATATCGGCGAGGACGCTTTCAAGGAATTTAAAACTTGGGATTTAGGCGATATTGTTGAAATTAAAGGCTTTGTGTTTAAGACAAAGACAGGCGAAATTTCAGTTCACGCTAAGGAAATCAGGCTTCTTTCAAAATCTCTTCTTCCGCTTCCTGAAAAATTCCACGGTCTTACAGATACGGATACACGCTACAGAAAGCGTTATCTTGATATGATTATGAACCCTGATGTTAAGGAAACTTTCATCAAACGCTCAAAAATCATTACTTCAATCAGAAATTATCTTGATAATCTCGGATTTATTGAGGTTGAAACTCCTATTCTTAATACTATTGCGGGCGGTGCGGCTGCAAGGCCTTTCATCACTCACCATAACACGCTTGATATGGATATGTATCTTCGTATTGCGACGGAGCTTTACTTAAAGCGCCTTATCGTCGGCGGTATGGAGCGTGTATATGAGATTGGCAGAAACTTCAGAAACGAGGGTATGGACGTTCGTCATAATCCGGAATTTACCTGCATTGAGCTATATCAGGCATTTACCGATTATCACGGAATGATGGATATTGCCGAGGCGCTTATCCGCAATGCCGCTAACGAGGTTTGCGACAGCCTTCATATCACATTTAACGGCACTGCAATTGACCTTGAAAGTCCGTTTAGACGTCTTACTATGATTGATGCTGTTAAGGAATACAGCGGTGTTGATTTTAAAGAATTTATGAGCGATAACGAAAAGGCAATTGCAATTGCAAAGGAAAAGGGTATCGAGATTGAAAACGGAAAGGCAACATGGGGCGATATTCTCAATTCATTCTTTGAAGAATTTGTTGAAGAAAATCTTACTCAGCCGACCTTTATTATGGACTATCCTGTTGAGGTAAGTCCGCTTACTAAGAGAAAGCCGGATTGCCCTGTTCTTACAGAGCGTTTTGAACTCTTTATTATGGGCGGCGAATACGGCAATGCTTATTCCGAGCTTAATGACCCAATTGACCAAATGTCACGTTTCGAGGCTCAAATGAAGCTTCGTGAGGCAGGCGACGACGAGGCTAATATGATTGACCACGATTTCGTAACTGCTCTTGAATACGGTATGCCTCCTACGGGCGGCCTCGGTATCGGTATTGACCGTCTTGTAATGCTTCTTACGGACAGCTATTCTATTCGTGACGTATTACTCTTCCCGACAATGAAGACCCTGAATGATGTAAATAAGAAAAATGATGTAAAAT
>ERZ1673743.2943-NODE-2943-length-13903-cov-10.515598_pt1 | contig 13903 bp, 19 predicted proteins | sample MGYA00580197_ERZ1673743 | MGnify/ENA primary metagenome ERZ1673743 (study PRJEB41218, sample SAMN15661795) | gut metagenome | host: Homo sapiens | place: Canada: London | collected 2015-08-20/2019-03-30 | study: EMG produced TPA metagenomics assembly of... | reverse complement strand
GAATCGTCTTTAAGATTTAATAGATTTTAAATAACTATTTTGTATAATATCATAACTTACATTTTATGGCAATAGGCAAATAAAACAATATAAAAATAAAAGTTTATATTTTTTGTAACACAAATGTAATATTTTTTCTGTTTATTTTTGTCAATATTTGTGATAAAATATAGAAAGTTGATAATAGAATTTTACTAATGAAAGGATGATCTTATTATGCAATTTAATAAATGTAGCCGTTGTGGATGTTTTTTTATGACAAACTCAGATGTATGTCCAAACTGTGAGCCAAAGGATATGTGTGATATAAATAAACTAAAAAATTACTTAGCAGATTGTGATACTAATTCATCTATTGAGGAAATTTCTTGTAATACTGGTATTTCACCTAAAAACTTACATCGTTTCTTTCAATCTGATGAAATTGCAAAATTAAATTTAAATGATTTTGGAACTCATTTCAAAACAGAATTATAAAAAAGTAGCGTAGATTTTTTAATTTCATCTACGCTTTTTCTTTTTGAATTTTTATTTAATAACATATATTTCTTCTAGCTTTTTTACCGCTTCTTTTGCCTTATTTTCACCATTTGCATGAATATATGCAACTATATCACCTTTTTTAACATTGTCTCCTATTTTCTTATCTAAAACAATACCAACACTATTTTCTATTTTATCTTCTTTTTTCATTCTTCCGGCTCCTAAGCTTACCGAAAGTTTACCAATTTCTTCTGCTTTTAAACTAGTAATTGTTCCATCTCTTGTGGCTTCTACTTTCATAATATATTTTGCTCTTTCAAATTTATTAGTATCATCTATATAAGAAACATCTCCACCTTGAATTTTTACAAGTTCTTTTAATTTTTCTAATGCCTTTCCATTTTGTATATTTTCTAGCATTTTTTGTCTGTTTTCTTCTAAATTATCTCCTTTACCTGCAAGTTTTATCATATTGCTTCCAATTTCTAATACAACATCTTTTACATCCTCTTGCATATTTCCTTTTAAAAATTCAATTGCTTCAATAACCTCAAGTGAATTTCCAACATTTTTACCAAGAGGTTGTTCCATTGGAGTAATAACACATACGGTATCTCTACCTGCTAACTTTCCTATTTTAGTCATTACTTTCGCAAGTTCTTCTGCTCTTTCTTTCGTTTTCATAAATGCTCCACTACCATATGTAACATCTAAAACAATCTTATTTGCTCCTGCAGCAATTTTTTTGCTCATAATACTAGAAGCAATAAGTGGTATACTCTCAGTTGCAGAAATACTATCACGAAGAGCATATATTTTTTTATCTGCTGGTGCTAAATTCATTGTTTGACCTATAACGCTAATACCTACATTTTTAACATTTTGTTTAAACTCTTCTATTGAAATATCTGTTTTATAACCAGGTATAGATTCTAATTTATCAATTGTTCCACCTGTGTACCCTAATCCTCTTCCAGACATCTTTGCAACAGGTATTCCAAGAGAAGCAATAATTGGTGCTAAAATAAGTGTAACCTTATCTCCTACTCCACCTGTACTATGCTTATCTACAACCGTTCCTATATCTGATAAATCAAGTCTTTCTCCCGAATTTGCCATTGCAGTTGTTAAATCAGTTATTTCTTGTTCATTCATTCCATTTATATATATTGCCATAACCAATGCTGCTGCTTGATAATCTGCAACATTTCCATTTGTATATTCTGTAATAAAATATTGAATTTCTTCTTTATTTAATTCTTTTTTATCTCTTTTCTTTGCTATAATCTCTTGTATATTCATTTCTTATCCTCTTTTCTATTTTAAATGTATAAAACTTCTTCTATGTAATGGGCACATTCCATATTCTTTAATCGCCTGAATATGTGCTGCTGTGCCATATCCCTTATGTTTTGCAAAGCCATATTCAGGATATACTTCATCCCATTGTCTCATAATTCTGTCTCTTGTAACTTTCGCTATAATTGATGCTGCTGCAATTGAATAGCTTTTAGCATCTCCTTTTATTATTGATTCATAATTTATACCATCTGTATTAATTTTTGTTAAAGCATCTACCAATATTATATCTGGTTTTTCAAATCCTCTATTTTTATTTTTTAAATCTAATTCTAACTCTTTTATAGATAGTAAAAGTCCCTCCTTAGTTGCATTTAAAATATTTACCCTATCAATTTCTGTTTGGTCAATAATTCCAACTCCATATGCTACTGCTTCTTCTGTTATTCTTTCATATAATAATTCTCTTTTCTTTTCAGAAACTTTTTTAGAATCATTTACCCCCTCTATCATAGAATCTTCTGGCATTATTACACTTGCAACAACAACAGGCCCTGCAAATGGTCCCCTTCCCGCTTCATCTATACCACATATGTTTTTTATTCCTTTATTATATAAATTCTTTTCTATTTTCTTTAATTCTTGCAACCTTTCTAATTCTTTTTCTTTCATTTAAATCCTCACTTTTTCTCTTCGTTTACTTTATTTGTATCATCCTTTGTATTATTTACATTTTCCTCTGTTTTTTCTTTAATTTCAGATAGTCTATATACTATATTTCCTTCTTCATTCTCTATTCCTGCAGAATATATTATCTCATTGCTCATATATTCAACAATGTAATATCCATCATCCATATTTATATTGTTAAGTCCCATTGATTCAATATCAGCTTTTTCAAGTACATAATACTTTACATCTTTTTGATCTAATTTAATAATCTCACTATCTATTAAGCTTTTAATTTTTTCATCTTCTTTTAATTCTTCAATTTCTTTTCCTACATATTTAGCATCTTTTTCTTTTATTTTAACTTTTTCACCTATAATTTTAGTTTTTGCCTCAATTAAAAGCATATTAGTTTTAACAGTTTCAAATTTTTCACTATCAAATCTATCTCTAAAAAAATATATCCCTCCAATTACTGCTATAACAGCAATTATCAATATTACAAAAGTTTTTATATGTGTCATTACCTCTCCCTCCATTTCTCTAATTATATATGTTTATACTATTTTTTTCAATAGCTATTTCCCCTAAGTGCCACTATTTTTTCACATTTTCTTCACAAAACTATTGTATGATAAATTTAATTTAAGTATAATATATTATTATACAAACATTTGGAGGTATAAAATGGAAGAAAATAATCAAGAAAAGAAAGAAACAGAATTTAAAAGTGTTAAAATGGATAATACAAATCAAGTATACACATCATTTGATACAAATACAAACAAAAAAACAAAATCATCTAAAACAGGTTTTGGAAAAACAGTTGTATTACCATTTTTTTGTGGTATTTTAGGAGCAGGAATAGTTGTTGGAAGTTGCACTTGTATTCCTCAAGTTAGAGATACTTTACTTAAGCAATTTTTAACATCTACATCTAGTGAAAGTTCATCTAATACAAACTCTACAACAATTCAAGATATTAATACAAAGTTAATATCTCTTAGTGGTTTTTCAGATACATCTGTTAGTGTTGCTCAAAAAGTAAAACCATCTATTGTTGGAATTAATGTAGAATACTCTATTAGCACATTTTTTAACAGATCATCTACTGCAAATGCTCAAGGTTCAGGAGTTATTATATCAGAAGACGGATATATTTTAACAAATAATCATGTTGTAAATTCTAGTTCTTCATCTTCATACTACAATATAGAAGAAGCTACAAAAATTACTGTTAAACTATATAATGATGATACAGAATATGAAGCAAAAATTATTGGTACAGATGAACAAACTGATTTAGCAGTTATAAAAATAGATAAAACTGGACTAACAGCTGCTGAACTTGGAGATTCAGATTCTTTGCAAGTTGGAGAATTTTGTATGGCTGTTGGAAATGCTTTAGGTTTAGGAGATAGTGTAACATCTGGAATTATTAGTGCTGTTAACAGAGAAGTTACAGACTCAGATAATAATAAATATTTAGCAATTCAAACAGATGCTGCAATAAATTCTGGAAACAGCGGTGGTGCTTTAGTAAATAGCAAAGGTCAAGTTATTGGTATTAATACATTAAAAATATCTGGAACAGGTGTTGAAGGTGTTGGATTTGCAATTCCAATTAATTCTACAAAGAGTATTTATGAACAATTAATTCAATATAGCAAAGTAAAAAGACCTTATATTGGCATCACAGGAATAAACTTAACTGAAAGTTTAGCCAAACAGAACAACCTTGTTGTTGGTATATATGTAAAATCAATTGAAGATTTCTCTTCAGCAGAAAAAGCTGGTATTAAAGTTGGTGACGTTATAACAGAAGCTGATGGAACAAAAATAACAACAGTTGATGAATTAAATGAAATCAAAAACAAGAAAAACATTGGAGATACTATTAAATTAAAAATTACTCGTGATGGAAAAGAAAAAGAAATTACATTAACATTACAAGAACAACCATAAATTAATTTAAAAAAGCTTTATCAAAAAAGATAAAGCTTTTTTAGATGATATCACATTATATATCTACATTTTGTCAAAATAGTTGATATTATAATCTTTGGTGTTGGTTTTATCTTTAATGCCAAATATGTCTTAGTTGCACTTTTATCTTGATATATCCATGCTATATTAGTTGCTTTTATTATATTGGTTTTAATATTATTAACACTTTTATGATATTTAAGTGCAATATAATTATATACATTTCCTTCTAAGTTGTCTAATAAATCAAAACTATTGTTTCTGTATATAAAATTAATTGCTTCAAATATATATATAGTTCCTTTATATTTAAAATCATATCCTAGTAATACTAATTCAGACATAACTTTTGACTTCATTTTATCTTCCTGTTGTGAATAATTTACTTTATATATTATTCTACTAATTTCTTTATAAATACATTCGTATGATGACATTCTCTCTATAACATTTACATTGCAGTATAATTTTTTTATTCTATCTTTTAAGGCAATGTTTGTTGATATTATTATTATATCAGGTTCTCTAATTCCGTTCAAAATTCTTATTTTTTCTATTACATTAATTTCTTCTGAAACAGACAATTTCAAATCGAGAAATACCAAATCTATATGATTACTATTAATTATATCTATTGCTTCTTCAATACTGGTCGCTATAAATGATAATTGAACATTCTTTAATTTGCTTATGACATAATTTAACATTTCTTTTAAATACTGTAAATTATCTTCTATAATTAGTATATTATTGACCATTTCAATTTTAACCGCTCTCTTTCTTTATATTTTGATTATTTAATACTTGAAAACAATTGTTTATACACTATTCAGTCACATTCTCAACTGTATACTCAGGCAAAATATCATATTTTACATCTTCATCTGTTACTACATCAATAAATAGTGAGTATGTTCTTTCTGTATATTGAACACCATATATTTCATTAACCTCTCTAATAGGAAGTTTGGTGTCTTTAGATATCCATATTTCATAATATCCTGATTTATCCCCTCTTCTCAATACATAGCATTCTTGTCCATTAAATCTATCTGTTTTACTATTAAATCCACTTCTAATTATTAAATTAATTAAAGCTCCATAGTCTTTTGCATAAAATTGAATATACCCATACATTTCACTAATATATGTTCCTTCATAAACAAACGTATAATTTGATGTTACATTTCTAATCTTTTTGGATGTGTTGTTTATTTGTACTTGCTTATTTGAATTAATAGAACCATAACGTGCTGTATCTTGGTCTTCTATTTTCTGTTTTATACCATCTGTAATATACGCCTCTTTATAGTAATTATCCTTGTAATAATAATCTTTGTAAAAGAAAGTTTCCTGATCAATGTTATAATTAATATCATGTTCCACAACACTTAATCTATAGTTTTGGACACTTTTAAGTTCTTCCCCCTTTTGATATGATGTTAATATAATTGATTTTATATAATTATTTTTTATTAGAATAACAATGATTGATATAATACAAAGTAATGCAACTATACATAGTATAGTTTTTATCACTTTTCTTCTTCTTTCATATCTTTTTAAGTATTTTAACTCATTTGCCTGATTGTCCTTTTCAGTTATACTTTCCTTTTTTTGTTCTTTCTGAGCCATTTGAAGAATTTGCCTACATTCGTTGCAAGTATTAATGTGATTTTCCATAAATGCTTTTGTTTCATCACTTACTAAATCTTCTATATAATTTGGAATTAAGTCTTTAATTATTGAACAATTACTGTTTTTCATTTTTTAATAACTCCCCCTTTAATTTAATCTTTCCTCTATAAAAAGTTACCCTAGCCCATTCTTCCGTTTTTCCTAATATATCTCCAATATCCTTAAAGGTAAGATTTGCCTTTATTCTTAGATAGAATACTTCTCTTGTATTTTCTTCTAACTTATGTATTTGCTTATATAAATTAATTAATTCCTCTTTTTCACTAATATCATCTAAATTAGTGTCTAAATAATATAATTCATCTATATTATCGATGGCTATTGTATTTACTTTATGCTTTTTTGTTAAATAATCTTTCCACTTATTTTTAGCAATCTGGCATAGCCATACACTAATTTTACACTCACCCTTAAACCTATTAATAGTTTTTAATGCCGAACAAAAAGTTTCTTGCATTAATTCTTCAGATATTTCACTATCATTTGTTAGTCCATATAGATAGTGATAAATAAGGGTAGAATACTTTTTATATAGTTCCTCCATCAAGTAAAACCTCCTTTCATAATATTATGTCTAAAATTATTCGTTTTTGTTACAAATAATTTTAATCAATTTATCTGTATAATTATTTTTTGTTATATTTATTTATTTTTTGTTATCTTTTTGTCGCTTTTTATCAATTATACTTATAATATAGATATAGCTTTTTGCTATATTTTATAGAGGAGGTATATATCTCTTCTAAAGTATTGGATTTGATGTCAGCTTTATGGAGGTATCAACATGAAATTAGTCAATCGGTTTTTCTCAGTTCTTACAGCAGTAGTTATGTGTTTATCCCTTGGATTTTCTACATATGCTGCTGACCTTACATCCGCTGATATCGGTAACGATATTAGCCAGAAAGAACTCGTTTACGAAGTAAGTTACCTTGTAAACGACTGCGGTGTTTCAGTCTTGAATCCTGATATTAGTTCAGGAAAGCCATTAAGTCTCACCAGTTCTATCAGTGGTTATGCCCAAAAAACTGTCAGTGGTGGTTCCCAGTACATAATAATTCCTTGCACAAGTAGTGGAATTGGTGGTATGGGAATAACCATAAAGACCAGTTGTTCTTCTGGTACTTACACAGTAAACTACTCTGGTTGTTGTCAACCTGGTGACGGAACCGCTAGCACTATTAAAGGATCTATGACAACAAATAGTGAAAAGCAGATCAATAATTTATATCAGTTTGGAGATGTGTCAGAATATTACATTTTGCTTTCTACTAGCAGTGACACACCTTCTTACACAGTAACCGTTTGGATTTACGGTTAATCAATCTTTCTATTCCTTTAACACAAATTTAAAGGCTTTGACATCAATCCGATTGAAATGCCTATTATATGTGCATTTGCTACCAGTTCATTAAAACGAACTGGTAGTTTTTTATTTCAATATTAAATCACATTTAGTTCACACAATGTTCAAATTTCATTATTATAATATAGTCATAGTTGATAAACAAATTACTCCATTATCAACTATAAATAAGTAAAACATCCCCTTTTATTTTCAAAAAGTGCTAGTAATAAAACTAGCACTTTTAAGTTATAAAAAAAATACTGAAGTAAAAAATATATTCTACTTCAGCATTTTTAGTTTTATTTAGAACTAAGCTAATTCAACTACTGCTCCTACTTCTGTAAATTTAGCTTTTAATTCTTCAGCTTCTTCTTTAGAAGCTCCTTCTTTAACTGTTTTTGGTGCTCCATCAACTAAGTCTTTAGCTTCTTTTAATCCTAATCCTGTAGCATCTCTAACAACTTTGATAACTTGGATTTTGTTTGCTCCAGCATCTTTTAATACAACATCAAATGAAGATTTTTCTTCAGCTGCTGCAGCTCCTCCAGCTACTGGTGCAGCTGCTGCTACTGCAGATACTCCATATTTTTCTTCAATTCCTTTTACTAATTCTGCTAATTCGGCTACTGTTAAAGCGTCGATTTCTTCTAACATCTTTTCGATTTTTTCACTCATTTTTAATTCCTCCATAAATTTTATTTTTAATTTTAATATTAACTATGCATTCTCTTTTTGAGATTTAACTGCATCTAATGCAACTGCAAGTTTTGAAATAGTTCCAAGTAAGCTTCCAGCAAGTTTTGCAAGAAGTTCTTGTCTTGATGGTAATTTTGCTAAAGTAATAATCTCTTCTGCTGTCATTACTTTACCTTCAATAATTCCACCTTTAATTTTGTAAAAATCATGATCTTTTGTGAAGTTATAAATAGTTTTAGCAGGTGCTAAGTAATCTTCCTTACTTGTAATAACTGCTGTTGGACCATTTAATAAATCATCTAATCCTGATTCTCCATTTTTGTCTAATGCTCTTTTTACAATGTTATTTTTGATAACTCTGTATTCTGCATTATTACTTCTTAATTCATTTCTTAATTTTGTAACATCATCAACAGTAATTCCTCTGTAATCTACTAAAAGTACTAATTTAGTATCTTTTAAATCTTCTGCTAATTTTGCTACGATTTCTTCTTTTTGTTTTACTATTGTTTCGCTAGCCAATTATTTCACCTCTTCCTTATTCTATATAATATAAAAAATCTGTATATATATAGCCTCGGCATATATATACAGATTTTAAATCCGTACTATTTATATGCCTAGGTAAGACTTATTTTATGCTTACTTTCTTTGGCTATTTATCTAAATTATTTTTGATCAATATACATACTTGGTCCCATTGTTGTAGATATAGCTACACTCTTAATATATTGTCCCTTAGCTGCTGCTGGTTTAGCTTTTATAATAGCACCAATAACTGTATCATAGTTTTCTAATAGTTTATCAGTACCAAATGAAACTTTACCAAATCCTAAGTGGATTATATTTGTTTTGTCTAGTCTATATTCAACTTTACCTGATTTAATATCTTGGATTGCTTTTGTAACATCCATTGTTACTGTTCCTGATTTAGGGTTAGGCATTAATCCTTTTGGTCCTAATACTTTACCAAGTCTACCTACAACACCCATCATATCTGGAGTTGCAACGATAACATCATAATCAAACCAGTTTTCTTTTTCGATTTTTGGTATTAATTCTTCTGCTCCAACAAAATCCGCTCCTGCTTTTTGAGCTTCTTCTGCTTTTGGACCTTTAGCAAAAACTAATACTTTTAATGTTTTACCTGTACCATTTGGAAGTACTGTTGTACCTCTAACTTGTTGGTCAGCTTGTTTTGAATCTACACCTAATTTAACATGTAATTCAACTGTTTCATCAAATTTAGCTTTTGGCATTTTTTCAATTAAATCTAATGCTTCTTTTGCACTATAAGCTTTTGATGAATCAATTAGCTTTTCAGCTTCTTGATATCTCTTTCCTTTTTTCATATTTACCTCCTTTGGTTCAAACGAGTAACTACTCTCCCAATTTTAAATTTTTTAACAAGAATTATTCTTCTACAATTACACCCATAGATCTTGCAGTTCCTGCTACCATACTCATAGCTGCCTCTAATGATGCTGCATTTAAGTCTGGCATTTTTTGTTTTGCAATTTCTTCTACTTGAGCTTTAGTAATTTTAGCAACTTTTTCTTTGTTAGGTTTACCAGAACCTTTTTCTATTTTTGCAGATTTTTTAATTAAAACTGCCATAGGTGGTTCTTTAGTAATAAATTCGAATGATTTATCTTTGTAAACTGTAATTACAACTGGTATAATCATTCCTGCTTGTGCTGCTGTTCTATCATTAAATTCTTTAACGAATTGCATAATATTAACACCACTTGCACCTAATGCTGGACCTACTGGTGGAGCTGGTGTAGCTTTTCCTGCAGGTATTTGTAACTTAATTAAAGTACTAATTTCCTTCTCTGCCATCTCCTTGCACCTCCTTTAACGAAAAAATATGTATATTCATCTAAAAATTTAGATTACTAACTAAATTAAATTTTTTGAACTTGAGAAAATTCTAGTTCTACTGGTGTTTCTCTTCCAAACATAGAAACAGAAACTTTTACTTTGTGCTTTTCTTTATTTATTTCTGTAACAACACCAACAAAATCTTTAAGAGGTCCGTCCATTACTCTTACAGAATCGTTTACATTATAATCAATATTAACTTCTGTAATTTCAAATCCCATTGCTCTTATTTCCTCTTCTGTAAGAGGAATTGGGTCTGTTCCAGATCCAACAAATCCAGTAACACCTCTTGTATTTCTTACAATATACCATGTTTTCTCAGTTACAATCATTTTAATTAAAACATATCCTGGAAAAACCTTTTTTAAATTAGTTTTTCTTTTTCCTTCTTTTATTTCAATTTGTTCTTCCATTGGAACAATAATATCAAAGAAAAATTCTTCTAATTCTCTATTTTTTATAGTCTTTTCCAAGTCTGTTTTTACTTTATTTTCATAACCTGAATATGTATGAATTACATACCATCTTGGTACTAACTCGTTATTTTCCTGAGACATTTTTTAGCCTCCTTTATTCATTTACAGAATTATTTGAAACTTCATTACTTGATTCACTATTTGTTTCACTTGAATTATTTTCTTGGCTTGTTTCGTTGCTTACTGTATTTTTAGATTCAACAACTGATTTTATTTTATTAATACCATATTGATTCATTTTTTCAAATGCAAAATCTAACGCAAATACAATGGCAGCTGTAATAATTACAATTGTAATAACAGCAACTGTATTATTAAGTAATTGCTTTGGTGTTGGCCAAATAACTCTCTTTAACTCTGCTTTAAAATCTTTAAAGAAATGTTTTGTTTCTTTATTTTGTTTTTTATTTGCTTCTTTAGGCATTACAAATTTCCCCCTTAGAAAGGCTATTTACTATTTTGTTTCTTTGTGTGTTGTACGTGTTTTACAGTATTTACAATATTTAGCAACTTCTAATCTTTCTGTATTATTTTTTTTGTTCTTTTCAGTCATGTAATTTCTTCTTTTACATTCTGTACATTCTAATGTAATTGGTTCTCTTGCTCCTTTTGCAGCCATTTCATACACCTCCAGATATTAACCTTTATTTTAATAAGCGTATGTCTCTTACATACGCTTAAATATTGTATCATCTTTTTGATTATATGTCAACTGTTTGGTATAAAGTTATATAATTTTTCATTAAATATAGACTCTTAAAGATGATTTTATAATTATTTAATTTTATTAAAGGCATTTAGAATTTTAGTATCCTTAACTCCTATATATTTATCAGTATCAAAATCATATACACTTTTATCTTGTATTTCTCGCATTCCATAATATCCTATAAAAGAATGAAGTTTCCCATTACGATAAGATAAAAACAATATATATGGATTTGAGTTCTTAGAATCAAAATCCAACTTATTGCTTGGAGCATATTGTTCTACAACATAATAGCTATTTCTTTCTGTTGTTGGAATATCTGTGAATTCATCTTTACGTAATAAAGCAGTTTTAGTATATTCACTCAATGTCATTGCACCACCAATCCTATCAAAAGTAACACTATCTTTCACATCAATATCTGTTTTATTTTTTATAACTGTAAGAGTATTGAACTTTGTAAGTGTATGTATACTTACTTCTGTTGCATATGTTTTTAAATTTGAGTTAAAGGTTCCTATAAGAACCACATCTGAATAATTATATAAGTTGTCGAGAGATGGATCCATAGTTGAATATTCTGATACTATATTAAATATCTTGTCTTCATCAACATCTTTTAATATTTGAGAGAGACTCATAGAATTACTTGTTTCTTGTTTTCTTTCTACTTCATCCGCCGTTTCAATTATACTAGAGTTTAATTTTAATATTATAATTAAAGACAAAACTATTAATACAAGCATTATTAAAATAATTAACATAACTTTTTTTGTTTTTTTCATAAAATTTCTCCTTTAAAAATGCAATTTATTTGCTACTCCAGCACTATCATGTTTAGTCACAGAGTTAACGGTACATCCATCTAAATGTGGGTACATTATAGTTGCAGTATTGGAAGTATGTCCTAATCCAAAAACATGCCCCATTTCATGTAATAGCAATGCTTTCTTTTTGCCAGCATTATCGCTCCCAAAATAAGAGTTAGTAAATGTTTCATTTATAAGAATTTTACAATATAACCAATCATCAACTGGACCATTTGAGTCTCTTAATATTAGTGTACCACCCTTTTTAAAAGATTTAGTTCCACCAAAATACCCATTAGGTAATGATGAACTACTGTGTAAATCGATAGAACTATTGGTTTGAGTATTCGTTTGAGTCATTGGATAAAGTGCATTTGTGTGATAACCTGTGTGATACCAGTTAGCTGCTGCACTTTTAGCAGCGGTCAAATACGTAGATGATAAACTAACATTATAAAAGTAAGCTGCACCATTATAATTCCATTCCCAATCATTAGTGAATGTAACATACGCCTGTGTATTTTTAGGAATAATTATTAAACTGATTCCCAGAAGTACCAAAGAAATTAATTTTAAACCTATTTTTTTTCTTCTCATTTTTTGGCTATTATGATATATATATCATATCCTCCTTTCATATAAAATTTATAACTTTAACGTCATTACTATTGTGATATTATATATATCAAAAAAAGAATGTGATATATAAAGGTTATATTTCATTATCAAAAGTAATTATATTACTAAATTATTTAGTATTTCTTACATATCCACCAGCTTCTACAACCTTTTGACCTTCATCTGTAAGTATCCATTTTATTAGTTTTCTTGCTGAACTGTCTTGTGGATCGCTTTTCTTTGTGATTGCATACACTATTTTAGTAAGAGGATATGATTTATTTGTAATATTTTCATCTGTTGCATCTACTCCATTTATAGCTAAAAACTTAACATTTCCCTTTACCTTTTCTTCTTTTGCACAGAGTATCCGAATTTTCCAATTTTTCTATTTAGTGAATAATATCCACCATTAGCATATGTTATTAAAGTACATTTACTTATATCAAAAGCTCCCTTTTCGTCTATATATTTATCATCTGCATCAATTGACAATATTTCTGCAATAAACATATGATGACTTCCAAGTTCTCTAATTTCTTTTACCTTGCATTCAATTGCCACAGGACTTTCCTTTATAATTGGACATTTTATATTTTTTGCCTTCTCCTTAGTTAAATGCATTTCTTTAAATTTATCGTAATCTCTGCCCGATCTTACACCACACCAATCAGTAGCAAATGCTAAATTTTCATTGGTTAAGTTTATTGCAAATTCCTTAGTTTGTTTTATCAAATTATATGAATATCTCTCTGGTCTTACTGATATATAACACATTGCAGGATTTGTATTAATTATTCCTGTCCAAGCAACTGTCATGATATTACTGTTATCCATATCTCCACATGTAACCATTACTGCAGGAAGTGGATATATAAATGTTCCTGACTTCCATATTGTTCTACTCATATATACCTCCTAAATATTTTTATACTTTTTTAATTGTGGCTATTTTATCATATACGAAAAAAAAATACAAATTAAAAATAAATACCATTAAATATTTAATCTTTAATTTGTATTTTTATAAAATAAAAAAAATCTGGCAACAACCTATTTTCTCAGCAGGGTAACCCACAAATATCGTCGGCACATTGGAGCTTGACTTCTGTGTTCGGAATGGGAACAGGTATTTCCTCCATGTAATCATCACCAGAAAAGTTTGTATGCTTATTTTAGCACACTCAAAAATACATAGAGAAAGTGTAATCTACTAACTTAATTAATA
>ERZ1673743.2940-NODE-2940-length-13917-cov-4.539677_pt1 | contig 13917 bp, 9 predicted proteins | sample MGYA00580197_ERZ1673743 | MGnify/ENA primary metagenome ERZ1673743 (study PRJEB41218, sample SAMN15661795) | gut metagenome | host: Homo sapiens | place: Canada: London | collected 2015-08-20/2019-03-30 | study: EMG produced TPA metagenomics assembly of... | reverse complement strand
GAAGCGCCCCTCGGGCCGCGAGGCTTACCCCGGCGATATCTTCTACCTGCACTCGCGTCTGCTCGAACGCGCCGCCAAGATTATCGACAACCAGGAGGTGGCCGCCTCGATGAACGACCTCCCCGAGGTGCTCAAGCCCATGGTCAAGGGTGGCGGCTCGCTGACGGCACTCCCCATCATCGAGACCCAGGCCGGCGACGTTTCGGCTTACATCCCCACCAACGTGATCTCGATTACCGACGGTCAGATCTACCTTGAGACAGGTCTGTTCAACCGCGGTATCCGTCCGGCAATCAACGTCGGCATCTCAGTGTCGCGTGTCGGCGGTAACGCCCAGATTAAGTCGATGAAGAAGGTGGCCGGTACGCTCAAGATTGACCAGGCACAGTTCCGCGAGCTCGAGTCGTTCACCAAATTCGGCGGCGATATCGACCCCGTGACCGCCCGTGTCATCGACCGCGGCCGCAAGAACGAGCGTCTGCTCATCCAGCCCCAGTACAAGCCCTGGGCCGTTGAAGATGAGGTTGCCGTTATCTTCTGCGGCGTGAACGGCCTGCTGGCCGACGTGCCCGCCGAGAAGGTGGCCGACTTCGAAGACGGTCTGCTGCAGCTGCTCCATGCCCGTCACCAGGCCGACGTGCTCGACGTGATCAAGGCCGGTCAGCTTACCGACGACTGCACCGCCAAACTGCGTGCCGCCGCCGGCGAGGTAGCAGCCCGTTTCTCCTGATACGAAAACCATTCAAAGAGAGACCACATCTCTCCATCATCACATAAACAAGGCCCCCGGCCCGGCCGGGGCGCCCCACACCATTAACGTTTACCGTAAAGATTACCGATGGCAACATTACGCGAATTGAAGGGACGCATCGGCTCGGTGGCCTCGTCAGAGAAGATCACCGGCGCCATGAAGATGATCTCCTCGGCCAAGATGCACAAGGCCGAGCTGGCTCTGAAACAGCTGCGCCCTTTCCGTGACCAGGTAGAAACCATAATGGCCAATCTGGCCGCCTCAGATGCCGCAATCGCGTCGCCTCTGATGGAGGAACGCGCCGTGAGCCGTGCCGTGGTGGTGGTGTGGGGCTCTGACGACGGCCTCTGCGGCGCATACAACGTGAACGTGTTCAAGCAGCTGCTTGTAAAGCTCGACGAACTGCGCACGCGCCTTGGCGACGGTGTAGCAATCACCATCGTGCCCGTGGGCTGCAAGATCGGCAAGGCATGTCAGAAACTCAGCCTGCCGGGCGTTACCTGTGAGATTCCCGCAGGTGTCGACTCGAAGAGCGAGGGCGATACCGTGCGCGACTTCGTGTGGCGCCTGCGCGACATGTTCCTCAAGGGCGAGGCCGATCTGGTCGAGGCCGTGTACATGTCGTTCAAGAGCGTGAGCCGCCAGCGCCTTGAGGCTGTGACCCTGCTCCCAGTGGGCGCCGACACGCTTGCCGGTACCGCCGGACATGCCACCGCCAAGCCGTACATCTTCGAGCCTTCGCCCGAGGCGATCTTCGAGAAGATTCTGCCCATGTACCTGCTGGCGCTCGGGCAGGACATCTTCACCGAGAACCGCGCCAGCGAGCAGGCCGCCCGCGTCATGGCAATGCAGTCGGCCAACGACAACGCCAAGAAATTGCGCGACCAGCTGAACCTCGAGTTCAACAAACTGCGCCAGGCGGCCATCACCACCGAGCTGCTCGACATTCTCGGCGGCCAGGTGAAAGGATAACAGTGAAATAACAAGATTAACAACCATACAGCTCTCTCAAACCGATCATCTTAAAACCTACACAGACCAATGGGTAGCATAAAAGATTATTTTTCGTCCTTAGGCAAAGGTGTGGCCTCGCTCGTAAAGGGCATGGAGGTCACCGGAAAGGAATTCGTAACCCCTAAGATTACCGAAAGATATCCCGAAAACCGCGACGACATGCATATCTCGCAGCGGTTCCGCGCCGTCTTGAAATTCATCTATGACGACGAGGGCAACCACCGTTGTATCGCCTGTGGCACCTGCGAGCGCAACTGCCCCAACGGCACCATCAACGTGATGACCAAAATGGTCGACACCTGGGACGGCAAGAAGAAAAAGAAACTCGACAAATATATCTATGACCTCGGGTCGTGCACCTTCTGCCAGCTCTGCGTGCTCACATGTCCGACCGACGCCATCGAGTTCTCGAACGATTTCGAGCAGGCTGTCTTCACCCGTGAGAAACTGGTGAAACAGCTCAATTACCTGCCCGAGAAGCCCGAACCCCAGCCCACGCCCGAAGAAATCGAGCGTCTGAAAGCCGAGAAGGCCGCCAAGATCGAGGCTGCGAAGAAAGCCGCCGAGGCCAAGAAGGCAGCCGCCGCAGCCGCCGGTGCAGCTCCCGCCGCAGAGGCAAAGGCTCCCGCCGCCGCTCCGGCCGCCGCTCCCGCTGATGACAAGGCCGCCAAGGCGCTTGCCGCCGCTGCCGGCGACCCCGAGAAACAGGCCAAGATAAAGGCCGCTCTCGAAAAAGCCGCCAGACTCAAGGCCGAGCGCGAGGCCGCCAAAAAAGCCGCCGAGGGTGGCAACTGATCATATCACCTTTCACAGAATAATAAAACACTAATCATTATATGGAATCAGTAGGAAGTTTCATCGTCTATGGGATAATCACCGCCGTGATTATCGTATGCTCGGTGCTTGCTGTCACGACACGCAAGATTCTGCGTGCCGCAACCTACCTGCTGTTCACCCTGTTTGCCACGGCCGCATACTATTTCCAGCTCGACTATGAGTTCCTGGGCGCCGTGCAGATCGCGGTGTACGCGGGCGGTATCGTGGTGCTGTTCGTCTTCTCAATTCTCCTGACGAGCCATCCGGGCGACAACAGTGCCAGACTTGCCTCGAAAAAACGCCTCACCGGCCTGGTGGCCGCGGTGGCCATGCTCCTTGTCGGGGGCTACTCGCTGGTAAGCCGCACAGAATTTCTCACAGCCAGGGCCTCCGGCGAGAACCCGGAGATGTCGCTGATCGGCGAGACCCTTCTGGGCACCGGTCACGGCCAGTACATGCTCCCGTTCGAGGCCATCTCGGTGCTGTTGCTTGCATGTATAATCGGTGGCGTGGTAATCGCCCGCAAACATCATTAAAGAACAGGCAAAGATGGATATCACGATACTTTATTACCTTATTCCGAGCCTCTTCATGTTTTGCGCCGGCGTTTACGGTTTCATCACACGCCGCAACATGATCGCTATCCTCATCTCGCTCGAGCTGATGCTCAACGCCGTCGACATCAACTTCACGGTGTTCAACCGTTTCCTCTATCCCGGCGAGCTCGAGGGGATGTTCTTCACTCTGTTTGCTATCGGTCTGGCCGCCGCCGAGACCGCTCTGGCCATCGCCATCATCATCAACGTGTTCCGCGTGTCGGAGAATATTGATGTCGACGATGTAACCAAAATGAAAAATTAAGCTCAGATATGTCACCTGTTATACCTCTTTTGATATTGGCCATACCCCTGGGTATGTTCCTGCTCCTGGGCTTGACCGGGCATAAGATGCAGCACCGCTGGGCCGGTATCGCCGGCACACTCGGCATGGGCGTGACAGCCGTGCTGGCTTATTACACGGCTTTCACATACTTCTTCTCGGGCGACGCCTCGTTTGTCGACGCCGACACCCACACACGCCTGCAGTACATCGTGTTCAACCATGACTGGCTGGCCTTCACCGACAAGCTCGTGATCCGCCTCGGATTCCTGCTCGACCCGATTTCGGCCCTGCTCCTGGTGGTCATCACCACCATCTCGTTCATGGTGCACCTTTACAGCAACGGCTACATGCGTGACCACCACGGCGTGTGGGAGACAGGTTTCCAGCGTTTCTACGCTTTCCTGAGCCTCTTCTCGTTCTCGATGCTCGGTCTGGTCGTGGCCACCAACATCTTCCAGATGTATATCTTCTGGGAGCTTGTGGGCGCCTCGTCATATCTGCTTATCGGTTTCTACTATACAAAACCCTCGGCGGTGGCCGCCTCGAAGAAGGCGTTCATCGTCACACGTTTCGCCGACCTCGGTTTCCTTATCGGTATCCTGGTGCTCAGTTTTTACACCGGCACATTCAACTTCACCGACCTCACTTCGGCTCCGGTGGCCGATAATGTTTACCAGATCAGCGAGACAACCGCAGAGGGTATCAGGAACATCTTCGCCACCTCGGCCGCACCGGTGTTCATGGGCGGTTCGGTGCTCACCTGGGCCCTGGTGCTCATCTTCATGGGCGGTATGGGTAAGTCGGCGATGATGCCTCTGCACATCTGGCTCCCCGACGCCATGGAGGGCCCGACCCCCGTCTCGGCCCTTATCCACGCCGCCACTATGGTTGTGGCCGGTGTCTACCTGGTAGCCCGTCTGTTCCCGCTTTATCTGATGGAGACCACCGCGCTCGACATCATCGTCGTCGTGGGTGCCCTCACGGCCTTCTACGCCGCCATGGTCGCCTGCACGCAGATCGACATCAAGCGTGTGCTCGCGTTCTCTACCATCTCGCAGATCGCCTTCATGATGGTTTCGCTCGGCGTGGCCCGTCCGGAATTCCATCACGGTCTGGGTTACATGGCCGGCATGTTCCACCTGTTCACGCACGCCATGTTCAAGGCCCTGCTCTTCCTTTGCGCCGGCGCCCTGATCCACGCCATCGGCTCGAACGACTACACCGCCATGCACGGTCTGCGCAAATACATGCCTGTGACCCACATCACCTTCCTGATCGGCTGTCTGGCAATCGCGGGCATCATCCCCTTCGCCGGTTTCTTCTCGAAAGACGAGATTCTCACCGCCACAATGGGCCACTCGATCTTCTGGTACATCTGGATGTCGCTCGTGGCCGGTCTGACGGCGTTCTACATGTTCCGTCTCTACTACCTCATCTTCTGGTGGAAAGAGCACAAGATTCCCGAAGGGCACCATGCTCCGCATGACCAGCCCTGGACAATGACCCTCCCGCTGGTCATCCTGGCCGTTGTTTCGTGCGTGGCCGGTTTCGTGCCCATGGGCAACCTCGTGACCTGGAACGGCCATGAGATGTTCGACCACGTGAACTTCTTCACCAACCTCGCCGCCCTTGACTGGTCAGTCGCCGGCATCAGCCTTGCCGTCGCCGTCGCCGCCATCATCCTGGCCACGGTGATGTACAAGAAGGAGAACCCCCTGCCCGCGAAATTCAAAAACGCCCTGCCCACCCTCTGGGACTGGTGCCACCACCGATTCTACTGGGACGAGCTCTACCAGTTCATCACCCACAGGATCATCTTCGGTTGCATCTCGCGTCCCATCGCCTGGTTTGACCGTCATATCGTCGACGGCACCATGGACGGCATGGCCTGGGTCACCAACAAAGTTTCATACGCCATCCGCGGCCTTCAGTCAGGCAAGATTCAGATGTATGTATGGTGGTACCTCATCGGCGCTCTCGTGCTGGGTATCATAACCTGCATCTGCGTGCTCTGAGACTCCGGTCATCATCCGTCACGCTGTCTTTAGCCTGAAATATCGAACACAGACAATCATAGTAAATTCCGACAGAAATGTTGTTTTCAAATATCCTGATTTATTTCGTGATCATTCCCCTGCTGATGCTGGGGGGATTCGCGCTGTGCCGCGGCGTCAAGGGTGTCAGGACGGTGGCCGTCATCGGCTCATCCGTGCTGATGGCTCTGAGCGTGTGGGTGCTCGTCGACTATATCGCGCTGCGACAGGCCGGCGAGACCGCTCCGATGCTCTTCACCGGTTCGTGGGAGTGGTTCGGCCCTCTGCACATCAATCTTGCCGTCGGTGTCGACGGCATCTCGATAGCAATGCTGTTGCTGTCGTCGATCATCGTCTTCGCCGGCTCGTTCGCCTCGTGGAAGATTGACGACGCGCGCCACTTCTTCATGTGGCTCCTGCTGCTGTCGACCGGTGTCTACGGTTTCTTCATCTCGATCGACCTCTTCACCATGTTCATGTTCTACGAGGTGGCCCTCATCCCGATGTACCTGCTCATCGGTGTCTGGGGCACCGGCCGCAAGGAGTATTCGGCCATGAAACTGACCCTGATGCTCATGGGTGGTTCGGCCTTCCTGATGCTCTCGCTCATCGGTATCTACTACCAGGCCGGCATCGAGTCGTGGAACATAGTCGAGATTGCCCAGAACGCGCATATCGACAAGGGGTGGCAGTATTTCCTCTTCCCCATGTGTTTCGTCGGTTTCGGCGTGCTCGGCGCCATGTTCCCCTTCCACACATGGTCGCCTGACGGTCATGCCTGCGCCCCCACGGCAGTGTCTATGCTCCACGCCGGCGTGCTTATGAAACTCGGCGGTTACGGCTGTTTCCGCGTGGCCATGTACCTCATGCCCGAGGCCGCCAACGACCTGGCATGGATCTTCCTTATCCTGACCGGTATCTCGGTTGTCTACGGTGCCTTCTCGGCCTGTGTGCAGACCGACCTCAAATACATCAACGCCTATTCGTCGGTATCGCACTGCGGCATGGTGCTCTTCGCCATCCTGATGATCAACACCACCGCCCTCACCGGCGCAATCATGCAGATGCTCTCGCACGGTCTGATGACGGCCCTCTTCTTCGCCCTGATCGGTATGATCTACGGCCGCACACATACCCGTGACATCCGCCTGATGGGCGGTCTGATGAAGATAATGCCCTTCCTCGGCGTGGCCTACGTCATCGCCGGTATGGCGTCGCTCGGTCTGCCCGGCCTCTCCGGTTTCGTGGCCGAGATGACCATCTTCGTCGGTTCGTTCGAGCACACCGACATGTTCCACCGCGTATTCACCATCGTGGCCTGCTGCTCGATCGTGATCACCGCCGTCTACATCCTGCGTGTCGTCGGCAAACTGCTCTTCGGCCCCGTGCAGGACGAGCATCACCTCAGCCTCACCGACGCCACCTGGTGGGAGCGCCTCTCGGCCATCACGCTCATCGTCTGCGTGGCCGGCATCGGCTGTTTCCCCGAGTTCTTCGAATGGCTCATCCGCTTCACCTTTAACCCTGAAATTTTCCATGCCATCGGCATGTAAAGCATAGGCACCAATCATTATGGATTACTCTCAGTTTCTGGCAATGCGGCAGGAGATAGCGCTCCTGGTAGTGTTCCTGCTCGTGTTCCTCTACGACACATTTATGCCCAGGCGGACGCTGGGCGGCATATCGTGGTTCGCCACCGCGTGCTTTGCGCTGTTCACCGCCTATTGTTTCATCTGGCCGGTAACCGGCGATGTCGAGGCTTTCGCGGGGATGTATGTAACCTCGCCGGTGTGCGACATGATCAAGTCGATCCTCAATGTCGGCGTGCTTGTGGTGCTGATACAGTCTACCACCTGGTCGGCACAGGATGCCCAGACCACGCGCCGCGGCGAGTTCTACGAACTTCTGCTGGTGACGCTCTTCGGCATGTATCTGATGATTTCGGGTCGTCACTTCCTGATTTTCCTCATCGGTCTCGAAACAGCGTCTCTGCCGCTGGCCGCCATGGTGGCTTTCGACAAACACCGCTATGAGAGCCACGAGGCAGCCATCAAATATATGCTCACCGCCGTGTTCTCGTCGGCAGTGTTCATGATGGGTCTGTCGTTCGTATATGCCCTGGCCGGTTCGATGTACTTCACTGAAATCGCCACAGCCGTGGTATCGGGTCACTCGGCCCTGCTGGTATGCGCTCTGGCATTCGTGATCGCCGGCATCGGTTTCAAGCTCTCGCTCGTTCCGTTCCACCTCTGGACCGCCGATGTCTACCAGGGTGCTCCCACCCCCGTCACCTCATACCTCTCGGTAATCTCGAAGGGCGCCGCCGCATTCGCGTTCCTCGTCGTGATGGTGCAGTGTTTCGGTGCCGTGTACGCCGAGATCTGGGAGTGGATGCTCTATGCCCTTATCATCGCCACCATCACCGTGGGTAACCTCTTCGCCATCCGTCAGAAGAACATGAAACGTTTCCTGGCCTTCTCGTCTATCTCGCAGGCCGGTTACATCATGCTCGGTGTCGAGGCCGGTGCCCCCGCCGGCATGGCAGCCCTGATGTTCTACGTGCTGGTCTACATCTTCTCGAACCTCGCCGCCTTCGGCGTGATCGGTGCCATCGAGAACAAGACGGGCAAGGTGAGCATGACCGACTACAACGGCCTGTCGAAGACCAACCCCTGGCTGGCGTTCACCATGATGCTCGCCATGTTCTCGCTGGCTGGTATCCCCCCGTTCGCCGGTTTCTTCAGCAAGTTCTTCATCTTCACCTCGGCTCTGTCGCAGGGTTCGATAGCGATTTACATTCTGGTGCTCATCGCCCTGATCAACACCATCATCTCGCTCTACTATTACCTGCTCGTGGTGAAGGCAATGTATATCTCTCCCGAAGAGCCTCAGATCGGCACCATGCGCAGCGCCTGCGGCGAGCGCGTGGCCATGTGGCTCTGCGTTGCCGGCATCGTCGGCCTCGGTATCGTAAGCTGGTTCTACAACGAGATCATCACCGTCTCGTCGACAACCGACCTCTACACCATGCTCCCCTGAGCTGATTTTTTCTGACTGACTTTCGGTCAAGTAAGTATTTGTGCATTTATTGATTTTCTGTCAGGCGGACAATAGCAATATTGCCCGGTAGCCTGACGTGGAAACAAAATGTGCAAATACTTTCTTTTTTTTATATATACATACGTACGCTATATTTACCTTAAAATTTACCTAAATGAAACTCAAATCCTGGCATTTGTTTCCTCTCTTCTTCCTGGCGGCTGGAGGGACTGCTGTCGCCGAGCACATCTCGGGCACTGAGGCCTACCGCCTTGCCTCAGAGTTCGCCGACAGCCGCGGCATAGCCCTCAAGGCCATGCCCCGCCGTGCCCCCGGAACCGTTTCTGACAACACAACGCCTTACTACGTGTTTAACTCACAGGGCGACCGTGGCTATGTGATAGTCTCGGGCGATGACCGCACGCAGGCAATCCTCGGCTACACCGATTCGGGCTCATACGACCCCGCGAAACTGCCCGACAATGTGCGCTACTGGCTCGACTACTATGCCTACGAGATTTCTCGCTTGGATGACGCTGTGACCGCAACCTCACAGCCGGCGAAACAGTCTTCGGCTCCCCGGCGCGCCAGATTCGCACGTCTTGACCCGCTGCTCTCGTGCCAGTGGAATCAGGACGGCCCTTACTGGAACGACTGTCCCGTACTCGACAACCGCCACTGCTACACAGGCTGTGTCTGCACGGCGGCCGCACAGGTGATGTACTACCACAAGTGGCCGCAGGGTGCTACCACAAACATCCCCTCGTCAACGTTCTCTTACAATAACGTGACCTATCAGCTGCCCGAGCTCCCCTCTACCACGTTCGACTGGAACAACATGCTCGGCAAGTATTCAGGCAACAACTACAATGGCACACAGGCTGCGGCGGTCGCAAAACTGATGCGCTATGTAGGGCAGGCCGCCAAGTCGGGCTACGGCCTCGACGGCACGGGCGCCGGTTTCACCGAGGTGGTGAACTCGCTGCGGAATTACTTCGGCTACGATATCAACTGCCGTCAGCTCTACCGCGCGAACTATCCGTCTGACGAGGCCTGGGAGGAGATGATCTACAACGAACTCACCACCAACGGCCCGGTGGCCTACGCTGGCGCCACAACCACGGGCGCCCACGCTTTCGTCTGTGACGGCTATGACGGCAACGGCCGTTTCCACATCAACTGGGGCTGGGGCGGTTATTGCGACGGCTATTATGTGCTGTCAGTGCTCGCGCCCGACGGCTCAGGCATTGGCGGCTCAACATCGGCCGACGGCTACAACCGCGGCATGGAGATTATCGCCGGCGTGAAAAGGCCAGCGAACTATCTGAAAGCCGAGATACCGGTTATTACATTTTACCGCGACCAGAATTACCAGGGGAGCGGTGTAGCTCTCGGCGAGGGGGAATACCGCCTCTCTGACATGATGGCCTACGGCCTGCTCAACGACGACATCTCGTCGGTCAGGGTCACACCGGGTTTCAGAGCCTTGGTGTATACCGACGATAACTTCGGCGGCTCGGTCACCGAGCTTGCGTCTGACGCCTGGGGGCTCATTGCCACCTATAACGACAATATCTCATCCATAAAGATATTGCCCAACGGCAAGACCGGCATCAACGGTTTCTACAAGATACGCAACAAGAATTCAGGCAAATATCTTGACCTCGAGAACAACCGCACCGACAACAACACCGCCGTGGTGCAGTATGAAAACGAGGTCAACGACCCTACGCAGACCTGGGCTTTCACCGAGGTCGAGCCCGGCGTCTACCGAATCTGCGCCCTCAATAATCTGAACCACGGCCTGGATGTGCTCGACGGTAACCGCGCCGAGAGGACTCAGGTACAGCTCTACGAATATGTGGGTAACCGCAACCAGCAGTTCATTCTGTTCGACAAAGGGGGCGGCAGCTATCAGTTCGTCGACCGCAATTCGGGCAACGTGGTGGAGATGCCCAATTCATCTGACGCCAACGGCGAATGGATCAAGACCTGGAGCAACAACGGCACCGACGCCCAGATCTGGACGCTCGAAGAGAACAGGGCCGAGGGGGCGCTGACCGTCACCATGTATGTCGACGACCAGTACAAGGGCAAAGCGGTCAATGTGAGCGAAGGGGAGTACGACACCCGGCGCATGAACCTCTTCAATATCAAGGACAACGACATGACATCGCTGAAGATTACCCCCGGTTTCAAGGTCACTGTCTACGACGGCGACAACTTTTCGGGCGAGAGCCACACATATACGGCCGACAACGCGAATGTGGGTGGTTTCAACGACCGGATGTCGTCGTTCAAGGTCGAGCCGAACGGCATGACCGGTCTGGGAGGCAACTATAAGGTCGTGAACCGTAACAGCGGCCTGTACCTCGATACAGCCGACAATTCCACCGACAACAATGCTCCGGTCATCCAGTATAACGACGAGGGCGACCACCCGTCGCAGACCTGGACTTTCACCCACCTGGGGAATGGTGTCTACCGCATTGCCGCGTTCTCGAATCAGGATCGCGCGCTGAATGTACTCTCCGGCTCACGCGACAACGGTACGCAGGTAAATCTTGCCGATTATTCAGGCATGACGAGCCAGCAGTTCATAGTCTATGACAAGGGTGACGGCTGGTGCCAGCTCATCGACCGCAACAGCGGCAAAGCCGTGGAAATGCCCGGCTCATCAACCGCCCTCGGCGACTGGATCAAGCTCTACACCAATAACGGCAGCGCCACACAGCAATGGGGTATCAGGGAGAACCGCATCCCGGGTGAGGCCGTGGCCACCATATATCTTGACGCCGATTATGCCGGCAAGTCAGTGGCACTTTCCGAGGGAGACTATGATGTTTCGCGCCTGAACCGCTATAATTTCAATGAGAAGGCTCTCTCGTCGCTCAAGGTCACTCCCGGTTTCAAGGTGATACTATACCGCGACGACAACTTCTCGGGCGAGAGCCGTGAAATCACCGCCGACGCCTCATATGTGGGTGGCGACTGGAATGACAAGGCGGCGTCGCTCCGCGTGGTTCCGAACGGCGCCCCAGGGCTCGGCGGCCATTTCTATCTGCGCAACCGCAACAGCGGTCAGTACCTCGACATAGATAACAACTCGACCGACGACGGTACGCATGTCATCCAGTACAGTTTCGAGGATCATCCATCGCAGGTGTGGTATCTGTCGGAGGTTGAGGCCGGCGTGTACCGTATTGCCGCGTCCGGCGACAACAGCAAGGTGCTCGATGTCAAGGATGCCGCCACCGCCAACGGCGCCGAGATCCAGCTTTACACGCACACCGGCGCACCGCACCAACAGTTCATACTCTACTCGCGCGGGGACAGCTATCAGCTCGTCTCGCGTCACAGCGGACGCGTGGTGGAGGTTCCCAAGTCATCGACCAACCCCGGCGAGTGGCTCCGCCTGTATGACAACAACGGCACCGACACGCAACAGTGGAATCTCGTAGACCCGACCATCTCCACATCCGTGGAATCGCTCACGGCCGATGCCGCCCGGTGCCTCATGCTCAGGGAACGCACACTGTTGGCTGTCGGTCTGGGTGGAGAGGTTCTCGAAATATATTCACTCTCGGGTCAGAAACTTCTTTCCACTTTACTGACGGGTGATAATGAGACGGTTGCGCTCCACGATCTTGCCCCCGGATTTTATGTGGTCACGGCGGGAGGCTGCCGCATGAAGATGCGTCTTCCCTGAGCCAGGAAATGTCACGAGCCTTGTCAGGATTTTCCTTGACGGCCTCTAAGAAATATCAATAACCTGCGGCGGCGCGTCGATTTTTCGGTGCGCCGCCGTTGTAATTTCGTGGAAAATTGATATATTTGCAAAAATTACTTAATCAATCAATATAAGCATGAAACAGATTTACACTGTTGCCGCATCTCTTGCCCTGGCCGCCTCGTGTGTGGCGGCCCCGCTGCTGAAAATGCCGGCGAAAGTTAAGTACCGTACCGAACGCACCCAGGTGCCCGGTCTGCGTCAGAGCCGCGCGGCAATGCACCGCGCCGTCGAGCCGGGAGAGCCTCTGTGGCGCCCCACGCACATGGCCGTATTTGCCGGCGATGACGAAGGTGGATGGATGCACGACTCTGATGTCACTACCCAGTGGAATGCCCAGGGGAAACCTGTGCGTGAGGTAATGGTATCGGAGGCTGACGGCGAGCGTTTCGTCGAGGTCGGCCTATACACCTACGATGACCGCGGCCTGCAGACCGAGGTGGTTTTCAGCCGCGGCGAAACCGAGGAGACCGCAGAGCCCGAGAGTAAGCTCGTCAGGACATACGACGAACGTATGCCCTGGGTGGTGACCTCGAACATGAACTACGCCCCCGGCGACGATGGCGAATGGGTCATCGACCACAACGCCAACAACTACCGCAACACCTTTACCCGCGATGCCGATGGCAAGGTGCTGTCGGTGGTGCGCGCCACGCTGTTTGACGACGGCTGGTTCGACAATACTCGTTTCGACGTCACATATGGCGCCGACGGGATGCCGACTGAGCTGTCGTTCTCGAACTACGATTACTATGGCAGCGCGTGGGTGCTCGACAGCAAGTACACCGAATGCCGCTGGGACGCCTGCGACTTCCAGCTGGCGCGCTTTGACGACGCCTGCGAGAACGGCAACCGCCTGGTAAGTTTCCGTGAGGCCGATGACGAGGAGGTGAGCGCGCCGATTGATGTGCTCTATCCCACCGACGACACATACGTCATGTGCACCGAAGACGAAGGTTTCCCCGTCTACCAGCAGATACGCCTCTACGACAACGGCGGCTACCGCGTAACCCTCATTCAGCCGATTGAGTATGGTGGGGAGACATTCGTAATGGGAAATGCGTACGTAGACCGCACCAACGACCTCGGCCTTATCGACCTGAACTATGATATTGCGTTCACTGACGAGGGTATCGAGGAGGTCAACGGCTGGATGCAGGCAGACTATATGTACTACTGCGACATTGACTTGTATGTGGGCGGATACATCCTCTCCGAGTTCTATCAGTTATGGGATGATGAGGGTGATGACTGGGAAGACGAATACCTCGCGCTGAAGAAAGCCGCCGCCCGTCCCTCGATAGCGAAGTCACCGGCCCGAAATGTATCGCTTTCTGACCTGCCCGATTTCGAGCAGTATTATTTCGAGGCCCCCGGTGTGGAGGGTGAGTGGTATGACGTGATGAAGGTTGAGTTCTCTGACTACGTGGACTGTGCCGGCATCGAGAATGTGGCCGCTGACGCCGCCTTTGACGCCCCCGCTGAATACTTCACAATCGACGGCCGCAAGGTGGCAAACCCCGGTGCAGGGCTCTATATCGTGCGCCGCGGCAACACCGCCACCAAGGTGCTGGTGAAGTAACCGCCCCCGG
>ERZ1673743.2934-NODE-2934-length-13942-cov-18.901347_pt1 | contig 13942 bp, 10 predicted proteins | sample MGYA00580197_ERZ1673743 | MGnify/ENA primary metagenome ERZ1673743 (study PRJEB41218, sample SAMN15661795) | gut metagenome | host: Homo sapiens | place: Canada: London | collected 2015-08-20/2019-03-30 | study: EMG produced TPA metagenomics assembly of... | reverse complement strand
GCTGGCCGGGGAGGACGGCATTTTCAAAGGCAAGCCCGGCTTTGCCGTTCTCTTTGACGAAGCAGACGGAAATGTCCTGCGCCGGGTCGGCGTATTTGAGCAGGTTCGAGGTGATGTTGTCGAGGATGCGGCGGACGTACTGCTCTTTTACGGTGAGGGTGTCGTCCTCCTCGCCCAGCTCGAGGGCGCAGGCAAAGCCACGCTCCTGCAGCTCGCCCACCATCTCGGTCAGCGGCTCCTCGAATATCTGGGAGAAGCGGGCCGGCGGGTCGAGGACGGCCACGGTATCCCGGGTGACGAGGGCGTATTCGAAGAGGTTGTCCGACAGTTGCTTGAGCTGGCGGGCCTTGGTGTCTATCTTGGCAAGGTAATCTTCGGCCTGCGCCGTCGTCTCATATTTGCGGTGGCGGAGGATCTCGGTGTAGAGCAGCAGGGTGGTCAGGGGCGTACGGAGGTCGTGGCTCATCTCGGTGATAAGGTTCTTCACCTTGGCGGCGGCCGCCGCCTCGTCCTCGTGCTGCTGGCGGAGGGTGAGACGCATGGAGTCGAGGCTGGACGCCAGCGTCGTCAGCTCATCGCTGCCCTGCACCGTGATGGGGTGGTCGAGGTCGCCGCCCTCCATGGCCTGGATCTCTTCACTGAGCTGGACGATGTACTTCACGATGCCCCGGCTCCCCCAGAGGAAAAAGAGGGGGAAGGATGCGAGGCAGATGATGAGCAGGAGGTCACAGCCGGTGCTGTAGCAGGCGTCGAAACCGTTGTAGTAGAGCAGGGCCGTGATCTCACCGTCCGAGAAGTTCAGGGTGTAGACGGGCGACCAGTCGTAGAAGGGACCGTGCTGGTGACTGTCGGTCAGCTCAGGGGCCTCCGGGTCGTTGTTCTTGTAGTAGTGGCGGGGGGCGTAGGACGAATAGATGAGCTTCTGGCCGCGGTAAAGCTCCAACAGGTTATAGCGATGGCTCCGCGTCCAGTCGGTGAGCTTTTTGATGTCTGCGCTGGAAAGGGAATTTTCGGTGATATAGTTCTGCAGCTCGTTGACCTGATACTGGGAAGCTTTGGTCTGAACCTCGGGCTGGTCGAAATAAAGACGGAGGCCCTTGTTCAGCACCACCTGCAGAAAGCCCAGCAGCAGAAAGCTTGCCAGTCCCGACAGGACGATGAGCCGGGTGAACTGTTTCGCCAGACCGTGCTTTTCAGGTGCTGCCATTGCCGTCCTCCTGCGCCGCAAAGCGGTAGCCTTTGCCCCAGACAGTGCAGATGCGCTGAGGATTCTGAGGGTTATGCTCTACTTTCATCCGCAGATTGCGGATATGCACCATGACGGTGCCGTTGGAGACGTAGAAATACGGCTCGCCCCACACGGTCTCGTAGATGACCTGCACCGGGAAGATACGCTGGGGGCTCTGCATCAGCAGCTTGAGGATCTTGTACTCGGTCTCGGTCAGGTCGGCCTCCTGCTCGTCCACCCAGACCCGGTTGCAGTCCAGCGCGATGCGCACGCCGTGGAGCTCCAGCATCTGGGCGTCAGGCCTGGGGTGGTGAGGTTCGGCCTGGTCTTTGCCCTGATAGACGCAGTAGCGCCGCAGCAGAGCCTTGACCCGGGCGCTCAGCTCTGCGAAGGAGAAGGGCTTGGCCAGATAATCGTCGCCGCCCGCCGTCAGGCCCAGAAGCTTATCGGATTCCTGCGATTTTGCGGTGAGAAAGAGGATGGGGACGGTGGAGGTCTTTCGTATCTCCTCGCAGACCCGCAGGCCGCTCATGCCGGGCATCATGATGTCGAGGATGACCAGATCGACTTCCGGTGTGAGCAGGCTGAGGGCGCGGGGGCCGTTTTCGGCTTCGAGGATGCGGTAGCCCTCCCCGGACAGAAGGATGCGCACGCCGTCCCGGATGTCCGGGTCATCCTCTACGATCATGATGGTCTGCATAGTCTATGATTCCTTTCCTGTATTGCATAGTATCAGTATAGCAGATTTTCTGCATTGTGGACAGCTTATCACATACTTCTTGGGATTTGTGGGATAAGATCCTAAGGAATTCTTAAGAAAGCGGCCCTTTTGCCTCTTGCGGAGCGGGGCGGGGGAGAGTATCCTTATAGAAGAATACACAGGAAGTGAGGGTATCCCTATGCACAAAAAAGTTTTGGTATGTCTGCCCCTGAACGACGCCCACCGCGCCGCGCTGGAGGCATCCGTGCCGGAATTTGAATTCCGTTTCAACGCGCTGGACGACGTCCACGCCGAAGATGTGCTCTGGGCCGACATCGTGCTGGGCAACGCACCGGTGTCGATGATCCGCCAGAACAAGCACATCGAGTGGTTCCAATCCAACTCCGCCGGCCCTGACGCCTATCTGAAGCCCGGCGTCCTGCCCGAAAACTGCATGGTGACCAACGCCACCGGTGCCTACGGTCTGGCCATCAGCGAGTGGATGCTGGCCATGTGGCTGGGCATCCAGAAGGATATGTTCCTCTACCGCGACCGCCAGAACCAGCGCCAGTGGGCTCCCATCGACCGCCCCGTGAGGGGCATCACCGGGGCGCGGGTGCTCTGCGTCGGCATGGGCGACATCGGCTCCAACTTCGCCCGCCGCGCCCATATGCTGGGCGCTGAGGTGGTGGGCGTCCGCCGCACGGTCCACCCCGACACGCCCTGCCCGGACTACTGCCTGCGTGTGGTGGCCCAGAGCCAGCTGGACGAGGAGCTGCCTGAGGCCGACCTCATCGCCCTGAGCCTGCCCGGCACCCCTGAGACCAACAAGCTGTTCAACGCCGAGCGCTTCGCCCGCTGCAAGGACGGTGCCATCCTCATCAACGTGGGCCGCGGCACCACCGTGGACAGCGACGCCCTCGTGGAGGCCCTGCGCAGCGGCAAAATTTTCGGCGCGGGCCTCGACGTCACCGACCCGGAGCCTCTGCCCGCCGACCACCCGCTGTGGGATGAGCCGGGCGCTATCATCACGCCCCACAACTCCGGCAAGTTCAGCCTGCCCAAGACGCTGGACAACATCGTGGACATCTTCATCCACAACCTCAAGCGCTACGCTGAGGGCCTGCCGCTGGACAATCAGGTCAACCGCACCACCCGCTATGCCGCCGACCAGAACGGCGGCCACCGCCTGCTGAGCACCCTGTAAAACGCTGTAACGATGAAAACGCCATCTGCGCCGAGACGCAGATGGCGTTTTTGCTACTTTACAGAGATGACCGGCGGCGGGAAGCTGTCCAGCGCCGTCCAGTCGGGCTTATAGATGCGGAGGAAAAGGTGGAATTTTTCGTCCGAGACGGGGAGCCAGTTGGTAGTGTCCTCGGGCGCGTCCTTGGAGAGGGTGACGTCCACCGAGCCGTCGGCGTTCCGATGGAGGCCGGAACGATCGTTCACGCAGTAGCGGCTGATGGGGTTGTCGATGAGGAAGTTGTCCTCGCCGTAGGCCGTCACCGACCAGAAGCCGTTGCCCACTGTGGGCGGGAGGGCGTCGAAGTGGAGCGTGTAGGTCTTTTGGCCCGTAAGGTCGGCCCCGGCGCTGTCGGTGGAGGTGCGCGGGTAGATGGCGATGTCGGTGGTGTTGGCCCCGAGGCCCATCAGGGCGACCATCGTCCGGTAGTCGTAGGCGGTGCCGAAATTGCCGATGGGGTCGCCATAGTAGATCCACTGGCCCATCTGGCGGGAATAGCGTGCTGCCTGTGCCCGGAGGCTGCTCTTGAGCTGAAGGAGCAGCCGCTTCCAGCGCAGCCCGCCGAGAGGGCCGAGGGCGGAGGCGTCGAACTGCTGGCCCGGGCCGACGGAAAGGGCCGCGAGGCTGCGGAGAAGAGGCGCGTCCGCCTCGGCGGGCGGGTCTGTCTCCATCAGCCGGTTGGCGGTGTCGAAAAACTCCTGCGGCGTCATGGCGAGTACCTTCTGCACCGGGACGAAATCGTTCTCCGGAGAATAGCTCCCTTCCGGCGCAGCGGCCAGCCCGGCGGGGTAGGCCGAGAGGGGCATCAGCTGCATCCGGCCCTGAAGCGCCGCCACGTTCGGCAGGTCGTCCGGCCCGGAGAGCATGATGCGGGCGATGGTCCAGACCGTCCGGGTGGGAATGTCGATGCGCCGGACGCCCTCGGGCAGCGTGCCCTCCCAGCTCGAGTAGGCGATGGCGTAGGCCCCGGGTGCTTCCAGCACGGCGGCGGTGTTCGTCCATGCGTCCAGTACCTGCACGTTGAAAAAGCGGTCGGCCTCCGGCACGACGTAGATTTGAGGCTCGGCGCTGACGTCCAGCCACGCCTGCGTGTAGATGGTGTCCACATTGGGGCTGACGACCGTGCGGCTGGAAGCGTCCAGCAGCTTCCGGGCGTGGATGAACTGGTTGACGGGGGCGCGGCTGGCGGAAGCGGTCTTCGTGTTGGTGGAGACGGTCTTGGTGGCGTCCACGAGCACCAGCGGGAAGGCGTAGAGATAAGCTTCTTCCAGCAGGGTCTGGATGGCAGAAGCCGCATCGGCTTTCTGGGCCGGCAGCAGCGTGACGCCACAGGCGGCGGCAGCGGCAGAGGAGAGCTTGAGGAAATCGCGGCGGGTCATTTTCATGGCGGGAGTCCTCCTGCTTTGTCAGATTCAGCGGGCCAGAACGATGGAAAGGGTGACTTCCTTGGCGTCGGGCGAGAGGTCGAAGCTGCCGCCGTCCTGTGCGGTGAGGCAGATGGTGTAGACCTTCTTCGCGCTGAGACGGGCCGGGGCATCGTCGAAGTGCCAGTCGGACACCTCGTGGTAGCGGCCATCCGTGCCGAGTGCGAAGAGCTTATAGTCGGCGGCATTTCCGGTCAGACCGTTGATGCGGAAAGAAACAGTCGTCGCGGGGTGGAGGTTGTCGAGGGTGGCGGTGTGGAGCCAGCTTGCGGGGGTGCCGGCGCCGCCAGCGGCCTGGAACTCTGCCGCCGAAAGCAGCCGGCGGGAGGTCTTGTCCAGATCGACCTTCCGGTAGGGCATCTCAGGCAGGAAGACGAAGCGGTCCTGCAGGCGGAGCAGCTCTTTGTAGCCGGTGGGGCAGTAGAGCTTGTTGCCGTCACGGCCCGCGTACATGCCGATGGCCATGTTGTTGTAACCGTAGAGGGAGGCGACGTCCACGGTGAGGACGGTCTTTCCGGTGTCGAAGTCCAGCACGATGTACTGCCACATGCCGCTATCCACGTCCTGCACGAAGCCGTAGATATAGCCGGTGGCGGTGGAGAGCTTCATCATAGAAGTGTCGCTGAGGTCGTCGCGGCACCAGACGCTCTTCATGGTCCAGCCGTCGGCGGTGCGGATGGTGTCCACCCGTTCGACGCCGGGCATGATCATGCAGTTGCCCTTGAGCAGCCAGTTGCGGTCGTAGATGTTCTCGTAGCTCTGGATGGACGAGTCGCTGTCGGGCTTTGCGAGGTTGGGGCTGCCTGCGCCGAACCAGTTGCAGACGATGGTGCTGACCCGGCCATTGCCGTGATCGTAGACGATGGCCGAATTTTCCACCGACACCGGCATGTTGGCGGGCAGCTCGTCGATGACCGGGTGGCTGGCGGCGACTTCGCCGGTGCGGATGTCCACAGCCATCAGGCTGACGGTCTCGAGGTTGTCGGTAAAGAAGACCAGCTCCCGGCTCAGAGAGGGCGAGCAGCCGCCGCCCCATGCCAGACCGCCGCCGGTGGTGGCAGCGCCTTCGCGGCTGTCTTTTGCGCCCACGCTGTCGTAGGGGGTGCGCCAGACGACTTCAACGCCGCCGTTGGCGCGCAGCAGGTAGCAGGCAAGATTCGTCAGGATGACCGCACCCTCCCGGCAGGAGGCAATGCCGTTTTCGGCACCCTCGCCCGGAGCGGGAGCGTAGACATGGACTTCGTGGTCGAGGTCGGCGGTGCCGCCGGCAAGGATGGTTTCGATGGCATTGTGGGAGATGTAGCCCATCGCGCCCTGCTGGCCGCGGCTGGGGTAGATGCGGAAGCCGCCGGTGACGAACCAGAGGTTGCCGTCGTAGTCAAAGACGATGGAGAGCAGGTTCTGCTCGAGGCTGCGGCCAAGCACCCGCTCGGCGGCCTCCTTGATGTTGATGTCCAGTACCTTTTCGAAAACCGGCAGAGGCGTACCCTTCTCGTCGGTGGCGCGAAGCATCAGCACATGGTTGTGGCTGGTGGGGCAGACGATGAGGTTGCGCCCGTCCACAAAGGAATAGGAGCTTTGGATGAGATAGCCGCCGCCGTCGTGCTTTGCGGGAGAGAAAAAGCCGATGGTGCGGACTTCTTCGGCGTCGAGGTCGCGGATGGCCAGACCGCCCAGGAACGGGCTGACGGGGTTATCGAAGTTGTCGAAGAAGATGGCCGGGGAGGCGTTGGGGTTCGTCTTTTCCATTGCCACGTTGACCTCGGGGCAGATGCCCACGGGGAGGATGGCGTCGGTGGAGTCGGTGTTGTAGCAGTCGTGGTGGATGTTTGACTCGCTGCGGCCCATAAAGGGGTTGGCGTCCACGACTTTTGCCGTCAGAGGCTTCGGCGGCAGGGCGGTGTCTGCGCCGTGGAAAAGGCCGGACAGAAGGCAATCTGCCCTGGCGGCAGGGGCCAGCTGGCAGGACAACAGTGTGAGGGCGGAAGCGCTGAGGAAATTGCGTCGGGTCATTTTCATGGTGGAGTCCTCCTTTAATTAGCTGTGTCAACCTCTCCGTCATTGCGAATGCGAGACTGAGAGGTTAAAGGTTCAATAAAATATTCACCCGGAACAAACCGTTCTCGGTCTCGACGGTCATAGAACCGCCATATCTGGAAACGGCCGTCTGGATGGAGACGAGGCCGATGCCCATTCCGTCGTGTTTCGTGGAGTGGAGGGTGCCCTGCTGGCGCTTGAGCACGCCGTCATAGCGGTTCTCTACCAGCAGGCCCAGCATGGCGGGGCTCAGCATCCGGGCCAGCACCTTCACCTGCCGCTGTTCGGGCGGCAGCTTCTGGCTGGCGTGGAGAGAATTTTCCAACAGATTGCCCAGCATCATGCAGAAGTCAGCCTCCGGGATGGCCAGCTGGCGGGGCAGTTCCAGCCGCCAGTCCACCGGCACGCCGAGGCTGTGGGCCTCGTGGTCGTAGTGACCGGCCAGAGCGTCCACGGCAGGATTCGCGCAGAGGGTGGGGCGCTCCTCGCTCAGCTCGGATTCGTACTGGTGCAGGTAATTTTTCAGCTCATCCACCTGCCCGGCCTCGGTGAGTCCGGCGATGACGTGGAGGTGCTGGCGGAAGTCGTGGCGGAGATGCCGCGTCTGCTCCATATAGGTCCGCAGCTCGGTGTAGCGGCGGGATTCCACGGCCAGAAGCTGGTTTTCCCGGTCGAGCTGGGCGCTGCGGGTGTACTCCCGGGCCACCTGATACATCTCGTACAGCAGCAAAAAGATGCCCAGCAGCGAGATGGAGACGGCCAGAACAGAAATGATCATCAGACGGTTGATGAGCACAACGGCCGGGTCCAGCGGCATACAGAAGACGAGGAAAGCCGCGTAGATGGTGGGCAGCGGCCACGCCGACTGCCAGAAGGCTTCGCCCCGGTACTCCCGCAGCAGCCAGCGGCTCCACTGGACGGCGGTGAACCAGAAGATGATGCAGAGCACTGCCGAGAGTCCCAGCTTGAGCAGAGAGGTGGAGACGAGACAGACCGGGGCGTCGTTGCCCACCTCAGCCCGGGCGTTGAGCACCGTGGAAAGCAGGGTGCAGACCGCCGTCATGACGCCGGAGACGGCGAAGAGAAAGGCGGTCTGGCTCACGGAAACTTCCGGACCCACCCGCCAGCGCAGCAGCCAGAACGCCGCCAGCAGGGTGGGCAGAAGCAGGATATTGCTGTCGAGTTCGAAGATGGCACAGAGGGCCGCCGCTGCAAGGCAGATGACCGTGACGAGAGTGGCTGCCAGAACAGCGGTGCGCCGGGGTGCCTTCACATGCTCCCACAGGGGCGCGAGGCAGAGGAATGCCCCCGGGTAGAAGACGGCGAGGTCCAGAAAATAGCGTCCAAATAAAGAAAAGTCCAAGGTCGGGCCTCCTCTCGGCGTCATAGCTCCCGCCGCATATGGCGGAACTGATATTGTGTGAACTGGGCGAACAGGGTGTTCTTATCCTTCTGACGCACGGGCAGGCAGGTGCCGTCCAGCATCTCGAAGCAGTCACAGTCCAGCCGGAGCACCTTGTCCATGTTCAGGATGACGCCCCGGTTGCAGACGATGAAGTTCTCCTGCGCCCGCAGCAGCTGCTCCACCTGGGAGAAGGTGGAGACGGTCCGGCACTCGCCGTCGTCGCTGACGATGCGGACGTAGTGGTTCTGGGCCATGGCGTACTGGATCTTCCGCAGGGGGAGATGTACCTGCTGCCGTGCGATGCGGACTTCCAGCTCCGGTTCGGCCCGGAAGAGCACCCGCCGCAGCTCGTCGGCCAGCTGGAAGAGCTTTTCTTCCCGGTAAGGCTTGAGCAGATAGTCGAAGGGGTGGACGGGGAATGCGTCCCATACGTATTCCGGGGACGAGGTCACGAACACCAGCAGCAGGTCGGGGTCGGTCCGGCGCAGGATGCGCGCCGTCTCGATGCCGTTGGTGCCTTCCATGCAGATGTCGAGAAAAACGACCTGATAATTTTTTGAGGGGAACGCCGCCAGAAAGGCGTCGCCGCTCTCATAATGGTCACAGACCAATGGTTGCCCGCCGCCGAAAGCCAGCCGCAAAAGGCTCTCCAACCGCTGAGCGTCGGGCAGGCGGTCTTCTACGACCGCAAATCGAAGCTCCATCCTCAGTTCCTCCCTTATGACCATATTATAACATAACCATCGGGGCTTAGACACAGCGATTCACGCAGGAAACGACCCCATTCACGCAGGTTTGACAGCAAAAAAGAGAGACCGGCAAAGCCGGTCTCTCTTTGAGAAGAGGTCTTGTGGTATCTTAGAGGAATGCGAAGAGGATGGAAGCAATCAGCAGGACGATGGCACCGCCGATGCGGGAGGAGATCTGTGCGTAGACCATCAGGTCCATCCGCTTTGCGGCACCCAGAACGGCCAGGTCGCCTGCGCCGCCCATGTTTGCCATGCACAGGCCAGCGGTGATGGCGCTCTCGACAGGGAAGAAGCCGACGATCCAACCGAAGAGAGCAGAGCCGACGCAGCAGCCGATGACGATCATCAGGACGATGACGACGTTCTGCCAGCTTGCCACGGAGAACATGGTGGAGAAGTTAATAGCGGAGATGCCCATGCCGACCATCTGGATCCAGACCAGCTTGTTGCCGCAGAAGTGCTGGCAGCGGCGGCAGGCCTCGCGGAGGCTTGCCGGGATGAGGTTGAAGATGTTGGCCAGAGCAGCGAAGATGATCATGTAAGCAAAGTTGGGGATGGCAACACCGAACACGGTGGGGAGAATCTTCTTGGAGACCAGCTGGCCCAGCATGAAGAAGCCTGCGCAGATGAAGATGGCAGCAGCAATGTCATCCACGGTGACAGCGGGAGCGGGGGTCTTGGACTCGACTTCCAGAGACTTGTTCTTGACGCGGAGCAGCTCGCCGTGGCCGGTCATTTTAGGGAAAGCGCGGCCAACGAGGTCCATGACGACAGCCATCAGGATGGCGACGATATTGCCCAAAGCGAGGATGGCCATGCAGAAGCTCAGGTAGCCTGCGGAGTCCTGACCGGTGGCGTCGGAGTAGACCTGAGCCATAGGCACGGCACCCGCGCCCGCGCCGCCGCCCATGATGGGCAGGACGTAAGAGGTGATGAGGTAGAGCGGGTCGTTGCCGAAGATGAGGCCGGCCACGACGCCGAACACGCAGGCACCCAGCAGGGAGCACAGCAGCGTGGGGATGTACAGGGAGCCGGATTTGATAAGGACATCACGGTCGATGCCCAGCAGAGAGCCGACGACGAGGAAGGTGATGAAGACATTCAGGAAGCTGTAGCCGTTGATCCAACCGTCGGAGACATTGGTGACGCACTCGGGCAGGAGGTTGAAGTACTTGAGCAGACCGGCAGCGAGGAAGCAGAGCATTGCGCCGCCGCCGAGGAACTTGTTCCAGATGGGCAGGCGCTCGCCAATCTCACCGATCAGGATGCCGAAGGCGAACAGGACGGCGACCGCGCCGATCATCTGGTTGGGGATAATGTTGAAGTAGGCGCAGGCCAGCACGATGATGGCGAAAAACGCATAGATGGGAAGCGGCATTCCATAGAACTGGATGGAATTCAGTTTTTTCATTGTTGTTTCCTCCGTTTTACTGGTCAATATCCAGCAGCCATGCCGGATTGTCGTGGGTCATCTTGCGGACTTGCTCGGGGGTGAATACCTCAGACACCGCCTTGAAGTAGGTGGTGTAGCTTTCGTACCAGTAGGGGTTGACGGTCTGGCCGCTGTCGGTGGAGAGGACGAAGTGCTCCGGACCGATGGACTTCATGGCGGCGATGTTGTCGGGGATGTTGATCTTATAGCTGCCGTTGACGGGCTGTGCGTAGACGGATTCCAGCAGAACATCGTATTTCCGCACGATGTCGGCCTGCTGCTCGGGAGTCATGCCCACCACCCAGAACTCGGGGTGGGTGATGACGATCTTCTCCACGCCTGCGACGCGGGCAGCCTCCACCACCGGGAAGCACTCTTCTGCACCGATGTGGCCGGTGGCCAGCACAGCGTTGTACTGCTTGACGAGGGCGAAAATGTCCTGCAGCTCGTCCACGGCCTTGCCGTCCCGGGTGACGACGACGCCCTTGGAGGGCTCTTTGCCGTTTTTGCGGTAGTGGTTCTCGGCGGTGTTGGTGGGCAGCCAGATGACCTTTGCGCCCAGCTTCAGCGAGGTCTCCACCGCGTCGGGGTTCAGACCGCCCACCGGACGGTTCAGGCACAGCCCGCCGAATGCGGTGAACTTTACGTCCGGGTACTTTTCAGTTGCCACGCGGTTGACCAGATAGGCACGGTCTGCAGTGGGGACGTTGTGGGACTTGAGCACAATGGCACGCACACCCCGCTGAACGGAGGCTTCCATCAGCTCGAGATCGTCTAGTTTCCGCGCACGGACGTCCGGGGCTGCATGGATGTGCATATCAATGATGCCCTGCATTGCGTTTTCCATAGATTTTCAGCTTCCTTTCGACGAAACTCTCTTGTACATGGAGTACTTTTCCTGTATTTAGGATAATCGAAAATGGATGATTTGTTAAATAACGGGTTTATATCTGATGCCATTCCCAAAATGAATGATAAAAATGCAGGAAATGCATCATGAGGACGAAAACATCGTCAAAAATGAGTCAATGCGGAAAATTGGATGAAATTTCCATAGAAAAACGGAATGGATAGAACGGATCCTGTGGAATAAAGGGCCCCTTTTGAACCGCTGTGCAGACTGACGAAAATATCGACAGGCTTTTGTTGATTATCACAAAAACATCGAAATATCTCAAAAAAAGCAAAGAAACGGTAAAGAAAAGTCCCCCCTGCGCCCTGAAGTGCAGAGGGGACTTGGAACGATCGGAAGGGAAGAATCAATAGATCTCTTTAATGTTTGCTCATGGTACAGACCATGCGGATGAACTCCCGCACCTGCGGCAGCTCGCTTTCGCGCTTGCGGTAGAGCAGATAAGTAGAGCGGGAGAGCGGCGTGCCGTCGGCAAAGAAGAGAGGCTCCGAGATGCCGTCGAAATAGTTCAGGCAGATCTCCGGCACGATGCTCCAGCCGAGGCCTGCCTTCACCATGGCGACGCAGGTGGACAGGCCGTCCACATTCAGCTGGGAGCAAGGCTCCATCTTGTGCTCCATCAGCCAGCGGGCCTTCATGCTCATATGCTCGGGGTTGGCGTCCCGGCCGATGTACCGCATCTCGTTCAGGGGGACATCGGCATTCTCCCGGCTGCGGATGAGACAAACCGGTTCCCGCTCGAGCAGGATTTTGCCCTCGTCCCAGTCGTATTCGCCCCGCACGATGGCGAGGTGGAATTTGCCGTCCTGCAGCTTCTTGATGCAGTCGCGGCTGTGGTCAGTGGAGACTTTGAGGGTGACGTCCGGGTGCTGGGCCGTGTAGGCGGCCAGCACCTGCGGCAGGCGGTATTTGGAGTAGTCGATGGACGCCTCAATGCGCAGGGTGCCGCAGATGGTGTTTTTTCTCAGCTGTAACTGTTCCCGCAGAGTGCTGAAGTCCTGAACAGTGCGCTGGATGACTTTCTGTGCCTCTTCACCGGCAGGGGTCAGGGTGACACCCTGTTTGCTGCGCAGAAACAGCGTCGCGCCAAGCTCCGACTCCATGTTCTGGAGCCGTTTGCTCAGGGTGGGCTGGGCAAGGTAGAGTTTTTCCGCTGTGCGGGTCAGGTTGCCGGTGTCAGCCAGCGTCAGGAAAATCTGCAGGTCTTTTTCGTCCATGTGATGTTCCGTCCCTTTCGTGGTATTTCTTTCAGTATACCGTTTCATGGACGGAAGTTCAAGACCGTGCGTACTCATTTATAGAGACTTGAGGGTATCCAGCAGGTAGGTGGTGAACTCCTCGCTGGTAGCGCCGTCCTTGTCGGTGGTGACGACGAGCTTCTTTTCGGTGTTGCAGCAGATGTCCAGCGCCTTCTCGAGCTTTGCGGTGCGGTCGCCGTAGCCGATGTGGGCCATCAGCTGGCCGGCGGCACGGATCAGGGAGCAGGGGTTCGCGTACTGGCCGCGGCCATGATTGATGAGGAAGGGAGCGGTGCCGTGAATGGCCTCGAACAGGGCGTACTTATTGCCGATGTTGGAAGAAGAAGCGCTGCCTAAGCCCCCCTGCATTTCGGCAGCAGCGTCGGTCACGATGTCGCCATAGAGGTTCGGCAGGACAAAAACTTCGCAGCCCCTGGTGAACTCGGGGTCTGCCATCTTGGCGGTCATGGCATCCACCAGACGCTCCTGCACCTCGATGTCGGGGTACTCGGTCTCGCCGATGTGGTGGACAGCCTTCAGGAAGTTGCCGTCGGCCAGCTTGACGATGTTGGCCTTGGTGATGGCAGTCACATTGTGCTTGCCGTTCTTGCGGGCGTACTCGAAGGCAGCGCGGGCGATGCGCTCACTGCCCTGTCTGGTCTGGACCTTGAAGTCGATGGCGAGGTCATCGTTGACCTGAATGCCCTTGTTGCCCCAGATGTACTCGCCCTCGATGTTCTCGCGGAAGAAGCACCAGTCGATGTTCTTCTCCGGGATCTTGATGGGGCGGACAGCGGCAAACAAATCGAGGCTGCGGCGGAGCAGACTGTTGGCGGAGACCATGTTGGGCATCGGGGTGCCGTCGGGGAACTTATCACCGGCACGGGGCGTGGTGAAGGGTCCCTTGATGAGGACGTTGCACTCCTTGCAGGCTTTCAGCACGTCCTCGGGCAGGCTCTCGCCCAGCTCCACGCGGCGCTCGAAGGTCATGCCCTCGATGATGCGGATCTTCACCTTGCCGCTGGCGATCTCGGGAGCCAGCAGCTGGTTCAGGACGCGGAGAGCCTGGGTCATGATGAGGGGGCCGATGCCATCGCCGGGCATGACGCCGATGGTGATGGTGTCGAGCTTGGAGAAGTCGGTGACTTCTTCGTCAGCCTTCATGCGGTCGATGCGGGCGAAGTCGGAGCGGATGAGCTCAGCGAGCTTTTCCTGTGCGGTCTTGATCTCTTCTTCCTGCAGAGCAGTCGTGATGTATTCAGACATAAGTGTTCTCCTTTTCAAAAATAAAGGGGCAGGGGCTGCACCCCGCAGCCTTGGCGGGGACAGTCCCTGCCCTCAGTTGTTTGATGATATTTTAAGTTTGCACTGCCGCCCACTCCGGTAGTTTCCCTGCAAATGGGACCTGAGACCCACGGTTTCGCCCCAACGATTCGCGCCGTGGCCCCACTTCTCTGGACATTTGCTTGGGAAACTCCCCTCGGGTCGGCGGGCAGAGATTACTGATTATTGCGGTAGTAGTTGATGAGGCAGCCGTCGGCGATGATCTGACGCTCCGGCTCGGTGAGGG
>ERZ1673743.2919-NODE-2919-length-14007-cov-4.895929_pt1 | contig 14007 bp, 13 predicted proteins | sample MGYA00580197_ERZ1673743 | MGnify/ENA primary metagenome ERZ1673743 (study PRJEB41218, sample SAMN15661795) | gut metagenome | host: Homo sapiens | place: Canada: London | collected 2015-08-20/2019-03-30 | study: EMG produced TPA metagenomics assembly of... | reverse complement strand
GCTGGGCATGGTGGTTCCAGTCGGTACCCCAGTGATAGGCGCCGTTGAGATAGTTCTCCGGGTCGTTGCTGCCGTTCCAGCCATCGCTGTGACCCATCTCCACGATGTCGATCTCGCCGTTGGCAGGCCACGAGCCGCGTTCGCCCATCATCCAGAAAGCTGGCCACAGACCGCGTGCAGTCTTGGGCATCTTGATGCGCGCCTCGACCTTGCCATGGGTGAAATAGACTTTTGACTTGGAGTTGATGCGGCCCGAGGTGAACGGCTTGCCGCCGCGCGCCTCGCGTGTGGCTGTCAGCACAAGGTTGCCGTCGCGCACAGAAACGCCTTCGGGACCGTAGTACTGCAACTCCTGGTTGCCGCCGCCGTCGCTGTTCTGTTCGATGTTCCAGTTGTTTGTGTCGAGGGTGGTGCCGTCGAAGTGGTCATACCAGACGGTTTTCCATCCTTGGGGGTCTTGCGACTGGCCGGTGAAGACGACCTGTGCGGAGGCCGTTAGTCCGGCCGCGGCGAGAACCGCGATTCCCGTCGCCAGGCGACGGATGCCAAAAGGATTTTTCATGTCAATAAGAAAAATGATATAATGTGATAAGTAAAATCTACAGGTGGGGGTAGATTATGCCAAAATTGGATAAGGTATCAACAGGGATCACGCGGTGCGGTCAGTTTTTAGAATTGCCAATAAGAAAAACGACCGGAAAGCACCGCCAGGGTATTGATTCAATCCTCAGATTACTTGACGCGGCAAATTTAAGGAATTTTTTCAAGAACCGCAAGAATTAGTGTGGCCTAATTTGACACAGTAATGGGAATGATGGGAGTAGTGGGAAACATGATAGCGCATTGAATTTTCACACAGATAATGCCAGTCGCCTGCTATTCTCTTAACTTTCTCAACTTTCTCAACTCGGTTAACACCCTCTGATGCTCATGATTTGTAAAATATATGTGGCGCCAGGTTGACGGTTTGAGTTAATTTGAGTAATTTTGTGAGCGTTATGGATAATCCGGATAAAAACGGTGAAAGACATGAGAGGTATGCACCCGAAAGCGCTGTGACCCACAGTGGGGTGATGAGTATTGATGTCGAGGGTGTCGTGAAGTCGCGGCTTCCCGGTCTGGCGCGTTTTATTCCGCGCAGGGCTTTTGACTGGCTCAGACGCACCGTGTGCGAGGATGAACTGAACGCACTGCTGCGCGAGAACGCCGGGCTTGAAGGTGCAGATTTCTGCCGCGGCGTTCTGCGGTCGCTTGACATCGAGGTCGTGACCCATTTTGCCGAGCGTCTGCCTGACCCGACGAACCGCCGTGTCGTGGTGGTGTCGAATCATCCGCTCGGCGGCCTCGACGGCATGGCGCTCATTGACATGGTGCAGCGGCATTATGGCGGCCAGGTGTGGTTTGTGGTCAATGACCTGCTGATGCACGTCACCCCCCTGAAACCTGTATTTCTGCCTGTGAACAAGCATGGGCGGCAGAGCCGCGAGGCGCTTGAGCGTGTCGACAGGGCTTTTGCCGGCGATGACCCGATAATCATTTTTCCGGCCGGTCTGGTGTCGCGCCTGCGCACCGTGCCCATAAACGGCGAGCGCCGCCGCATGGTGGCCGACCTGCCCTGGCGCAAGATGTTCATAAACCGCTGTCGCCGGTACAGGCGCGACATTGTGCCTCTCTTTTTCTCGGGCGAGAACTCCATGAAGTTCTACCGCATGGCACACCGCCGCAAGCTCCTGGGACTGAAATTCAACATCGAGCAGATATATCTCCCTTCAGAGGTCATAAAGTCGCGCGGCAAGCGGTTCGACATATATTGCGGCAACCGCATCTCGTACACCGACCTGATCGATATGGACGATGCCGAAGGCTATACCCGCGCAGTGCGGTGTTATGTGTACAGGCTTGCCACCCCCGGTTTCGAGGACGAAACGCCCCACGGTGCCACTCCCGGATCAAAGAGTCTTAACAACCAATCCCATTCAGAAGATGCCTGAACCCATTATCGCCCCGGTCGACCGGTCTTTGCTGAAGAGCGAACTTACCCGCGAGTGCTTTCTGCGCCATACCAACAAGGGGAATAACGATATATATATTGTCGACGCACGCACGGCGCCGAACGTGATGCGCGAGATAGGCCGTCTGCGCGAGATTGCTTTCCGCACCGCCGGTGGAGGCACCGGCAAGGAGTGCGACATCGACCGCTATGACCTGATGGATCCCCCCTGCCGCCAGCTTATCGTATGGGATCCCGAGAACGAGGGAATCATCGGCGGCTACCGGTTCATACTGGGGCGTGACGTTAAGATTGAGGCCGACGGCTCGCCGCGCATAGCCACATCGCACATGTTCCGTTTCTCGGAGCGGTTCATCACCGACTATCTGCCGGCAACGATTGAGCTGGGGCGTTCGTTCGTAACGCTCGAATACCAGTCGAGCAAGGCGGGCGCCAAGGCAATCTTCGGTCTCGACAACCTTTGGGACGGCCTGGGGGCTCTTACGGTGAAATACCCCGAAATCAAATATCTGTTCGGCAAGTTCACCATGTACCCCTCGTATGACCACGACTGCCGCAACCTGCTGCTGTATTTCCTGAACAGGCATTTTCCCGACCCTGACAATCTTGTCAGACCGTTCAAGCCGCTTGAAACCCCTACGGAAATCGCCGGGGCAAGCGACCTGCTTCCGGGGAACTCGTTCAAGGAGGATTATCGGGTGCTCAACGCGAAAATCCGCGCCCATGGCATAAACATCCCGCCGCTGGTCAACGCCTACATGTCGCTGTCGCCCACGATGAAGATATTCGGCACGGCGATAAACGACGAGTTCGGCGATGTCGAGGAGACCGGCATCTTCCTCACCATCTCCGAGATTTTCGAAGAGAAGAAACAGCGCCATATACAGACATATCACCCCGAGGAGGCATGAAACCGAAACATCTCATACAGGCCATAGCCATGACGTGCGCCATGACGGCCACGGCTCCCGCGGCGCAGGCCGAGGGGTTCGGTGCGCGCGTGACCGGCGGAGTCACCGGCGCGTTCGGCGGGTCTGACTTCTCACCTTATTATATATCGGCCAACAGCCACGGGCGCCTCTCGACGCAGAACGACATCCTGGCCAACCTCGGTGCTGAACTGGCCGTGCGCCCCTCGCGCAGGGTCGACATACGCTTTGGTGTCGATGTAATCGGCGGCTACACAGGCAGTGCCGACTATATGCGCTGGCATGCCGGCGACGGTGCCGACGCGCCCGGAGGGTGGAGCACTAACCCCCGGCATCCGTCGCGCCTGTGGCTGCAGCAGCTCTATGGCCGTATCGACTACCGCGGGGTGTTTCTCACCGCCGGCATGAAGGAACATTCGTCGGCGTTGCTTGACGGCCGTCTGTCGTCGGGCGACCTGGTGGAGAGCGGCAACGCGCGCCCCATCCCCGAGGTGCGTGTGGGGTTCAACGATTTCCAGAATATCCCCTTCACCCGCGGGTGCGTGCAGATACAGGGCGAGCTGTCATACGGCAAGATGGCCGACAACGGCTGGCTCAAAGATCATTACAACTATTACGAGGGGCACATCAACCTCGGTGCCCTCTACAGCTATAAGCGCTGTTATTTCCGCACAATGCCATCTCAGCCCCTTTCGGTGACGGTGGGTATGCAGGTGGGCGCATTCTTCGGCGGCGAGACCGCCTGGTACAGCAAAGGTGTGAAGATTCAGGAGCGGAAGTACTCGAAGGGGATAGGTCAGTTCTTCAGGATGCTTGTGCCCACCGACGGGGGCAAGGACTATTACCAGGGCTCGTCGCTCGGGTCGTGGGATCTGCTGGCGCGCTACCGGTTGAAAAACGGCGCGCATGTAAGGGCCTACATGCAGAAACCGTGGGAGGATGGCTCGGGCATCGGGTTCCTGAACGGATTCGACGGCCTCTGGGGGCTTGAATACCGCGCCGCGCGTCCGGGCATCGTCTCGGCCGTGGTGGTGGAATATCTTGACTTAACCAACCAGTCGGGTCCCCTGCACTGGGATCCGGATGACGAGGCAGGCACCGACATCACCACCCGCGCCGAAGGGAACGACAATTATTATAACAATTACGAATACAACTCATACGCCAACTACGGCATGGCCATCGGGACGCCGTTCCTGCCGTCGCCGATGTATAATACCGACGGGCACCTTCAGTTTGCCGACACCCGTGTGCGCGGTTTCCATGTGGGGGTCGAGGGGATCATCTCTCCCGAAATCGGCTACCGCCTGCTCGGCGGCTACCGAAAGGGGTGGGGCACACCCCGCGTCCCGCTTAAAAAGCCGGTGACAGACACCTCGCTGATGGTCGAGGCAATCTATACCCCGCGCTCGCTCAGCGCGATGAAACTCACGGCACAGCTGGCCATGGATGCCGGGTCGATGTTCGGCGACAAGGTCGGCGCCGCCCTGGCAGTGACGTACACGGGTGACTTCAGTCTGGGCCGATAATACATTCCGCGCATGAAAAAGATATTGAACCTATGGCTCGCGGTGGCGTTGCTCATTATGACAGTGACCGCCGGATGCACCAGCAATAACGGTGACATCGGCACGCTTTTCGGTGTCTGGCATCTTGACCGCATGGCGGTCGACGGCGAGGATGACACCGGTTACGACGGCAACTGTTTCTGGAGTTTCCAGAACAACATAATTTGCATTTCCGTCGAGAACGACCCCCTGGCGCACGCTCCCGAACGGAGCTGGGGCACCTGGAGCCGTCGCGACAACCGTATTGTGCTGAACTTCTCGCACAAGGCCGGCGACGGTGACCAACAGCAGATGTATGTGCCGCCGGCCATGCTCGGGATGCCGGCCGAGGCCGACATTCCGCTGACGGTGAGTCACGATTCGGGCGACCGCATGACCTTGGTCTACGACACACCCGACGGTGCCGAGATTGCATATTACTTAGTGAAATTCTGAATAACAAGATAAGTAACTGGTCGAAATTATTTTAATGTTTGTTCGAGAGAAATTTTTAGGAGATTTTACTCGATGAAGAAGGAGTGTAGCGAGCTACACGACTGATGAAGAGAGGAAAAGATTCAAAAATTTCGCCGAAGAAACATTGAAATAATCTGACCGGTAACTATAAAATAATTTTGAACAGTTACTTAATTATGTCACGCGATATAAAACATGCGCTGGTCACCGGCGCCGATGGTTTCATCGGGTCGCATCTTGTCGACCTGCTGCTCAGCCGCGGCATAAAGGTGAGGGCGCTCTGCCAGTATAATTCATTCAACGACTGGGGGTGGCTCGACGGCCGCCGTGACCCCGGACTTGAGATTGTATGCGGCGACGTGCGCGACGCGGCATTCTGCCGCCGTGCGGCTCAGGGTGTCGACACTATTTTCCATCTGGCGGCCCTGATTGCCATACCATACAGCTATGAGGCTCCGGAAAGCTATGTCGACACCAATATCTCGGGTACGCTCAACATGTGCCAGGCCGCGAAGGAGCTTGGCATTGAGCGCCTGATTGTGACCTCTACCTCCGAGGTCTACGGCACGGCGCTGTATGTGCCTATCGACGAGAAACATCCCCGCCAGCCGCAGTCGCCCTATTCGGCCACGAAGATCGGTGCCGACGCCATAGCAAAGAGCTACTACAACGCTTTCGGTCTGCCGGTGGTGATCGCCAGGCCGTTCAACACCTACGGTCCGCGCCAGAGCGCCCGTGCCATAATACCCACGATCATCTCGCAGATAGCCTCGGGTAAACGCGAGATAATGGTGGGCGACCTGCGCCCCACGCGCGATTTCAATTACGTGGAGGATACCTGCCGCGGTTTCCTGGCGCTTGCCGAGACCGAGGGCATCGAGGGTGAGGAGATAAACATCGCCACCGGAGCGGAAATCACCATGGCCGACACATTCGACACCATAGCCCGCGTTATGGAGGCCGACGTGAAGTTCACTGTCGACCCGGCGCGTCTGCGTCCGGCCAAGAGCGAGGTGTTCCGCCTCTGCGGCGACAACACGAAAATCACCACGCTCACGCCCTGGCGCCCGCAGGTAAGTTTCGCGGAGGGTATCGCCCGTACCGTGCGCTGGCTCAGCGACCCTGCCAATCTGGTGCGTTACAAGGCCGACATATACAACCGCTGATGCTTACACGCCGTACAAAGACACCGGGAACGCTGAACATCCTCTTCCTCGGCGGGGCGAAACGCACCGGCATGGCGCGCCTGTTCCGTAAGGCCGGTCAGCAGCGCGGACTCGATGTGAACATCTTCAGCTACGAGCTTGACCCGCGTGTGCCTGTGGCGCTCGTGGGTCAGGTCATCACCGGGCTGAAATGGCGCGATCCGGATCTGTATGAACATCTGCACCGCACAGTCGCCGAAAACAGCATAGACATAATCGTGCCCTTCGTTGACCCGGCTGTGGAGGTTGCCGCCCGGTATGCCGCGCGCTACGGCGACGCCTTCTGCGCCTGCGGCGACGGGCAGACGGCCCGCGACATGTTCGACAAGACTGTGGCCGCCGGGCTCTTCGTCCGTAACGGAATCCCCGCGCCGCTTACCGCGGGCGAGGGAGCCGGTTTCCCGATGATAGCCAAGCCGCGCAACGGCTCGGCCTCGAAGGGTATCCGCGTGCTTGCCTCCCAGAGCGACCTCGACGCGCTTGCCGACCCCGGTAATTATCTGATACAGGAGTATGTCACCGATGCCGTGGAATATTCGGTAGACTGTTATGTGGCGCGTGACGGACGTCTGCTCGGCGCTGTTCCGCGTCGCAGACTCGAAGTCATAGGGGGGGAGGTATCTGTGTCACAGACCGAACGCAACGACATGCTGGCCCGGCTAACCCGCGAGGCTGTGGAACGGCTCGGACTTACCGGGCCGCTAACCCTGCAGTTTCTTTATGACGCGGCGCGTGACCGTTACCTGATAATGGAGGTCAACCCCCGCCTGGGGGGTGGAGCGGTGCCGTCGGTACACGCCGGGCTGCCTCTGCCGGGATGGATTATCGACGAGGCCACAGACTGCCCGGTCGAAACGGTCGGTGACTGGACAGACGGCGCCCGCATGACACGCAGTTTCGAGGAGGCGGTGTTCGCCCCCGACGGCACATTAATCTGAAATGACGATGGAAAAAGATAATAAAAAGGTGTTCCCGGAAAGGGTGATGATCATAGCCGAGGCCGGCGTGAACCACAATGGCGATTTTGACCGCGCCGTGGCCATGATTCATGCCGCCAAAGAGGCTGGTGCCGATTTCGTGAAGTTCCAGACGGCGGTGCCCGAGCTGGTCATCTCGACCATCGCGCCCAAGGCCGAATATCAGAAAGAGACGACCGGAGCCGCCGAGAGTCAGCTTGAGATGTGCCGCAAGATACACCTGCCGCTGTCTGACTATGAGCGTCTGGCCGCGATATGCCGCGAGGTCGGGATAGGTTTCATGTCGACGCCGTTCGATCTTGTGTCGATCGACTGTCTGGCCGCTCTCGGGATGGCATACTGGAAAATCCCCTCGGGTGAGATAACCAACCTCCCTTACTTGCGCAAGATAGCGCGGCTGGGGCAGCCCGTGATTCTTTCGACCGGAATGTCGGAACTTCCCGAGGTCGAGGCCGCCCTGCAGGTGCTTGAACAGAACGGCACGCCACGACACATGGTGGCTCTGCTGCACTGCAACACCCAGTACCCCACGCCGATGGCCGACGTGAACCTGCGCGCCATGTCGGCGCTTGCCACACTCGGCGCCGGAGCCGTGGGTTACAGCGACCACACCAACGGCATCGAGGTGCCCGTGGCCGCCGTGGCGATGGGGGCCCGCATCATAGAGAAGCATTTCACGCTCGACAAATCGTTGCCCGGCCCCGACCACAAGGCATCGCTCGACCCCGCCGAACTGAAAGCGATGGTGACGGCGATACGCAATATCGAACAGGCCTTGGGTTCGGCCGACAAGACAGTGTCGCCCTCTGAGCGCCCCAATATCGAGGTTGCCCGCAAGAGCATAGTGGCCGCCCGCGACATCAAGGCCGGCGAGCTCCTTACCGACGATAACCTGACCGTGAAACGTCCCGGCAACGGTGTGTCGCCCATGCTCTGGGATGAGGTCACAGGCACCCGCGCCGTGGCCGATTTCCCCGCCGATTCGCTCATAACCATATAAAAAGTTAACTGTATGTCCGAGAATCCGTCTGACAGCCAGGCTGTAGAGAAAACCGTGTACGAAACCGTGCGTTCGGTCACCGATCGCCTCACACCGCTTTACGGCTCGGGTGAGGCCAAGGCAATGGCGCGCATAATCTTCGCGAACCTCAAGGGGTGGACACCTGTCGACCTTGCCATAAAGGCCAACGAGACTCTTACCGGCTATATGTCGGGGAAGATTGATGCTGTGGTCGACCGTCTGCTCCGTCACGAACCGATACAGTATATTTTCGGAAACACCATATTCTACGGGCTGAAGATCGGAGTCACCCGCGATACGCTGATTCCGCGTCCGGAGACCGCCGAGCTTGTCGACATAATAGTGCGCGACAACAGCGACCGCAAAGATCTGCGCGTGCTCGACATAGCCACCGGGTCGGGGTGCATAGCTCTGGCTCTGGCGCGCAATCTGCCGTTTGCCGACGTCACGGCCACCGACATCAGCGCCCGGGCGCTTGATGTGGCACGTGCCAACGCCCGCGACCTGAAAGCCCAGGTGGATTTCATCGAGGCCGACATACTCAAGGGTGAACCTGCCGGCGAGGAGCCGTTTGACATAATAGTAAGCAATCCCCCATATATTGCCGACAGCGAGCGCGCCGATATGGACCCGAATGTGCTCGATTTCGAGCCTCATTCGGCACTGTTCGTTCCTGACATCGATCCGCTGGTGTTTTACCGTGCCATACTGGGGTATGCCGCCGATGCGCTGGCGCCGGGTGGAACGGTGTATTTCGAGATAAATCCGCTGTTTGCCGACCGGCTTGTCGACATGGCCCGCAAGGCCGGATGGAGCCGTACCGACATACAGCGCGATTCTTTCGGCAAACAGCGTTTTGCCATAATCTCAAGGTAAGGCCCATGGCACTGAAACCACGAAAACCGATGCCGCCCGATGTGGCGAAGGCGCGTCTTGAGGAGCTGTGTGTACGCGGCGAGCGTTGCCGTCACGAACTTGCCGAGAAACTTTACAAATGGCTTGTGCCGCAGGCCGAGGCTGCCCGCATACTTGATGACCTGGCCGACCGCCGTTTTTTTGACGATGCGCGGTTTGCCGCGGCATACGCCCGTGACAAGGCGCTGTTCGGCCACTGGGGGCGACGCAAGATCGCCATGGAGCTGCGGATGAAACGTATCGACGCGGCGGTTGTCAGAGAGGCGATTGACTCGATTGACGAGGATGAATACCGTTCGCGCATGCTTGACACGCTTGCGGCAAAGGCGCGGTCGCTGAAAGAGGGGAACAGTTTCGAGGGGCGCACCCGACTTTACCGGTTCGGCGTGACCCATGGTTATGAGCCGGCGCTTGTGGCGTCGGCGATAAAGTCGGGGGTGCTGTTCGGGGAGAGTGAGTAAGGGCATTATGGGAATAATGGGAGGAATGGGAATAATGGGAATAGCGGGGAGATGGATGGGTGACCTGAGGCACCTGTTTTTCCCCGAGGTGTGCCCCGTGTGCGGAAAGGCGCTCGTCGAGGGGGAGGAAACCCTCTGCCTTGAGTGTGATGCGGCCATGCCGCGAACGATGTTTCATCTCGATTCCGACAATCAGCTGTATTACCGGCTTGTTTCGCAGCATATACCGCTGGTGCATGCCGCCGCCATGTTCCATTACCGTGGCGGCAACCCGTACGCGCGGCTTGTCACACTTACAAAATACAACAACCGCCCGCAACTCGGCTATGAGCTCGGGCGGAAGTATGCTACCGAGCTGATGCCGGCGGGATTCTTCGAGGGTGTGGAGATGCTTGTGCCTGTGCCGATGCACTGGTGGAAAGAACTGCGGCGCGGCTATAACCAGGCCATGGATATAGCGCGCGGAATCAGCGCCGTCACCGGTCTGCCGGTGGTCGAGGCGCTTTCGGCGTCAAGTCACGGCACCCAGACGCGCCGCAATGCCTATCAGCGTCTGCTCAACGCCCGCAAGACCTATCGTGTGGCCGATACAGCAGCGATAGCCGGGCGGCACGTGATGCTTGTCGACGATGTAATCACCACAGGCGCCACGATGGTATCGATATGCGAGGCGGTGCGCCGCCAGTCGCCGACCACAACGCTGTCGGTGGTGGCCCTGGCCCACACCTACCGCAGCATCTGACAGGGAAGTGTGCAAGGGCGGATCTGTCTGACTTGTCGGACATGTCAGACTCGTCGGACATGTCAGACTTCAGAGGATAACCGTGGCGGCCTCTACCGGCTCGCCGAGGAAAAGCGATGCCATGCGCGAGAATTTGGCGGCGTTTTCGGTAGTGGTGAACCGTGTCGTGGCGCCGCGCCCGAGCCGGGTTTCCATTTCGGGATGGCGGAGCAGGTAGTCGGCCAGCGACTCGGCCACAATCTCCCCCTGGGTCAGGGTGGTGACGTCGGCGGGGATGTATTGCCTGATTTTGTCGAGCAGGAGCGGGTAGTGGGTGCAGCCGAGAATCAGCGTGTCAATCTCGGGGTCATGGCTCATTATGGCGTCGACATCCTTTTTCACGAAATAGTCGGCGCCGGGGCCTTTTGCCTCGTCGTTCTCGACGAGGGGTACCCACATCGGGCAACTGTGTGCCGATGTGGTAAACCCGGGATTCTGTTTGGCAATCTCTATCTCGTAAGATCGGCTGTCGACGGTGCCCTGCGTCCCGAGTAGCCCGATGTGCCCGGTGCGGGTCACTCCGGCCAGTGTCTCTACTGTGGGCCGGATGACTCCGAGCACGCGGCGTGTGGAGTCAATCTGCGGCAGATCGTTCTGCTGTATCGAGCGCAACGCCTTGGCCGACGCCGTGTTGCAGGCCAGTATCACGAGGGGGCAGCCCTGCGAGAATAGGTATTTCACCGCCTCAAGCGTGAAACGGTATATTACCTCGAACGAGCGGGTGCCGTATGGCGCGCGGGCGTTGTCGCCCAGATACAGATAATCGTATCGGGGCAACCGCTCGCGTATCTTGCCAAGTATCGTCAGGCCCCCGTAGCCTGAATCGAAGATGCCGATGGGGGCGTAATTCCGTGCGGTCATGAATAAGGGTTTACATCACGCCGCGCTCACGCAGGCGTTCCTGCCAGGCCCAGGCCGAGCGCATGGTGTCGTCAAGGGGTGTTTCGGCTTTCCAGCCCAGCACCTCGTTGGCATAGGTGGGGTCGGCCCATACTTTCTCTATGTCGCCGGCACGGCGCGGGGCGATGCGGTAGGGCACCTTCACGCCGGTCGAGCGCTCGAACGACTCGATAAGCTCAAGTACCGAGACGCCGTTGCCGGTACCGAGGTTGAATATCTCCACTTTTTCGGCAGACTTGTCGCCGAGCATACGCTCTACAGCGATGACGTGAGCCTTGGCCAGATCCACCACGTTTATGAAGTCGCGGATGCAAGAGCCGTCGGGGGTAGGGTAGTCGTCGCCGAACACGCTCAGCTCCTTGCGTATCCCCATTGCCGTCTGTGTCACATAGGGCACAAGGTTCTGGGGCACGCCGTTGGGGAGTTCGCCGATCTCGGCCGACGGATGCGCGCCCACGGGGTTGAAATAGCGCAGGATTACGCTTTTTACCGGGGCGCCCGAGCGGATGAAGTCGGTGATGATATCCTCGCTTATCTGTTTGGTGTTGCCGTAGGGTGAGGTGGCTTTCTTGATTGGCGACTGCTCGGTGACGGGGTTCTCGTCAGGTTCGCCATAGACGGTGCACGACGATGAGAACACAATCCCTTTCACGCCGAATTCAGGCATGAGTTCGAGCAGGTTCATCAGCGTGTTGAGGTTGTTGCGGTAGTAGAGCAGCGGTTTCTCGATTGATTCGCCCACGGCTTTCGATGCGGCGAAATTGATGATGCCGCCGATGCCCGGGTAGCGGGTGAACAGCTCGCGCAGTGCGTTGATGTCGGTGCAGTCGGCCTCCACGAAATCGGGCCGGATGCCGGTGATGCGTTCGATGCCGTCGAGTACGCCTACATTGGAGTTCGAGAGATTGTCGATTATCACGACGGGGTAGCCGGCCTGTTGCAGTTCGACCACCGTATGGCTGCCGATGTATCCTGTGCCACCGGTAACAAGTATGCGGGGTTTAGTCATAGCGATTAACGTTCCGGCGCCGTTGTAAAATCCCGGCGCCATACAATACAAGGTACAAAATTACCATTTTTTCCATTGAATTTCGCTAATTTTGTAAAAGAATAAATATGAGATTATGATATATGCGATAATTGTGGTGGTGGGGTTGGCTATAGGGGCGTTGACCGGATGGCTGGCCGGGAAGACGGTAGGGCGCAAGGCGCTTGAACCTGAGGTTGCACGGCTTGCCGAACGTGCCGAGCAGGCGCAACGGCAGCTTGCTCAGGAACGGGAACAGGCTGCCCGACGGCTTGCTGCCGAACAAGAGCAGGCGCAAAGGGAGCTGGCTGCCGAAAGGGAACGCGCTGCCCGAATGCTGGAGCAGGTGCGTGGCGAGGGTGCCGCGCGGCTTGCCGAACAGCGTGCTGACGCGGAAAAAACGTTGGCCGACATGCGTGGGGCTCACGAGGCCACATTGACCCGTATGCGCGACGATTACCGGAGTCAGCGCGCCGAGACCGACAGGCAGTGGCAGGCGCGGTTCGAGGCGCTGAAGACCGAGCTTGGCAAGATACAGGCCGACGCGCTGGCCGTACGCCAGGCGGCATTGACCGAGCAGAACTCGCGCCAGATCGGAGACCTGCTGGCTCCGGTGCGCGAGCAGTTCGAGGAGTTCCGCAAATCGGCTGCCGAGGCGCGTACTGCCGACGAGGTAGGGCGCCGCGAACTTCAGTCGGCGTTCGAGTCGCAGATAAAGCTGTTTGCCGAGCAACAGAACCGTGCCGTCAGCGAGATCCGCGAACAGTCGCAACGTATCGGCACCGATGCCGCCACGCTTGCCAGGGCGCTGAAAGGTGACACCCGCGCCCAGGGGAAATGGGGCGAGATGGTGCTTGAGCATATACTGGAACAGAGCGGTCTGCGCCGTGATTTCGAGTTTCGCGTACAGCAGGTGCTCCCCACCGGCGAGTCGCGTGCCATAATGCGCCCTGATGTGGTGGTGAGTCTGCCGCACAGCCGCTCGGTGATCATCGACTCAAAGGTGTCGCTGACCGCCTACACGTCGGCCATCGAGGTCGAGAACGACCTCACCGGCGCATCGACCGGCGAGGCCATAGAGCGGGCACGTCATTTCATGAGCGAACATGCCCGGAGCGTGCGCCGCCATGTCGACGAGCTTGCCTCGAAGTCATACGCCGACCTGCAGCCGGGCAGTATCGATATGGTGCTGATGTTCCTCCCCACCGACAGCGCGCTGATTGCAGCCCTGCGTCAGCAACCCGACCTGGGTGAATATGCCTTCAACCGTAAGGTGGTAATCATCACCCCCACTAACCTGATGATGACGCTGAAACTGATACATAACCTCTGGCAGCAGGAGCGTCAGCAGCAGAACGTGGAGCGTATTGTGGCGCGCGGCAACGAGCTTTACAGCCGCATGGCCGGTTTTATGGACGCTTTCACGGAACTGCAGACCCACATCGACCGCATGCAGCGCAGTTATGTCACCGCCGAAAAACGCCTCACCGGGCGCGGCGGTCTGGTAAGTCAGTTCGAGATGTTGCGCAAACTTGGTCTTACCCCCAAAAAACGGATAAAGGGAGCCGAGACCGTAGAAGAAGATGATGACGCCGCCGACGAGCCGTCAGCCGATAATGAGATCGCGCAGAATGGCGTCGGATCTGAGCCAGAGGCGCTCGGGGATGGTGAGTCGACCATCGCCTGACCGCACAAGCAGACCTTGCGCCAGCAACCGACGCGCGTTGGCCTCGAATTCCCCCTTGAAAACCGGGGG
>ERZ1673743.2917-NODE-2917-length-14015-cov-28.614756_pt1 | contig 14015 bp, 11 predicted proteins | sample MGYA00580197_ERZ1673743 | MGnify/ENA primary metagenome ERZ1673743 (study PRJEB41218, sample SAMN15661795) | gut metagenome | host: Homo sapiens | place: Canada: London | collected 2015-08-20/2019-03-30 | study: EMG produced TPA metagenomics assembly of... | reverse complement strand
GCATAAAATTCCTCTTTTGTAATTCGTATGGTTCCCGGATTTGAAATCGTTATCTCTTTTCCTTTCTTAACAATAACTACGCCTCTTCTTCCATAATAATTGGAATGTGCCAAGGCATTTGCCACAGCCTCTCCTAATGCTGCATGCACATCTACACGATCCACCCTATATCCATCCTTACGATTCACAAAAGGCACTGCGATATCATCGTCCATCCGATTGATTACCTTATAATAAAAATCATAGAGATTTCCACTCCAATCCCCCTCATCGGAATGTGTCCGGAACAACCATCTAACAGATTTATCCGCACTTTCTTCGCGATAATCCAAAAAATAATTAGGAAATACTTCTGTTATTCGATAAGATTCTCCAAAAAATAATAAACCTGCAACAGTCGGTGACAATTCTCCGTTATCATTCTTAGCAACCGCCCTCAACTTCATTAAAAATTCATCGTTCTCAAGCAAATTCCACGGATGCCCCTGATGCAACTGTTCAAATACAATACGATACCCTTTGATCGTATCTGTATTTAATGCATCTAATCCCATATCTTCTAAAACTTCCGTATCTGTTCCACCATCCCGCTGATCTGCGAACATAGCACGGACCGCTTCCTCTGAACACAAGAAATCCCCCTCATAATCTCTGCGATATGTTCCCTTCATTGGATCAACGCCAATATACACCGGCTTATCATGCCGGTCAGCAGCCGGAACATCAATCCTAAGAATCTTTTTCCCATCTACAACAACAGGACGCACATGATGATTTAACAAAATATTTTTTGATACCTTGTGCTGATCATTCACTGTACTCCAAAAATCCTTTTGATACTTGATCACCTGCTTTTCCGATAATCCCTCCACCGTAAACGAATCACGGTGCTCTTTAATTCCAAGAAATATCGTTCCACCATCCGTATTTGCAAAAGAGGAATAAGTCTCCCATATACTTACCGGAAGACCATTTGCAGCAAGCTTACACTCATATTCATGATTTTCCTTCCATTCCAATTGAACTAATATTTCTCGCTTCACTCTGTTCACCTCCAATCATTCTTTCATGCTAGAATTATTGCGTATTTGAAATCGGTTCCGTCAACTTCAGAAATTGTCTTCCCAATGAAGTAATCTGGTGCGAATCACTGTTTGGCAATTTCTTAATTTTACTTGGAAATTTAACGGGCTTAGGTTTCTTGGAATTGCTCTGTTTATCTATTTCTTTCAAATATACAATAAGCGACTCCAAATTTGCATCCCTAATATCATCTGTCTTGCTTTGCAGTAATCCAAAACGTTCCAATTTCTCCTTCACAAACCGATACTGCATATCTGTTATATCAACTTCCTGCATTACCGTATAATAATTTTCCTCATGTTCATGTGAAAAGCATTTCAGCACTTTTATATCTAAATCACTTAATTCGGTAAGTGTTTTGAAAAACATAAGTGCCATGCGCTATTTTTTCTTCCAGTTCAAAGGCTTCTCGTTCCTCCTCATTAAGGAACTTAGTATAATCCCGTTCTTGCAATTTCATTAAAAAATCTCCTTCTTCCTCACTCAAATTACTTTTATCTACATCATATCTTAGCCAACAAATCCACCTTTAATGCTTTCTTTCCTTCCTGTGCTACTTCCACACCCTGGAATTTCGCATAGTTGACCTTGACGCCATCGTCCAGATCAATCTCAATCCTCTGGTTTGCCACATGTGCAATCGCCTGATCATATGTCTGCATCTCTGCCAGCCGCTTCGTATACTTCGATACTGCTTTCATTATCTGCCATCTTGATCACCCGCCTTTGTGTTTTTATCTTAACACATTTTTGTCGTCTTATGTCGCATCGCAAGGGACATTTTCAATGACAGATCTCCTCCGAATCCAGCATCACGGTAAACGGTCCATCATTTAACAATGATACCTTCATATCTGCCCCAAAGACTCCTGCTCCCACTTCAAAGCCCCTGTCACGCAGGCTCTTTAATACATATTCATAGAGTTCCTCCGCCAGCTTCGGATTGCCCGCCTTTACAAAGGAAGGGCGGTTTCCCTTGCGGCAGTCCGCATACAGGGTGAACTGGGATACCACGAGAAAGTTTCCGCCCACATCGGCAATCGCCTTATTTGTCTTACCGTTTTCATCCTCGAAGATCCGGAGCTTCACCATCTTGTCAATCATCTTGTCCGCAATCTCTGTGGTGTCCTCCTCAGCTACTCCCACAAATACAAGAAATCCATGACCAACACTTCCGGTAACCTCGCCGTCAACTGTGACAGATGCTTCTCTAACTCTCTGAATCAATAATTTCATCTTTATTTCCTCCATCGTATAGAATTTTGTTTCATTTATCCCTCTAATATATAATATACCAAATTTTTTGTATTCAACAATCCTATATTTTATTTTTTCCGTCCGCCTCCATTCCATGGATGATCGTTTTTCTTATTTTTCTACAAGCTGATCGCTGTGAAATCAAAAAACGGTCACATAGGACGGATTAGGGACTTTCCCCCCATTAACGACGTGCGCCGAAAGGCACACAACAAAGACCGTCATAACATTTCTGCTATGCCGGTCTTTGAAAACCTCTCTTCTTTTGTATCTTTTTACTTATAACTTCTCTTTAGAAAATTAACCAATCCGTTTTTCCATACTTTTTCATCATGCTTTCCTTTTGGATACAAATACCATATATGATCCACATTATTTTCCACCAGTTTTTCATGATAATCCTGTGGATTGCTTCCAACCGTCCCATCCGCATCTCCGGTACACAGAAGCACTGTCTGCGGCTTTGTTTTCCATCCATCCAATGTCAAAATACCAGTATCCAGTGTCGGTGCTGCTGAGAAAGAACCTATATAATTGAAGTGATCCTTAATGGCAAACCCCAGTCTGAGAGCCTCCATTCCTCCCATGGAAAGACCACATACACCGGTGTCCTCCCGCTTCGATGACACACCATAATTTGCCAGCACATATGGTTCTAAATCCTGGATAAACTCTTTTTCAAACTTAGTAAATGCTTCTATATTTTCCGCTGAAAATGTGTCTTTATTCAATCCATCTTTTGGAACAATACTTGGTATCACTGCAACAACTGGCTGCAATTCTCCCGTATATATCATATTGCTCAATATCTCATTCAAATACATATATCTCCACTGCCCACGATCACATCCAATGCCGTGTAACAGATAAAGAACCGGATATTTTTTTGATGAATCATACTCCGGCGGCAGATAAACATAAGCTTCCCGTTCTGCACCCACAATCTCAGAAGGATATGTCATCTCTTCAAAGTTTCCCAACGGTACCCCTTGCTTTTTTCCCGTATACTGCTTCATATCCGGGTGAAAATATTGCTGAAATGCTTCCTTCGTTCCACTTGTCTTTCCAATTTCCCACTCCTGCTCCGGAGATAGTGTAACCGTCTGTGACGGTATTGGTGCTGCTGTCGCAGTCGCTGTTGGCACCGCCGGAGACGGCTCCGGTATTACCGGCTTCTGCGTTACAGCCTCTGCCGGTTTCTTTACATCTTTTACAGTAACCTTCCATACATACTTTTTCATTTGAACAATTGCTGTCACAGTAGTCTTTCCGGTCTTTTTACCACAAACAATCCCTTTACTATTTACTGTCGCAACTTTTTTGTTTCCGGAACTCCATTTTACTGTTTTATTTTTCTTTTTCACTTTAAGCTTTTTCTTCTGCCCTACAGAAAGTATAAGCTTTTTACTGCTTATTACCGTTTTCTTCTTTTGAGCAGACACTCCCATTCCTAATATACCAGAAATCAACAATCCAGCGACTAAACATAGAAAAGCTATTTTTTTAATACATTGTTTTATTTTCATATAAACTTCCTCCCTCGTACTGTTTTCTTGACAATCCTGCAAGAAAAGACTAACATAATATCCACATAAATAAAATATCTATTTCCGACCATTACATATATAATAGCGACTTTTTAATCGTTTACACCCGACATCAAAGAATTTTGAAAGGAGTCTTCTTATGGAATTACAATCCTATATTTCTTGTATTTCAGACACTCTTCCAACTTTTTCATTAGCCGGAGAAGTCCATGTTCCATCTCCCAATAAACATTTTGAAAGAACTCCACAAAACCGAATTCTCTACATTATTACAGATGGTACCATGCAGATTATAGAAGATACGAAGCTATATACACTCACTGCAGGTGACATCATAATCTTTTCCCCCGGCAAATGCCACTGTGGTATTCTCACAAATGATCATGTTGACTATTATTATATTCATTTTTATTGGAATTCCATGCAGGACATAACAATGACATCGGAAGAATATATTCATCAAAAAGCAAATAGACAGACATTTTCTCCAGATCATCCTGCCTGTCAGGACACCCTGATACTTCCCAAATATTTTCATCCGACACACTCATGTTTTAATGAAATAATAAACCAGACACAACATCTGTTGAAAACATGTTCTACAAGCGAACTTCATCAACAGCCGGTAAACAACGCTCTTTTGTTTATTCTTTTGTTACAAATGTCACGTTCAGAATTGTCCCGCATTTTACATACCGGATCTGATAATCTTTCTCTCCCATTTCAGATTTGTGATTATTTAAAAACCCATTATTCACAAAAGATTACCGGTGCTGTACTGGAAAATATTTTTCACCATAATTTTGACTATATGAACCGCCGCTTCAAACAATATACCGGCATGACTATTTTTACATTTCTGGAAAATTACAAGATCGAACAAAGCAAAAAGCTTTTGCAAAGCCGGCAGTTTACAATATCCGAAATTGCAGAAACTCTCGGCTTTTGTAACCCGTTTTATTTTAGCAGAGTATTCAAAAAACATGAAAAGATCACACCAAAGGAATATCAGATGAAATTATAGATTTCCTACTACATTAAAACAAGGGACGATATGTACCATTTTTGGTACACATCGTCCCCTGTCATATTTATTTTACGGACTGCAATAATTGTATCCGTTACCGATTCTCTATAATACATCATTAATCCAGATTCGTATATCCCATCAGGAACTGATCCACCTCTTTGGCTACATGGCGTCCCTCATTGATTCCCCATACAACCAGTGACTGTCCACGGTGCATATCACCCGCTGTAAATACCTTATCCACACTTGTCTTAAACTCTCCCGGAGCTGTCTCCACATTGGTACGGGCATTGAGCTTCACACCAAATGCCTTTGCCACATAATCCTGTGCTCCCAGGAAACCTGCAGCGATCAGTACCACATCTGCCGGCATTTCAAACTCACTTCCGGCAATCTCTGTCATATTCATCCGGCCGGTCTTCGGGTCTTTCTTTGCCTCCAGCTTTACAAGCTTCACTTTTTTGAGCTTACCGTTCTTGTCGGCGACAAACTCCTTAACTGTAGTCTGATAGATACGAGGATCGTGTCCAAAGACGGCAATCGCCTCCTCCTGACCGTAATCTGTCTTGCAGACTCTCGGCCACTCCGGCCAAGGATTGGATGCTGCACGCTCATCCGGAAGCTTTGGCATCATCTCAAGCTGTGTGACAGACTTGGCTCCCTGACGGACCGCCGTTCCCACACAATCATTTCCGGTATCTCCACCGCCAATAACAATGACATTCTTACCTTTGGTATCTACCCAGCCCTCTTTCTTGCCGGTGAGTACATGCTTTGTAGAACGTGTCAGGAAATCCACGGCGAAGTAGATTCCATCGGCTTCTCTTCCCTTTGCCTTGATATCACGGGGATTGGAAGCACCGCATGCAAGGATCACGCTGTCATATTCCTTCAGCAGATCTGCCGCCTTCACATCTTTTCCCACGTCGGCATTGACAACAAACTTTACGCCTTCTTCTTCCATGACCTTCTGCTTCCGGTCAATCACCCATTTTTCCAGCTTCATATTCGGGATACCATACATCAGAAGACCACCGATATGATCATTTCTCTCATATACCGTAACGGCATGACCACGGCGGTTCAACTGGTCTGCTGCTGCCAGTCCGGAAGGGCCGGAGCCGATCACGGCAACCTTTTTGCCGGTGCGTGTCTTTGGCGGCTGAGGTCCCATCAGATCATTGGCATAGCCATACTCGATAATGGCGTTTTCGTTTGCCTTGCAGGTGACCGGTGTGTCATTCAGACCACAGGTACAGGCTGCTTCACAGAGTGCAGGACACACTCTGGAAGTAAACTCCGGAAAATTATTGGTCTGGCGCAAAAGCTGCAGTGCCTTTTTATAATTACCATGATATAAAAGATCATTCCACTCCGGCACCAGATTGTTCAGAGGACAACCGGAAGCCATTCCGGCGATCATCATACCGGACTGACAAAACGGTACGCCACAGTTCATACATCTTGCCGCCTGCTCTCTGCGTTCCTTCTCTCTCATCGGTGTATGAAATTCATTAAAGTTCTTGATACGTTCCAGTGGTTCCACTGCCTGATTATTTTTTCTCTCATATTCTAAAAATCCCGTTGGTTTACCCATGATGATTCTCCTTTCCAAACAAAAGCTTATTTATTTTTATGCTCGTAAAATGCTTCAATCTGTGCCTGCTCGTAACTCAGACCGTGCTCCTCCATCTTTGCGATCAATTGCAGCATATGAGCATAGTCATAAGAAATAATCTTCTTAAACTTTGGAAGATATTCGCTGAAGTCATCAAGGATCATCTTACCCTTCTTGGAACCTGTGGCTGCCACATGCTCCTCGATCATCTCTTTGAGCTCCAGTACATCGTATTTATCTGTGATCGGCTCAGAGGATACCAGCTCTTTATTTAACTTCAGATAAAGATTGCTGTCCTCGTCCAGTACATAAGCAACACCACCGCTCATACCGGCTGCAAAGTTCTTTCCGGTTGGTCCCAGGACAACCACACGGCCTCCGGTCATGTACTCGCATCCGTGATCTCCAACACCTTCTACTACTGCATATGCACCGGAGTTTCTGACGCAGAAACGCTCACCGGCAATACCGTTAATAAATGCCTTACCACTTGTAGCACCATAAAGAGCAACATTACCAACGATAATATTTTCCTCTGCTTTAAATCGGCTGTTCTTTGGAGGATATACCACGATCTTACCACCGGATAAGCCTTTTCCAAGGTAATCATTGGAATCACCCTCCAGCTCTAAGGTCAGTCCCTTTGGAATAAATGCGCCAAAGCTCTGTCCGCCGCTGCCGTCACACTTCACGGTAATGGTATCCTCCTCCAGCGTGTCACTGAACTTCTTCGTCACTTCGGAACCAAGGATTGTTCCCAGAGAACGGTTGATATTATCAACCTTTACTTCGATCCGGGCCTTCTCTCCTGTTTCCAGAGACTTTTTCAATTTTGGAAGAAATACCTTCTCGTCGATGGTCTTCTCCAGCTCAAAATCATATTTATCCTTTGGATTAAATTTATTATCCTTGCGAAGCCCTGCAAAGGTAGGGTCCAATATTCTGGACAGATCCACACGCTCTGCATATTCCTCTGCCTCTCCTGTCAGCTCTTTTCTCTTCAGGAGGTCAACACGGCCGATCAGGTCATCCAGCTTGCGCACACCCAGTGCTGCCATATATTCTCTCAGCTCGCTGGCAATAAACTTCATAAAATTCTCAACATACTCCGGCTTTCCACGGAATCTCTTACGCAGCTCCGGATTCTGGGTAGCCACACCAACCGGGCATGTATCCAGATTGCAGACACGCATCATTACGCAGCCCATGGTGATCAGCGGAGCAGTAGCAAAACCAAACTCCTCGGCACCAAGCATTGCAGCGATGGCAACATCACGACCAGTCATCAGCTTACCGTCTGTCTCAATGCGGACACGGGAACGAAGACCGTTCATGATCAGTGTCTGATGTGTCTCTGCCAGACCAAGCTCCCAAGGAAGACCTGCATTGTAGATGGAGCTCTTTGGTGCTGCTCCGGTACCTCCATCGTATCCGGAGATCAGGATAACGGCTGCTCCTGCCTTGGCAACACCGGCTGCGACTGTTCCTACACCTGCTTCGGAAACAAGCTTGACGGAAATTCTCGCATCTTTATTACTGTTCTTCAGATCATAAATGAGTTGTGCCAGATCCTCGATCGAGTAAATATCATGATGTGGCGGCGGAGAGATCAGGCTGACACCCGGTGTAGAATGACGAGTTTTGGCAACCCACGGATAAACCTTTCCGCCCGGAAGGTGGCCACCTTCACCAGGCTTTGCACCCTGTGCCATCTTGATCTGGATCTCCTTTGCACTGACCAGATAACGGGAGGTAACACCGAAACGTCCGGAAGCCACCTGCTTGATCGCAGAACAGCGATCCACAGCAGAACCTGCTGTTTCCAGTCGTTCCAGACTCTCACCACCCTCACCGCTGTTTGATTTGCCGTGAAGATGATTCATTGCGATCGCCAGTGTCTCATGAGCCTCCTGTGAAATAGAACCATAAGACATAGCACCCGTCTTAAATCTCTGGACAATCTCCTCCACGCTCTCGACTTCATCCAGAGGAATGCCCTTCTTTGGATATTTGAAATCAAGAAGACTTCTTAAGGTAACCTGCTTTTCTTTCTCGTCAATGCACTTGGAATACTGCTTAAACAGCTCGTAATTGCCGGTCCAGGTTGCCTGCTGCAGCAGATGGATCGTCTCCGGATTGTACAAATGCTCCTCCTGATGACCACGCTCCTTGTGCTGTCCTCTGTTTTCCAGATTCAGGTCTACCGTCAGATCCAACGGATCAAAAGCACGGCTGTGCTGCTCGTCGATCTGCTTCTCAATATCCTCCAGCGTCACACCACCCACACGGCTGACCGTATCCGGGAAGTATGTCTCAATGACTTCCTGTGAAATACCGATTGCTTCGAAAATCTTAGAACCCTGATAGGACTGGATCGTAGAAATACCCATCTTAGATGCGATCTTTACGATACCATGAAGCACAGCGTTGTCATAATCACTGACAGCGGCATAATAATCCTTATCCAGCATACCGTTATTGATGAGCTCGCGGATCGTCTCGTGAGCCAGATATGGATTGACTGCACTGGCACCATAACCGAGAAGCGTTGCAAAATGATGTACCTCTCTCGGCTCTGCTGTCTCTAAGATTACAGACATGCTTGTTCTTCTCTTGGTGGTTACCAGATGCTGCTGCAGTGTAGAAACCGCCAGCAGAGAAGGAATCGGCATATGGAACTCATCCACATCACGGTCACTTAAGATCAGGATATTGCAGCCCTCCTTATGTGCCCGGTCTGCCTCCAGACAGAGATGATCCAGTGCTTTCTTCAGAGAAGTGTTCTTATAATAAGTAATCGGAAGAACCTCGCATTTGAAACCGTCCTTATCCATATTTTTAATCTTCAAAAGATCCGTGTCGTTGAGGATCGGGTTATGAATCTTCAATACCTTACAGTTCTCTCCCTTCTCCTCCAGAAGGTTTCCGTCCTCCCCAATATAAACGCTGGTGGAGGTTACGATCTCCTCACGGATCGCATCGATTGGAGGATTGGTTACCTGTGCAAACATCTGCTTAAAATAATTAAACAGAGGCTGTACCTTGCGGGAAAGCATTGGAAGCGGTGTATCGGTACCCATGGATGCGATCGGCTCATTTCCGGTCTGTGCCATCGGCAAAATGGATGTCTTATATTCTTCGAAGGTATAACCAAATGCCTTCTGCATTCTTGCTCTTTCCTCATCGGTATACTCCGGTACCTTGTGATTTGGAATGTGAAGCTCTGCCAGTGTGACAAGATTGCTGTTAAGCCACTCACCATACGGCTGGCGGGATGCATATTTCTCTTTCAGATCAGCATCATCGATGAGCTCTCCTTTCACGGTATCTACCAAAAGCATACGACCCGGTCTTAAACGGTCCTTTTTCACGATCTTCTCCGGTGGAAGCTCAAATACACCCACCTCAGAGGAAAGGATCAGCTGATCATCAGTCGTAATATAATAACGGGAAGGTCTCAGACCGTTACGGTCAAGGACGGCTCCCATATAATCGCCATCAGAGAACAGAATAGATGCCGGGCCATCCCATGGCTCCATCATGGTTGCATAATACTGATAGAAATCTCTCTTCTTCTGGCTGATGCTCATATCATTTTCCCAAGGCTCCGGGATTGTGATCATTACCGCCAGCGGCAGCTCCATGCCACTCATTACGAGAAATTCCAATGTGTTATCAAGACGTGCGGAGTCGGAACCGTTTGGATCAACTACCGGCAGGATCTTGTGGAAATCACTGGACAGATACGGTGTCTCCATAGTCTCCTCACGGGCAAGCATCTTATCTGCATTACCGACGATAGTATTGATCTCACCGTTGTGTACGATAAAGCGGTTTGGATGAGCTCGCATCCAGCTTGGATTTGTGTTGGTACTGAATCTGGAATGTACGATCGCGATCGCAGATACATAATCCTCGTCCTGCAGATCCATAAAGAAGGAACGAAGCTGGCCTACCAGAAACATTCCTTTATAAACGATAGTACGGCTGGAGCAGGACACTACATAAGTATCCTCACTGCTCTGCTGCTCAAAGACACGACGTGCCACATAGAGCTTCCGGTCAAAATCAAGCCCTTTCTCCACATCATCCGGTCTTTTCACAAAACCCTGTACAATATAAGGCATACATTCCAGTGCCTTGTGACCCAGAATATCCGGCTTGATCGGTACTTCTCTCCATCCAAGGAATTTCATACCTTCCTTCTCAATAATGACCTCAAACATACGCTTTGCCTGATTGCGCTTCAACTCATCCTGCGGCAGGAAGAACATTCCCACACCATAATCACGTTCCCCGCCAATCTCAATCCCAAGGGATTCTGTCTCTTTCTTAAAAAACCGGTGCGAAATCTGAAGCATGATACCTACTCCATCACCGGTCTTACCTTCTGCATCCTTACCGGCACGATGTTCCAGTTTTTCCACAATCTCCAGTGCTCCGGATACTGTGTCATGGGTTTTGTTCCCCTTGATGTTGACGATGGCACCAATACCACAGTTGTCGTGCTCAAAATGTGGGTCATATAAGCCCTTTGCCTTATGATCAATACACTTTGAAGCCTGTACTGCACTCTTATTCATTGCTTCCTGATTAACCATTCCATGTTCCTCCAATCAATTATTGTAAAAAAGGCAAAACCAGCGTTTTGCCCTCCAAGAATTGCTTCGCAATTCTCGTTGGCTTTGCTCTACATTACGAGCATTTTCCTATAAACTAAAAAAAGAAAAAGGGGTCAACAAGTAAAACCTGTCGAACCCCTTTGTTCTTCAAATTGAGGTTATTATAATATATATTTTCAATAATTGCAACACTTTTTTAAGTTTTATCAATAATTTCTTTTTAAAATATAGCTTTTTGTATTTTTGATTTATTTTTTTCTGTTAGAGATATTTTCTCATCTTCAAGAAATAACGTTTACTTAAGAATATATGGTGAAACGGTTTTACAAACTGCTTTTTGTTGCGAAATCCCTTATTTCGTGATAAACTTAACAACATTATAACACCCGGAAATCACCTGATAATGTACCACCAATGCAGGCCTGTGGGTTACAGTTTTTAGAAAGGCATGGTAATAATTATGAATTTTTTAGAAGAACGTATTATGAAGGACGGTATTGTAAAGGAAGGAAACGTCCTGAAGGTTGACAGCTTTCTCAATCACCAGATGGACATTGCTCTCTTTGACGAGATGGGAGCCGAGTGGAAACGCCGCTTTGCAGACAAGCCCATCAATAAGATCCTGACCATCGAGGCCTCCGGTATCGGTATCGCCTGTGTGGCTGCCAGACACTTTGATGTGCCGGTTGTCTTTGCGAAAAAATCCAAAAGCATTAATATAGAAGGAGATATGTATGTTGCCGAGGTAGAATCCTTTACCCACAAGTGCAAAAATCAGGTCATTGTATCCAAAAAGTTTTTAAGCCCGGAGGATCATGTTCTGATCATTGATGATTTCCTTGCAAACGGCTGCGCCCTGCAGGGTCTGATCTCCATTATCACGGAAGCCGGTGCCACCGTAGAGGGAATCGGCATTGCTGTCGAAAAAGGCTTTCAGATGGGCGGACGTCTGATCCGCAACCTTGGATTCCAGTTAGAATCCCTCGCCATCGTAGATGCCATGGACGCTTCTACCGGTGAAATTACATTCCGCAAGCAGTAATTCATATTTACAAAACGAAAAAGGAAAGGATTTACGAACCATGAGTAACAAAAGTAACAGTTCCGTAAGCAACATCTACCAATTAGAAGGACGGGTACCGGTATCCCGTGCGATCCCGTTCGGTCTGCAGCACATTCTTGCCATGTTTGTGGCAAATATTTCTCCGATCATTATTGTCGCCGGAGCCTCCGGTGTTTCCGGCAAGCAGCTTGCTATGCTGATTCAGAGTGCCATGTTGATCGCAGGTATCGGCACCCTGATCCAGCTCTTCCCTCTTTGGAAGATCGGCTCCGGTCTTCCTATTGTCATGGGCATCAGCTTCACCTTCGTATCCATTATGTGTTATATCGGTGCCAACTATGGCTATGGTACCATTATGGGTGCCGTGCTGATCGGCGGTCTGATCGAAGGCTGCCTTGGTCTTTTTGCAAAATACTGGATGAAGATCATCTCTCCTATCGTATCCGCCAGCGTCGTAACAGCCATTGGCTTTTCTCTTCTGTCGGTAGGCTCCACCTCCTTTGGCGGTGGCAGCGGCAGCGAAAACTTTGGCTCCGTAGAGAACTGGATCCTTGGTACTGTCACACTGTTATGTTGTATTTTATTTAATATTTTTGCGAAATCCTACTGGAAACAGTTATCCGTTCTCTTTGGACTGGTGGTTGGTTATCTTGTTGCCATCCCAATGGGACTGGTAGACTTTTCTTCTCTGGCAGGCACCAGTGTGATCGCTCTGCCGCATCTGATGCCGTTTAAAATGGAATTTCATTTAAATGCCATTATCTCTGTTGCACTAATCTTTTTAGTATCTGCTACCGAGACCATTGGCGATACCCAGGCACTTGCCAACTCCGGCTTGAACCGCAGCGCCACCACAAAGGAAATCTCCGGTTCCCTTGCCTGTGACGGCTTCATCAGCTCCCTTTCCTCTCTGTTTGGATGTATGCCTATCACATCCTTCAGCCAGAATGTGGGACTGGTCGCGATGACAAAGGTGGTCAACCGCTTTACGATCGCTACCGGCGCCCTGATCATGATCCTTGCCGGTATCTTCCCGATCTTTGGTGCCGTGCTTGCAACTCTGCCGGACGCTGTACTGGGCGGATGTACTATTATGATGTTTGGTACCATTGTGGTAAGCGGTCTGCAGATGATCGGAAAATGTGGGTATTCCCAGAGAAATATCACCATTGTGGCTCTGTCTTTAAGTATCGGCATCGGCTTTACCCAGGTGCCGGAGCTGTTCTCTGTGTTCCCTAAGATCATCGAAACAGTCTTTGCCGAGAACTGTGTAGCTGTAGTATTTCTGGTGGCTGTGATCCTGAATCTGATCCTGCCGCAGAATATGGAGACATTTGAAGAAACGAAAGCTGAGTCATAGTATACGTTATTTAAAAAATACATCATAGATAAAAATCAATAAGAAAACAGGGACAACCCCTATGACACAGAATTTTCTATTGCCATAGGGGCTGTCCTTTTCCTTTATGAAAATCCCTTATAATTATCATCCTACTGATAAAAACAATACATAAGAAAGGAATACCGGACGCCAAAACAGGGAAGTGTCTGCCTTCCGGCAATCCACTTCCCTGATAAGGTTTAACTCTTTTTCATTGTGATTTCGTACGAATAAATTAATATTTGCGCTTACGAGCTGCCTCAGACTTCTTCTTACGACGAACACTAGGCTTCTCATAATGCTCTCTCTTACGAATCTCCTGCTGAATACCTGCCTTTGCGCAGTTTCTCTTGAAACGGCGTAAAGCGTTATCCAATGTCTCATTCTCTTTTACGATTACATTTGACATAGTCT
>ERZ1673743.2912-NODE-2912-length-14034-cov-28.685814_pt1 | contig 14034 bp, 9 predicted proteins | sample MGYA00580197_ERZ1673743 | MGnify/ENA primary metagenome ERZ1673743 (study PRJEB41218, sample SAMN15661795) | gut metagenome | host: Homo sapiens | place: Canada: London | collected 2015-08-20/2019-03-30 | study: EMG produced TPA metagenomics assembly of... | reverse complement strand
ACACATTAAATAATCCATTGGGAGGGCGGACCTATAGTCCGCTCCTTTTATTTTATTTTTCGCCGGTTTAACGCTTGTTGATAGCGTCTTGCATTAGCTTGATGCTGGGCTGCTGTGACCGCGAAATTATGAGTGCCTGAGAAATCTTCTTTTGCACACATATAAATATAATGATGCTGTGTATAGTTCAGTACGCTTTCCAATCCTTGGATGGATGGGATTCGGATAGGTCCCGGAGGTAAACCTGCATGTTTGTAGGTATTATAAGGAGAATCCACTTCCAGATGTTTGAAAAGAATGCGTTTCAGTCCGAATTCCTGTAAACCAAATTTTACCGTCGGGTCTGCTTGCAACAACATCCCTTTATTCAATCTGTTAATATAAAGTCCTGCGACCATGGGCTTTTCGGGACCATTGGCCGTTTCTTCTTCCACGATAGAGGCCAGGGTGGACACTTCTTCAGGAGTAAGTCCGATATGTTGAGCCTTTTTCAGCCTGTCATTATTCCAAAAGGCAGCATGTTCTTTTTGCATCCGTTTCATGAAAGCGTCAGCACTCATATTCCAATAAACCTCGTAAGTATTAGGAATAAAAAGGGAGGGTAGTGTCTCTTGGGTATATCCCATTTGTGCACAGTAAGCACTGTCGGAAATTAATTTGGCAATATCCAGAGAATCAATCATGAGCTGGCGCGAAACGGCCCGCACTAATCTGTCCACGGTGCGTACACTGGGTACAGTCAGATTAATGGGAGTCTGGTATCCCATGGAAAGACGCCGGAAGAGGTAGCGCATATTGTCCGATGGATTGAGAGCGTAACGTCCTGTCCGTATATTGTCGCCATACTTCTCTTTTTCTGCCAGATATTGAAAACCGAACATACTTTTAGGATGTCCGTTCCGGATTATTTTATGGTATACAGAATCCAGGTTATCATCTCTGTCTATATAAATATAGGTGGTTTTTGTAAGTTGGAATTGTTTGGCAAAGAAATAGTAATATATACTTCCTGCACCGCCTGCTCCTGTCAGGATAATGATAAGGATAACAATCCATACAATAGTACGCTTCTTTTTATTCATTTTAGTCTATCGGGCTTTTTTGTATGCAAATATAGGCAAATATCCGTTTCTTTTCTACTTTTGACGATTTTGTACCCCTAAAAATACAATTTTGTCCACTATCCGGTTGATGTAAAATGTGTAAATTTGACCAAACGAAAAACGAGAACGCAAATATAGTATAATTAATTATTTTATTTTTAATCATGAAAAATGCACTTATGGGCTTGGCATTGTTCGCTGCAATGCCGGTATTTGCCCAACAGAAAGCGACTATCAATGTACATCCCGAGCAAGGGAAAGAAATCATCAGTAAACATATTTACGGGCAATTTGCAGAGCATTTGGGCACCTGTATCTATGGAGGCTTGTGGGTAGGTGAGGATTCTAAAATTCCCAATACCCAAGGCTATCGTAATGATGTGCTTCAGGCATTGAAAGATTTGAAAGTGCCGGTGCTTCGTTGGCCGGGCGGATGTTTTGCCGATGAATATCATTGGATGGATGGTATCGGTCCGAAAGAGAACCGCCCCCGAATGGTCAATAACAATTGGGGAGGTACAGTGGAAGATAATAGTTTCGGAACACATGAATTTCTGAACTTGTGTGAGCTGATAGGTTGTGAGCCTTATATCAGCGGTAATGTAGGAAGTGGGAGTGTGGAAGAAATGGCGAAATGGGTGGAATACATGACTTCCGAACAAGGTAGCCCGATGGCGAAACTGCGTAAGGAGAACGGTCGTGAAAAACCATGGAAAGTGAAATTCTTTGGGGTAGGTAATGAAAGTTGGGGATGCGGAGGCAGTATGCGTCCTGAATATTATGCAGACTTGTACCGCCGTTATTCCACTTATTGTCGTGACTATGATGGCAATCACTTGTTCAAGATTGCAAGTGGTGCCAGTGATTATGACTATAACTGGACAGAAGTACTGATGAAGAATGTAGGTCACCGTATGGCCGGTGTGTCTTTACATTATTATACAGTGATGGGATGGAGTGGAAGCAAAGGATCGGCTACACAGTTCACTGATGATGATTATTATTGGACTATGGGCAAATGTCTGGAAATAGAACCGGTGCTGAAGAAGCATATGGCAATTATGGATAAATATGATCCGAAGAAGCAAATCGGTTTGATGGTGGACGAGTGGGGAACCTGGTGGGATGAAGAGCCGGGAACTGTCCGTGGACATCTGTATCAGCAGAACACGTTGCGCGATGCTTTCGTGGCCTCTTTGACACTGGATGTTTTCCATAAATATACGGATCGCATCAAGATGACAAACATTGCCCAGATTGCCAATGTGCTTCAGTCTATGATTTTGACAAAGGACGACAAGATGGTTCTGACACCGACTTACCATGTCTTTGAAATGTATAAAGTGCATCAGGATGCTACTTATCTTCCTTTGGAACTGAACTGTGAACGCAAGATTGTACGCGACGACCGTATTGTCCCGATGGTAAGTGCTACCGCTTCACGGGATGCAAACGGTTTGATTCATATTTCCTTGTCTAATGTGGATTTGCAGGAATCGCAGGAAATAGAGTTGAACTTGGGTGAGGTAAAGGCCAAGAGTGTTACCGGCCGTATTCTGACTGCTAACAATATAGGTGATTACAATAGTTTCGAGAAACCGAATGTGGTTGCCCCGAAAGAATTTACCGGAGCAAAGGTCAATAAAGGAAGCTTGAAAGTGACTCTTCCTGCCAAGTCTATCGTAGTGCTGGAAGTGAAATAAAACCCGTACGTTCGTGTGCCCCCACACATACGTATGTGTGGGGGTATACATACGTATGTATCGTTTCATGCCTGCGTATGTGTGATAGACTACGGTAATTCTTGTACCAACTCCGCTTCGATTCTGTTTTCTATTTCATCCGGCAGGGCAGGGAAGAAATCGATATCCGTTCTTTTCTCTACGCTGTCTACTGTTACCATATATTTCTTCAGTGGCTTATGTCCGGCGCTGTTGGGGAAAATAAATCCTATGGCTTGCGGATTTTTCTTATCATTTATCAATATGACTTTATAGAAAGCATGGGGGACTGCCACTTTATTGTTGCCAATTCTTTTGGGGCGTTTAGTATCATATATAGGTCCGCAGGCAATATACACGGCTCCATATTTTTTTGCCCATTGGCGTGACTTTTCCTCCAGGTCATTCCAGTCGCCGCGGTTCAGATTCGGATTTTGCGGACAAATGTTGCTCATATAAAAAGATTCTTCCATGGCTTGTTTGTTCCATTTCATATCGGCGGCAGGGGCCATGTGTCCCCGGTCATATCCTGATTTTGTATAATCTCCCGTATATGCTTTGGCTCCACGTACGTCCGGGTCGGGCAAGAATTTATTTGTTCGCCCTTCTTTTCCTTTTGTTTCTTTTTTAGTAAGTTCCCACGCCACCCATTGTGGAGTTTTGTAATCGGCATTATAAGACAGGGTATATCCTTTACGTTTCAGAATCTGGCCGCCTGTACTTGATTGTATCATCGGAATTTCCAATGCACCGTCATGCTGGGGCGAGGTCAGTATTTCTGGCTTTTCTTCATTGCTTTCGATAGTGGGGATATTTTCAAGCAGTTTCCCGTCAAACAATTGATGTTTATATGCCAAAAGTCCCAGTAATACTAAAATAATGATGACTCTCAGGGGACTATTGGATTGTTTCTTTTTCTTTGCGCTCATATTTGTTCTGTTTTAGGGGTGCAAAGATAGAATAAAATATAAAAATACATTATCTTTGTCCAGGATAATTAAAAAAGCTGTATCTGATTGATACACAGAATGGAATTGAAGAGTGTGAGATTTTAGGTAACGATTTAGCGACATTCAGAACGCTCTGACTTGCTGCGGTTTACCTCATAGATTCAAACAACTCTTTCGTATTTGCAAAGATACATTTTTTATCCCATAGCACCAAATCATTACCTATTTTTTAGGGATATTACTGTTACCCCGTTCTGAAAACGGCTTCCGGCTTGATGTGCGTAAGCCCATTTCAGAAACGGCACAAGCAAAGAAAAGCCCACGACGGCCACAATGTCACAAGTGACACCGCCATCGTCGTGGGCACTTCTTTTATATGCTTGTGCAGAACGGACAAGTCCGTTTTATCCATTTTCTTTTTCTCGTCTTCTTTTAGCAGCCGAAATGCCGCCGGATGCAGGGCACGGCAAGCGTGAATCTGCACCTGCGACTATTTCCGACTATCATGTCTTCCCTGTCCTCAAACCGTCTTGCCATGCTTTTGCCAAACCGGGCATGGCAGACAAGACCGTTTGAAGACATGTGCCGTCGGCAGAAAACTTGCAACCGCAAGCCATGCACGCATGACAATGACGGTTGCAGGACTTCTGTCACGGCGGCAGGAAAGCGGGGCTTTCCCCTTGTCCGTTGCGCCGCCCTTTGAACTTCCCCGTGGCGCGTTGCGCCATCCTCTATGCTTCCCCCTTTTCCTTCCCGCCTCTCCAGCAAGTATGCCGATATTCCCATGCCGCCATTCCAGACGGCATCAGTGGCCATTTTCGTTGCAGGGGCAAAGGTAAAGACGGGATTAGGTTCAGCAAATTTTTTAGCCACAATCTCCACACTTCGCAGGCTCAGGTAGTATTCTGTCGAAAAAAACGATATTGAAATAGGAATATATTAGAAATAAGCGACTTATGAGCTTTTCTCAAAGAGTGAGGTAATGACTTGGCAACAGTCGCAAATTCTGTGATATGCGGTGTATTTCTGTCAAAGCAACTCTTCCAATGCAAAGGTAGCACAATTTATCGAATGAAAGGCAATACGAGCGTTTTTATTATTGCTTGCCTTCTAATTTTCCTATTCGCATAACGATAGAGGTTTGACTTCTTCCCATTTTCTCTGCGATGTACTTTATGCTTTTTCCTTCATGGTAAAGAGTAAGTAGAAATTTGTCAGCACTGCGTGTCCATTTCTTATTGGCATTGGGATGCTTAGCATAACTTTCAGCCGTGACCTTTTCAGGATGCAAGAACTCGTCAACAAAAACGGATGGAAAGCGTTTGTCGTAAAGTATATATGTCTTTATTTTCGCTCTGGTAATTGCCACATAAAACAACCTACGTTCTTCTCCATACGGATATTGGTCGCTTTTAGTCAGGACATAATCAAGAACAGGATCATCACTTACCATTGAGGGGAATCCATAGGTATCTTTGTTGCATTGAAGAATTATTACATAGTCCGCTTCAAGCCCCTTGGATTTGTGTACAGTCAAAAATTCAATCTTCCTGTCTCCAATGAAATAGTAAAAGCGATTGCCCTCTTTCACCGATTTGTACAGGAACGATAAATAATAATCATCAAAGGAATACCGCCCTAACAGGAAGATGGATTTATCCACAGGGATTGACGCTACCAATTGTCCGATAGCGTTGCAATAGTCACTCCGTTCATAAGCACAGAATTGTAATTCGGTTTTAGTCTGTGGATTGAATGGGTGTATATCCTTTTTTATCTGTGCCTTGTTCCGCTGAATGAATTGCGATGATAGGCTTACCAAAGGTTCCCCAAAACGATATGTCGTCTCGATTCTATTGATTTCTGCGGAACCGAAAAAATCTGAGAACTGATTGAAAAGAGCCATATCACTTCCTGAAAAGCGGTATATGGATTGCCAATCATCGCCCACGCAATACAATTTTGCAGGAGGATTGCCTTCTCGAAGTACTTTAAGGAAATTGTAGCGGTCAACTGATATATCTTGGAACTCGTCAACGATGATATACTCATACTTTACAGGATGAGAGGAACGGCATATTTCCGTGGCTTGCAGAATAGCGTCGGTAAAGTCTATCTGATTACAGCTTTTCAGTTCTTCAATATACCGCTCATAAACAGGCTGGAATATTCTTTTTATAATGAATGTGCTACGCTCATCCCCTGCACCTTTAGCCTGTTTCAAGACCTCGTGTATGGACTTACAGCTTGATTTCATTAATGTAACAAAAGTTACAACGAGCCGAATGAATGCCTTTTCCTGCTTGCTGTTTGGAGGAAGAACCATATCATACAATTCAGCATCAGTTTTTTCTTGAACAGGAACACCTGCTTTTTCCAATGACACTTTTAATGTATGCCGAATATCTGAATAATGGAAATCAGCACTTGAAGTTGTCAATAATATAGTCCCAAACTTCTCATGGGCTGCCTTTTTCCATGTTATTCCGTCATTGTATTTTTGATTTGCTTCTTCATAAGTAATGCCTTTGTCTTTTGCGAACCATGTGGGAACAAGCCCATGCTCGTCCACACCAAAATGCTCTAAATAAATACGTTTTGTCTTGCCGTCCTGCTCAAAATAAATAGAAAAATCGGGCTTGTATTGTGAGTGCATTTCATCTGCCAACGGATATTCATAAGGCTCTTCATATCTGAATTTCACACCCAAAGAAGACAACGCAAAACAGATTTTCTGTTCCTGCTCACTCCGAACATAAATAGCTTTCCCGTCCATGTCTGGGAATTGGGCTTTCAAGCGTACTTCTTTCAATTCTGAGAGTTGTTGCCTGCGTTCATTCTTACGATGTTCCCAATCCGCTTCTTGCGCCTGATAGTCAACAAAGTATTCTACGATACTCTTTTTGAAATCCTCATCTTCCAATAACTTATGATAGATTTTCACAAACAGTGCGTCTGTGTTATCATAGATAGAGGGCTTTTGTCCTGTCGCTTTTCCAATGATGTCAATGGCAAGTTTATGAAAGGTGTATCCTCTTAACCCCGCAATATTCATTCTTTCCGTCAGTTCGGCAGCAGCCTTGTTTGTATAGCTGATAAGAAGAATGTTTTGAGGATTGATGTGTTTGATGTCAATCAGATACCTTACCTTGCCTACGATGGACGACGTTTTCCCACTTCCAGCACTACTAACCACCAAACAATTATCTTCCTCGGACACGATTGAACGCCTTTGCTGTGTGTCTAATGGGTATTTAAGGCAATGGTCGAAAAAGTCTTTGTTGGTATCAAGGGTATTTTGGATAACCTGCTCATTATGTCTTTTGACAATTGATTGGATGTTTCCGAAATCTTGTGTAAATTTTGAGATTGTCTCGGACGGTTCTATATGGAATGCTTCAAGACTTTTCTGTAAGGAAATGACTTCATGGAAGAACTTTGCATAATATTTCGTAAATTGTTCTTCTTCCGAAGAAGATATTATATGCCCATTAAAACTGTTCTTTAAATCAGTTTCAATATCAATGAAGAAACTTTTATTGCTTTGCTTTAATTCTTTTTCTCTGCTTTCTTGTATATCCTTATAAGAAGTAATGGTTGCAATTCGTTTCGATAATTCTTTGGACTTGTTTTTTAGGCGTACTCGTACTGTAACTATTACAACAAGTGAAATAGCAATAATACAAATAGCCAAAATAAACAATGACTGCATATCTGGAAAAGATTTGCTGTTGACAATACTTACACTGCATAAAATCAGCGTGCCGTGAAATACTCTAACTTTCTATAAAAATGAGAAATCAGAGCAAAAAGCTATTGTCCTTAAAATAGTCCATTATATCTTCATTAGAAGTCGCTTCATCTACAGTTTTCAAGATTTTTGCAAACTCATCGAATTTACCAACTTCATAACCGACACAATTTGTAAACTCTTTATCGCAAAAGAAAATCATTTCTCCTGGAACGGTCATAGAACCTGCACCATTAAGACTTCTAAATCTATGACTTACTGCCCAACCTGTAAATTCTCCTTTGTGATATTTTGCAACATGTTCTTTTAAGGAATCAATTTCTCCTGAAAGTTTTTTCGTATATTTTTCCAAATCTGATTGAGCATCCTCTTTTTCTTTTTTTGCCCGTGCATACTCTCCACGGGTGAATCGAGAAGAATAGCCATCAGGAGCATAGATATTCATAGAGGTTTCAGCGGATTCAATATTCATTTCACATTTGTCTATTTTGGATATTAAATCGCTGATTTCACCGCTAATTTTCATAATTGGCTCGATAGTAGTTACATCAATGAACATACTATCAACTCTTGTTGATATTGGCTCATAAGAATCTGGGTGATAGAGATAATCTTTAAGCGTCTCTTTAACCAATTTCTCTGCTTTTTCCTCATTGGAGAGTGTGCAAGAAGCCATAATTAATGCAACTGCACAGAGTGATAAGGTTACAATAGCTTTCTTCATAAATTTACTATAATTAATAATTAGTACTATCCAAAACCACGAAGCGTGGCACTGCAATGCTACGTCTTAGCTCGGAGGTCCTGAGAAAACCCTGTGTACAGATGTAGTAATAGCAGCCCACGCTATAGCGTGAGAACCACTATGCTACCCTTGTACACAATTCAGAAATTTCTCAGGTTTCCGTTCTACAAGATAAGCATACCGCTTCTTCTTTTTTGTATGTCTTGGAAAGAGTTACCTCAATCCAATTACAAAAGTAGGGGATTTTTTCGATAATCCCCTATCTTTTAATGCTTTTATTTGCTTTTGGAATGGATTTTTGAATACATCCTATATTTTCAACCCCTTATCCTGCTTTGCAGGTGCAATCCCCAAACCGTTTCTCCATTCCTGCGCTTTCTGTCTGAACCATTGCACAAGCGGAATGTCATTCACACATATGTGGTAATGTCCTTTCCTGTTCTTGTCCTTGTCCTCTTCAAACGAGAAAGCCGCATTCTCGTCACGAAACTTTCGGTTGAATTCAGGAGAATAGAAATCACCTTTCAGCCTTACTTTCTTCAACTTGCACAACTCTTGGATTACTCTTTCAGAAAAGTTCAAGGAGTTTCGGCAGAAGTCAATCAGCGGCAACAGCTTCTCCACATAGGGGAAGTATCGCTGTATCTTGTCCATATACTCGTTGAACTTGGTGCGTTCTTCTCTATGTTCAAGTTCCATTGTCTTGATATGCTGTATCAATTCTTCGTTCTGACTTTCAAGTGTGGATATGCGCTGCTGCAATTCTTCTCTTTCCGCTTTCAACTTATTGCTGCCCAAAAGAGAACCGACCTTTGCCACGAGTGCCGTTTTCGCTTCGGTCTTGGCGGCTTCCAGCTTCTCCGACCTGATTTCCTTCCTGATTTCGCTAAGCTGCCGTTCCGCTTGCCGCTGTTCGGTTTGTAGTTGTTGCACGTTGGCTTCAAGTTCCCCCGTCTGCCGTTTCAGGTCACGGTAGTATTGGGCGGTGGTGGTATGCCGTGCCTCCGAACCACGGGCACCACGCTGCAAGCCGTATTTCGCCATCGCCTTTGCGTAACTGTCATGATAGGCTACCAGCCTTTCACGGCTCATGAGGTCATCGGCACACAGACGCACGGCGTTGGCTTTCTTGCGGTAGGTGCGTCTGCCCTCCGCCTGCTTCTTCCTCACTTTCCTGCGCTCTCCCGTCACTATCGGTACGACCGTGGCATGGATGTGCGGTGTGTGTTCGTCCATGTGAAGCACTGCCGATACGGTGTTCTCCTTTCCGAACGTGCGGTGCAGCCATTGCAGGTTGTCATCGCACCATTCGTTTAGTCTTCCCTCGTCCTGCACTTTTATCATGTCCTCGTGCGTGCCTGAAAGCACGATGCGGATTGCCCGTACTTGGTCGGGAGTAATTTTCCGCCTGATGCCAGCCGTGCGGATGCGGTGGCTTATCGCTTCGGTGCGGTCTGCCACACCGTCGGGGAACTCCACTAGTTCACGGTTGAGGTGGGTGCGTGTCGGGTCTGCGTTCTTGGGCATTGTCTTGCGTTCGATGTGGTCGGATGCGCCCGTGTCAGCCGACCCTTTCGCCTTGTTGATTTGGATGCTTATGTATCCCATGTTCGTTTCTTGTTTTTTTAGGTTCTACAAACTTGTTTGTCGGTATCCGTCTGCCTGCGGTCGTGCCGCACGGGGCAAACGGGGGTGTCCAGAGGGGTGTAACCCCGTTGGCTCATTAGGGTGTTTTTAGCATGAGCGAAGCGGTGCGTGAAGAAAACGCCCTAATGAGCTATGGCTTTTTGTTCCCAAAATCCTGCGGCTGTGTCGGCGGCTTTCGGATGCTGTTCTCTTTTCGCCTGTAACATCGGCTTTCCCCTGTCGGTCGGCAGGATGGAAGTCCGTCCGACCGACCTGCGGACGGCGGTGTTTCCCACTGTTACTTTCCCCGGCGGACTTGTTGAGGGGTAAAAAAGCGTTGAACTGTTGAAATTGAGATATAACAGCTTGATATATTGTAAAATACATTCTAAACAATCTCTCAACAAAAGCGTGCCATCCAACAAACAGAGGCGAAAAGAAAAGGCAAGGTTGATGGTGTGTACCGTTGCTTCTTCTTTTCATCAGCCGTTGTGTATTGTTGGCGGTCTGTTGAGGTTGCATATTCTTATATACCAATACTTTATTACCCTTATTCAACAATTCAACAGAATATCAAAGCCTTTCCAGCAGTCCTTTTGTAACGGTATAGTACCTGCCCACGCTTCTTCGGGTCTGGTAACGGTCATTGCCGCCGTATTGGTAGGCGGTATAGGTAAGACCGTTGGGTGCAGGTGTCAGCTTCCAGCACTCCTGCACTACTTTCCGCACCTGCGATTTCTCCACCTTGACTTGTGAGCAGACCAGCAGCGGAATGATGTCGTTCAAACAGAAAGACACCGTTTCCACCTCCATCTTCGCCATGATGTCAAGCAGCAGTTCCGCCATTTCTATCTCCAACCGGTTGCGGTTGCTTCGGATTATCTTCCGCAGGGCTTCCGTCTCCAGCAGCTTCGGGTTGAACCACATGCGGCTTTCCTTTTCGGTGGACAGCCGTCTGTGTTGCAGGAAATGGAGAAATGCGGGTATCTCCGCTTTCAGCTTTTGCAGGAAGTCGGTATCGTCATTCTGTAACGGCACAATCTTCCGTACCCAATAGCGTGTCTCCCCTGCGTCAATGATGACGGGCAGGTGCTCGTTGTTGGAACAAAGCACGAACTTGGCGAAGAAGCCTATCTCATCACGGTCTTTGCCTTTCGCCTCCACCTTGTAGGATAGCGTGGTGCTGAGGTTCTTCAGTCGCTCGCTGTCCTCACGGCGGTTGAGCAATACCTCGTCCACCATGATGAGCAGCTTGCCTGCCCAGTCGGAGTTGAACTGGCTGCGGAAGTCCTCGTTGGTGTTGAACGTCACGTTGTTTTGGAAAATGGCTTTCAGGAAGTTCAGGAACGTGCTCTTGCCCGTGTTCCTCTCTTCGGACACGAGTAGCAGGATGGGCAGCTTCTGAACGGGATAGAGGTAGAGCAGTTGCAGGTAGTCCATGCCCAACTCGTACTGTTCGCCGAAGATGTGTTCCACCAACGAGCGGATGCAGGGGAAATCCCCTTGTTCGGGAATATGGCTTATCGGTTCGTAGAGGTTGAGGAACTTGCCGACTACGGGCTTGTAGCCCACATGGTCGGGTACGGTGCAGAAGCCGTCATACTTGGGGATGCCCGCCATGTAGTCCTTGCCGTAGTCCTGCCGCAGGGTCTCGGAGTTCCATGCGATGCGTTTCCTCACATAGCCGCCATCAATACGGGGCTGTTCCACAATCTTGTAGAGCGTTGTGCCTACTCGGATAAATTCTTCTTTTTTCTCCATGTTTTCAATAAGATTTTAGTGCCGCCAACATATTGTCAGCAAGCGGATTAAACATGGTTGCAAAGCTACGGCAGGACGGCTAAAACCTTGATATGTAAAACGATGCAGAACGGCGCAAAAGAACCCGATATACAAGAAAATGCAGCGGAACGGGTAATATCAGCCTTAAAAAGGCGAAAAGAAAAAGCCCGAAGAAGCAAAACCGCACTTCTTCGGGCAGATTTGGGTTGTGTGAATGCACGGGCGTATTGACACGCAACCGCACTCACTAACATTTATACGATGTGCTGTTGCTTAACGATACCCAAAGCATTTGTCTGTCTTTTCGCAAGCAAAGCCTTTCCAACAGGGCATTGCGTACTCTTGCAGCTTTGGTCGTGTTGATACGGAAAGCCAGTGCCACGACCATTGGCAGGGCGTACACGTCCACAAAAGAACCGTTGGACTGTTTGATGCGCCCTTCCACCTCGCAAGGGTTCAACGCTCCGCTCTTGTACACGGCTCGGATGGCGGCACGGAGTGTCGGGGCGATTACATCGAACAGCCTTACCAATTCCATTTCGCTCATCCATATATTGGCGGTATCGGACGGTACGGCAACCCTGCCGTACCCGTCCATTGTGATTGTTGTCCGTTCCATAGGCTGTGCGTTTATATGGCGAAACGTCCGCTTACCTTGCTCTCGAAAGCGGATATGTCGTTTTCAAGTTTTTTGTTCGTCACCTTCGCATAAATTTGCGTGGTGGTTATGTTCGTATGCCCTAAAATCTTGCTTACGCTCTCTATCGGCATACCGTAATTCAATGCCAAAACAGCGAATGAATGGCGGCTCAGGTGGAATGAGATTGGCTTTTCGATGCCGCATCTTTTGGCTATTTTCTTGATGCGTCTGTTCACCATGTCAAGCGAGCCGATATTGAACAGCCGTTTGTCAGTCCTGAACGCCTCATGCCGCTTGATAATCTGCATCGGGATGTCCATCAGCTTGATTTGGAACGGCACGCCCGTCTTCTGGCGTTTCGACACAATCCACGATGCACCGTTCATCTCAACGATGTTGTCGGTGGTCAGGTTCTTGATGTCCGTGAACGAGATGCCCGTCCAACACCCGAACAGGAACAAATCCCTTGCCAATGCAAAGTTGGGATTGTCCAGCTTGATAGTACTCAACGCCTGAATTTCATCTTCCGTCAGAAAACCTCGCTCCTTGTGGTCGGGGTCAAGGTGGTACATCGCAAACGGGTTTCTCGCTATCTTCCCGTTATAGTGGGCTGCGGTGACAATGTGTTTCAACGGTATGGAATATACACACACGGATGATTGTTCCAGCCCGACCTCGTTGCGCAGGTACAGGCAGTAGTCACGGATGAAGTCCTCGGTCAGTTCATTCATGCCCATGTCCGTCCGTTTGTATTTCTTCTTGATAAACTCCGCAACATATCTCCTGACAATGACATGTTTTAGGTATGTGCGTTTGGAGCGGTCTTTGCCCACCCGTTTGGCGAACGCCTCGTTCTCCTTGTCAAAGGCACGCAACAATGTCTCATACTCCGTGCCGAAACCCTGATAGGCGTTGCGTACCATTTCAGCCGTTACGAACGCCTCACGGTCGGAAAGCCGCTGGTAGTGCTTCGTTATCTGCGCCTTGATGTTGTCAAGGGCATAATTGACCGCAACCGCCTCACGGCTTTTGCCTTTCGCACGGTTGCCCTTGGCATCCCAAAGTTCCTTTGAAATACTCTGTTTGCAACTGAATTGTGCGATAGTCCCGTTGATTGTAACCCGTCCCATAATGGGGACAATTCCGTTCTTCTCCTTGCTTCCGTTTACATAAAAAACGGTCTTGAATGTACTCCTCATAATCCTTGCTTTTTGTTTGGTGCAAAATTAGTTTACGGGAGTTGTAAAGGCAGAATGTAAACCTACGCAGAACGCAGAAATAGAGACCGTTAGTGTTAAATGTGCATCAGGTATCGGGTAATGATTTGGAAGTGCATCTATTTCTGCAATCTGCCTAAATCCGTTTTTCTGACCTTATGCCATTTTGTGCCACTCGAAGCCAAACTCTCTGATAGTCAGTGAGAATGCTCAAATTCGCTTTATTCTGCGTTTTATCCTATTATTTTGTCGAAAAAATTTGCAGAATCTACTCCCTAACCTTTGCATGGCCCCAGAAACGAAAACGACCGATGCGCGGTCGGAAGACGTCACAAGGAAACATCGGACATACGGAGAGGCGAAAAGAAAAAGGACTCGACCCGACCTCCCCATCCGAACAAAACAAGTAACAACAACTTAAAAATTGGAAGATATGAGAATGACATTGTAGATACTAATTGAAAAGTGCGCTGTATTCTAATTGAAAAGAGCTCCATCC
>ERZ1673743.2908-NODE-2908-length-14058-cov-5.978933_pt1 | contig 14058 bp, 6 predicted proteins | sample MGYA00580197_ERZ1673743 | MGnify/ENA primary metagenome ERZ1673743 (study PRJEB41218, sample SAMN15661795) | gut metagenome | host: Homo sapiens | place: Canada: London | collected 2015-08-20/2019-03-30 | study: EMG produced TPA metagenomics assembly of... | reverse complement strand
TTCCCGAACTGTTCGGCAATCTCGTATTTCCCGGCGTGGGCGAAGTCGTTGCCCAGTTTCTCGTCTTTCCAGGAATTGTCGTATTCATACTCGGTGATACCCTCGCGGAGACGGTCTTCGCGGGTAGATGACTGGCGCATGCTGAACTTGCCGGCCTCATAGGCCAGTGTGTAGCCGCCGTTTCTAAAGGTCAGACGGGCTGTGCCGATCTTTATGCCGCCTGCGTCACCGACCATGTAGACGGCGCCGTCAAACGCGGTGTTGTCTTTGATATACCGGCCGTGCAGTGTTGTTGTCTTTCTGGCATTCTGCACCTCGGCCTCGGTGTGTGTCATCGAGCCGGGGCGTTTCCGGCGTGCCCGGGTTTCGTCGGCACTGAGTGTTCCGGCCACGAACATCGCCATGAGCATCGCCGCAATCAGTCTTTTGAACATATCGCTTGATCTGTTTAAGATTAAGAATCGAGTAAGAAACTGCAAAAACAAAGGAGTGAGCCATGTTAGATGACAACTTCTTCCTGCGGATTTCTGGACTACCGAACTAAGAAAGTTGCATAAAATCAGCTCACTCCGGTCGTTGCATATATCTCGAGTAATCAAGCGAATACGCACTGACCGGAAAGAGCGTTTCCATGCTTACCATCTTAGTTGAAAGTGTCCAGTTTTCAGGAAGTGGTGGCAAAAAACGCTTTTTCCTTATGTCAGACCAATCCGTATTGTCTACGGACAGGCAACGGCAAAGATAAGCATTTTAGATGGAAACGCCCGTCAGTCCGGCAGAATTTTTATTCTGGCGGCAAAATTAGTCTCTTCTCGGGCTTTGGCGTCGGTTCTTTCCGGTTCTTTTCGCAGGCGTCTGGCGGGTGTTTTGCGGGAAAGGGTGAATTTGTTAACTTTGCACGGCGTCAAACATGCAGCCCCTCCTGATGAGCCGGACCACACATACCGTTTCAGATTCCGATGTCTCGGGTTATATAGACCGACCCGACTACCGGCCGGGCGACGGGTTTTCGGAGATAACCGAAATCCACCGCTCGGAGCGCAATATCGTGTACCGTGCCAGGCGTTTCGGCCGTTTCTGGGTGCTGAAGACAACGGCCTCGCCCGGGTGCGACACGGCACTCAGGGCAGCCTTGTGCAAGGAGTTCGAGGTGTCGATGATGCTTCCGCGCATGTGTGCCGCCAATGTGTATTCGCTTGAGGAGGTAGAAGGCGTGGGCACCTGCATAGTGATGGACTATCTTGAGGGGCCTACACTGCGCCGGTGGCTTGACGACGAGCCCCCGCTGACCGAGCGGCGCCGCATGGCCCGCAGCATCGTCGAGGCGGTGGGGCGCGTGCATCAGGCCGGGGTGGTGCACCGCGACATAAAGCCTGAGAACATCATAGTGTCTTCCCTTGGCCATGCCCCGCTGCTGATTGACTTCGGACTTGCCGACACCACAAGCCACACCGAGTTCAAGGCCCCGGCGGGAACCCTCAGCTACATCTCGCCCGAGCAAATGGGAGGGAACCGGCCTGATATCCGCAACGACATCTACAGCCTGGGGTGCCTGCTGCGCGGCATGCGCCTGGGCAATGCGTGGGCCCCGGCGATACGCCGCTGTCTGCTGCCGATTGCCGACCGTCTGCCCGACACCGACGCCATATTGCGCCTGGTTGACCGGCGTCGCAAGCTGCGCCGCGGGCTTGCGGCCACGGGGACGGCAGCCGCCCTGGCCGCGGTGGCCGTGGCGGGCGCGCTCATGGTGCCGCGCGCACCCGTGCATGACGAGGCCCTGCGCCTGCATGCCGAAAACCTGGGGCGCAGCCTCGACTCGCTGACCCTGGCGAGCGACCGGCGCATCGCGTCGCTGACCCAAAGCCTCGACTCGGTCACAGACTCGATCGAGGCCGCCGGCCGTGCCGAAAACGCGCGCAAAGCCGCGATGCGCGCCATCATCGCCGAGGGTGAGCGGGCGGTGGATGAGGTGTGGCGAGCCACGGGCCTCAGGTACCTCGACACGGTGAACCCGGCCGGATTCGTGGCAAACATCTATTCTTCAGCCCCTATGGATGCCGAGGCAATGCGTTTCATAGCATCGCGGCCCGACCTTTCGCCAGAGGAGACCCTGCTGGTCACCGACGCCCTTAACCGCAGAATCAAAGCTAATATAGACTTATGGATAAAACGCCGCAGCATGATGCAACCGGAGTTCTGACCGCCGCCATAGAGGCGTCGGTGGGAAGGCGCATCCGCACCCCGCGCGATTTCGCTTTCCTGAGGCAGAACATCTTCGCGCGCCTGGGCATATATATAAGCGAGTCGACGCTCAAACGTGTGTGGGGATATATTTCGGGTGGCGAGACGCGTCCTTACACACTTGATGTGCTGTCGTCGTTTCTCGGCTACGGCAGCTGGGAAGAATTTATCGGCGCGTCGGAGCAGAGCGGTGGCGCGCCCCCGAGTTCATTCGTGCTTTCGCGGCACCTGTGCGTCGACCGGCAGCTCACGCCGGGCGACCGCGTGCTGCTGGTGTGGCAGCCGGACCGGAAATGCCTGGTCAGCTATCTTGGCGACAACAGTTTCAAGGTCGTGGAATCGGAGAACACACATCTGCGCCCCGACGATACCTTCTCGTGCGCCTTCATCATCGAAGGGGAACCGCTATATCTCGACAATCTCCGACAGGAGGACCGCCCGCCGGTAAGCTACGTCTGTGGCCGCATTTCCGGAGTCCGTTTCCAGCTCATTGACGCCGCCGAAAGCCTATAGGGTGGTTCAGATCTCTCTAAAATGTAGGGACATCGCTTCGCGATGTTGGCTATTTTGTTGATTATCAGCCAAACATCACAAAGCGATGTCCCTACAATTTAGTCAGAAAAATGGGTTGTGCAATACCCTCACTGCGCCTTTAGGAAACGGTATGGGGAGGTCAGGCGTACATGGCCTCGATCTCGCTAGCGTAACGCGAGTTTATTACCGGGCGGCGGATCTTCAGGGTGTTGGTGAGCTCACCCGATTCCATGGTGAACTCGCGCGGGAGCAGGGTGAATTTCTTGATTTTCTCGAACGATGCCAACCCTTCCTGCATGGCCTCGATGCGCTGTTCTATCAGACGGCGTATCTCTGAGTTGCGTACCAGATCCTCAAGGTTGCGGTACTGGATCTTTTTCTTGCGGGCATACTCCTTTACGGCCTCAATGGCGGGCACGATTATGGCGGTGACATATTTGCGCTTGTCGCCGATGACGGCCACCTGTTCGATATACTTGTCTTCGCCCAGACGGCTCTCGAGCGCCTGCGGGGCTATGTACTTGCCGTTCGAGGTCTTGAAAAGGTCTTTGAGGCGCTCGGTGAGCACCAGGGCGCCGCGGGGGTCGAAACGGCCGGCGTCGCCGGTGCGGAACCATCCGTCGGGGGTGAATGCGGCGGCGGTCTCCTCGGGCTTGTTGAAATATCCGCGCATCACGGTGGGACCCTTGACAAGAATCTCGTTCTCCTCGCCGATGCGCACCTCAATCCCTTCGAGCACGGTGCCTACGGTGCCGATCTCATAGCCCACGGCGGGGAAACAGCTTACGGTAGCGGTGGTTTCCGAGAGGCCGTAGCCTATCATCACGTTCACACCCATGGCGTGGAAGAACTCAACGATATTGTTGCTCAGCGGAGCCCCGGCGGTGGGGAAGATATTGCCGCGGTCAACACCCATGAGGCGGCGCACCTTGGCGAATATGCGGCTGTCGTAGAACCGGTAGCGGCGTTCGAGCCATGCCGGCACGGGACGCCCCAGGCGTACATAGTCGAGGTTGCGGCGACGCCCGATTTTCAGGGCGCGGACACACATCCAGCGGCTGAAGGCCGGCATGCGGCTCATCTTGTCCTGTATGGTGGCGTAAGCCTTCTCCCAGAAACGGGGCACCGAGCACATGCAGGTGGGGTGCACTTCGCGGATGGTGTCCTGTATCTGACGCGGGTCGCGGTTGATGTAGACCTTCACGCCGGTGTCAAAGCAGTAATAGGTCCAGGCCTTCTCGAAGATATGGCTCAGCGGCAGGAAACACATGGATGTGTCGCTGTCGGTCACCGAGGTGAGACGGCGGTGGTGGAAACTGATGGCGGCGTCGAAACAGCTGTGGGGAAGTATGGCACCCTTGGGCTCGCCCGTGGTGCCCGAGGTGTAGAGCAGCGTGGCGATGTCGTCGGGCGTGGCGGCTGCTGTGCGGCGCCCGACCTCGGCGCGGCATTTCTCGCCGGCCTTGGCGCCCAACTCCAGCAGCTGACTGAAGGTGAGGGTGGTCTTGTCGTCGGCATCGCGCTCGATCTCGTCATACACCACAATCTGCATGAGCGTACCCACATGCTCCATAACGCCGCGGCAGATATGATATTGGTCGGCGGTGCCGGCAAATATCATGCGGGCACCGGCGTCGCGCACGATGTACTCGACCTGTTCGGCCGACGACGTGGCGTAGATAGACACAGGCACGACGCGGTTTGCGAATGCAGCGAAATCAGTGATGATTATCTGTGCCATGTTGGGTGAGAACACGGCGACCCGCTCACCCTCCTCAAGCCCGAGGAGTTCCATCGCGCAGGCGCAATGCGACACATCCTCGCCGAGCGACAGCCAGCTTTTGGGCTCCCAGCGGCCGTCGATGCGGGTGTAGAGCGCCGGGGTATCGCCGTAGCGCGCTGTCTGGCGGGCGATGAGGGTTGTCAGGATATTCTTTTCTATCATAGAATTTCATTAAAGGCGGTGACATGCGACGCCGCGGGAATCACGCCCCGGCAATGTCATTATGACACCGTGACTAGTGGGCGCCCCGCCGTATTTTGCGGCAAAAGCGGTGACACAGAGCCAAATTCGCGGCAAAGTTAATTCATTTGTCTAAAACGGGGCGAAAGGCGCGCGTGCTATTTGACGTGCGGTTAACATTTATTCACACGTCACATCCCTTCTCTCCATATTATATAACACGCGGCGCGGCGGCTTTGCTCTCGCCGACCGCGCCACCGAGGATACAAATTTGCCCGTGAGCCGATTTTTTGGTAATTTTGCACCTCCAAAAGGTATTGAACAGGTATGAAGAACGGCCATAACCTCACCGAATTAGCCGAGATGCCCATCGGGCGACTGCTATGGAAATATTCGCTCCCCGCAGTGGCCGGCATGCTCGTGATGCAGCTTTACAGCATTGTCGACCGCATTTTCATCGGTCAGGTAGTGGGCCCCGAGGCCATCGCGGGTCTGGCCATCACCTTCCCGGTGATGAACATTACCACCGCCCTGGGCGTGCTGGTTGGTGCCGGTGCCTCGGCGCGCGCATCGCTGTTTCTCGGCTCGGGCAACGACCGCATGGCGCGGCTTGTGCTGGGCAACGCCCTGACCCTGACGCTCGTAATCGGCATCGTCTACCTGTCGCTGTTCGCCTGGGGGATGGACACGGTCCTCGGGTGGTTCGGCGCCAACGAGGTGACACTCCCCTACGCCCGCGACTTCATGATGTACATACTGCCCGGCCTGCTGCTCACCAACATCACCTTCACCTTCAACAACATAATGCGCGCGTCGGGATTCCCCGTGCGTGCCATGGTCACCATGTTCATCGGCGCGGGACTGAACATCATCCTGGCACCGGTATTCATCTACGTGCTCGACCTGGGCATCAAGGGGGCGGCCGTGGCAACCGACATCTCCATGACCGTATCGGCCATATTCGTGATGAACCATTTCTTCCACAAGAAGAACGGGCCGGTCACATTCACCCGGGGCATCTTCGGCATCGACTGGAAACTGGTGTGGGGCATGCTCGGCATCGGCGCGGCGCCGTTCATCATCAACGTGGCCTCGTGCGGCATCAACATCTTCATCAACAACTCGCTGCTCAGCTACGGCGGTGTCGACGCCATAGCCGCCTCGGGTATCTTCGTCACCTACACCACCATGCTGTGCTGCGTGGTGCTGGGCATCTGCCAGGGCATGCAGCCTGTGGTGGGGTTCAACTACGGCAGCGGGCGCCTCGACAGGGTGGCACGCGCGTTCTGGGTGGCCACTGGCGCCGGTCTGGTGGTCACTACCCTGGGCTGGGCCGGTGGCGAGTTCTTCCCCTGGTACATAGCCCGCGCCTTCGTGAGCGATCTCGGACTGGTGGAGTTCACGGCGCACGCCCTGCGTGTGGCCATGATCACCTTCTGGATGGTGGCCGTGCAGATAATCGCCACCACCTACTTCCAGTCGATCGGCAAGATCGGCCTGTCGATATTCCTGAGCCTCACGCGCCAGGTGCTGTTTTTCGTGCCGTTGCTGATGGTGCTGCCGCGCTTTTTCGGCCTCGACGGCATCTGGTACAGTTTCTTCATGTCTGACATCTGCTCGACCACCGTCACCATAATCCTGATGGTGGGGGCGTTCCGCGACCTGCGCCGCCGCACCCTCCTGGCCCGCGTACCGGGGGCCGAAACCGCGCCCAGGCCGTAAACACCCAATAAAATCGCACCCTCCAGGCCACGGCTCACGAAAAAGTGTTATCTTTGTGGGGACACATATCCCACCCGATTTTGGCCATGGATGACAAAAAACTGTTTCTGCTCGACGCCTACGCGCTGATTTACCGCGCGTACTACGCCCTGATACGCTCGCCGCGCATGACCTCGGCGGGATTCAACGCCTCGGCGGTATTCGGATTCTGCAACACGCTCGACGAAGTGCTTCGCAAGCAGAATCCCACGCATATCGCCGTCTGTTTCGACCCCAAGGGGAAGACATTCCGCCACGAGATGTACGACCAGTACAAGGCTCAGCGCGAGGCACAGCCCGAAGACATACAGATGTCAGTGCCGATAATCAAGGAGATTATCGCCGCCTACAACATACCGGTGTTCGAGGTGCCGGGCTACGAGGCCGACGACGTGATCGGCACCCTGGCCCGCAAGGCCGCCGAACGCGGGTTCACCACCTACATGATGACGCCCGACAAGGACTACGGCCAGCTCGTCACCGACCGCATACTGCAGTACCGCCCCTCGCTGAAAGGACAGGATTTCGAGATCCGCGGCCCGAAAGAGGTGTGCGAGCGCTACGGCATCGCATCGACGGCGCAGGTAATCGACCTGCTGGCACTCGAAGGGGATAACATCGACAACATCCCCGGCTGCCCCGGCGTGGGGCCGAAGACGGCCACGAAACTCATAGCCGAATACGGCACCGTCGAGAACATGCTCGACCATGCCGACTCCATAAAGGGGGCACTCGGACAGAAGATACGCGACAACGCGCAGAACATCAGGTTCTCGAAAGACCTGGCCACCATACGCACCGACGTGCCTGTGGAGGTCGACTTCGACACCCTGCGCCGCCGCCCCGAGAATGTAACCGAACTGGCCGCGCTGTACCGCCGACTCGAATTCAAGACATTCCTGCAGCGGCTCAAGGTAAAAGAGTCTGACAGCGCCGACGAACCGGCGCCCGATAAAAAAGGCACCGCACGCAAGGGGAACGGCGCCACAGCCGAGGCTACCGCCCAGCCGTCGCTGTTCGACTTCATAGACTCCCCCGCTCCCGAGGGGAACACCGCCGCTCCGGCAGGTCTCGACCCCGAGGCCACCGACTATGCCCCGGCCGACACCCCCGCCGAAATCGGCGCCCTCGTGGCCGAGGCCGCAGCGGCCAAGACCGTGGGCATAGCCATCTACGCCCCCGGCGAGATGGCCATGACCGCGCAATTCCGCGGACTCGCCATAAGCCCCGCCGAGGGGAAAGCGCGGCTTGTGACCCTCCCTGCCGACCCGGTGCGCCGTGCCGAGACGGCCGCCCTGCTGCAGCCGCTCTTCTCATCGGCCGGCACCCTGATCTCAAGCACCGACATAAAGCGCGACATGGTGATACTGCGCCGCGAGAAAATCGAGATTCAGGCACCATATTTCGATGTTTCGCTGGCCCACTACATCCTGCAGCCCGAAATGCGCCACCGCCTGTCGGACGTGGCCGCGACGGTGCTCAACTACCGCACGTCGGACTACGACGACCCCGGCGCACGCAAGCCGTATGCTCCCCTCCCCCCCGGCGCGGAACTGACACGGCTGTGCGAACAGGCCGACCTCTCGCGGCGACTCGTCGAGCCGCTGCGCAACCTGCTTGTGCAGAATGACCAGCTCGGCCTGCTCGACGACATAGAGCTGCCCCTGGCGCGCGTGCTCGCCGAAATGGAATGGGCCGGGGTGCGCATCGACTCGGCCGAGCTACACAACCTCTCGCTGGGCCTTAGCGAACAGCTGAAACAGATTGAGGAGGAGATCTACGACCTGGCCGGGTACCGGTTCAACATCGGATCGCCCATGCAGGTTGGCGAGGCGCTTTTCGGCACACTGAAACTCGACCCCAAGGCCAAACGCACCAAGACCGGAGCATACTCCACCACCGAAGAGATTCTTGAGAAACACCGCAACACCCACCCCATCGTGGGGCTGATACTGAAAGCGCGCAGTCTCAAGAAACTGCTGGCCACTTACGTCAACGCCCTCCCCGAGATGGTGAACCCCCTCACAGGCAAGATTCACACCACCTTCAACCAGTCGGCCACCGCCACGGGGCGCCTGTCGTCGGCCAACCCGAACCTGCAGAACATACCGGTGCGCTCTGAAGACGGGCGCGAGGTGCGCCGCGCGTTCATCGCCGACCCGGGGTGCGTGATCCTCTCGGCCGACTACTCGCAGATCGAGCTGCGTCTGCTGGCCGACCTCTCGTCAGACCCCGAGCTTACCGAGGCGTTTCTGTCGGGCGAGGATATCCACCGCGCCACGGCTGCCAAAATCTTCCATGTGCCTGTGGCCGAGGTCACCGACGACCAGCGGCGCCGGGCCAAGACCGCCAATTTCGGCACCATCTACGGCATCTCGGCGTTCGGCCTCTCGGAGCGTCTGGGCATACCGCGCGTCGAGGCCAAAGAGCTGATCGACGGATATTTCAGCACCTACCCCCACATACGCGGCTACATAGAACGTGCCGTGGCCGACGCCCGCGAACGCGGATATGTGTCGACCATCATGGGGCGAAAGCGTTTCCTGCCCGACATCAACTCGCGCAACGCCACCGTAAGGTCGTTTGCCGAGCGCAATGCCGTGAACGCCCCGCTGCAGGGTTCGGCCGCCGACATCATCAAGATAGCCATGATACGCATCCACGCCGAGATGAGCCGCCGCGGCATGCGCTCGCGCATGATCATGCAGGTGCACGACGAACTTATCTTCAATGTCGTGCCCGACGAACTCGCCACCCTTCAGGAGCTGGTAATCCGTAACATGGAGGCCGCGTTTGACCGCGGCCCCGTGCCGCTGGAAGTCTCGGCGGGCACAGGCCGCAACTGGCTTGAGGCGCACTGAGGCCGCAAGAAAGTGGCGGATGTGACGTATGTAACGGATGTGACGTATGTGGCCCGAGGCGACACATTTCTCTTGACTTTTTTAACTGTTTAAACTCTCTCAACTTTTCCTCCTTCCCATGGAACACCCCGAAAACGACAATCAATACAAAGGCTTGGCCGTAAACGCCGGCGTGAGCCAGCCCCCCAGCGTAAACCCCTACCTGAAACCGCGGCGCCGGCAGCCGCTCCCCAACCCCGCCGAACTTGTGGAGGGGATTCTGCGCGGCGACATCACGGCGCTCTCGCGTGCGGTGACGCTGGTCGAGAGCGTAGCCCCGGCACACCAGTCGCTGGCCCGCGAGGTGATAGAGAAATGCCTGCCCTATTCGGGCAAATCGCGCCGCATAGGCATCACAGGTGTTCCGGGGGCGGGGAAATCCACGTCAATCGACGCTTTCGGCATCCACCTGCTGAAACGCGGCGGCCGACTGGCCGTGCTGGCCGTCGACCCCTCGTCAGAGCGCTCGAAAGGGTCGATTCTCGGTGACAAGACCCGCATGGAACGGCTATCGCAGCACCCCGACGCCTTCATCCGCCCCTCCCCCTCGGCAGGGTCGCTCGGCGGCGTGGCACGCAAGACCCGCGAAACCATTGTGCTGTGCGAGGCCGCAGGTTATGACAACATCTTCGTTGAAACCGTGGGTGTGGGGCAGAGCGAGACCGCCGTGCACTCAATGGTCGACTTCTTCCTGCTGATACAGATTGCCGGCGCCGGCGACGAGCTGCAGGGCATAAAGCGCGGCATCATGGAGATGGCCGACGGCATTGTCATCAACAAGGCCGACGGCGACAACATAGACCGCGCGCGGCTGGCGATGGCGCAATACCGTTCGGCCCTGCACCTCTTCCCCACCCCGCCGTCGGGCTGGACACCCGAGGTGCTGTGCTATTCGGGCTATTTCGAGACCGGCATCCCCGAGGTGTGGGACATGATAGACCGCTATTTCGAGTTTGTCGACGGCAACGGCTACTTTGACGAGCGCCGCCGCCAGCAGGCCCGCTACTGGATGTACGAGACCATCGACGGCGAACTGCGCCGCCGTTTCTACGACGACCCCGACCGTGCGGGACGCATCGCCCAGGCCGAGCGCCTGGTGCTGTCGAACCGCCTGTCGCCTTTCCAGGCCGCCTGGCAGCTGCTCTCGGAGTAAGCTCCCCCACGAGCACCAACCATATTACCGGACAATATAATCAATTCATCATCACTACTATATCATGAAGAGAACCACAACACAGGCACTATGCCTCGCGGCAGGGCTCGCGCTCTGCGCCACAACGCTCTCTGCCTCAGGCCTCGCCGACGCACGGCGCGCCATGCCGCGCGGCGCAGGGGGCATCGCCATCACCGCCGCCGCCGATACAGACGGCCCGGCGAAAACCCATGTCAGGCAGATAAAGCCCGCTCCGGCCGGTTTCACTGTCACGCACCGTCACCGCACCGCAGCTCCCGAGGCATCGGTGCTGGCCACACCCTCGGTGAAAGCCCCCGGACGCCGGCCGCTCTACGGCAACGTGGTCTACGCCGACTCGTGGACCGACGCCTCGCGTGCCGGCATCTACCGCATCCCCACCGGCCCGGGCGAGTTCGTGCCCGTGTATACGTCGGCCGAAATGACCGGCGAGAACGCCGTCATGACTCCCTCGGCCTACTGGCTCACATACATCTTCCAGGGTATGTTCGGCGACTTTCAGCGCGTGGCCCTCTATGACCCCGCCGACTGGAGCCAGACTGCCGACAATGTGGTGCAGAACGAGTTTGACGCCGCCGCCCTGGCATACGACGCCGCCACGGCTACGACCTACGGCAGTTTCCGTTCGGGCACTGAATATTATTTCGGAACCCTCAACACCCAGACCAACACCGTCATCCAGACAGGCCCCTCGCGTCCGCAGGGCCTTACCTCGATGGCCACAGACGGCGCCGGACAGCTGTACGCCACCACCACTGACGGCGCATTCGTGAAGGTCGACAAGACCACGGGCGCCACCACCACCGTGGCCACAATCGGCCTGGTGTCGGCCTACAACACCTCAGGCGCCATCGACCCCAGCGCCGGCATCTACTACTACGCATACACCACCGACGCGGCATCGGCACTGTATGCCATCGACCTGGCCACAGGCGCCGCAAGCAAGCTGTATGACATGCCCGACGGCCAGAACATCGTGGGGATGTGGACCGGCGTCCCCGAAGGCACCGCTGACGCCCCAGGTACCGTCGACAACCTCACCGTAACACTGGCCGGAGCTGCACTGAGCGCCACCGTCGAGTTCGACATGCCCGGCACCCTCTATGACGGCACGCCCGCTACCGGCGCCATGACCTGGACCGTTAAGGTCGACGGCACGCAGGCCGCAAGCGGCACCGCCAATGCCGGGGCACATGTATCGGCAACCGTCACCGTAGGCGCCCAGGGGAACCATACCGTCGAGGCATACGCCACGAACAGCGCCGGGGAAGGCCCCGTACAGGCTGTATCACGCTGGTTCGGCACCGACAACCTTACAGCTATCCCCGCACCTACCCTGAGCGCTGACGGACAGCTGGCTACCCTGACCTGGGAGGCTCCGCGCACCGCAAACGGCGGTTTCATCGACCCCGCGAAACTGAAATACAACGTGACCCGCATGCCCGACGGCAACGCCGTGGCCACCGGAATCACGGCCGCATCGTTCACCGAGACGCTACCGCAGACCGACGGTCTGTCACGCCTCTACTATGACGTCACAGTTGTCTACGATGGCGCAGCCTCAGACCCCGTAAGCTCCAACCAGATCATACTGGGCCACCGCGATGTGCCATACACCGAGACCTTCGACGCCTACGGCTGTTTCGACTACATGACCGTAATCAACGGTAACGGCGACAACCGATCGTGGCAGTGGCAGGATCTCTACGGCCCCGGCAGCAACGCCATGCTGCAGTACGGCACCGCCGACCACGACGACTGGCTGATACTGCCCCCCGTAAGACTCGACCGCGGCGCTTTCTACGAGCTGTCGCTCGACGTATGGGTGCAGGACGAGAATTTCCCCGAGCGCATGGAGGTATGCATCGGCACGTCGCCCCTCCCATCGGCCATGACAACCGTCATCATCCCCGCCGCGACATACAACAACGTATCTGACAACACCCTCACGCTCACCGAATACTTCGTGCCGCAGAGCGCCGGTGACTATTACATCGGCATCCATGCCACCTCTGCTGCCGAGCGCGCCTACCAGCTGCACGTCGACAACGTGGCCGTGGCCCGCGGCATCAACGCCGCCGCTCCCAAGGCGGTGACCGGCCTCACGGCCACTCCCGGCGAATATGGCGCCCTGACGGCCGAAATCGCCTTCACCGCTCCCGCCACCGACATGAGCGAGAAGCCCATCACGGCACTCACACGCGTGGACATATACCGCGGCGAGACCCGCATAGGCAGTGTCACACCCGCACCGGGCGCACGTGCCTCGTTCACCGACACGCAGGCCGTGCATGGCGACAACACCTACCGCGTGGTCGCCGTAGCCGGCGACATGGAGGGTGAACCCGCCACGGTGACATGTTTCGTAGGCATCGCCGCCCCGCGCCAGGTGCAGAACGTGAAAGTGACGCGCGGCGCCGACACCGGCGAGGTGCGCCTGACCTGGGACCGCGTGACCCACGACGTAAACGGCATGGGGCTGCGCGACGACCAGGTGACATACGATGTCTATCGCATCGAAGACGAGCACCAGCGCGTCATCGCCTCTGACATCACCGTAAACGAGGCCTCTGAGCGCATCTGTGCCGCCGACGCCCCACAGCAGTTCGTGGTATATCAGGTTAAGGCCTACACCCGCTACGGCTCGGCACCCGAGACCGAGGCCGACATCATCCCCGTGGGCAAGCCCGACGGCGTGCCCTTCGTCGAGTCGGTGGCCGGAGGCCATCTCTCGCACGACTGGGCCCAGCAGCTCCCCGAAGAGAACGGCGAATACTGGCAGACCGCCTACGACAATTACATAGAGGGGATTTCGGCTGTCGACCTTGACGGCGGCTACATGGCCATGAGCGCAAGTTTCATCGGCTATGAGGGCACGCTCATGTCGGGCAACATAGCAATCCCCGCCGACATCGTCAACCCCGGCCTGTCGTTCTACTACTTCAACTACGACTCGAACAACTACATCGACGTGCTCATAAACGACGGCAACGGTTTCGTGAAACTGATGACCGTGACACTCGACGGCTCTGACGCACAGGACGGCTGGGCCCGCAAGGTCATACCCCTCGACGCATACAAGGGTAAGACGGTGCAGATAGCTTTCCGCGGCGTGATAGCCCACACCAACATCATCGCCCTCGATGCCATCAGCATCGACACCATGCCCGCCAGCGACCTCACCCCGCGTGAGTTCATGCTGCCCGAATCGGTGGCCGCCAACGAGCCGTTCGACATCACCCTGAAGGTCGAGAACGTGGGTTCGGCACGCGCCGAGGGCTATACAGTGACCCTCTGGCGCGACGGCGAGGCTGTCGAAACCCAACAGGGTCCCGCCATCGACCCATCGACATCGCACACCTTCGTGTTCCATCAGGTGGCCGACATATTCTCGGAAGGATACACCGAATATCACGCCACCGTAGACTATTCCGCCGACGAGGTTACTGACAACAACACCTCGCGTG
>ERZ1673743.2898-NODE-2898-length-14101-cov-6.393706_pt1 | contig 14101 bp, 10 predicted proteins | sample MGYA00580197_ERZ1673743 | MGnify/ENA primary metagenome ERZ1673743 (study PRJEB41218, sample SAMN15661795) | gut metagenome | host: Homo sapiens | place: Canada: London | collected 2015-08-20/2019-03-30 | study: EMG produced TPA metagenomics assembly of... | reverse complement strand
GCCGGCCGGAAAAACTTTATATTTTTTCTCTGTCTTCTTGACGGGGTGCAGTTCAAAGCGCCCTTCCGCTTTTTTGTTATTCGTCGATGCGGGTGATGTCGTGGATCCACTTGCCGGAGTGCAGGCGGTAAAGGCCGAGGGGGGATTTGATGATGTATTCGATCATCAGGCAGAGGCAGAAGACCTCGTTCGGCACCTTGAGCACAAGGCCTAAAAGGCACATGATGGGCAGCGTGCCGCACCAGAGGGGAAAATTGTCGATCACAAGCGAGGCATTCACATCGCCGCCGCCGCGCAGCACGCCTACGACCATCGTGGTTGAAAAGCTGTGCAGCGGGATGGCGCAGGCATAGCACATGAGCATCACACTGCAAAGCCGCTCGGCGACCGCCGAGAGCGAGAAGAGCGGCATGACGAACGGGCGCATCAGCGTCACGAACATCGTGTATTCGGCGAGGCCGAGCACAATGCCGAACGCGAACGCCGTGAAGCACAGCGCGCGGCCGATGTTGTAAACGCCCTTTAAGTTGCCCGTGCCGATCTCCTTGCCGACGATGACGGACACCGCCGCCGCGATGCCGAACACGCCGGAGGTCATCAGCTTGTCGATATTGCCCGCAAGCGTGTAGGCGGCGATGAGATCGCTGCTATTTGCCATGTGGCCCATGATGACCGTGATCATCGAAAAGCCCGTGCCCCAGAGCGTCTCATTGATGAGCACCGGCGCGCTGTAGCGCAGGAATTTACGCAGCATGTCCATGCCGGGGCGGAGGATGGCGTGCTTCATGAGCGGCATCGTGCGGCAGCGGAACGCGTAGGAGAACGCGACGACGAACTCCACCACGCGGGACAGAAGCGTCGCTACCGCCGCACCCGTGATGCCGAGCGCGGGCAGACCGAGCTTGCCGAAGATCAGCACATAGTTGCCGAGCGTGTTGCAGAGCATCGAGATCGCGAAGACGATCATGCCGAAGCGCGGATTTTCGATGCTGCGCTGCATGCCGATGTAGATGGAGGAAAGCGAGTTGAAAATGTAGGAGAAGCCGACGATGCGCAGGTACGGCTCGGCCAGCTCCACGAGTGTCAGATTGTCGGTGATGAGGTAGAGCACCTGCGCGGGAAACGCGCACAGAATGGCGGCAAACAGCACGCTCACGCCGCCCGCGATCATAAAGCCGATGCCCATGACGCGGTTGATGCTCTCGCGGTCGCCGCGGCCCCAGTATTGGCTGATGAGCACGCTTGAGCCGCTTTGCAGGCCGAAGACGACGAGCTGGATGATGAAGACTGGCACGTTCGCCACCGTGACGGCAGACATCTGATCGCTGCCGAGAAGTCCCACCATGAACGTATCGAGAAAGCCGAGCGACGTGGTGATCAAATTCTGCACAATGACCGGCAGCGCCAGTAGAAAAAGATGCTTGTAAAAGCCCTTGGGCTGGTGAAGATAGGAGAACATAATAACCTCGAATCGTGGAATTACAGCATGGGGAAGCGCGTGTCGCGGTGCGCCTTGAGCGCGGAGACGAGTGCGTCGATCTCTTCTTTCGTCGTCTCGGGGCCGAAGCTGACACGCAGCACGCCCGCGGCGGTCTTTTTGTCAAGGCCCATCGCGCGGTAGACGTGGCTCAGCTGCCCGCGATGGCAGGCGGAGCCTGCCGAGATGCAGATGCCCTGTGCGCCAAGTTCCGTAACGACATTCGCCGACGGGTAGCCGACGAGCGAGATCGACAGGATGTGCGGCGCGGTCCCGTCGCCGATGCGGACGACGCCGTCGAGCGCGAGGAGCTTTTCCTCGGCGCAGGCCTTGATGGCGGCGACGTGGGCGAGCTTTTCATCGAGATGGTCTGCGCGCAGCTCGACCGCCTTGGCAAAGCCTGCGATCTGGCCCGTGGCCTCTGTGCCGGAGCGCAGGCCGCTCTCCTGCCCGCCGCCAAAGATCAGCGGTTTGGGCGCGCGGATGCGCTCGCCCAAATACAGGCCGCCGATACCCTTGGGCGCGCCGAGCTTGTGCGCGCTGACGGAGATGAGGTCCGCGCCCAGCGTGTCGGCGCGGAACGGAATTTTCAAAAAGGCCTGCACCGCGTCGGTGTGCAGCAGGGCACGGGACTTTTTCGCTTTCAGAAGCTGCGCGACCTCGGCCACGGGGAAGATGCAGCCCGTCTCGTTGTTGACGAGCATCATCGTGACGAGCGCGGTGTCGTCGCGCAGTGCACTTTCGACCTGAGAGGCGGTGATGTCGCCGTTCTTGTCGGGCTTTAAGTACGTGACGGAGCAGCCCTCCTGCTCGAGGGCCTTGCAGGTCTCGAGAATCGCGCTGTGTTCCACGGCGGTCGTGATGATGTGCTTGCCGGCGTGGCGGTTCTGGTGCAGGGCAAGGCGGACGGCCCAGTTGTCGCTTTCCGACCCGCAGGAGGTGAAGACGAACTGTTCACTCTTGCAGCCGAGCGCGGCGGCAATCGTCTCGCGCGCCGCGGCGACAGCGTCGCGCGCCTGCTTTCCAATGGGGTACTGCGAGCTGGGGTTGCCCCAGCCAGAAACCAGCGTATCGTAAACGGCGTGCGCCACCTCTTCGGGAACGGGGGTGGTGGCCGCGTGATCGAGATAGATCATATCGGGAAAATCCTTTCTTTGGTCTTGTCAGAATGCTCAAATGATTATACAATATAAAAATAAAAAAGCAAGGGCGGCGGACGCTTTACGTCGGAAACGGCAGAAAAAAAGCGGGACTTTACCGCCCAAATCGCGGAAAAGGATACAAACATACATGAAAGTTGCGATCTGCACCCTTGGGTGCAAGGTGAACCAATATGAAACGCAGGCACTCGAGCAGGAGCTTTTGCACCGCGGACATACACTGGTGGATTTTGAGGAGACGGCGGACGCCTACGTTGTCAACACCTGCTCGGTCACGGCGGTGAGCGACAAAAAGTCGCGCCAGATGCTCCGTCAGGCGCAGCGCCGCAACCCGAGCGCGGTCATCGCCGCCTGCGGCTGCTACGCCCAGACGCATTCCGAGGACGTCAAAAAGCTCGGGCTCGACGTCATCGCCGGCACGAATGACCGCGCGAAGTTCATCGACCTTCTGGAGCGCGCGGCACAGGACAAAACGCCTATTGTCGATGTCGACGACGTCTGGGAGCGGCGCGATTTTGAGGTGCTGCCCGCGGGCGGTATGGTGAATCGCACACGCGCGATGCTCAAGGTCGAGGACGGGTGCGTGAACTTCTGCACCTACTGCCTCATTCCTTACGCGCGCGGGCGCGTGCGCTCGCTGCCGATGGACGAAGCTGCAAAGCAGGTGAAAGCGCTGCGTGAGGAGGGCTACCGTGAGATCGTGGTCACGGGCATCGAAATTTCGTCCTACGGCTCGGACTTCAAGGACGGGACCTCGCTCATCGACCTTTTGGAGCTCATCGCGCGCGAGGGCGGCGACATGCGCATCCGCCTCGGCTCGCTCGAACCGCGGACCATCACGGAGGAATTCTGCAAGCGGGCGTCGAAGCTTCCTTACCTCTGCCCACATTTCCACCTCTCGATGCAGTCGGGCTGCGACGCGACCTTAAAGCGTATGAACCGCAAATATGATACGGCGCGCTATATGGAATCCTGCGACCTGCTGCGTCAGTATTTTGACGACCCTGCCATCACGACGGACCTCATCACGGGCTTTCCCGAGGAGACGGAGGAGGAATTCGCGCAGACGCTTGACTTCATCGCGCGCGTCGGCTTTGCCGACATGCACGTCTTCCCTTATTCCATCCGCCCGGGCACGAAGGCTGCGGAGATGCGCCAGATCGACATGCCCGTGCGCGAAGAGCGCGCTGCGCGCGCCTCGGCTGTCGCCAAGACGATGCACGAAGCGTATCTTGCGTGCTGCGTGGGCAAGATCTTCCCCGTGCTCTTCGAGCGCGACCGCAAGGGCGGCAGCGCGGGCCACGCGCCGAACTATATGGAGGTATCCGTCGCGCAGGAAGGCCTGCACAATCAGGTGAAAAACGTGAAGATCACGGCGGTCGACGGCGGCAGTCTTCGCGGCGAGTTGGAGGAATAACGCATGGCCAACCATTTTTATGCCTATATCTCCCGCATGCGCTGTGTCAAGCGCTGGGCGCTCATGCGCAACACCGAGGAGGAGAACATTCAGGAGCACAGCCACATGGTCGCGGTGCTGGCGCACGCGCTCGCGCTCATCCGCACGCGTGTCTTCGGTCTGCCCACGGACGCGAACGCCGTGTCGGTCGCCGCGCTCTACCACGACGCAACGGAGATCCTGACCGGCGATATGCCGACGCCCATCAAGTACTATAACCCCGAGATCCGCGACGCCTACCGCAAGGTCGAGGCCGTGGCAAGCGACAAGCTGCTCTCCATGCTGCCGGACGAACTGCGCGCGGACTATGAGCCCATCATCAAGATCGAGGACGAGACGACGAAAAAGCTCGTCAAAGCGGCGGACAAGCTCTCGGCCTACATCAAGTGCGTCGAAGAGCTCAAGGCGGGCAACATGGAATTCAAAAAGGCTGCGGAGCAGACGCGCCGCGCGCTGAGCGAGATGCACATGCCCGAGCTCGACTATTTCATGGTCAACTGCATGGAGAGCTTCTCCATGACGCTCGATGAGCTTGAATGAGAAAAACAGCAGATTTTGGGAACCTTTTGCGCAAAACGGACGTCTAAAACCTCAGAAACCCCAAAAAGCATAATGAGGTGGATGAAGATGAAAAAGATCGTTTCCCTTTTGCTCGCGCTCATGCTGGCGCTGTCTCTCGCTGCATGCAGCGCGAAGTCTGCCAGTAGCGACAGCGCGTCGATGGCGTCGGACAGCTACGACTTCAACGGCGCGGAGCTGCCGGATGCCAAGTATGACGATACCGCGTCGGACGACGGTGCGTGGAACGGGCAGGAAGTATCAAGCGCTGGTGCGGACCTTGCCGAGCGCGGCGTCAAGATGGTCTACACCGCGAGCATCGAGATGCAGACGCTGGAATTTGATCAGGCCGCGCAGGACATTGCCTCGCTCGTAGAGAGCATGGGCGGCTACTTTGAGCAGAAGAATTTCTCGAATTACTCCAGCAGCTACCGCCACGCAAGCTACACCGTGCGCGTGCCCGCCGAGCAGTTCACGGACTTCTGCACGCAGGTCGGCACGCTTTGCCATGTGACATGGCAGAGCGACACGGCGGAGAACATCAGCGAGCGGTATCACGATACGCAGTCGCGCCTCGAAACGGCGCAGATCAAGCTCAAGCGGCTGCAGGAGCTTTTGAAAAAGGCCGAGAGCATGGAGGATATCATCACCATCGAGTCCGCCATCTCGGAGACGGAGTACGAGATCGAGGACCTTTCCGGCACGATGCGGCATTACGACGCGCTGGTGGGCTATGCGACCGTTGACCTTGAATTGAGCGAGGTCTATCGCCTCTCCGGTACGGAGGATGCGCCGAAGAGCTTCGGCGAAAAGCTTGCCAATGCCTTTACCGATGGCCTTGCCGCCACGGGACAGACGTTGGAAGACTTTGCGGTGTGGCTGGCCTATAGCTGGTTGGATGTCCTGATCTTCGCGGCGGTCGTGTTCGTGGCCGTGAAGCTCATCGGCCGGCTGCGCCGCGGGAAAAAGCTGCCGAAGCCCGTCAGAAAAAAGAAAAACGCGGAGACTCCCGCGGATGAAACGAAAACGGAGGAATAAACCATGAACATCACTTGGCTGGGCCATTCCTGTTTTGTGGTCGAGAGCGCGGGCTGGCGCGTCGTGCTCGACCCCTACTATGTAGAGACGTATCCTGCGCTGCACATCGAGGCGGACGAGGCGCTGTGCTCGCACGGCCACCGCGACCACGCCTTTTTGGAGGCGGTGACGCTCTCGGGGCGCGACAAATCGGAGAGCCCGTTCACGGTCGGGACGGTTTCAACGTTCCACGATGACAAGAAAGGTTCACTACGCGGCGAGAACGCCATCCATATCCTGCGCGCAGAGGGGATGACGCTCGTGCACTGCGGCGACCTTGGCCATGAGCTGAGCGAGAAGCAGCTCGCGGCGGTCAAGGGCTGCGATGCGCTGCTGATTCCCGTTGGCGGGTACTATACGATCGACGCGAAGACGGCAAAAAAGGTCGCGGACGCGATCGCGCCGCGCGTGCTCGTGCCGATGCACTACCGCTTCGGCGCGCACGGCTACCCTGAGATCGGCACACTCGATGAATTTCTGGCGCTGTATGAGGCAAAGAAGATCCACAAACTTGATGGGAACTCTTTCGAGCTGACGAAGAACGCACCTGCGGGCGTCATCGTGCCGCGATTTGCCGAATAAGAGAAGAAATACAAGAGCCGCCCGTTTAGGGCGGCTTTTGCTGTATAAAGCCCTTCTTTCCCGCGTAGACTATAGTGCTTGCCCGGCTTGACCGGGGCGGAAAGGGAGGACGGAGCATGAAACGGGAGCTGCGCCGATGGGAGATTGTCGGCTTTATCGCAACTGGCCTTTTCGGGACGCTGCTGCACTTTGTGTACGAATGGACGGGCGGGAATCGCGTGATCGCGGTGTTTTCGGCGGTCAACGAGTCGACTTGGGAGCACATGAAGCTGTTGTTTATCCCGTTTCTCGTGTTCACAGTGGTGGAGTTTATTGTGTTTTCCGAGGCGTTCCGGAACTTCTTCGCCGTCAAGGCGGCGAGCATCTTGCTGGGCCTTGTCTCGATTCCGGCGCTTTTCTACACGCTGACGGGAATGTTCGGCAAGCTCCCTGACTGGGTGAACATCACGATCTTCTTCCTCGCCGACGCGCTGTTGTACTTTGTGAGTTACCGCCTGCTGACCGATGGCGCGCTGCGCGGGGGCGCGATGCAGCTCATCGGCTTTGTACTTCTGTGGGCGCTGCTGTTCGCGTTCGTCTGGTTCACGTACCGCCCGCTGCACCTGCCGCTCTTTTTAGACCCCGTGAGCGGGTGTTACGGACTGGAAACACCGTGTTAAAAAAGCCCTGCCGAGAAATCGGCAGGGCCTTTACAGTTTCTATACAAATAGTATATTTTGCAGAGCTTCTGCAAAATGCGTGTGCAGAAAGGCTCTTGTGATTCGGCAGAACGGCAAAAATAAAAATCAGCAGACATGACGGAAGTTGCGAAAAGCCGTCAAAGTAGCCGCGTTCCCGACAGAATCCGCCGCGATGCGGCAATGTTTGATCGAAACTGACAGATTAACATAATAAATTTGATAAAGAGATTCTACGGTGAGTTATCCACAGTTTCCACAGAGTTTTCCACACAAGGGAATTTCTCAAAATCCCCTGATTTGACAGGGAAAAATTGATTTGATTTCCGCGGAGTGGAAAACATACTGTGCAGATAGGCGTGTGTCGAAATTTACATAATTCTGGAATTGGAAAATTTGTGGCAGAACAGAAATTCGATTTGTTACCATAATCGTGGAATTATGCAAGATGGAATAGACTCCTTGCAGTCTGCAAGGGAGAGCAGCGCCGCGGGCGCTGCACGAGGCAAAGGGGGATACTCTCTTTCACAAAAGAGAGTATCCCCCTTTAAATCCCCCGAGAGAAAGGTTTACATTGCAAGCGAGCAGCTCGAAGAGCTGCAATGCTTGCCGATTGCACTGCCCTGATCGCGGCGTTGCCGCGTTTGGTGTTGCTAGACGATTTGGCCTGCTCCTATTATCCGCTGCCGCTCTGCCCATCTTGTGGGAGTGCACAGTAATTTCCGTCTATCGCCAGTCCCTACAATGCGGCGAGCGCAGCAATGCCGCATTCCGCAAGCAGTCTGCCGCCGAGAAAACGTCACTCGCGCCTCACGATAGTAAGGCGCGGTTGCTACTGGTAACGAGTAGTAGGGGTTCATGGCGAAGCCATGTACACCGCACTTACTTTGCGCAGCGCGTGCAGTTCTTCGAGCTACAAACTGCCAATGTGCGGGGTCAAGGGGCAAGGCCCCTTGCGTTCTCTTGGGGGATCAAAAGGGGGCCATTCTCTCACGTGAGAGAATGGCCCCCTTTAACGCACCCCTGCACGGTGCAGGGGAATAAGAACCAGCGCTGCCGCGCTGTAAACCCTCAGACGATAGGATCGTCAATATCTCTCGTCGCATACGCGTTCAGCGCCCAATCCGCTCGCGCGCCGGCGAGATACTCATAATACCCTTGTGCGCCGATCATCGCGCCGTTGTCACCACAGAGCTTGAGCGGCGGCATGTAGAGCCGGTAGCCGTGCTTTCGGCACTCCTTTTCGAGCTCTGCGCGGATGAACGAGTTCGCGGCGACACCGCCTGCGGCGACGAGTACCTTGCGCCCGCTTTGCTGCATGGCGAGCATCGCGCGCGGGACGAGCTCGTCGACAACGGCCTGCGTGAAGTCGCGCGCAAGCGCCGCACGGTCGAGCTGCTTTCCCGTCTGCTCGGCGTTGTGGGCAAGGTTTACGACGGCGGTCTTGAGGCCCGAAAAGCTCATATCGAAAGGGCACCCGTCAATCTTCGCGCGCGGCAGCTCGTAGACGCCGCCCTCGCTCTCGTGGGCGAGCTTGTCCATCGCCGCGCCGCCGGGGTAGGGAAGGCCGAGCACGCGCGCGGCCTTGTCAAAGCACTCGCCCGCCGCGTCGTCGCGCGTCGCGCCGAGGAGCGCAAAGTCCGTGTAGTCGCGCACGTCGACGATGAGCGTGTTGCCGCCGGACATGCACAGCGCCAGAAACGGCGGCTCAAGCTCTGGGAACGCTAAGTAATTCGCGGCGATGTGGCCGCGGATGTGGTGCACAGGGATGAGCGGCACATTCAGCGCGTAGGCCGCGCTCTTGGCAAAGTTCAGCCCCACGAGCACCGCGCCGATGAGACCCGGCGCGTAGGTCGCGGCCACGGCGTCGATGTCTTTTTTCTCGACGCCCGCCTCCTTGAGCGCCTGATCGGTCAGCGCGGCGATGGCCTCGATGTGCTTGCGCGACGCGATCTCCGGCACGACGCCGCCGTAGAGCGCGTGCAGGTCGGCCTGCGACGCGATGGCGTCGGAGAGGATTTTGCGCCCGTCCTCGACGACCGCGACGGCAGTCTCGTCGCAGGAGGACTCGAAAGCGAGAATTTTCATTGCTGCGCCTCCGCTTCTGCCGCGCCGAATTCCTTCGTCATGATGATGGCGTCCTCTTTCGGGTGGTCGTAGTAGTTTTTGCGGCGGCCCTCGCCGCGGAAGCCGCGGCTGCCGTACAGCGCGATGGCGGCATAGTTGCTCTCACGCACCTCAAGCGTCAAGAACGCAAGGCCGCTGCCCTCGGCGAAGCGGATGAACACGTCGAGAAGCTGCCCCGCCACACCGCCGCGGCGGCAGTCAGGGCGGACAGCCATCTTGGTGATGCAGCCCTCGTCCGCGACGGCGAGCAGCCCCGCGTAGCCGACGACGCTGCCGTTTTCTGCATCCAGCGCGACTAAGAAGGCCGAGCACGCGTTTTCAAGCTCCTCTGCGAGCATGTTGCGCGACCAGGGGTTCGAGAAGCATGTGCGCTCAAGCTCGGCAACGTCATTCAAATATTCGTTCGTCATCGGCACGATGCGGACTTTTTTCTTTAACTGTTCCATTGGTTTCCTCCGGTCATTTGGCTTCCAGCCAGTTTATGCCCCAGTGGGCCTCGGCGGTCAGGGGAACGGAGAGGTGCACTGCGCCCTCCATCTCCTCGGTGAGGAGCCGTGCGACCGTCTCCTTTTCCTCCTCCGGGCACTCGACGATGAGTTCGTCGTGCACCTGCAAAATGAGCTTTGCCTTTAAGTTTTCCTTGTGCAGCCGCTCGTCGACGCGCACCATTGCGAGCTTGATGACGTCCGCGGCCGTGCCCTGAATGGGCATGTTGCGCGCCACACGTTCGCCGAACGAGCGGGTATTGAAGTTGCTCGCCGCCAGCTCGGGCAGCGCGCGGCGGCGGTGCATCAGTGTTTCGACATAGCCGCGCTCCTTCGCCTGCGCGACGACCTCATCCATATAGCGGCGGATGCCGGGGAAGCGCTCAAAGTACGTCTCGATATATTCCTTCGCCTCGTACACCGGCACGCCGATGTCCTGCGCGAGCGAGAAGGCGGAAATGCCGTATACGATGCCGAAATTCACGGCCTTCGCGTGCGAGCGCATCTGCTTGGTGACCTGATCAGTCGGCACGCCGAAGACCTGCGCGGCCGTGACGGTGTGGATGTCCTCGCCGGTCAGAAACGCCTGTTTCATCGCCTCGTCGTCCGCGATGTGCGCGAGCAGCCGCAGCTCGATCTGGCTGTAGTCCGCGTCGACGAGCACGCAGCCGCTTGCTGGGACGAACATGCGGCGGAATTCGCTGCCGAGCTGCGTGCGCGTGGGGATATTCTGCAAATTCGGCTCGGTCGAGCTCAAACGGCCCGTCGCCGTGACGGTCATCTGGAAGCTCGTGTGGATGCGCCCGTCGGGCGCGATGACCTTCAAAAGACCGTCGCAGTAGGTCGAGCGGAATTTCGCGTACTGGCGGTACTGCAAAACCTCTTCGACGATGGGATTCTCCCACCGCAGTTTTTCGAGCACGTCCGCGTTCGTCGACCAGCCGGTCTTCGTCTTTTTGCCGTGCGGGAGCTGCAAGCGTTCAAAGAGCACCTCACCGAGCTGCTTGGGGGAATTGATGTTGAACGGCCCGCCCGCCTCTTCATAGATGTGCTGCTCGAGCGTCTTGAGCTGCACTTCCATCTCGCTGCCGAAGGCCGCGAGAGCGTTCGCGTCCACGCGCATGCCCGCGTGCTCCATGCGCGCGAGTACGGCGCAGAGGGGCAGTTCAACCTCATAATAGAGCTCGTGCAGCTCGCGCTTCTCAAGTTCGGGGGCAAAGGCCTCATACAGCGCATCGACGGCGCTGGTATAGACGTGGAACGCCGTCTCGGCCTCGGCCGTGTCGCCGAGCATCGAGAAAGCGTCTGGATCTAAGTGCTTCGGCTCGGCAAGTGTCTGGTGGAAGTAGGCGGCGAAGAGCGACGCGATATCGTACTTGCCCGCCGTCGCGTCGAGCAGGTACCCTGCGAGCGCGGTGTCAAAAATGAACCCTTCGATGGGAAGGCCGTTTTCGAGCAGCGTGCGCTGGAGGTCCTTGACGTTGTGGCTGACTTTCTTGATATCATCCGAGAACAGGGCGCGCAGCAGCGCGTTCCAGTCGCCCTCGTAGCGGCTGAAGTAGAACTCGGCAGAGACGGCGGTCGATTCGCCTGCAACGAAGTCGACGATCACGCCGGAAAGGTCCGGCAGCGCCAGCAGCGTCACATGCTCCGCCTTGCGGAAGAGCGAGAGATATTCCTTGGCCTTTTCCACCGTGGTCACGGCCTCGGCGGTCACGGTGAGGTCGACCGGCTCCTCGGCGGCGGGGATGTCGGCGGGCGGCTTGAGACCGTATTTGTCGATGAGCTTGGTAAATTCCAGCTTCATAAAGAGCGGATAGAGCGCGTCTGACGGCGCCTTGCGCAGATTGTCCTGCGGAGAAAATTCGAGTGGTGCGTCCGTCACGATGGTCGCGAGGTGGAAGCTCTGGCGGGCGCTCTCCTCGCCCTCGGTGAGCTTTTTGATGACGTTCGGTTTGGCCTCGATATCGGGGAGCAGCCGGTAAATTTCGTCGATGCTCTGGTATTTCTGGATGAGCGCCATCGCCGTCTTTTCGCCAACGCCCGGCACGCCGGGGATATTGTCGCTCGCGTCGCCCATCAGGGCTTTGAGGTCGACAATGTGGATGGGCGCAAAGCCGTAGACCTCACGAAAGCTCTCGGGCGTCATGTCCTTCGTCGTGGTCTGGCCCATGCGCGTGGAAATGAGCTTGACGGTCGTGTGCTCGGTCACGAGCTGCAAAGAATCCTTGTCTCCCGTGGCGACGACACAGTCCCAGCCTGCGCTTTCGCACTTGCGCGAGATCGTGCCGATCAGATCGTCGGCTTCAAAGCCCGCGAGCTCGTAGCGGGGGATGTTCATCGCGTCGAGCACGTCCTTGAGCATCGGCATCTGCATGGCGAGCTCTTCGGGCATGGCGTGGCGCGTGGCCTTGTAGCCCTCGTACTCGAGGTGGCGGAACGTCGGCTCGCGGCGGTCGAAGGCGACGCACAGCGCCTCGGGCTTTTCCTCGTCGAGTAAGCGGCCGAGCATCGTCAGAAAGCCGAAGATCGCGTGGGTGAAAAATCCGTCGCGCGTGGTGAGCGGACGGACACCGTAATAGGCGCGGTTGATGATGGAGTTGCCGTCTAAAACCATCAGCTTCACGGCATGCACCTCCCAAAATGCAAATTTTTACTAAATATAGTATAGCGCAAAGCAAACAAAAACACAACAGAAACCGGCGGAACTCTCGGCGCGGAGTGAGAAAGTGTGGTAAAAATAAACAGAACACTTGCAATTTCTTGTCGGGATGTTTATAATATTGACTGAAAATCTGTTTTGCTTCCTAATTTTTTGTTAGGAAGCGGGCGGAAAAACAAAAAAGAAAGGGAGAAAATCATGGAAAAGCTATTTAAGCTGAAGGCCAACGGTACTACGGTACGCACCGAGATCCTTGCCGGTCTTACCACGTTTATGACCATGGCCTACATCATCGCGCTCAACCCGAACCTGCTGACCAACTTTGCAGTGGGTACGCCGCTGTGGAACGGTGTGTTCCTTGCCACCTGCATCGCCTCGGCGATCGGCACGATTTGCATGGCGTTTTTCGCCAACAAGCCGTTCGTCATGGCGCCCGGCATGGGACTCAACAGCTTCTTCGCGGTGGTCGTCGCCAACATCGCGGTCATCAACGAGTGCGAGTACGAGTCCGCGTTCCAGGCGGCGCTCGTCATCATCCTTGTCGAGGGTATCGTGTTCCTCATTCTCACGCTCTTAAAGGTGCGTGAGAAGATCGTGGAGGCCATTCCTCTCGGCGTGCGCTACGGCATCGCTCCCGCCATCGGCCTGATGCTGATGAACGTGGGCCTTGGCTCCAACGTCGGTATCTACTCTGAAAACGGCGGCCCGTTCTACATGATGCGTGACTTCTTCGGCGCGCTGACGCCCAGCATCATCAAGGGCAACATGGGCGCGGGCTACGATGCGATGGTCCTGACCGTCGTGACCGCGTTCCTCGGCGTTTTCGTCATGGTCGTCCTCGCCAAGAAGGGCGTGAAGGCGGCAGTGCTGCTCGGCATGCTGTTCTCGTCCGTCATCTACTGGGCAGGCAGCGCCATCTTCCTGCATGTCAATCCGTTTGCGAGCCTCGCGACTGCGAGCTTTGTCCCGCCTTTCGCCGACATGGTCTCCACCACGCTTTTCAAGTTTGACTTTGCGGGCTTTGTGAACATCGGCTGGTTCACCGCCATCACACTCGTCATCACCTTCTGCATGATCGATATGTTCGATACCATCGGCACGCTCGTCGGTACGGCCTCCCGCGCCGGCATGGTCGATCAGGACGGCAACATGCCCCAGATGAAGGAAGCCCTGCTGTCCGATGCCATCGGTACGGTCGCGGGCGCCTGCACCGGTACCTCCACCGTCACCACGTTCATCGAGTCCGCCTCCGGCGTGGAAGCGGGCGGCCGCACGGGCCTGACCGCGCTCACCGCGGGCATCCTGTTCCTCGCCTGCATGTTCCTCGCCCCCATCGCCGCCGTCATCCCCGGCGCTGCGACCTCTGCCGCGCTGATCTATGTCGGCGTTCTGATGCTCCAGGGCCTCAAGAATGTGGACTTCGGCGATATGGACCAAATGCTGCCGGTGTCCATCATGCTCATCGGTATGCCGATCTCCGGCTCCATCGGCCACGCCATCGGCCTGGGCCTCATCTCCTACACCTTTGTCAAGGTGTTCTCCGGCAAGGCTAAGGACGTCAGCGTTCTGACCTACGTGATCTCCGCTCTGTTCCTTGTCAAGTTCTTCGCCGTCGTGTAAGTGTGTGAAAAAACCTTAAAAAGAGCGTCCCGAACGGGACGCTCTTTTTTTCTGCGCCGCGGTATGATATCATGACGAAGATACATAGGGTAATAGGAGCGCACGGCGAAAAAACCTTGAAAAATCAAGGATTGCAACTGCCGGTTGACAAATTTGACAGTGCGCTTTCTTTCCCGCAACCGCGAAATAGGCTATGATAACGCCATCCAGACGGCGCGGG
>ERZ1673743.2890-NODE-2890-length-14122-cov-10.850288_pt1 | contig 14122 bp, 20 predicted proteins | sample MGYA00580197_ERZ1673743 | MGnify/ENA primary metagenome ERZ1673743 (study PRJEB41218, sample SAMN15661795) | gut metagenome | host: Homo sapiens | place: Canada: London | collected 2015-08-20/2019-03-30 | study: EMG produced TPA metagenomics assembly of... | reverse complement strand
CTTATTCAGTAGAATAAAGATGCTTTTTTGTTGCTATAATAATTTTAAAATTATTGCTAGCAATATAAAAACGATTAAGTAAAGTAACCTTATATGATTATCTTTCTTCATTCGTACCACTCTCCTTTTTTACTCCCTACCCCCTGAATATTTAGTCTCTAGTAAGAAAGTGGTAAGCATCTTTTTCCCTGCTTCTCGAGTATTTATTTAAGCATAATTTTTTTTTATCTCAAAACTACAAAATTTTAAATTTAGAGGCTCAGATCTTTAATATTTGTATTGATTTATATGTAAAACGTTAAAATTTGTCAAAAAAAAGCTACCAAATTTTAAATTTGGTAGTTTTAACATTTTTTTATTTATTAATCACTTAGCTTTTCTGAAGCATCAGCTAACATTTCAGAAAGTTTTTTCTTAATATCTTTAGCAGTTTTTTCTATCATTGGAGCACTTTTTTCTTTAGCTGCATTGATTAAATCTTCACAACTATTTAAAAGTTTCGTTCCTTGTTCTTTAGCTAGTTTCATAGCTTTTTCTTTATCCATATCTTTCATTTCATTTTTAAATTTATCAAAGTCTCTAACAAGGTTTTCTTTAACTTCATTTAAATCGATATCTTTAACTTTTTTTCCTAATTTTTTAGCTTGATTTTTAATATCTTTTCTTGTTTCTTCTCCACTTTTAGGTGCAAGTAGCATTCCAGCTGCTGCTCCTATTCCAATTCCTGCTATTAAAGCTCCTATTTTACCTTTCTTCATCACTATCATTCCTCTCTTCTTCTTTATTTCCTTTGATGAATTTCATAACTAAATTCTCAAAAAAGTTAACAACACTCATGGATATGCTTTCAATTTTATTGCTAACCATATTAACAACATTGAAAACTCCATTTAAACTATTAACTTTTTCTTCAACATTATTAACAATGCTTTTTGCTTTGTTAATAATATATATGCATTTAATGACAAGTATTATACTAACTACAAGCAATACAATTAACAATATATCAATAACAATCGGTAATACTGTAGCCAAGACCTCCATTATTCTTCATCTCCTGATTCTTCATCGTCTTTATACATTGAATCTATTAAGTTGAAAAGATCAGTTTCTATAGTATCCTCTAACTTGTCATTTTCTTGTTTTTCTTCTTCACTTTCTTCTATAGTTTGAGGAGTATACTCATAATTATCTTCCTCTAGCATTTTACTATCCGCATCATTTATAGTTTCAAGTTCACTAGTGGATTCAAATGACTCCTCAATATTATTGTTACCCAAATATTCGTTTTCTATACCTGATGTTTTAATATCATCAAAACTATCCTCTACTTCTATTTTTTCTGGAATAACTACTTCTTCAGTCTTTTCTTCTTTTTGAATAGTTTTAGAAATCCTTTCTGAATTATAACTTACTGGTCCAAAATTTCTAATTTGAGTTTTTTCTTCTTTTATCTCAACTTTTTTTGGTTCTACGATTTTTTTATCAACATCGATGTATCCATAAACAGGTGAAATAACTGGTGTTACTTTAAAAGGCTTTTTATCCTTTTCTTTTTCTTCAGTCTTTATTAATTTCTTATAATCCTTATCCTCTTGAAGTCCAGCATGAAATGAAGAATTTGAAGTGTTTTCTCGCATTTTTACTTCATCATAAGCATTATACATTGAATATCTACTGCTTGGTTTTGGTTCTTCAACTTCCTTTTTTACTTCTCTTTTAGGCATATAGTCAAAATCTTCATCATCTACAAAATTAAAAGTTCTTCTTTGAGGTAATTCCTCTGGTTTTTCCTCTTTCTCTTTTGGTACAATTACCTCTTTAATTGGATTTTCTTCCTCTACTTCAGTATTTTCATGATGATTAATAAATGATCCCCTGGATGGAAAAGTTTCTTTTTTTACTTCTCTTTTAGGCAATTCATCACTTTTAACAGGTACTTCTATTTCATCCTCATCAAATAATATTTTTTTTACTTTATCCATTAAACCCATGGCTTTCATCTCCTCTAATTTATAACATCTGGATCATAATCTTCTTCTTCATTTCCAGAATATTCATCCTCTTCAACATCTAAAGAAGAATTATCATTTTTCTTATTATCAAACACTTCAACTACTTCATCATCTTCGACTTTTGACTCATTTGTAAGTATATTTTTTATAACAGCATCATTATAGTTAATTGAAGATAAAATAATCATTATATTTGATATAGTTTCATTTAAATCAAGTAGATTTACTTTTGTTTCAATTGTTGCATAATTATAAGTAACCTTTACAAAACATTCATCACTGTCATTAGTAATATCGATGACTCCCAACTTGTCATCTTTAAATAAGAGACGCGAATAATAAATATTATCATTTTTTTCAAATTTCAAATCTTTTTTATTATAATAACTTATTAAATCAACATATAAATAGTATTCATACTCATCCTGTTTAATAATCTCATTCGTTTCATCAACCTTCTCTACCTTCAATTGTCTTGGCAAATAATATTTGAATCCACGATTCATATGGTTATTTAACTTATATTTACTATTAATTGTATTATCTATTATTGTATCGATACTAGATTTTCTAATATTCATTACAGCACTACAACCTGTTGTAGCAAATAAAACAATAATTATTATTAATATTTTCTTCATAAAAACATTCCTTTATAGTATCATTATAACAAATAATAGAGAATTTTTAAATACTATTTACCCCTCCTATTATTTTAATTATAGCATAGGTATTGTCTTTATACCATGTAAATATTTATTTCTTTACAGCATCAACATAGTTTATTTTAACACCTAAAGACATAAACTTTTTTTCATACTCAGTACAAACATTATCAATATCTTCATTAGCTAAATCTAAAGAAACTCGGTTAAACTTGTATCCGTAATTAGATAAAGTCTCCAATGAATAAGCAAATAATCCAATATTATCTGTTTTTTGAACAATATGTGGATTTTCTTTAAAAATATTATCATAAAGGTTTAAAAATATTGGTGAAGTTAATCTTCTTTTAGCGTGTTTTTTCTTTGGCCATGGATCAGAAAAATTAAGATATAACGTCGTTATCTCATGATCAAAAACACGATCCAAATAAGTTGCATCATATCTAATTAACTTTAAATTATCTATCTTTAAATCATTTAGTTTTTCAATAGCTCTAACCATAACCGATTCATACTTTTCCATACCAATAAAATTAATATTTGGATATTTTAAAGCATTTCCAATAATAAAGTCTCCTTTACCCATTCCTATTTCTAAATGAATTTCATTATCATTACCAAAAAGTTCACTAAAATGTCCTTTAATACTTTCTGGATCATTGATAACATAATTAGATTCACTTACTATTTTTTTTGCATCTTTAACATTTCTAAGTCTCATATACATACCTCCTAAATGAAACATTTATCATAAAAAACATATAATACACTAGGGAGTGATTATATGAAAAAGGATAGAAACAGTTTTTTTTCTCAATTTGGTTCTTATGGATATCAAACTAATCCACAAATGAATACCGGTGTTGTAATGCCAAATATGGCAACCAACATACCACAACAACAATACATTAATTCTAACACCATTTATGACGATTATGATGCTAGAATAAGCAAACTTGAAAGAGAAATTGCTCGTTTAGATCAAAGAGTAACTAATCTTGAAAACAGTTTATCTTCAGTAAAAACTACAACAAACAATGCTCAAACAGATTTCAACTTTGCTAATTCAATGTACATGGTTTAATTCTTTATTTCAAACTTACCAAAGGTAAGTTTTTTTATGATCTTGTTTAGATATTCTTTTCCAAATAACTCAGTTAATATACCCATACTATAAGATATTCCAATATAAGTAATACCTCCAACTATTCCATAAACTATTATTTTAAGGAAATTGTTATTTATAGGTAAGAATATTTCAATACCCATAAGAATCAAAACCATTATAGTTATTGGTATTAAACTTTTAACAATTGTAGTAAACAAGAATTTAAAATTAATTTTTTCACTTCTATGGAGAGAAACTAAACCAACAATTACACTTATTGTAAAACCTAATATACTTGAAACAATACTTCCTAAAAAAGGAGGTAGTCCAATTTTATTAAATAAAAGCATTAAAGGAATATCCATAACTGCATTAGTTAAAAATCCACTTATACTAACTAAATAAACCAATTTAAATTTATTTAAGCTTTGACATATTGTCGAAAGTATCATATACATATTTGCACATAATGCAGAAAATACGGATAATCCTAAAATCATATAACCATATTCATTGCTATTATAAAATATTTGCCAAACAGGTTCTCTTAAAATACAAATTCCAACAGCTAAAGGAAGCGATATAAAAAATACTAAAGATAAGGAACGATTTATTTTATCAGTTACTTCACTCATATTTTTTTTAGTATAAGCACTTACTATCGTTGGAATTAAGCTTATTGTCATTCCCATCGCCATCGCGTTTATAACCATATTAATTTTTGAAGCCCAAGTACTTATTGCACTAGCAACAAACTCAATAGTTTTAGCATCTAACTTTAAATACTCAAGAGTTCTTAAAACCAATATTTGATCTGTAAAGTTATAAAGATTTGTAACTATATTGATTATTATAAAAGGAACTGCATATTTTATTATTTTCTTTGTTATTTCTTTTTTTAAAATTGGATCATCTTCAACTTCACTTGTTAAATCCAATTGATCTTTATTTTTATTAATTATACATTTTAAATAGATATATGCACACAATCCACCAACAAAAGCTCCAAAAACCGAAACTCCAATTGCCAAAGAAACTGTTCCATTAAATACATTTATTATTAAATATGAGCCAAGTAATATAACTAATATTCTAACTATTTGTTCAATAAGTTGACTTATCGAAGATGGTTTTACATATTTATGTCCTTGTAAATAACCTTTAGTAATGCTTAAAAACGGGATTACTAAAATAGCTGGAGATACAGCTCTAATAACAAATGCTACATCAGCTATCGTATTTCCACCACTTAAATCACCAATTATAAAGGTTGCAATTTCTTCAGCAAAAACAAATAGTAAAATAAAAGATATACTTGCAAAGATGAATATAATTTTTTTTGCTTGTTTATATGCCATATTTTCAGCACTCTTATTATCTAGTGCATTATATTCACTTATAATTTTGCTTATGGCATTCGGAAGTCCAGCACTAGAAATACCTAAAAATATCAAATAAATATTATAAGCATAACTATAAAGTGCTCCACCATTAGAACCAACTATTGCATAAAATGGTATTACATATAACATACCCAAGATTTTAACAATAACGATAGCTAAAGTTGCAATAATTGTTCCCTCTAAAAAACTATTTTTTTTCATAACTAACCTTCTTTATATATAATCATCGCAGAAAAACAATATATTTGTTCTTCAGCAAATATTGATGCACTTACTTGAAACTTAATATCAATAACCTCAACATTACTTATAAATGCATTTACGCTTTTTTCTAAATCTTCTTCATGTGATTCATCAATAACTTTTACTTTCATATTCATCACCAATTATAATTTAACAAAACAAAAATGAAATAATTGTCGAATATATAATCATTATATAACATTTTACTTATAAAAAAAAGTTGAGATTTACTCAACTCTTAGTTACAACTCCATGGTTTCAATATACATGTTTGACATACATCAAAGTTTCTGTCTTTATCATCTTTTCCATATGCATCATTGTAATCTGCAATTGTACCAAATAACCACAAAATTAAGTTAGGTATAAAGAAGATAGCTACACCAGCAATTGCTCTCCACATAAGAGTCTTTGCTGCTTTCTTAGTTTCATCATCTTTTCCTGAAGTAACAGCTTTACCTAAATCAAAAATACCAAATGCAATAATTAATAGAGGTATTGCAACCTTAACTAAAGTTAAAATATAACCTACAAATCTTAATATATCTTTTGTTTGAGTACAAAATTGTGCTAAATTAAACATAATATACCTTCTCTCTCTACATGAACCCATTATACAATATAGTTTTACACATTGTCAACAAAATTACATAGTTTTTACGTTTTTAAAACCTAATTTATATAATACATCATTTACACTTTCATTATTTTTGTTACGATCATTAATAGGTGGAATAATGTCAAATATTTTACACTTTAATTCATATTCAAAATCGGCTTTATCAGCATCATTAACAAAACTCATGTTTAAAACTATTTTATCATTTTTCCTATCTAAAAAAGCATTTTTATTTTTTTTAAGTAATTTAGTTAACTTAATATATGATGGTTCAACTAAATACAAAATATCATCACAATAACCATATGCTTCACCAAATTCATTTAAATCTATAATAACAGCTTCAGCATCAGCTAGTTGTCTTAGTTTTATATCAAGATCGTTTTTATTCATGCAAGAAAATAAATTCTCACTTCTATAATAAATCAAATCTTGTCTAAACATTTCAATTCCATATGCTTTATATCCATGATTATTAAGTTGTCTTACCATCATATTAGTAAGCGTACTAGCTCCAGCATGATCTGTTAAGTTCATTAAACCAATTATTTTTTTTCCAGCAAAAGCTAAGGAAGGTTGTTCAACTATCGCATTTGTATCTATATAAGGTATAACCTCAACATTTTCATCATCTATGAAGTGTTTTACTTTACTGAAATCATTTGGAGTATTATATAGATAGTTAATTCCTTCAAAATTTCTACTAAAATTATAAAAGCCAGCTTTTATCATACACGAAATATAATCTTTGCTGTTAACAATAGAATCACTGTTGAGTAATATTATAACTTTTGAAGGATCAATATATTGTCTAAATTCTTCAAAAATATTTGGATTTCTATAATTTTTTATTGCTGTTATGTCAATAATCATTTTATTGAAGTAAAGATTAACAAGTTTACCCATTAATTCTCTTACTTCATATTCTCCATCAATACGCTTTATTATATCGATACTCAATCTATCAATTATATTTTTATTTTCATTTGCAATAACTACATTCATCGTTAACCTCCAAAAGTACTTCCATCTTTAGGAAAATATATATTTTTTGTTTCACCAGTTACATAGAACTTAGTAAAATCTTGGAATACTGGTATTGAAAGGGAAAAAAACACATAAACCTTGTAATAGGCAGTTATCATGTCCCCCGTAGCAGAATTAGAATTAATTTTTTGTATGCAAAAATTATATTTATCATTTTTATTTGGATGAGCCGTTGTTCCTTCATCAATTCTAAAACCTGCAAAAGACAAATTATCGTCTGTTAAAAGTTTATCACAGCTTCCGATTGCATTATATCCGATTCCCTTTAAAAAGGTTGTAATATCCTCTTTTGCTTCTTCGCTTACTCCGCCATATTTTTCAATTCTTTCAACTATACCATTTTTTACTTTGAAAGCTTTAGAGTAATTAATAGAAAAAGCTAGAAAACCTGAAAATAACGCAATGAAAGCAATTACGATACCCATTATCCATGTTGCACCAATCGCTTCTCTCATGCGTTATCATCTCCATTACATATAAATTAAAAAATTATTTAGTAGTATCTTCTACATCTTTTCTAGGACACTTAACATCTATTTCTGTTTCACCATCAGTGTCTAGATATTTACATGCACATGTACTTCCACTACCACTACAATCGCAAGAAATTACCTCTGTACAATGAGTTGATCTAACAATATTTGCCTTAATTGAAGGCCAGATTAGTGTAGTAAATACTACTGATATTGCAGCTATTGCTACTACTGCTACTGCAGTCATACTTAATTCTCCTGTTGCATCTTTCATTTAAAACACACATCTCCTATTCTATTTATGTTTTAATTATACTATTATTATTTTCCATATTCAATTATTTTATGTAAAATTTACACCTCTAACTTAAATATGCCTCGTCAGGATAAAGTAATTCATTTGTTTCTCCATTTACTGTAAATGTAAATACATTACCAAATAAAGGTAAATCAAAAGTGAAAAAAACATCAATATCGTATGTATATCTAGTCTCACAAGTATATACCGAATTGCATAACTGAGCAGAAGCTGTTCGATAAATGCAATAGTTTTGAGCATCTGTTGGATTTTTTGTAACATATCCATCTTTTACCCCAATTACATCTATACCATCTTTCTTTGCACATTTTTTTGCAGTACGATATCCATAACTATTAGCAATACTATCCAGTTTTTGAACTGTATTACCATTAATTCCATTATACTGTTCAATTGCATTTACCATTTCACTTTTCATACGATAAGCGTTACTATAATTCAAACTTATAGCTACAAACGCGATGATAAAAACCATCAAAGTCATTACTATCCCAATTAACCAAAGTCCATTAATTGAATCTCTCATATAATAATCACTCCTAGTCTAAATAAATTATACATTTATTTTTATAAAAAAAAAAGAGCAAAAACTCTTTTACTCATATTTATATTTTCCTTTACTCTTTTTTAAATATTTATATAAGAAATATACAGCAGTTGCCAATGCTCCAATTAATAAAAGAATTAGCAACACGTATTTCCATGTATTAGAATTTTTTCTAACTTTTATTTGGTAATTACATTCATTTCCATCTGCACTTAAAACAACAATATCGATAACACTTTTATTTTTTAAATTTTCATTTCCACGAATCTCATAAGTTGCACTTAATTCTTGAGTAGGAACAACTACTATATCCAAAGATTTTACATTTTTAGGTAAAGTTAAAGTATAATCATATTTATTTTTAGAAAATTCAATACTATAATCTTCAATATAAATATTTGCTAAAGTACAATCACTTGTTTCAACACTATAACGTGTAATATTGAAGTTTACTTCTCTTGTATCTCCATTTTCAGCCGTAACTATAACCTTTACAAGAGTATCCTCATTAGGCATATTAGTGTTACCAATTACTTGATAAGTAGCTCTTTTGCTTTCTAGTTCAACAGTTACTTCAATTTCAGTCATATCATAAGGAAGTTTAACTGAATAATCAGTTTTATCTTGTTTATATCTAACGTCTTGACCATTAATTTTTATATTTTTGATATTATTATTACTTGAAATTTCTGGTGCTGTTGTAGTTGTTGTTTTTTGTGGAGCAGTAAAACCAGTTGTTGGAATACGTCGAGTTGTCGTTGTTTTCTTTCCTCCATTAACTTTAGTAGTTGTTTTAGTATTACTTGGTTTTGTAGTCGTATTATTTTGTGGTTGAGTTGGAGTTACACTTCCACCATTTTGATATGCGCTTCCATCTTTTTTTCTATTACAATCAACAAACTCAACTCTAGTACAGTAAGGGTTGCTTCCTGTTTTACAAGTCCCACTATATTTACTACATCCATCACTAGTAATTTGACTATATGGTTCGTAATTACCATTTTGGCAACGATATGTTGCAATTGATGTCATTGGATCTAAACTATATTTTGAATTACTCTCACAAGTAGCTCTATAGCAATATTTATAATAATAACTACCTTCATTTGTTCCAATTGTTTTAAATCCATCTGCAAATCTATAACATTCACCAAAACTTATATTACTAGATCCTGTTGGAGCGGCCAAAACAGTTGATGAAACAAACATAAAAACACCAATAATAAATATCAAACTTTTTTTCATTTTCACACCACAATTCTATAATAATTATAAGATATTAAACTAAACTTTTCAAGAAATTATTTTCTTCTATTCTCGCTTATAAGTTCCATATCAGTAGTAAGTTGATTAATTCTTTCAATAATTCTTTTGGCTTTTACCATATCAACACCATTTTTAGTATACGCAAGATGACTGATAAGTTCATCTTTATTTAAATTAGATGTAAAAAACGTTGGCATTTTAGCATCCATTCTATATTGTAAAATAGTTCCCAATATTTCATCCCTACTCCAAGGACTAACACTTTCAGCACCAATATCATCAATAAGAAGAAGTTCAGTAGTTTTAAGTTTATACATTCTATCATCAAAATCATCATTAAAGGATTCTTTAAGACTTCTTAAAAGTTCTGGATAATAAACTATAATAGATTTAACATTAAGTTTTGAAAGTTCATTAAATAAAGCTGCTATCAAATAACTCTTACCAGCTCCAAATGACCCATGAAGATATAACCCTTTAATATTTTTATCTTTTTGATATTCTTTATAAAAATTATTTATCCACTTAATAACATCTTTTCTTTTTTTGTCAGTTAAATCAATATCTTTCATTGAAGCATTTTTGATACTTAATGGCTCACTAAAACATTCTGTTTTTAAAAGTTCCATTTTTTCATATTCACGTTTATATTTACATTCTACATAATCAAAATTAAGACGATTACCAATACTTTTAGGGAAATATACACATCCATTAACTGCATTTTTACACTCTAAAACACCTTTACACTTACTACAATTTTTAAGTTCCTTACTAGTGCGTTCAAGTTTAGTTGTGTACTTTATAGCTACATCTTCACTTAAATCCAACTTTTTTATCACTTTTTTAAAATCTTCATCCTTACATGCTTCAACGTAGCTTTTTAAAAGTTCACGATCAAGTTTATCTTTATCAACTTTTGTAAGTTCACTCAATTTTTCCATTATTATCACCTAAATTCTTCAAACATACTTTCAAGTTCTGCAAGTTCTTCTTCGCTCATTTTTTCGCTTTTATTATCCTTATCCATCCAAGCTGGTACATTAACAACATCTTTCTTAGTAATTTCTTTTACTACTTTAACGTTTTTCTTATGGCCTTTTTCAGCAATACTCATCGCATCTTCTACTGTTTTAACATTTCTTCTTGACCAATCTCCCGCTATAGTTTCTAAATATGCTGAATTAAGTTTACCATTATTAACAAGCAATGCATAATCCACAAGAACATTGATAACCCCTGGAGGTAGATCAAAGTCAACAGCTAAATGTTCAAGCAATTTTAAATCTCGACTGGTTGGCTTAATCCCCCTATTCTTACTTTTTAAGAAATCATATGGTTTAGTATTTTCAAATACATGAATCATTTTACCTCTATTAGAAAGATCCCCACTTGGACTTTTTAAATACTCAGGTTGAGTTCTATAAACAATAGTTGGTAAACTTCCATTATTGTTATACTCATAATTTTTTCTAGTAGAAATTCTAAGCTTATCTTTATTAATTATTCCATATTCATCAATAACAAGTCTAATAATCTCACTCATTTTAATGGAATCAATATTATAAATAAATGCTAATTGATTAATTAAATCTCTAGTTTTTTTGTTGAATGTCTTACTGGTAACTAGTCCTTTTGGCAAAGTCGATTCTAAAAGTTCAAAATCAATAGAAGATTCAATATTAACTCCAAGTTTTTTTACACTTCTTATATTTTCTTCATAAACGCTTTCATTAACTGATTTAAAAGTTTCATTCATACTTGAGGTAATTTCTTCATAATCACCTTTACTAAAAGTATGTCTTTTATAATTATTTAAAATAATATTATATTCATTTTCTCCAATGTTGTTTAAAAGTAAAACGCTTAAAACCGGATGATTTAAAAATTCACTAGCACTTAAAGGAGAATAAAGCTCATATAAATATTCGTTTATATTATCATTTCTCTTAATATAACTTTTTAATAAACCAACAGCTTCCAAACTTTTTCTAGCATTTTCAATATCAACTAACTTAGTTTTTAAAATAGTCATTAAATGATGATGTGTAAAATCTTTACTCATTATCTCAAGTTTATCCAAATCAGCCCAAAGAGTTAAATAAAGGCTTACAGCTATTGGGCCAATTATTGGTTCATATAAAGAAATAATTATTTTTTTATCAACCTCAGTCAAAATAGTTTGATTGATGATTGTATATGTATCAGCTGGCAACAAACTATTTTTCATGTGTCTCACTTCCTTAACTTATATTTTATATTATTTTATTTTTTAAATCAATTGTTAAATACCTCCTACCAATATATATAACGTTAAATATTTGTTTTTCTTCAAAAAAAGAAAAGAAACTATTTTTTCTTAGTTTCTTTCTTATCGTCTTTTTGTTCTGGATAAGTGATTTCTATACCACATTCCATCAATTTTTTCATTAATTCTTCTTCAACTAAATTTTTATTAGTATTTACTTTATATCCCATAAACTATACCTCTTGAATAACAGCAATAATCATTGGTTTAGTTTCTGTTTCACTCAAGAAATACTTACTTAACTCTTCCCTGATTTCATTTTTAATTTGATTATAGTCAACATAACTTGGTGTAGTATTATTCTCAATTATATTAACAGCAATTCTTTTAATTTCTTCAATCATATCATAAGAGTCTTTTACATAAATAAATCCACGAGTAGTAACTTCAGGACCAACAAGAATTCTCTTTGTTTGTTTATCTAAAGTCGCGCTTATTAGCATAATACCATTTTCACCAAGCATTTCTCTATCTTTAATAACAAGTTCACCAACATCATCACTACTTTTTCCATCTATTAAAACATCATCAACTTTAATAGTTTCAAATTTATCTTGTAAAACTCCATCAACAAATTCAACAACATCACCATTTTGCTTTAACAAAATGTTTTCTGGTTTCATACCAAGTTCAGTTGCTAAATTGGCATTATTAACCATTGATCTATATTCACCTTTAACTGGCATATAATATTTAGGACTAACAAGATTTAACATAATCATCAAATCTTCTTGACTTGCATGATGTAAAATCGTGTACGTGTTAGGAATAGTAACAACACTTGCTCCCATCATTGCCCAATTTTCAAGTATAGAAATAGCTTCGTTAGATATAAAGAAGTATATTACTAATGACCTTACTGCCATAGTATTATCGCCTATTAAGTAATCAAATAAAGTAGCAACAACTACAATAACTATGTAACCTAATTTTTTAAAGATGCCTTTCAGTCCAAGTTTACTATTTAGTTTTTTCTTATATATTGCTTTTATTACTCCGGTTAAATAATCAAGTGCAATAAAAATTAAGAGAGTTATAAATAAATTATCTAAACCACCCACTAAAAATATAAATATACTACCTATCAAATTAATATTTATTATATCTTTAAGTGCCATCCTACTTTTATTAAATTGGGATTATCCCCGATTAACTCCTTATTTTTATCATAAATATGTTTCCAAGTAGTATTATATCTTTTAGCTATTTTAGTTAAGTTATCCCCTTTTTTAACAACATAGATAATTTCTGTATTTGTATTTTTACTAATAGTAACTTCATTAAGCAAGAACTTCTTTGGATCTACCCATCTACCATATTTCTTAATTCCAAAGTGTAAATGCTTTCCTGTTGCATGTCCAGTAGAGCCCATAAGTCCTATTTTTGTCCCTTTTTCAATATAGTCTCCCCTTTTTACACATACTGAATCTTTTTTTAAGTGATAATAACTTGAATACAAATTATTTCCATGATTTATAGTTACATAGTTACCTGTTTTATATTTTTCAGAATAACCTTCTATGTTATTCCTTGTACTAGTTACTATACCACTTAAAAAGGAAACGATTTCGTTTCCTCCAGTGATATCTATTCCGTTATGAAAGTTGCTTTCATATTGTTTAGTAAATTTATTATATATTTTTCTTTTACCAAAATCTGATGTAACTTTAACTATAGTCCCACCTTTAATAGGACAATTCTTAATATTTTTTAATGTATATGACATATTTTACTTCCTTTCGTTAGAATAAAACTAGCTTTCCACAACAATTTACAATTAGATAATACATTCAACTAATATATATACAATAGCCAAAAATGTACATATAACCACAATATCAAATACTATATTAGCAATTATATAAAATATAGTAAATAAAATTATAAATATATTCAAAATTTTTTTTAAAACTGGTTTTATTCTTTTCATTTATATCATTCCTTTTCAACAACAATTTGATAATTTATATCCCAGTCGTATTGTTTAACAATGCCCATACATTGAAGAGCATAACCGGCATTATTTACAAGAGAGAATCTTTTATCCCAAGGCCAAAGTTCAAAATCAATAGAAGATTCAATATTAACTCCAAGTTTTTTTACACTTCT
>ERZ1673743.2883-NODE-2883-length-14164-cov-5.246509_pt1 | contig 14164 bp, 9 predicted proteins | sample MGYA00580197_ERZ1673743 | MGnify/ENA primary metagenome ERZ1673743 (study PRJEB41218, sample SAMN15661795) | gut metagenome | host: Homo sapiens | place: Canada: London | collected 2015-08-20/2019-03-30 | study: EMG produced TPA metagenomics assembly of... | reverse complement strand
AAAGCCGGGGCTAATACTTCAATTATTTTAGGACATTTTCAAAAACGCTTGACAGATGTTTTTTTATTTTTTCTAATAATTTTTTTCTTATAAATTTGTGCATATTTTTTGCAGGCACAGGAAAAACTAAGACTGCTGCAGCGGTTTAGTGCCCTCATGAAATACGGTCTGCTGAACAACTGCAAATGTTTGCAAAATCAAGCATACAAAATCAGGAGGTAAAAAACATGACAATTTTAAAATGTTCCGCAACAACCTGTGCTTACAATGAAGATATGCTTTGTTCCAGAGGGGAAATCAACGTCATGGGTGACAGTGCAAAAAGTTCTGAAGAAACATCCTGCGGAAGCTTCCGGGAAAAGAGCCAGGGTGCCATGAACAGTGCCAAAAACGGCTGTGGATGTGAGACCATCCAGATTGACTGCAAAGCCCACAACTGTACCTATAACGAAAACTGCAAATGTACCGCAGCTGCTATTGATGTAGCCGGAAGCGGTGCAAAAGTATGTTCCGAAACAAAATGCGATACCTTTGAATGCCAGTGCTAGAGCGTGTTTGAAACAGGCTCTAGAACGTGTCTGAAAAAGGCTTTCTGCAAAAATTTTTCAAACAGATTCCAGAAAATAACCGCAAATTTAAAAACAGCCCCCGCACAAATGTGCGAGGGCCTTTTAATTTCCATTCATTATCTGTTTCTTAAGAAATCCGGGATCTGGATATCTTTCTTCTGAACAGTGCTGGATGGTGTCTTCGCTGTGAATGGTGTAGCATTCATAGTCGGCATGCTGAAAGACGGCATGTTCAGATTCACACCAGCAGACGCTGTAGTGGAAGCAGGTCTCTTATTGGCAAATACAGAGTTGCTTGCCTTATTTCCAAATGGATTGGATGCCTGTGCATTATCAGAAAGGCCTGTAGCAATAACAGTGATTCTCGCATAATCAGCAACAGAGTCATCATACATAGCACCAAAGATGATATTTGCATCTTCACCTGTAAGCTCCTGTACATAGCTTGCAGCATCATTTGCGTCCATAAGGGAAATATCACCGGAAATGTTGATGATAACGTGTGTAGCACCCTTGATGGTAGTCTCAAGAAGCGGAGAGGATACAGCCTGCTGTACAGCCTCCATAGCCTTGTCATCGCCTCTTGCCTCACCGATACCAATGTGTGCAATACCTTTATCTGTCATAACCGTCTGAACATCAGCAAAGTCAAGGTTGATAAGAGCCGGCAGATTGATCAGATCTGTGATGCCCTGAACTGCCTGCTGCAGAACCTCGTCTGCTTTACGAAGTGCTTCCGGCATAGTTGTGCGGCGATCTACAATCTCCAGTAATTTGTCATTAGGAATTACAATTAATGTATCAACAGCCTTCTTCAGGTTCTCAATACCTGCAAGTGCGTTGTTCATACGTGTCTTAGCTTCAAAACGGAAAGGTTTGGTCACAACACCTACAGTGAGGATCCCCATTTCCTTAGCTGCTGCTGCGATAACCGGTGCAGCACCTGTACCAGTTCCACCGCCCATACCGCAGGTAACGAATACCATGTCAGCACCTTCGATGATCTGTTTTACTTCCTCAATGCTCTCTTCTGCTGCTTTCTGTCCAACCTCAGGCTGTGCTCCTGCACCAAGACCTTTGGTAATTTTCTCACCGATCTGAAGTACAGTTGGAGCTTTACACAGAGTCAGAGCCTGCTTATCTGTATTCACTCCTACAAACTCTACCCCGCCGATGGCTTCTTCAACCATTCTGTTAACTGCGTTATTTCCGGCGCCGCCTACTCCGATTACAATAATCTTAGCAGAGGATTCCGCCTCATTTGACATTATCTCTAACAATGTACTTCCTCCTTTATTTCTACCTTATATCCTTTATCTTTAATTTCAGCAAATATATATACCAAGCTGCATATAGCTATATCATATATTTTTTTTGTGAATTTATCAACCACTAATTTTGTTTTTTTATACTTTTTTCGCGAAATACGCGATATTTTCCTCAGAGTGTGTTTGAAAAAGGCTTTCTGCAAAATGTGCATCACATTTACAGGAGATTTTCAGACACTCTCTAATATTCCTCATCGTACCCGTCATAACCGCTGTTATTATAGTCTTCGCTGTAGTCCTCACTGTAATCTTCAAGCTCCTCTTCGCTTCCATCTTCACTGGTTTCATTGGGATTGGGACCTACATAATTTCCATCTTTATCCAGCTGCCCATAACCGGTATAGCTTCCATCTTCCATATATCCGCCAAGCCAGCTGCCATTTGCAGCAATACTCTCCTCAGTAGGTCTGGAGCCTACATAGTTTCCGTTCTGGTCATATTCCCCTTCACCGGTATAGTCACCCTCCAGGTCATACCCTCCATGCCAGTTAGCCACTGCATTCTCGTAAGCAGCCGCAGTATCCACATCCTCAATCACGCCATCCTCGCCCAGATCCTGCTCGAAGGTAATCGTCTTGGAATTGTCATTTACATTTTCCAGATGAAGGATTCCCTTTTTGCCAGAAAGCTTGGGCAAAATTGCGTTGACACGTGTCATCTTGTCCTCAAGATACTCGTCCTTTCCCAGCATCACCCGGATATCTCCATAAGTCAAGGTAATCTGATAACTGGTGTCAAATTCAATATGATCCGGTATGGCATCGTTCTTCTGGAAAATAGTTGACAGCGCCACCGCAGTGGTAAGCACCGAGTTTCCTTTAATTGGAAGCTTCTCCCCTTCGATCACATGGCTTACTTCAATGCCGTCAAAAAAAGGCACCAGTTCATCCCTTGTATGAGAACTTTCAATAAAAATACCGTTTCTGTCAAAATAAATATAACTGTCCAGATAAGGAATGCAGCCTACCGCCTTCTTTTCCCGGACACTGATGCAGATACTGTTATGAGAAAGCCTGGTAATATGAAAGCCTTCCACAAAAGGCACACCCTCTACGTCCACCCTGGAATGGAGCAAAACTGCAAGAACGGAATTATCCGTAAAAGCCCCCTGCAAAGCCATCTCCTTCACCTGTTCATCCGTGTAACGGGAGGTTCCCATTACCTCCACCTTTGTCACATGAAAATAGGAAAAGAAAAAGACAAGTCCTGCCAGCAGAACTGCCCCCAGGGTACCCAGAATCGCTTTCTTATGTTTTCTATAGATCAGCTTCATTTTCAGTGATTTCATATATTGTTATTCCTGTATCCTTTTTACTGCTGCTCCCAACGCATTAAGATCCTGGCAAATATGCTCATACCCACGCTGTACAAAAGAATATCCTTCCAGTGCGGTAACTCCCTTGGCCCCAAGTGCTGCCAGGATCAGGGCTGCACCGCCTCTTAATTCCTGTGCCTGCACAGCTGCTCCATGTAAAGTCTTTACACCGCAGATTACAGCCTCATTTCCCTGTACGCGGATCCTGGCTCCCATTTTCCGCAACTGGTCAGCTGCTTTATAACGGTCTTCGAAAACCATTTCACGAATGCAGCTTTCCCCCTCTATGGTGGAAAGAACTGCCATTACGGGAGACTGCAGATCTGTTGGAAATCCTGGATAAACACCCGTTTCCAGCAGTTTAACAGGGCTTTGAACATTTTTTCCATTGACTAATAGTTTACCACTGTTACCTTTATATTGTCCACCCATTTTCCTATATACTTCCAGAAAGGCCTTCAGTTCTCCTTCCGGAGGGTTTTCCAGAACAATCTGGCTTCTGGTGACAGCTGCCGCACAGATATAGGTTCCTGACACAATGCGGTCTGGCGGCACCTGAATGCACCCGGCACTCAGGCTTTTAACTCCCTGGATTCTTATTTCAGAAGTTCCATCCCCCTGTATTTTTGCTCCCATGGAACGCATATACCTGCAAAGCCACTGTATTTCCGGCTCGCAGGCACAATTTTCCAGTACAGTCTCTCCATCTGCAAGCACGGCTCCTAAAATGCCCTGCTGAGTGGCTCCCACACTTCTTTTTGAAAAAGAAACCAATGCCCCTTGCAGATAAGGTGCTTCTGCCACCAAAAATCCCTGTTTCTCTGTGATCACTGCGCCAAGCTTCCGAAGCACAAAAAGATGCATATCAATAGGTCTTTTCCCGATCACGCACCCACCTGGATAACCAAGGCTTCCTTTCCCGTTTCTTGCGAGAAGCGCTCCAAGAAGAATCACGGAAGACCGCATCCTCCCTGTAAATTCAAAAGGGACTGACCATTTACCGGCATTTTCGCAGTCCATATACAGATCATGGTCTTCCCACCAGGTCACTGCCCCAAGCTTCTGAAGAATTTCCTCCATACAAAAAACATCCGCGATCCGCGGACAGCCTTTGAGCACACTGACTCCCCGATGTAAAAGAGACGCCGCCATCATAGGAAGCGCTGCATTTTTTGAGCCCTGTATCCGAATACTTCCCTTCAGCTGGTGTCCTCCCTCAATGTAAATCCGGTCATTCAAGCCATTCACTCCTAAAGGGCCTCTTACCTTTTATTATATGCGAATATTTTTGACTGGTGATAAAATTTCATTTTCTGCTTACGCTCAAAGCCAGCCCCATCTCACCCAGAAGAAACACCACTGAAGTTCCGCCATAGCTGATAAAGGGAAGCGTGATTCCTGTATTTGGAATGGTGTTTGTCACAACCGCAATATTCAGGATCACCTGAATGGCCATATGGCTCATAATGCCAACGCATAAAAGTGTTCCCTGCAGTTCCCGGCAGTGAAGGGCGATCACCATCAGTCTCCACATAAGAAGCCCGAATATGCCAATGAGAAAAAAAGCCCCGGTCAGTCCCAGTTCTTCGCAGATAATGGAAAAGATCATATCATTCTGGGCTTCCGGCACAAATCCCAGTTTCTGCAGGCTGCTGCCAAATCCTCTTCCGAAAAGCCCGCCACTTCCAATAGCATAAAGTCCCTGAATAGTCTGAAAACCCTTTTCATACTTCTCCGGATTCCGCCATATGGCAAGCCTTTCCAGACGGTAGCTCTCTGCTGCCAGAAACACCGCGATCACTGCTGCACCAGTTACTCCCATTCCAATAAATCTGGCATATCCCGGATCTGATATAAAAATCAGGATTACACCGATTCCAAGGATTATGATTGCCGTACTTAAGTTATTGGAGCCTACCAGTCCTACAATTGGAAGAAGTGTCAGCATTGTCCTGCACATAAACCAGAAGCCAGCTGTGGTCTTTTTGCTTCCCTGAATCTGCCAGGTGAGAAAAAGGATCACTGCTGCTTTTGCGAATTCTGAAGGCTGAAAAGACAATGGTCCAAAATTCAGCCACCTTCTGGAGCCATTGATTTCCTGTCCTATAAACAAAACTGCTGTAGAAAGTCCCATAGATAGGAGATAAGCAGCCGGTGCCAAACGCACAAAGAATCGGTAATCTGTCTCTGCTACTATGTACATGGTCATAAGACCCAGAGCTGTTGCAAAAAGCTGCTTTTTAAAATAATAGGCAGAGTCGCCGAAACGTACTCTGCCATTATATTCACTGATGGAAAACAGCATGACCAGTCCGAATACTGCCAGAAGCAGCACAAGGATCAGTAAGACCGTGTCTGTTTTCGTTTCTTTCTTTTGCTCCCGGATCATAGAGATCTGCTCCTGACGTCCCATGCCTTAGTTAAAGCATATGCCAGATCCGGGTATTCTATGAAATAAATCATAAGTTTCTGTACCTGCCGCCAATCACATTCTGTGGCTACGCCAACCGAGTTCGAGTGAAATATACTGCAAAACGGAACATGCAGATTGCAGGAATGATTTTTCAAACAGGCTCCAGAGCATGCCTCCAAAAGGCTTTCTTCAAGATATACGCTGCAATTTGCGGTATATTACAGTGCTCTCACATACTCCTTAAACATCTGGCCTCTCTGCTCATAATTGTCAAACTGACCCCAGCTTGCGCATGCAGGAGATAAAAGGACCGCGTCCCCGGCGTTTGCCTTATCCGCACACACCTGCACAGCTTCTTTCAGATCCTCGCAGAGAATAATGTCATGAAAACCGTTCTTCTCGGCTGCAGCCTTAATTTTCTCTTTCGTCTGACCAATAAGTACCAGATACCTTACTTTGCCGTCAAATGCCTGGATCCACTCATCATAGCTGGATTCCTTATCATATCCGCCGCCGATCAGAAGAGTCGGACGGTTCATTGCCTGGATTCCCTTAATAGCCGCATCCGGGTTGGTTCCCTTTGAATCGTTGTAATATGCTACACCGTTTTTCTCAGTTACATACTCAATTCTGTGCTCCACGGCTGTAAACTCACAGATACTCCTACGGATGCTATCCATATCAACACCTGCGTAGTAAGCCATGGCCACTGCTGCCATTACATTCTCAAAATTGTGTGTACCAAGAAGCTTCAGCTCTCCTGTTCTCACAACCGGAATCTCCTCTTTCTCTGTGCGGAGAATAATCTGGTCTCCTCTCAGGAAAATGCCCTGTTCAAGTTCTCTTGCACTGGAAAAATATACAGCCTTTGACACAATGCTTTTGCCAAATTCACGAAGGATTTCATCCTCATAATTCAGCACACATATATCCTCCGGACCCTGGTTGCTGGTGATCAGCTCTTTCACACGGATATATTCAGCCATTGTATGATGGCGGTTCAGATGATCCTCTGTGATATTCAAAATGGCGCTTACCCTTGGAGCAAATTTCCAGATAGTCTCAAGCTGGAAGCTACTGATCTCTGCAACAGTAACAGTCTCATCTGTCATCTCCAGTGACTTAGAAGTATACGGAGTTCCAATATTTCCAACAACAAATACAGATGGGCGTGCATCTGACATGATTTTTCCAAGAAGGGCTGTTGTTGTAGTTTTTCCGTTTGTTCCGGTAATTGCAAGAACTTCACCCTTTCCAGTCTGATAAGCCAGTTCAACCTCACCCCACACAGGAAGTCCCTGATCATAAAAACCTTTTACAATTGGAAGATCTGTAGGAACTCCAGGACTTAATACCACAAGGTCCAGGCCTTCCTGAACTTCTTTCGGCAGCTCTCCTGCATAGATGGGAAGTTCATAATTCCCACTGATTTTATGTAATACGCTTTCTTTATCCAGATCTGCGTTTCCATCGTAGAGAACCGGGCAGGCACCAACTGCATTCAGAAGATCAGCTGCGCCGATACCGCTTTTTCCAGCTCCGAAAACCAGAACTTTTTTTCCTTTTAATTCCATAATTTATTTCCTCCTTAATGCCTTGCAATGGATGCCCCGGAATTCTCCCTTTTCAGGCAGCTCTTACAGGGCTAAAAGTCCGATCAGGCACATAATTGCAGTCACAATAGTAAACACTGCAACTACTCTGGCTTCTGACCATCCGCAAAGCTCAAAATGATGATGGATAGGCGCCATTTTGAAAATACGTTTGCCATGTGTTGCTTTGAAATAGGTTACCTGAATCATAACGGACAGTACCTCAACCAGATAGATCAGTCCCACGATCAGTATAAACAGAGGCATCTGCAGCATATAAGCCACACCTGCCACAAATCCACCAAGCGCCAGAGATCCTGTATCTCCCATGAACACACTTGCCGGATATACATTGTAAAGTAAAAATCCCATCAGTCCGCCAATAACAGCACAGGTGACAGGCTCGATACCTGACTGGGTTCCAATGGATACAACCGTGAAAAATACGGCTACGATCAGGGTAACGCTGGTAGCAAGACCATCTACACCGTCAGTAAAGTTTACGCCATTTACAGTTCCGATCACTGCAAAGAACAGCACCGGTACAGCCAGCCAGCCAAGATTCAGATAATGTCCCCCCCAGAATGGAATACGCATGGTCAGGGATACATCTGTATACCGCAGCAGGTAGAAAGTAAAAATACCTGTTACCACTATCTGAAGCAGAAATTTCTGCCATGGAAGAAGTCCGTCAGATCTTCTAAGGACAACCTTCAGATAATCATCCAGAAAACCGATCAGTCCGAATCCCAGAGTCAGGAACAGAACCGGGATAATCTTGGGATAATCTTTTACATAAAACAATGAAGTAATAATCGTGGATATCAGAAAGATCACGCCGCCCATAGTCGGGGTTCCGGCCTTTTTCAGATGCGACTGTACGCCCTCTGTTCTCTCTGTCTGTCCCATTTTCAGCTTACGCAGAAAAGGAATAATAACAGGTCCTAATACTGCACTGATTGCGAAGGAAATCAGTACCGGGATCACAATATGAAATTCCATTCTCACACCTCTTTAATTCTTTCGTTTTTTTCGTTCCAGAGTCTGTTTAAAAAAGCATTCCGCAATCTTCCTCAAATGTGTGACACACATCTTGCAGAAACCATTTTCAAACACGCTCTAAACTTTTTAAAGCATCTTATAGTATAAAGCTTTTCCCCTTATTTATCAACCCATAGCTTGGTTTTTGCAAGATAATATCCCCATATGTTTACTGCTTACTTCGTGACCGGTAACATACTTCTCCTTGCTCACAGCCTGACCGATCACCGAAGCTTATCGTTCTTTTTTCTGATTTAGAGCGTGTTTGAAAAAGGCTTTCTGCAAGATGTGCGTCACAATTTGTGGGAGATTTTGCCCGGATGAGGGCGCCGTAGCGGGCTACGGCAACCGAATTCGGGTGAAATCTCCCGCAAAGTGGGGCGTGCAGATTGCGGGAATGATTTTTCAAACACGCTCTAGCACCGCCTCAAAAATATTCTTTATCACAGGTGCCGCAATGGTTCCTCCGTAATACACGCCCTGCGGGTCATGTATAATGCAAAGCCCCAGGATCTGTGGATCTTCCGCAGGCATAAAGCCAAGAAAGGAGGAAATATACCGGTTGGCACTTCTTGGCAAAGTCTGGGAAGTAGCTGTCTTGCCCCCTACTGTGCATCCCTCAATCCGGGCATTTCTTCCAGAACCTTCTGACACTACTTTCTCCAGAATTCCTCTTACTGTCTCTGATGTTTTTTCCGAAATAATCCCCGTTTCCACCGGATATTCCAGTTTTCTTCCGCTGGTACCATCTGAGCTCAGAATGGATACTCCAAAATGAGGTGTGATCCGCCTCCCACCATTGAGCAGAGAACTGACTGTGGTCGCCAGCTGAATTGGCGTAATCTGAAAAGACTGGCCAAAAGCAACTGTTGCCAGCTCCACATTCCCCATATTTTCCATTTTATGCATAATCGTTCCAGCCTCTCCCGGCAGATCTACACCTGTCTTCTTTAAAAGTCCAAATTTCTTGAAATAATGATAATAGTTTTCCACTCCAAGTCTCAGACCCACTTCAATAAAAACCGGATTGCAGGAATTCTGGGCACCTTCCACAAAGCTCTGGGAACCGTGTCCTGTTCTCCTTGCACAGTGAATCCGCCTGTCATCCACCAGCTTATACCCGGGACAGAAAAATCTGTCATTTACGGAAACCACGCCAGCCTCCAGACCTGCAGACATGGTAATGATCTTAAAGGTAGAACCGGGCTCATATGTATCGTTCAGGCAGGGATTTCTCCACATCTGGTTCAGAAGATCCTGTTTTTCCTGTTCATTCAGTTCTGAAGTGTCTACGTCCGTATTCAATGTAAAAGGATCGTTCAGATCAAATTCCGGCACATTAACACATACATAAATTTCTCCATTCTGAGGATTCATAAGAAGTATGGAAACACGCGCAGCCTGTTTTTCTTCCATTACTTTCAGGGCTGCCTGCTGCGCATACTGCTGCAGATCCACATCCAGACTGATTTTCAGATTTTCCCCTGCCACCGGATCTTCCCTGCTTTCTCCGAGCTGGTCGATTTCCACGCCTCTGGCATCTGTTGTGGTCAGGATTTTTCCCGCCTGTCCCTTTAAAACTTCCTCATATTTCACTTCCAGGCCAATTATCCCCTGATTGTCACCGCCTGTAAATCCCAGAACCTTGGAAGCCAGAGATCCGTAAGGATAATACCGCTTATAATCCTCATCTACCTTCACACCATCCAGTTCATACCCACGTATCACATCTCCCACAGATTTTTCCACATTTGTCTTAATTCGTTCAATTGAAGATATTTTTTCAACTTTTTTACGCACTGTGTCAGTATCTATTCCCAACTCTTTTGACAAGACCTCAATAGCCTTCTGTGGTTCCTTGATCTGACTGTGAATAACGGAAATGGTACAAACAGTTTTATTATCTGCCAGAATCCTCCCTTTTGCATCCAGTATCTGTCCTCTTGCAGCCTTAATGACTCGTTCTCTTTCATGAAGTTCTTCTGCTTTCTGGTAATAGTAATCCGACCGAACCCACATCAGGTAAACAAGCCTTCCCACAAGTCCCAGAAGCATAAGTGCACATACAAGAAAAACCATCCATATTTTTTTCCTGTGAAAGGTCATTGTTTTTTTCATAAAAAATCTCCATCTGAAATCATCATAACTAATATATGATAATTTCAGATGGAGGTATGTGTTGTATTATGGTGAACAGTCTATTTTTTTATTTCCTGCCAATACTATGCTCCCTATGGACAGTATTTCTAATCCAGTCCTGCTTCCTCGTTAGTCAGACCTTCACTCTCCATATTGTTATCCTCAATGGGATCCGTGTTATCTTCCGGAGGTCCCGGAACATTGGTATCAGAAACAGCCTCCGGCAGAGTTTCCCCGGCTGAACCAGTGTAGGAATCGCTGATTCCATCAAGGTTAGCAGATTTTATATACTCTCCGTTTGCATCGATCTGATAACTTCCATCGTTATTCAGCAGGTAACCATTTTTATCAATCCGATTGCCATCCCAGTCAATGAGATTGCCCTCTCCATCCACCAGATTTCCATTTTCATCAATCTGACTGTCAGATATGGTATTTACATGACCATTGAAGTTCTCCCAAAGCTCTGTCTCCGGAACAGTTCCGTCTGTAGACTGATCGGGCTGAATATTCATGTATGGCAGAAGCTCGGAAAGAATTGCCTGTGCCACATACTGTGGATAAATACTGCTGGCCTGATCCTCTACATTTGGCTCGTCAATTACCACATAGATCAGAACCTGCGGGTCATCAACCGGGGCAAATCCGATAAAGGAAACCACGTATTTACCGTTTCCACGGGGGAATTTCTCCGCAGTTCCTGTTTTACCGCCTGAGCTGTAACCCTGTACCTTTGACGTCATACTGGTACCCTGCTCTACACTGGCCTGCATATAGCTTCTGATATCAGCGGAAATGCTGGAAGAAATGGTCTGCTTCTGAAGAAGCGGGCTGATTGTCTTCACAGTTGCACCGCTGGCGTCTTTGACTTTTGTCACAAGATGTGGCTGATAATAGTAGCCGCCATTGATGACCGAACACATTGCATTGATTTCCTGGATCATAGTACAGCTGAATCCCTGACCAAATGCAGAACACGCAAGCTCTGTCTCATGCATGGTATCAACAGTATGCATAATACCATATCCCTCATTTGGAAGATCGATTCCTGTCCGGCTTCCGAAATTGAAAGTACTCTGTGCTTTCAGAAAATTTTCAACTCCCATCTTTGCACCAATCTGCATCATGGCATCGTTACAGGAGTTTGCGATTACTTCCGCAAGGGTTTCCATTCCGTGTCCGTAAATATTTGCACATTTGATGGTGGTCATATTTCCTGGCACACCAAAATTCTGGTAACCATCACAATAGAAGGTATCACTGGTGGATATTTTTCCCTGTTCCAGAGCAGCTGCCATAACAATGGGCTTCACAACAGAACCTGGTTCGTAAATGTCGGTTACACAAAAGTTATTCCACATGGCGCTTAGAGCATCCATGGTCTCACTGTCGTTCATAGCAGCAATCTCATCTGCTGAATATAAGGAAGACAGATTACGTGGATCATTAAGATCATATCGGTCGCCCCCATCCATGGCAAGGATTTCACCACTTGAAGGGTCTTCCACGATCACTCCTATATTTTTGGCGCCAGTAGATTCCTTAAAGGCATTTACCCATTTTTCCACAATCTGCTGTGTTCCAAGATCAAGGCTAAGCTCCAGACTATTTCCATCAGAAGCTTCGATAATGGTTTGCTCCACATTGGAATCATCACTGAGATATCCATACTGTCGGCCATCGATTCCTGTCAGGCTGCTGTTGTAGTAGCCCTCAATTCCATAGTCCGCAGTATCTCGGGAAAAAGTAAATCCCAGCGTATCACAGGCCAGCTCATTATATGGATAGACTCTCAGATAATCTTCTTCAAACCATACACCCTGGATATTGTTTTTCTCCTGAATTTCTTCCCTGGTCATTTCCGTATCATCTGGTATGCTGCAGTAATCCTCGAATGCTTTCTTATCATCCATGGATACCTGCTTTTTCACGATCTGATACTGACTCTCCCTGGTCTTGTCAGAAGTAAGCCTGGTACGGAGTTCTCCTTCATCAAGGCCAAATATGGTAACCAGAGCATTCACCGTAGGATCCAGATAATCCTCATCTGAATTCACAGCTTTACAGTCCAGTACAACATTATACACCTTGTTGCTCGTTGCCAGAATGTTGCCGTTTCGATCATAGATTGTCCCTCGTTTCGCTGGCATTGTACGATTCTGGTATTTTTGCTGAGCCTGACTCAGCACCTGTTTCTTATACTTGTCACCACTTTGAGAATTAATATAAGTGATAACTCCCAATAAAACGATTAAAGCTCCCAATACGCAAAAGAGCAGTATTGACAGCTTTTTTTTCATACTGTGATTTATTTTTTTTATAGGTTTTCTTTTTGTTTTTCTTCTCAGAGTAGTCAATCAAACACCTGCCTTCATTCCCATTACTTCCCGGTCACGTCCTGATACTGTCTTACGTAGCTGCCGCCTTCAGTCGCATAGGTTTCTGTCTGCTGGTTGCTTGGATATTTCATGCCCAGACGTCCGATGGCGATTTTCCGGATTCTTTCAAGGTCAACACTTGAAGTTACCTGGCTCTCATATGCATCGTTGTCTTCTTTCAGCTCGGCCAGTTGGGATTCGAGCGTGGCCAGCTGGCTTCTTTTACTGGTGCATTCTGTTTTCAGTTTCAGATAATTAATACTGCAAAACACAATAATGATACCAAGTGCTGCCAGAAATATGGCAAAATTACGGTTCATATTATTGGCTTTCGCACGGTTTCTCCTGGCTGCCTTACTAAGCGGCTTGTTCCCCCGGACCTGCTGCTCTGGTGTGGTCTGCTCTGGTTTTGCCTTATTTTTACGAACAGAATGCTCTGGCTGACGGTACTCTCTCCGCTCAGGAACTTCCTGGACTTTTCGGACAGTGTTGCCATCAACATACACATTTTGTGGACGTCTTTTACCTGACACAGTATTTGTATGTCTGCCTGTCTCCGCCATTTTTTACCCTTCTTTTAAACTTTTTTTTCAAAAATTCTAAGCTTAGCACTCTTAGATCGCGGGTTTTCTTCCATTTCTTCATCACTTGGAAGAATTGGCTTCCTTGTGATAACTCTCCCCTTGGATTTCTTTCCGCACACACATACCGGAAAATCCGGTGGACAGGTACACGGGTTCTCATTTTTTCGAAAAATTGTTTTTACAATTCTATCTTCCAATGAATGGAACGTAATAATGCAAAGCCTTCCGCCATCATCCAGAAGATCAATCATCCCATCAAGTGAATCACGAAGAACATCCAGTTCCTTATTCAGCTCAATCCTGATTGCCTGGAACGTACGCTTAGCCGGATGACCTCCTGCTGCCTGTATCTTCATAGGTATGGATTCCCGGATGATCTGTGTAAGCTGACCTGTTGTCATAATGGGGCTCTGCTGTCTTGCTGCTACTATATGTTTCGCGATATTTTTCGCAAATTTATCTTCGCCGTAATCGCGGATAATGCGATACAGTTCTCTTTCTTCATAACCGTTAACAATGTCACTGGCAGTCTGCGTCTGTCTCTGGTCCATGCGCATGTCAAGAGGTGCATCTACCCGATAGGTAAATCCACGTTCCTCATTGTCCAGCTGATAGGAGGATACTCCCAAATCAAGAACAATACCATCAACCTTGTGAATTCCCCTTGCGGCAAGCTCCTGTACCATGTAACAATAATTGCTGCGAATGATTGTCACCTGGTCAAAGGCGGCAAGCCGTTCACTCGCAGCAATTATCGCATCCTGGTCTTGATCTATGCCAATAACTCTCCCCTTGGCAGAAAGTT
>ERZ1673743.2882-NODE-2882-length-14165-cov-5.065273_pt1 | contig 14165 bp, 8 predicted proteins | sample MGYA00580197_ERZ1673743 | MGnify/ENA primary metagenome ERZ1673743 (study PRJEB41218, sample SAMN15661795) | gut metagenome | host: Homo sapiens | place: Canada: London | collected 2015-08-20/2019-03-30 | study: EMG produced TPA metagenomics assembly of... | reverse complement strand
CCAACTTTCCGGCTGTTTCCATCGCACGAAGCAGGGTAGCTTCCGTATAGGGTTTAGGCGGCTGAGTCCATTTTTCATTCAAATCCGGTATATGCGGACCACTTTCCCCTTTCACGAAAGCAGGAAGCACGTTTTCATCTTCACCTTCTTTTTCTTCATTCAGCTCTTTTACGTCTTTGGCAAATACTACCCGCCATCCCGGTTCCAGAATCTGCTTACCGGTTACCTTGAACTCGATACCATCAACCTCTCCCATCACTGTTGTAGTAGAAACTTTACAATCAGGATAAAAAACCGCTATAAACCGGCGAGCTATCAAATCAAATACCCTACGCTCCATATCCGTCAGGTTTTGCGGATGAACTCCTGTAGGAATAATGGCATGGTGATCGGTTACTTTCGAACTATCAAAAACCTTTTTCGACTTAGGCAATGAAGCTCCTGCCAACGGCGTAGTAAGTACTTCATAATCTTTCAGTCCTTTCAGGATATTCGGACACTTAGGATAAATATCGTCACTCAGGAAAGTAGTATCTACACGTGGATAGGTAGTCACTTTCTTTTCATAAAGAGATTGGATAAGTTTCAGAGTTTCATCGGCAGAATAGGCAAACTTCTTATTGCATTCCACTTGAAGAGAAGTCAAGTCGAACAGACGGGGAGCATACTCCTTTCCGTCTTTTTTAGCCACAGAAGTCACGACAAAAGGCAGACCTTTAATGCGTTCCACCAATGCCATCCCCTCTTCACGATTAGCTATCGGATCAATGCCCCGGTTCTCTGTTTTCTTAGCCTTACCACCGGACTTTTCTTCTTCAGCCGCCAGCTCTTCATCACTTTTACGAATAAGGGCCGAGAAAGTTGTATCACGATACATGGTTTTCAGTTCCCAATATTGTTTAGGCTGAAAATTTTCAATATCCAGTTGCCTGTTGCCGATCAGTGCGAGTGTAGGGGTCTGTACTCGTCCGATCGAAAGCACTTGTCGATTCTGCCCATATTTTACAGTATAGAGCCTCGTGGCATTCATCCCCAGCAACCAGTCACCAATAGCCCGAGACATCCCCGCCTCATAAAGTGGTTGAAAATCCTTCTGATCTTTTAGTTTCGCAAATCCTTCTTTAATAGCTTCTTCTGTCAGTGAAGAGATCCACAAACGTTTTACCGGACACCGCGCTCCGGCTTTCTGCATCACCCACCGCTGAATCAGTTCTCCCTCTTGACCGGCATCACCGCAGTTTATTATCTCATCAGCCTTTTGCATCAATCCCTCAATAATATGGAATTGTTTCTCGTAAGTAGGATTCTCTATCAGTTTGATGCCAAAACGTGGAGGAATCATAGGCAGGCTGCCCAAGCTCCATGACTTCCAGCCGGGAGTATATTCGTGAGGTTCTTTCAGGGTACAAAGATGACCGAATGTCCAGGTAACCTGGTATCCGTTTCCTTCAATATACCCTTCTTTCCTTTCGCGGGCTCCTAAAATATCAGCAATATCACGTGCCACAGAGGGCTTTTCGGCTATGCAAACTATCATTTGTTTTTCTTATTATAATGAGAATTGAGCAGACAAATGTACAAAAAAATAGGAAGGGAGAAGTAGTAATCCGTCTCCATTTATTTTGTAGCTTTGCTTCGTATAATCTTTAAAATCCGAAAAAACATGAAAAGCTACAAATTATTATTGGCATTTACCTTATTCCTTGCATTTGCTTTCAATATGAAAGCACAATACGTTCACGAACGTTCCGACCAATATACGCCTCCTGAAGATAGTCTGGTAATACAAAAACTACATCACTGGCAGGACCAGAAATTTGGAATGCTGATTCACTGGGGTTTATATTCTGTTGCAGGAATCGTAGAATCATGGTCTATCTGTTCGGAAGAGGCAGATTGGATTCCACGCGACAGCACTATGGCCTATGAAGACTACAAAAAATGGTATTGGGGGCTGAAAGATTCATTCAATCCTACCCGTTTCGATCCGGAGCAATGGGCACAAGCGGCGAAGTCAGCAGGTATGCGCTATGCAATATTTACAACTAAGCACCACGACGGATTCAATATGTTCAATACGGCTTTCTCCGATTTTTCAATAGCCAAAGGCCCCTTCCAAACAGATCCCCGGGCAGACGTTGCCAAATACGTGTTTGAGGCTTTCCGTAACAATGATTTAATGGTAGGAGTCTATTTTTCTAAACCGGACTGGCATTCGGAATATTATTGGTGGCCGCGCTACGCCACTCCCCGACGTACACAAAATTACAACATTGACAAGAATCCCTGGCGTTGGAATCAGTTCAAAGAGTTCACTTACAATCAAATCGGAGAGTTAATGCATAACTACGGTCCGATCGACATTTTATGGTTAGACGGCGGATGGGTAAACAATCCCGGAACGAAGTCAGTTTTAGACATGGACCGTATTTCACAAATGGCACGACAGGCACAACCGGGTATTTTATTCGTAGACCGTACCATCCATGGCAAATATGAAAACTATCAGACCCCGGAACAGCAAATTCCGGACAAACAACTCCCCTACCCGTGGGAAACTTGTATGACACTGGGAGTAGACTGGGGATATACTCCGCATGCAGTATTCAAATCACCAGTTACAGTAATAGCAAAACTAATGGAAATCGTAGCAAAAGGAGGAAGTTTATTACTTGGTGTAGGTCCTACCCCCGAAGGGATATTACAGGATGAGATTGTCAGCCGTCTGCAAACCATAGGAGGATGGATGAAGAAGAATGGTACGGCTATCTACAACACTGTTACAACACCCCAATATTATAGTGAAGGTATCTGGTTTACCATGAATAAAGATGGAAAAACGATGTATGCATTATATAGTAATCCGGAAACTGAAAAGTTTCCCGACTATATAGAATGGGAAAACAATATCCCTGCAAAAAGAAGTGCCATCTATTGTTTACAGAACGGGAAAAAAGTAAAATGGGAAATAAAGAATAACCGAGTACGTGTCTACCTGCCTCAAAACCTAAAGACAGAAGTTAATGCACTCGCATTCTCTTTTACCAGACAAGCTATTCAATAAAGCGCAAAGGACAAACATCCGATAATAAGCCAACGGATAGAACCCAAAAGAGGCGAAGTATTTTTCATACTTCGCCTCTTTATTGTCATTCTTTAAAGATGGTCTTTAATCCTCATCCATCAGGATTTCCAGAATCTGACAAGCAGCCTTGGCCACCGGAGTACCCGGACCAAAAATAGCAGCCACACCAGCTTTATACAAGAAATCGTAATCCTGAGCAGGTATTACACCACCGGCAATTACTACGATATCTTCACGTCCCAGTTTTTTCAGTTCTTCAATAATCTGCGGAACCAAGGTCTTGTGTCCGGCCGCTAACGAAGAAACTCCCACTACATGAACATCATTCTCTACCGCCTCACGAGCTGCTTCGGCAGGAGTCTGGAACAACGGTCCCATATCCACGTCGAAGCCACAATCGGCATATCCGGTAGCTACTACTTTGGCACCACGATCGTGACCGTCCTGGCCCATCTTTGCAACCATAATACGGGGTTGACGTCCCTCTTTCTTTGCAAACTTCTCAGTGAGTTCGCAAGCGCGCTTAAAGTCAGCGTCGCCTTTGCTTTCTGATGAATACACGCCTGATATAGTTCTGATTATTGCTTTATAACGTCCTACTATTTGTTCGCAAGCATACGAGATTTCACCCAATGTAGCACGAACACGGGCAGCTTCTACCGCCAACTCGAGCAAATTGCCCTTACCGGTTTTCACACATTCAGTGATAGCGGCCAGTGCCTTGTCCACTTCGGCCTGATTACGACCTTCTTTCAAACGTTTCAGGTTCTCGATCTGCTCTTTACGAACAGCAGTATTGTCTACTTCAAGAATATCAATCGGATCTTCTTTTTCAAGACGATACTTATTTACACCGACAATGGTCTGCGATCCGCTGTCGATACGTGCTTGTGCACGGGCAGCCGCTTCTTCGATGCGCATCTTCGGAATACCGGTCTCGATAGCCTTTGCCATACCTCCCAACTTCTCGATTTCCTGAATATGCTCCCAAGCACTGTGAGCCAATTCATTGGTCAGAGATTCCACATAATAAGATCCACCCCACGGGTCTACGTTCTTGCAGATATAAGTCTCTTCCTGAATATAGATCTGAGTATTACGGGCAATACGTGCAGAAAAGTCTGTCGGCAAAGCAATAGCTTCATCGAGAGCATTGGTATGCAACGACTGGGTATGTCCCAGTGCAGCAGCCATGGCTTCGATACAAGTACGTCCCACATTGTTGAACGGATCTTGTTCTGTCAATGACCAACCGGAAGTCTGAGAGTGCGTACGCAGTGCTAGAGATTTCGGGTTCTTCGGATTGAATTGCTTCACAATCTTCGCCCATAACATACGTGCTGCACGCATTTTGGCAATTTCCATAAAGTGATTCGTTCCAATGGCCCAGAAGAAAGAGAGACGCGGAGCAAAAGCATCAATGTCGATACCTGCGGCAACACCTGCACGGAGATATTCCAAACCGTCAGCCAATGTGTAAGCCAATTCGATATCGGCTGTCGCACCAGCCTCCTGCATATGATAACCGGAGATAGAGATAGAGTTGAACTTCGGCATCTTCTGTGAGGTATATTCAAAAATATCAGAGATGATTTTCATTGAGAATGCAGGTGGATAAATATAAGTATTACGCACCATAAATTCTTTCAAAATATCATTCTGGATCGTACCGGCCATCTCTTCGAGTTTCGCGCCTTGTTCCAACCCGGCATTGATATAAAAAGCAAGGATAGGCAACACGGCTCCGTTCATCGTCATGGATACAGACATTTTGTTCAAAGGGATACCGTCGAACAAAACCTTCATATCTTCGAGCGAACAAATCGATACACCGGCCTTACCTACATCGCCTACCACACGTTCGTGATCGGCATCATATCCTCTGTGTGTCGGGAGGTCGAATGCCACAGACAATCCCTTTTGTCCCGAAGCCAAGTTTCTACGATAGAAAGCATTGGACTCCTCTGCGGTCGAGAAACCTGCATACTGACGGATTGTCCACGGACGAATGGCATACATACCGCTGTACGGGCCACGAAGAAACGGAGGAAGTCCGGCTACATAATTCAAGTGTTCAAGACCTTCGAGGTCTTCTTTGGTGTAAACAGGTTTGACGGGTATCAACTCCGGGGTTATCCAGTTTTCACCCTCATGGGCTACTTTCCCTGCCGAATGGGCGAAAGCATCCTTCGTAATATCTATATTCTTAAAATTAGGTCTCATTGTCTTTTTGTTTTTTCTTGTGTGATACAAATTGTCCGCCTTTAAATCGAAAGTTTTTCATTAAACGATTTCAACGTATCGAGTACATTCGAACGAACGTGAATAAACTCGGTAATACCCTGAGCCTTTAATTCGTCCATACAAGCCGGAGCTCCGGCTACGACGAACAGAGCGCGACCGTCGAGTATCTTGAATGCTTTCGGAGCATATTGAGCGTACTCGTCATCGCTCGAACAAAGTACCACAATATCGGCTTTGGCGTCCAAAGCGGCATCAATTCCGGCCTGTACGGTCTCGAAACCGAGGTTGTCGACGATCTTGTATCCGGCACAAGCAAAGAAATTCGACGAGAATTGAGAACGTGCTAAACGCATGGCCAAATTCCCGATAGTCAACATGAATACCGTCGGACGTTTGCCTGAACGTTCTGTTGCCAATCGCAAAGTTTCGAAATCACTGGCTGCCCGTTTGTTATTCAACACGGGGAACTCGGGTTCGCAATGATGTCCTCCCTCGTGCTTTCCGCATCCGCAACCGCACGCTTCGCCGTTAACGATTTTATCGCTGGCGACTTCATTGAAATTGGGGTATTGATTCGTTCCCAACAGAATTTCTTTCCGACGAGCCACATTCATATGGCGAGTCTCGGCCGAAGCGTTCACTTGATTTTGTACGAATCCCTCTTTCACGGCTTTGTAGAAGCCGCCCTTCTCTTCCACTTCGAGGAAAAGTTTCCAAGCCTGCTCGGCGATCGAAACCGTCAAAGTCTCCACATAATAAGAACCGGCAGCCGGGTCGGTAATACGATTCAAATGCGACTCTTCTTTCAACAATAACTGTTGGTTACGAGCGATTCTTTCCGAAAAATCGTCCGGTTCCTTGTAAGCCTTGTCGAAAGGAGTCGTCGTAATGGAATCCACACCCGCCAAAGCAGCCGACATCGTCTCGGTCTGCGAACGAAGGAGATTCACATGAGCGTCGAATATAGTCTGGTTGAACTCCGAAGTCTGCGCATGAGCCTTCATTTTACAAGCACAATCGCAAGCCGGATTATATTGTTTCACAATTTGAGCCCACAACATACGGGCAGCCCGGAATTTGGCAAGCTCCATAAAATAATTGGACGATATACCGAAATTAAATTTCACTCGTTTAGCGACTTCGTCGACCGACAGACCTTTATCTGTAAGGGCGGCCAGCCACTCATTACCCCAAGCCAAAGCAAAACCAAGTTCCTGAGAAATAAAAGATCCGGCATTGTTCAACATCACGGCATCGACTGCCAATACCCGGAATCCGGGCAACTCTTTCACCGCATCGATAACCGCAACAGCCTGATCGGCATAATCGGCGAAATCACGGCCTTTGGTCAACATTCGCTTAAACGGATTGAAACGAATCGAGCCCGATACTTTTGTCAAATCGGCAGGAGTCGTTTTGAAATAAGCGGCCACTGTTTCGGCAAGTTTCACTGTGCTTTTCATGCAAGTGGAGAAATTCAATTCCACATTCTCCACGTCGATACCATGCAGCAAAGTTTCCAAGTTTTCTACCGAAATCAAATCTTTGGCAATCTCGAATCCCAACGATTCCACACCCTTTTTCAAAATATCCAGAGCCTTTACATTGGCTTCTTTCACATCGGTTACCTTGATATCCTGACGAACCAGCCAATTGTTGTCGGCACGAGTTCCCCGCACGTAGGGATATTCACCGGGAAGAGAATCGGTCGTACTCAAATTTGCTATGTCTTCGGCACGGTACATGGGGTTAACATTAAACCCTTCGTTAGTCCTCCATACGAGCTTTTTGTCAAAATCAGCTCCTTTAAGGTCTGCCACGACCTTTTCTTTCCATTCCTGTGTGGACACCGGAGGGAACTGGTCAAACAGTTTTTCTTTACTTTCTGCCATAGTTGTTATTAGTTAAGTTGTTTAAGCCAAACTATTTATATAAATATATAGAATATATACTATTATCCGCAAAACAAGCCGAGCATAAAATCTATATGCCCGACATCTGACAACAAAAGTAGTACAAATAGTTTGAAATAAAGAATTTTTTCTGTAATTTTTATGTATAGATACTTCTCTTATAGTAAAATATTAAGAAATTCAAGGTCACCATTTTTATTACACTAAATTAACAAATCAAAAAACATTTTTTCAAACAAAGAATAATAGATTTGCAAAAATCTTTATAGTATTATATAGTCGATACATATTTATATCCATAGAAAAACAAAACTGCTCAATATGAAAAAAAGCAAACAATTATTATTGATAACAGCATTGTTGTTTATATGGGAATTACCTGTAATAGCACAACAACCGACAGACACAACCTATATATTCCGTTTCGTTCCGAACGACGACATGTTCTATGTACCGTGGAATGGAAACGACCGGTCTCTGCACCAGCTCCTAAATATTTTGGAAAAGAACAAAAAGCAGTTGCAAGCCGGGCAAATGTATATCAGCGTTTCGAGCTATGCCGCATCGGCGAACGACATACTGACTTCCGAACGCATGGCATACATTCGTAACAACAGAATAAAATCGGAACTCATCACGCAGGGAGGATTGACCGAACAGATGTTCGTCACCGACCGGGCTATCCTCTCCTCTTATGGGAAAGAAAAACTGCGCAATGTCGTTGTCGTCACCTTTCCGGCCAGCGTAGAAAAAGTAGCCGAAATTGCGGGTATAGAAGCGGCTCGACGGGTCGAAAATTATAATAAAGAGAGATCGGGAAAAGCCGAACGGGAACGTCAGTTCATAGAGCAAGCTGCTCGTGAAAAAGCCGAAGCAGAACGACTGGCGAAAGAACAAGCCGAAAGAGAACACCTTGCCGCCCAAGAAAAGGCCCGCAAACAAGCTGAAACCGAAAGGCTTGCGGCTGAAAGAGAAGAAAAAGAATGTGCCGAAACAGAGCGCCTCGCTGCCGAAGCCGCCGCAAAAGCGAAGGCTCATTCGCTCTCCTTGCGGGCAAATCTGCTCCGTTGGGGTACTCTCACCCCCGACCTCGGAGTGGAATGGCGCTTGAACCGTCACGTAGGCATACTCGTGAACGGCTCCTACACTTCTTGGACGTGGAACAGCAACGACCGTCGTTATGCCTTGTGGGAAATCGCACCCGAAGCGCGCTACTACATCGGTAAAGAAAAACGAGGCTATATCGGAGCCATATACAAAGCCGGCTCGTTCAATTACAAACTATCCGAGATCGGTAAACAAGGCAATTTAATGGGCGGCGGATTAACGGGCGGATACCAATTAAAACTGAATAAGGCGCTAAACCTCGATTTCTCTCTCGCTCTCGGCTGCCTTCATGCCGATTATGACAAATACATCGTTATCGACGGCATACGGGTACGTCAGGGAAAAGAGACTAAAAACTGGTGGGGCCCCATATCTGCCGGAGTGACATTAGTATGGAATATATTTTAATTGAAAGGAGGTAATATGCAAACGATACGATATATAATGAGCGGAGCAGCAGGTTTGCTACTGTTAAACTCTTGTGTAAAAGACGAACTCTACAAAACACCTCACCCCGATAAAGGAAGAATAACCATAACGGCCGATTGGTCTCATCGTTCGACAGATTGCCCTTTACCGGAAGAATATGTATTACTGCACTCCTGCTGCGAAGGGACGGCACTCAAAGTACCTGCGGACCGCGAGTTCTGCCACCCTTCTCTGTTTGAGCCCAACTCCCATACACTCATCGCATGGAACGAAGCCGACGGAATAACGATCGACCATACTACGGCTCATATAAATACGGTAGAAGGAGATTTATTGGAGTCACTACCGGGATATCTGCTGACAGAAGCACAAAACATCAATGTGATAAAAGACGATACACTCGAAGTAGAAATCTACATGAAACAAAAAACGCGCGATTTGTTATTCGAATTGACCGTTAAAGAAGGAGACCCGAATCGCATCTCAAACATCACGGGAACCCTTTCGGGAATAGTAGGTTCGTTCGACCTTTCATCACAACGAATCTGCGGCGAAGCCATGAACACAAGTTTTCCTTTTGCTCGAACTAACGATAAAGTAACAGCGCATACCCGACTGTTAGGTACAACCGGTTTGAAACAATCCTTACGAATCGATCTGACTTTCACTGATGGAAGCTCGCAAACCATCGAAAACGATCTCACCGATCTGTTGAAAAACTTCAACGACGATATGCCGACTCCCATGTACATAACCGGAGACTTGCTGACTCCGATCGAAGCCGATATGACGGCAACGATCGTCGGCTGGGAAAACGGTAACGAAGAAAACGGTGAAAACATCGAAATTTATTAAAAGACAAACGAAACAAACCGACTATAAAAATGAAAGTAAAAATTTTGATTTTAGCACTCTCCATCGTCACTTTGGCCGGTTGTGGTAACGATGAATCTCCTCTCGGCGATACAACAGGGAATAGCGGCCCGACAGCCCTGCATGTGAACGGTAATATATGCGTGACATCGCGTGCAAACGACACCCGATGGGAACCGAACGACCGTATCGGAATATATATGCTCGCCGGAGAAACAGTGGAACAAAACAATAGACCTTATACCACGACCGATGGAAGCGGCAAATTCACGGCCACCGAAGCCGAGGCCATCTACCTGCCGACAGACGGTTCGAGACGCAATTTTGTCGCCTATTATCCCTACACGGAAAATCTTGGTGACAACGGTCGCACTTATACGATCGATATAACCGACCAATCCTCTCAAAGCGCAATCGACCTTTTGGGAAGCGACAACCCGGAGACCGATAAAAATACACCGTCCGTGCGTTTCACGTTCTACCACAAACTGGCGAAAATAGAACTGAACATAACCAGCGGAACAGGATTCGACGACATCTCGGTTTTGGAAGGTCTCACCGTAGAATTGACCGGACAACAAACCTCTGCGACATACGACGTCATAGATGGTAATGAGATAGCGATCGTAACAGAAACGCCCCGAACAGTCGATTTACTCGTGACAAACAAAGGGACGAAAGCCGAAGCCATCATTCTACCGAGTGATAATTTCGATGAAATGTCTCTGAAATTCAAGCTAAAAGACGGTGGACATTTTATATGGCCCGTACAATCCGATTTCGCAACCCGTTTCGAAGCCGGTAAAAATATAAATTCAATGTCACGCTCAACAAGACAGAAATCGGCGTAACGTCCGAAATTGTAGACTGGATATCGGGCAACGGTACAGGCGATAGCGGAGAAGCAGAATAAAATTTGAAAATTCAACAAACCTAAAATAATATGAAACAATATCTCTTTTTAGCGACCGCCCTGCTCGGACTGGCGGCATGCAACGAAACAGAAAATCTGTCGGGTTATGACGGACAAGTCGAATTGAGATTCACCAGCGGCATCAATGTACAGACTCGATCCTCCCACGGACTGGACACACAGCTCAAAGATGGAGAAACGGTACATCTATGGATCGACGATTCTAAAAACCGACAACAAACCATAGATCAAGAAAATCTCTATGAAAATATACTCTTGACCAAAGAAGGAGGGGTTGCCGGGACATTAAGCGGCAGCACGCCCATGTACTTCCCGTTAACCGGCAACGACGTAAACATTTATGCCCTCCATACCAACGCCACATGGTTCGGCAACACCTATCCGGCAAGGTCGCTCACTCATACCGTAGCCGCAGACCAACGCAGCGAGACCGATGGTTATGCCACCTCCGACTTGACTTACGCCAAACTTACCGGAGTCCCACGAAGCGGTAACCCCACCCCCGTGGCCGTACAATTCAGGCATTTGCTCTCCAAAGTCGAAGTAATACTCAAAAAGGGAGTCGGTGAAAACGATTTTCTCGCCGGTATAACCAAAGTAGAGATACTGAATACCCTGCCCCAAGCCCAATTCACGCTTGATAAAGAAAAGCCTGCATATGGCAAAAACACCGAGCTCCCCGACGGGATTGAAATCACGGCAGACGGAACAGCTCAAAATATAACCATCGATACCGACATAACAGCCATAGAAGTATCTTCGAGCATTCACGACTGGGACGAAGGTGTAGGGGACGATGACGGGATAGCTGTAATACCGCCGCCGATAGGAAATATCACAGACCGGACTCAGACACAAGTCGGCGACTTGGCGATGGAAGACGGAACATTTGTCAGAACCGACGATTATACCACCCTCACCGACGAACAGAAAAAAGCGTGTGTCGGTATCGTCTTCTGGACCTACTCAGACACCTATCCCAAATCCACACTGACCAACGACAAGGTATTGATGGCCGATTATCCCGATTGTACCCACGGCCTTATTGTCGCTTTGAAAGATGCCGCCACAGGAAAACCCTGGCAATCTGCAAGCACGACTTTCCGCGAAAGTGTGACAACGTGGCAAGAAACAGCGACTTTCGACAGCAAATACACACAAATCGCCCCTGTCTCTCCGATAGACGAGACACTCGACAGCGAAGCTCACAAACTGTTGGGGTATAACAACACTATGGTATTATTGGCTTATAACAGCGACCCAGCGAAAATACTTTACAGATGTCAAGCCGCTCAATCCATCAAAACCTTTGCCGACAACAACATCACGCCCAAAGGTTGTAGCAGCTGGTATTTCCCTTCTCTGAAAGAACTGGCACTGCTCTGCGCCGAGGACTCATGGGAAAAGCCTCTACCCGGTCGTGGCACGACAAATGTAAACAATCTAGGGAAAATAAACAGTATCTTGGAAAATTTATCCGATAACGGTATCGATATCGAGACTCTCGCCAGTGGCACAAGTTATTGGTCATCGCAAGAAGGATACACAGGAGACAGCTATGCCCGTGCCAATAGAGCTTATTGTATACAAATCATGTCCTCACAAGCACAAATCTCGGGACACGGCCTCTTCAAGAACCAAAAATTCAATGTCCGTGCGATTTGTGCATTCTAAACGATTGACTTCAATAGAAATTACATTCGATCGATTTCGTAAAGTCAAATACAGCTATCCCGGGCAGCGAGCGTAACGCCCGGAGCTACACATAAAGGTGTAGCCGCTCCTTTCGCCGGGAGCGGTAGCACGAAACAAATAAAAAATATCGCAATATGAAAATGACATACAGAAAAGCGGCTTTTATAGGATTATGGGCTGGTGTGATATTCGCCTCATGCTCTTCTGACGAAGACATGATAACCGGAAAAACGTTGCCGCAAGGTAAATATCCGGTTGCCATGACCGTTTCGGTAGAAAGCCCCATCGCCCGTTCCTCTGTGGACGGCACATGGACGAACGGTGAAAAAGTGACCGTACAGGCCATAACCAAAACAGGCGATGCGTACAACTGGAACGATGCGGCCTCCTACCCCTACGAAATAAACAACGATATACCCGCAGCCTCGACAAAAAAAGAAACCCACTATTGGCAGCGTAGCGATGAGACAAAACTCATGCGGGCTTGGCATTGTGCCGATGGCTCGACCTCAAACACGTTGCCCGACTCGTGGAGCGTAGCTGCCGACCAAAACGAAACCGGAAACGGATATGCAGAAAGCGATCTTCTATTTACAGCCCCCGTCGAAGTAAAATTCGGTAGCACAGCTGACCTGATTTTCTACCATCAAACAGCAAGAATTATCGTTAACATCAAAAAAACGGAAGGAATTGATTCCGCCGACCAGATTCAGTCCGTAAAAATCGGAGATAACAACCTCGCCTTGTCGGGGACTTACACGGCTCCCTCTGGTACAGGCGTAACAACAGGGACATGGCTTCCTGGACCGATGGACAAAACAATCACGCCTTTCAAATTATCACAGCCTACCGATCCCTCGAAATACATAGCCAGTTATACGGCTCTTGTCATTCCGCAAAACATGGACGGTAAACGACTAATCGCTATCGACACCGAACTCGGCACACATTATTACACCCCGAAAGAGGGAGCCGCCGAACTCGAAGCAGGTAAAGTACATACTTATAACATCACCATCGATAGCAAAGAAGTAACCATAGAAATTCCGGGAAGTATCGACTGGGGAGAAGGTGAAAGCGGTAGTGGCAGCATAGAATTATAACGACGATAGACCCTCAAAAAAACATAAAACCAGTTAGCAATATTTTACAAGATTCGATATACCTGACGACAAACAATTACAATACTGGCAATTTCGTCCTTGTTCGGATTTATCGGCAAGGACGATGCTTTTTTAAAAGAAACACCCTCCTCTATCTTTTTCAATACCGTCATCGACCTCTACTTAATACTAAGTCAAACCAAATGCGGTTGTAAAAACATTCCTCTTCTTCTCTCCCGAAAGGAAACCTTCGAGCAAACTAATTGCCGATTTTTTTGTATATTGGTATAAACAAACTATCATAATAGTTTCAGAGAGAATTTAATCGTTTACACCTTATTCCATATGAAAGACGGTAAAAAGCTCGTTTATTCCGGAGACTCGCTCCGAAGATTTTTGCATCGAAAAGGTCTCACCTACAAAGATGCAGCCAAAGAGCTTGGCTTGGATAAAAACACCATAGGCAAGGCAGTAAGAGGCGGAAATATGAATATAAACGTCTTACTGAGTATTGCCAATCACTGGAATTTTCCCATTACCGACTTTTTCATTTTCGTAAATCAAGAAGAATGTGAAGAGACCTATTTTATTAGTCCGAACAAATATAATAACAATTCGGCAAATGATAATCTTTTGGTTTCCGAAGATTCTAAAATCTATAAAAATATTAAAAATTTATCAACAGAAGAGCTGGCTTTAAAAGCATCCAAACAACAAGAAATTTCTTTATTACAGAATCTGATTCGAAATTATCAAGACAGAATCGATTTATTGCAGCAAGA
>ERZ1673743.2855-NODE-2855-length-14306-cov-11.232826_pt1 | contig 14306 bp, 14 predicted proteins | sample MGYA00580197_ERZ1673743 | MGnify/ENA primary metagenome ERZ1673743 (study PRJEB41218, sample SAMN15661795) | gut metagenome | host: Homo sapiens | place: Canada: London | collected 2015-08-20/2019-03-30 | study: EMG produced TPA metagenomics assembly of... | reverse complement strand
ACTGAAAATGTGCCGGAAGGTTGAACTGTTTAATAAACGCATGGTGCTGGGCGTGGTAGTGACGCAGATCGTACCCCAGATGATGCAGTTCCAGCAGCTTCACCAGCACCAGATTAAGGTGAATCCGCTTAGCTGCAGCAATCTGGGCGGCATCCAGTCCGAGCTGCGTCATTTGATAGACTTCATCACTGTCCAGCATCAGGTGGGATGTGAAAGCGTTATGCTCGTAAAGAAGGATGTGCTTGTCCTTAATGGTCAGAAACTTGTCCAGGGTATGCAAGTCCATAAGCAGCTGATGCTCCAGATAATGTCCGAGTGCATAGCCGCACACCATCTGCTTTGTCTGTTTGTCCAGCTGGCGATTGATAAGGATCAGTGGCTTATCAAAATAGAGTGAAAGTAAACCCAACATATCTTTAATGCGAGATGTTTCACTGATGTCCAGACTGCAACTGCGCGCGATCTGTTTGATGTTGCGAGTTCCGGCATTTTGGACAAGTTCGTTGGCGGCTTGGTGAATAAACGCAGAATCCATAATGTGCTCTCCTTTCGGGGATGGCATAGTGAATGGAACGGGATTTTACAGGTTCATTATTCGTTCCTTTTCTCGTTTTTGTTCTCGGTACTTAAAATAGGCTTTGTGCATTTCATACATGATGCCGTCCATATCCTGTGGGGTCAAATCTCCGCTGGCAAATAGCTCAGTAAGCTCAAATGCGAGATGCTGGGCTTCTATTTTGCCCTTTTTTCCGTAGGCTTCGGCGGCACGTTCGATAAATAAAGACTGATCCGGCTGTAAATAGGTCAAAGGTACATGGAATATATCAGCCATCTTTTCGAGCATTTCAACACTGCGAGGGTAGCGGCCATCACGCTCCCATCCGATGATCGTTCGTTTGTTGATACCCAGACATTGTGCCAATTCGTCCTGTGTTAAAGAATGCTTCTTTCGTAGATCGCGAACTTTCTCTCCAAATTTCATGTTTGTAACCTTTCTATGCCGATGGAAACATGAGTAAGGAAGAATTCATCAGTCAGAGAGATTCCTATAGAGCACAGGAAGATGAACGGATGGAGCAGATTCAACGGCTTCGTACCGAGAAAAATCAAGTTTTCCAGCCTGTGAAGAAAGATACGGATAATTTGCAAGTCGTGATTGACTACTACAATAACCGCCGTTACCAGCACCGTCTGTTCATCCAGACGCCGATGCAGGCTCATGTCAGTGCCATGAACCGAGCTGCTTGATACCGATTTGCACAAAAAATTCGCCGTCTCCTTGTGGAAACGGCGAACATAAATCTTATATTATTTTTTCTGTCTACTTGACGGAGTGCACTTCACAACTCAATCGCTGGTTTTCCGGGGGCTTACGATTAACACAAACCCAACCTTACATTATTCCGGTTTGACCTGCAGCTCCTGCTCGCAGTAAATGCAGCGATACTTGCCATTGGAGCTCAGCTCAAAGATCTGGTCGCACTCTTCCTCAATGGAAGAGATGCAGCGCGGGTTTTTGCACCGCACGATGTTTACCAGGCGCTTGGGGGGCTGGGGTTTCTCTTTCTTGATGGCTTTGCCGTCCTGGATGACGGTCACGCTGATGTTGGGGTCAAGGTAGGCCAGCACATCCAGGTTGAGCCAGGAGGAGTCGCCCTCCACCTTGATGATGTCCTTGCGGCCGCACTCTGTTTTGTGGGAGCGGGCGTTCTGGATGAGGGCCACGCTGGCCGTGCGGTTGCCCTTGATGCCCAGCAGATCCATCAGGCCGATGGCGGTGCCGGCTTTGATGTGGTCGATGACAATGCCATTCTGGATCTCGTCAATGTTCAGCATTTCAGTGTTCCTCCTTTGCGTCAGGTGCCTTGGGGTCGGGCAGACCCAGCAGGGTCATGATGAGTGCCATGCGGATATAAACAGCATTCTGCACCTGCTCAAAATAGGCAGCGCGGGGGTCATCATCGACCTCCAGGGTGATCTCGTTCACGCGGGGGAGGGGGTGCAGCACAGCCATATGGGGCTTTGCCAGTGCCATTTTCTCTTTGGTCAGGATGTAACTGTTTTTCAGGCGGATGTAATCTTCCTCGTTGAAGAAGCGCTCTTTCTGCACGCGGGTCATGTACAGGATGTCCAGGTCGGCCATGGAATCCTCCAGGCTGCGGGTCTCCTTGTACTCAATGCCGTTGGCTTCCAGCACGTCCTTGATGATATAATCGGGTACTCGCAGCTCTTCCGGGCTGATGAGCACAAAGCGGATGTTCTTGAAGCGGGCCATGGTCTTGATGAGGGAGTGGACGGGGCGGCCAAACTTCAGGTCGCCGCACAGGCCGATGGTCAGGTTGTCCAGCCGGCCCATCCGGCGGCGAATGGTCATCAGGTCGGTCATGGTCTGGGTGGGGTGCTGGTGGCCGCCGTCACCGGCGTTGATGACCGGGATGCGGGAATAACGGCTGGCGCGCAGCGGGGCACCCTCCTTGGGGTGGCGCATGGCGACGATATCGGCGTAGCAGGACACCACACGGATGGTGTCGGCCACACTCTCGCCCTTGGAAGCGCTGGAGACCGTTTCACTGGGGAAGCCCAGCACATGGCCGCCCAGATTCAGCATGGCGGCCTCAAAGGAGAGGCGGGTGCGAGTGGATGGCTCGTAGAACAGGGTGGCAAGCTTTTTGTGCTCGGCGACGTTCTGGTAGGCGGCCGGATCGGCGCAGATGCGGTCGGCCAGACTCAACAGATTCATGATTTCTTCCTGGCTGAAGTCTAAAGGATCGATCAGATGACGCATGTTGTTCAGTTCCCTCCATCAAAGAAGCTTTCGCAGAATGGAAAAATCGAAGAAGTTGGTGTAGTAGCTCAACGAGCGCATAACCGGATGGCACAGACGGTTGTAGCAGACTTCGTCCAGCAGCAGCATCGCCTCGCCGGGGGCAAGCCGCATGGCTGCCCGGATGGCCTCGTCGCCGCAGCTGGCTTTCAGGTGGGCGACATTGGAGGCGATCTGCTGGTGACACTCCCGCTCCAGGATCTCGAAGATGTCGCCACTGAGGTCGATCCGGGTGTAATCCCGGCTGCCAAACAGCGCGCGCGGCAGGTAATCGATGGAGTAGATGACGGGAGTGGTGTCCGCCAGGATCCTCTTTTTGATGCAGATGACCTCATCCCCCACCTCGATGCCGAGGTCCCGTGCCAGCTCTTCGCCTGCGCGGGTGGGGTAGATCTGGATGCCGTCTGCATGAGGATAGCTGCCGAAGCTGCGGATCAGAGGATAGTATTCCAGTTTCTGGTCCAGGCGGCTGCGCAGGTTGAGCACGGTGCGGTTGACAACGGTGCCAATGCCGCGCACACGCTCAATGTATCCGGCGCGCTCCATCTCGCTCAGCGCGTCCCGGATCACGGTACGGCTGACACCGAGCTGGGCGGCAAGGTCTACCTCCGCAGGCAGGCGGTCGGCGTCCGCGTAGCGGCCGGTGCGCAGCTCCTGCAGCAGGGCAGCGACTACGCGGTCGCTGATGACAGCGCCGCCAAGACGGCTGGAAGGCGAAAGGCTGGAATCTTTCATGGTCGTTTTCCTCCGGTACACATGCAGGGTGAGCCCCGCAGAGACTTCAGGAGGCGGGCAGCAGCGCCCAAGAGCACAGACTGCCAGCATCCCTTCCATCAGTATAACATAAATTGACATTCTTTGAAATGGCATTTATACTGGAATCGCAAAGAAAGTATGATTTTATTTTGGGAGGGATTGCAGAAATGGAACTTTGTCTTCATCAGGTCCGCGGCAGGGCGGCGTCGCTGTCGGTCACGCTCCGGCAGTGTACGCGCGAAGAGGCCGAGACCGTCTACCGGCTCCAGAACGAGGTGCGGGCCATGATGCCGAACCCGGAGCTGTTCATGCCCGATACGCTGGAAAATATCCAGAGCTATCTCGAACACGACCTCTGCCTGGGCGCATGGGACGGCGAGCGGCTGGGGGCCTACTTTATCCTGCGGTACTGCGGGCACAGTGAGCACAACTACGCTGCGTTCATGGGCATTCCGGAGGCGGAGTGGGAGTACTGGGCCAATGCCGACAGCGTCATCGTCCACCCGGACTGGCGGGGCAATGGCCTGCAGCGCATCCTGCTGGAAGACGCGCTGCCGCTGCTTCGGCCCGGCATCGTGGGCATTGGGGCCACCGTCAGCCCCGGCAACCCCTACAGCCTGAACAACGCCAAAGCCAGCGGCTTTGAGATCGTTTCCCGGCGGGAGATGTACGGTGGGCATGACCGCTATCTGCTGGCAAAACACCTGTAAAGAAATGGAGGAAAATTGTATGAAAATCGTTGTGCTGGACGGCTATACGGAAAACCCTGGCGACCTGAGCTGGAGCGCTCTGGAGCAGCTGGGCGAGCTGGTGGTCTATGACCGCACTTCCTATGAGGAATCGGATCTCGTTGCCGAGCGCATTGGTGACGCCGATGTGGCCATCCTGAACAAGACCCCCATCTCCAAGGCCACCATGGATCAATGCCCCAACCTGAAACTGATCGCTGTACTGGCCACCGGATACAATGTGGTGGATGTCGTGTCCACGGAGCCCATCCAGGCCGACAACCCGCTGCTGAAAGCCAAGAACTGCATCATCACCCCGCACATGTCCTGGGGTTCCCGGAGCAGCCGCCAGCGCATTATGGACTGCACCGTGGAGAACGTCAGGGCGTTCCTGGCGGGCCAGCCCCAGAACGTGGTGAACAAGTGATCAGACTTCCTCAAGAAAAGCAGGTGGTGGAGAAATGAAAAAGTGCATCGTTGTGTCGGATTCGTTCAAAGGCACCCTTTCCAGCCAGGAGATCTGCACCCTTGCGGCGCAGAGGCTGGAGGCGTATTTCCCCGGGTGCGAGGTGGTCAGGATTCCCGTGGCCGACGGTGGCGAGGGAACGGTGGCCTGCTTCCATGAGGCCTGCGGCGGCACGCTGGTCTCCGTGCCCGTCTCGGGCCCCTATGGGGAGGCCATCACGGCAGAATACTTACAGCTGCCCGGCGGGCAGGCCGTGATTGAGATGGCCTCGGCCGCCGGTCTGCCTCAGGTAGAAGATCGCAAAGACCCCTGTAAGACCACCACTTACGGCGTGGGTCAGCTCATCCGCCACGCCGTGGAGACGGGCAACCAGAACATCCTGCTGGGGCTGGGCGGAAGCTGCACCAACGATGGCGGCTGCGGCTGTGCGGCGGCGCTGGGGGTCCAATTCCTCCGGGCCGATGGCAGCGATTTTGTGCCCGTGGGCGGCACCCTGAGCGAGGTGGCGGACATCGACACGAAAGAAGCGGAAAAGCTGTTGGCGGGCGTCTCCCTCACCGCCATGTGCGATATCGATAACCCGCTCTACGGCCCAACCGGTGCGGCCTGCGTCTTTGCGCCCCAAAAGGGTGCCGATGAGGCCACGGTAGTCTTTCTGGACGGGCAGCTCCGGGCGCTGGCCGGTGTCATCGAGGCAAAGCTGGGCCGTTCGGTAGCCGCTCTGCCCGGTGCAGGCGCGGCAGGCGGCCTGGGTGCTGGCATGGTGGCGTTCCTGGGGGCACAGCTGCGGCCCGGCATTGAGGCCGTGCTGGATCTGGTCCGGTTTGACGCCCGGCTGGACGGCTGTGACCTTGTCCTCACCGGCGAGGGGCGGCTGGACACCCAGAGCGTCCGGGGCAAGGTCATCAGCGGCGTGGCAAAGCATGCGAAAGAGAAGAGCGTGCCGGTGGTGGCCATCGTGGGCGGCGTCCTGCCGGAGGTGGAAGACCTCTGCGATGACCCGGCCTTGGGCCTGACCGCTGTGTTTTCCATCAACCGGCAGGCTATGGATTTTGCGCAGTCCCGTTACGCCAGCCGGGAAAACTACACCTACACCCTCAACAGCATCCTCCGCCTGCTGCGGGCAGCGGAAACAAAATAAATGCCCCCGCGCCATTTCGGCGCGGAGGCGTTGCGAAGCAGAACTCAGGCAGCCATGGCGGCGGACTCCGCGTGGAGCTTTTTGCGCACTGCCATCAGGCAGATGAAGTGCACCAGCGCCGTTAAGATCCAGCTGATGGGGTAGCTGATGTACAGGGTGGTGGTGGAGCGGAACAGCTGGAACACCGTGGCGATCCAGACCAGACGGAGCAGGCAGCTGCCCACCAGGCTGACGATCATGGGCATGACCGAGTAGCCCCGGCCGCGCAGGCAGCTGGCCAGCGTGTCCATGACACCGCAGAGGAAGTAAGTGGTGCAGATGATCCGCATCCGGGCCAGGCCCGCGGCCACCACGGCTTCATCGGTGGAGTAAAAGTGGAGCAGCAGGTTGCCGCCCAGGAACGCGCCGCCGCCCAGCAGCACGCCAATGCCCACGGCGCAGAGCAGGCAGTTGCGCATGACGCGGTCCAGGTTATCATACCGGCGGGCACCCATGTTCTGGCTGGTAAAGGTCACAGCGGCCTGTGCAAAGGCGTTCATGGCGGTGTAGACAAAGCCCTCGATGTTGGAGGCTGCCGAGTTGCCCGCCACGACCGTGGAGCCAAACGAGTTGACCGCCGACTGGATGACCACGTTGGAGAGGCTGAACACCGTGCTTTGCAGGCCGGCCGGCAGACCGATGAGCAAAATCTGGGTCAGGGCCCCTTTGTGGAAGCCCAGCTTGTGCAGGTCGAGGTGGAGGGGACCCTCCTCTTTCAGGAGCAGGGCCGTGACCATGCAGGCGGAAACCGTCTGGCTGATGATGGTCGCCAGCGCGACGCCGGCCACGCTCATCTGGAAACCAATGACGAAGACCAGATTCAGGATGACATTGATGACGCCTGCCGTCGCCAGGCAGAACAGCGGCCGTTTGGTGTCGCCCACGGCCCGCAGCAGTGCCGAGCTAAAGTTGTACAGCATGGTCATGGGCATCCCGAGAAAGTAAATTTTCAGGTAGAGGGTGGCCAGGTCAATGACATCCTCCGGGCTGGACATCAGCTCCAACAGGCCCCGGGCCACAAAAAAGCCCACGCCCGCCAGCAGCACACCGCTGACAAGGCCCAGCGTCACCGCCGTGTGGACAGTATTCTGCACGCCCTGATCGTCCCGCGCGCCAAAGCAGCGGGCAGCCACAACGTTGGCACCCAGCGAGAGGCCCACAAACAGGTTGACCAGCAGGTTGATGAGGGCACCGTTGGAGCCCACCGCCGCCAGAGCGGTGCTGCCCGCAAAGCGGCCCACCGTCACAACGTCTGCTGCGTTGAACAGCAGCTGCAAAATGCTGGACGCCGCCAGCGGGAGCGAAAACAGGATGATTTTTTGCAGCATCGGGCCGCTGGTCAGATCGCCAGAACGGGAAATCTGCGCCATGGAAAATCCGCCTCCTTTGAACAAGCTTTTTCTTGCATTTCTTACACTTTGTATTGTTAAAATCGTTCCAAAATCAGTCCTGCCCGGAGGCAGAACGCAACTTCATATTATAGCACCCGGAGTGTAAAAAGCAAGTAAAAACGTAAAATGCTGAAAAGGAAGCGGAATGCGGCAGGCCGGGCGGGGCGGCAAAGGAGAAAACCAGCCTGATGATACAACAAAACAGGCGTTTTTCAAAAACCGATGCAGCCCATACTCGGAACAGGGCGTGCGGAAATCCGCCCCGCCGAATTGAAAATTGTCGAGCCCCTTGTTATAATAGGAGCGCAACCAAAACCAAAGGGAGGAACCTCCATGTATCGGAATGGAATCAAGCGGCTGCTGGCCGTTATTTTATCACTGGGCGGCATGATCTGCCTTTCGCCCCTGCTGCTGGTGCTCTGCATCGCCATCAAGCTGGATTCGCCCGGCCCGGTGTTTTTCAAGCAGAAACGGGTGGGCATCCACAAACAGCATTTCAACATCCTGAAATTCCGCACCATGCGGATCGACACCCCCCACGATATGCCCACTCATCTCTTCCACGACCCGGACCAGTATATCACCCGGGTGGGACGGTTCCTGCGCAAGACCAGCCTGGACGAGCTGCCCCAGCTGTGGAACATCTTTGTGGGTGACATGGCGGTCATCGGCCCCCGGCCGGCCCTCTGGAACCAGTACGACCTGCTGGCCGAGCGGGACAAATACGGTGCCAACGATGTCCGCCCCGGCCTGACGGGCTGGGCCCAGATCCATGGCCGCGATGAGCTGGAAATCGCCGATAAGGCCCGGCTGGACGGCTACTATGTGGAGCACCTGAGCTTTGGGCTGGACGTGAAGTGCTTCTTTGGCACCATCAGGGCGGTGCTGGACCACGACGGTGTCGTGGAGGGCGGCACGGGGACGCTGCATGATAAGAAGTAAAACCTCTCAGTCTCGCTGGCATCGAGCAAAGCGAAGAGGACGGAGAGGTTTAATCGGCGTTTCGGGTTGATTTATGCCGAAAATGTTATATAATAGGATAGATAACGGAACACCAAAAAGGAGGATTTCCATGAATCGCACCTACATCCAAGAGGTACCCAAGGAAATTGGAAACACGATCAAGGTGCAGGGTTTCATTGAGAACCTGCGCAACAGCAAGGCCATGGCCTTTATCGTGCTCAAAGATATTACCGGCAAGCTCCAGATCACCGTCGAGAAAGCCGACCACCCCGAGCTGGTGGACACCATCGACAAGCTGACCCCGGATTCGGTCATCACCGTCACCGGCAAGGTGGTGGAGAACGATTACGTCAAGATGGGCGGCATCGAGATGATCCCCTCGGAGATCGAGATCGAGAGCATTGCGGATGCACTGCCCATCGTCCGCAAGGAGATCGCGGCCACCAAGAAGAAAAAGGCCGTCGAGCGCTCCAGCATCGACCAGCGCATTGATTATCGCTGGATCGACCTGCGCACCGATGAAAACCAGCTGATGTTCAAGGCACAGAGCTGCTTCGTCAACGCGATGCGCAAGTTCCTGCTGGATCGCAGCTTCATTGAGATCCACACCCCCAAGCTGATCGCCGCGGCCAGCGAGAGTGGCTCTGAGGTGTTCAAGGTGGATTACTTTGACCGCAATGCCTATCTGGCACAGAGCCCCCAGTTCTATAAGCAGATGGCCATGGCGGCCGGCTTCGAGCGCATTTTTGAGACAGGCCCTGTCTTCCGCGCCGAGAAAAGCTACACCAACAAGCACTCCACCGAGTTCTCCGGCTTTGACCTCGAGTTCAGCTACATCACCTCTTACCGTGATGTCATGAAGATGGAGGAGGAGCTGCTGACGGCCGGCCTGAAAGCCGTCAAGGAGGCCTACGGCGACCAGATCAAGGAGCTGTTCGGCCAGGAAGTCATCGTGCCGGAGACTCCGTTCCCCGTGGTCAAGCTGGCCGACCTGTACAAGGGCCTGGAAGAAGAGTTCGGCTACACCGTCGATGAGTCCGAAAAAGGCGATCTGACCACCGAGGCCGAGCGCCTGAGCTACGAGTGGGTCAAGAAGCACTACAACCACGAGTTCCTCTTCATCACCGATTATTCCGCGGAGAAGCGTGCGTTCTACCACATGCGCGACGAGAACGGCGTGCCCCAGGGCTACGACCTGATTTGGCGCGGCGTGGAGATCACCACCGGTGCCCAGCGTGAGCACCGCTACGAGGTGCTGAAGAAGCAGGCAGAGGAAAAGGGCCTGGCCGAGGACGTCAAGTTCTATCTGGAGTTCTTCCAGTATGGCTGCCCCCCGCACGGCGGCTTTGGCCTGGGCATCGACCGTCTGACCATGCTGCTCTGCGGTCTGTCCATCAAGGACGCGGAGTTCCTGTTCCGCGGCCCCAACCGTCTGACTCCGTGATGCGGCACAGTTCATAGAATAAATAACAAAAGGAGCGCTGTTTCGTTGGAAACGGCGCTCCTTTTTATCTGCGTGTCTGAAACGGGAAAGGAGAAATTACTTCTTCAGGTAGATGTGGTGGGGCAGGCCTGCGATGTACAGCGGGGTCAGCTCTGCCTGAATGAGCGGACGCGCGTAATCGAGGAAGTCCTCCGTCATCTGGGTATGGTTCTCGTTCATCCAGCTCAGCGGCACTTTCTTCTCCAGGTTTGCCACCTCGCTGATGGGGTGGAGCTCGGTGGTGCACTGGTACGGGCTGTTGGAGATGCGCTTCAGGGCGACCATCTGGCCGGTGACACCCTCAAAGGCGGCCTTGGCGGCAGCACCGCCGACCTGATAAGCCTCGGTGATGTCGGTGCGGCTGGTCAGGTGGCCAGCGCAGCGCTGCAGGGTAGAAAGCTCGATGCAGCGGGTCTTGGTGTCCAGGCTGCGGGCCACGGTGTTGGCCAGGAAGCGGGCGGTACCGGTCAGGGCTTTGTGGCCGAATGCGTCCACCGCGTGCACATCGTCAGCCAGCTCGCAGACATAACGGCCATCCTCCAGCTTGACGCCCTCGGAGACGGCGATCACGATGCTGGGCTTCTTCTCCTGCATGACGCGGACTTTCTCAATGAAGTGGTCCACATTGAACGGGACTTCGGGCAGGCAGATCATATCCACGCCCTCGCAGTCATCGCCCTTGGCCAGAGCGGCGGCAGCGGTCAACCAGCCGGCGTTGCGGCCCATGATCTCCACCACGGTGACATACTTGGTGCCGTAAACGGTAGCGTCACGGATGATCTCTTTCATCACCACGCCGATGTACTTGGCAGCAGAGCCGTAGCCGGGGGTGTGGTCGGTGACCATCAGGTCGTTGTCGATGGTCTTGGGCACGCCCATAAAGCGGATGTCGCTCTGGATGCGTGCGCCGTAATCTGCCAGCTTGCCGATGGTGTCCATGGAGTCGTTGCCGCCGATGTAGAAGAAGTAACCGATGTTCAGCTTCTCCAGGATGGCAAACAGCTTCTTGTACACAGCTTCATCGGTGTGCCAGTCCGGCAGTTTGTAGCGGCAGCTGCCCAGGAAGCTGGACGGCGTGCGCTTGAGCAGTTCGATGTCGAGGTCGTCCGTCAGCAGGGTGGACAGATCCACCACGCGCTCCTCCAGCAGGCCTGCAACACCGTTGCACATGCCGTATACGACATCGGCACCGCGGCTCTTGCAGCTCTCGAACACACCGGCCAGACTTGCATTGATAACGGAAGTAGGACCGCCAGACTGACCAACGATTGCATTTTTACCCATGATGATTTCTCCTTTGTTTTTTTCTGTTTCGGCTTTTATTCTAAAATCGTGCAGGGAGCACGAAAACAGACGCGGAAAGGGGGGACAAAGGCTTTGCCCGGCCGCCCGGGCAGAACAAGATTTACAGACGGATGTGGCGCGGAGTACCGTTGACGTAAACGGGGGTCACTTCGTCCAGAATCAGCGGGCGAGCGTACTCCTCAAAGGCCGCCGTCACCTGCATCCCGTCCGGGGTGATCCAATCCAGGGGCACTTTCTTCTCCAGGTTTGCCACCTGCTGCACATCCACCGACTCGGTGATGCACTGGTAAGGGTAGCTGGAGATCCGCTTGAGGGCGATCATCCGGCCCGTCTCGCCTGCAAAGGCTGCTGCTGCGGCGGCGCCACCCACGGCGTAAGCCTCGTTCACGTCGGTGCGGCTGGCCAGATGGCTGGCGCAGCGCTGCAGGGTCGAGAACTCAATGGCGCGGCTCTTGCAGCCCAGCTTCTCGTGGATGAGCTCGGAAAGGTAGCGGCTGGTGCCGCTCAGGATGGCCTTGTGGCCAAAGGCGTCCAGCTGCCCGGCCCCGGAGACAAGGTCGCACAGGTAGGTGCCGTCAGCCGTCTTGACGCCCTCGCTGGCCGCGATGATGACATTGGGCTTGGTGCGCTGCAGCTCGTCCACCTTGGACAGGAATTTTTCCGGGTCAAAGGGGACTTCCGGCAGGAGGATGAGGTCCGGGCCGTCACAGTCCTCGCCGCCGGCCAGACAGGCCGCACCGGCCAGCCAGCCCGCGTGGCGGCCCATGATCTCGGCCACCGTCACGCTGCGGATGTTGTAAACAGAGGAATCACGGATGACCTCCTTGAGGATGGTGGCAATGTACTTGGCGGCAGAGCCGTAGCCCGGCGTGTGGTCTGTCAGGCAGAGGTCGTTGTCGATGGTCTTGGGGACCCCGATGAACCGGACGCTGCTGCCCACCTTGGCTCCGTAGCGGGAAAGCTTTGCAATGGTGTCCATGGAGTCGTTGCCGCCAATGTAGAACACCGCGCAGATGTCGTATTTGTCAAACAGGGTAAACAGTTTGACGAACGGGGTGGAATCCGTCTCCGGGTCCGGCAGCTTGAAACGGCAGCTGCCCAGATAGCTGGAGGGGGTGCGCTTGAGCAGCTCAATGCTCATGCGGTCGTCCAGCAGGACGTTCAGCTCCAGCAGCTCTTCCTTGAGCAATCCCTCAATGCCGTACTTCATACCGTAGACGGTATCCGCGCCCAGGCTGCGGGCCGCCTTGTACACGCCCGCCAGACTGGAATTGATGACGGCCGTGGGGCCGCCGCTCTGGCCGATGATGATGTTCTTGGCCATGAAAACCTCCTTCTTACCGATCCGAAAAAATTTCTACTTCCGCAGCCGCTTTCCGCGCGGCTCCCGCATGGTGTGCGATACGCCCTGCACTGCGTGTCGCGGCGGGAATGGTGAACCAACGGCTGCAAGTAGTACAAAAATGGTGACAGCATGTGAATGCACTTCAAGAAATAGGTACAAAAACTGTCACATTTCTATTGTAACCGTTTTGCCTGTTGTATGCAAGCCCTAATTGGTTGCATGGGCAAAAAAATTATGCTACAATAAAACCCGCACAGTCTGAAAAATGGCTGCGCGGCGGATAACACGCAATTTTCCGGGCAGAATACCCGTATTATAAAGAAAAGAACTGGAAGAAAACGAGGGCGGAAAAAGACGATGGGCATTTCACATGAGTATCATGCTGCCCGCGGCCATGGGCAGCGGGGCGGCGCAGGCGGCAAACTGCGGCTGCTGGGAGTCATTGCGGCCATTTTGATCTTGTCGTTTGCCATTACAGCCATTCTGGAAAATGGCCAGAAGCATCAGGACGAGGCAGAGCAGACGGCCACGGCAGGCACGGCGCAGAACATTCTGGCTCCGCTGCCCATGCAGGGCAGTGCCGGCGCGGACAGCGCCACGGCCAACGGTGACAGCAGTGCCACAGCCGACGCAGGCGGCGGTACGGCGGTGACACTGGAGCAGTTTGGCCCGGCCCGGCAGACGGCAGGGGCATATCACGTCAAAGCCTATGACAGCAGCGTGATCCGTCAGCCCGGCTGCGGACAGGTGGACCTGAGCTACTTCTCGGATGCCGCGTTCCTGGGCGACAGCCTGACGGTCGGCTTTTCGGACTACAGCATCAACCTGGGCGGGGCGCTCATCTGCGGCTACACAGGTGTTGGCCCGGATGCCATCGTCAACCGGAGCGCTGTCAAGAGCAGTGTGCGCGGGCAGGAAGTGGCGCTGGATGTGCTGGCAGCCGCGCGGCCCAAAAAGCTGTATCTCCTGCTGGGCACCAACACCCTGACCACGCTGGGGGCGGCAGACCGCTTCCTGGCCTATTACGGCCAGATGCTGGACCTGCTGCGGCAGGCATTGGGGGACGACTGCGTGATCTATGTGCAGTCCATCCCGCCGGTACGGCCGGAAGCCGCGGCCGAAAAGCCGGGCCTCGCCAGTGATGTCCTCCGCTCGGTGAATGAGCAGCTGGCCCAGCTGGCAGCGCAGAAAGGCTGCGTTTATCTGGACCTGTGGGAGGCTATGGCAGACGGTGAGGGCAACCTGAAAGAGGTGCTGGCCGCCCCGGACGGCGTCCACTTCTCGGCGGGCAACGGCTACGGTGCCTGGGTCACCTACCTGCGCAACCATGCAAAGTATGCCTCCACCAATGCCTGGACCCTGGGCAGCGCGTACGCGGTGAACTGAAAATTTGTGATTGGAACAAACAAAAATCCCCGATGTTCTCGGTTGTGAGAACATCGGGGATTTTGTACGTTTTGATTTTAACGCGGCAGCTTACTTCAGCTTGCTCTTGGCTTTCATGCGCTGCTCGTGGTTCAGGATCTGCTTGCGGATACGCAGGTTCTCCGGGGTGACCTCCAGCAGCTCGTCAGGTGCCAGGAACTCCAGGCAGCCCTCCAGGCTCAGCTTGCTGATGGGGATGAGGCGCAGAGCGTCGTCAGAGCCGGAAGCACGGGTATTGGTCAGGTGCTTGGTCTTGCAGACGTTGACATCCACATCCTCGCCGGAAGCGGTGTAGCCGATGACCATGCCCTCGTAGACCTTTTCGCCAGCGCCCACCAGCAGAGTACCACGCTGCTGTGCGTTGAACAGGCCGTAGGTGACAGCATCGCCGGTCTCAAAGCTGACCAGAGAACCGGTGGAGCGGTTGGCGATCATGCCAG
>ERZ1673743.2852-NODE-2852-length-14334-cov-4.222074_pt1 | contig 14334 bp, 10 predicted proteins | sample MGYA00580197_ERZ1673743 | MGnify/ENA primary metagenome ERZ1673743 (study PRJEB41218, sample SAMN15661795) | gut metagenome | host: Homo sapiens | place: Canada: London | collected 2015-08-20/2019-03-30 | study: EMG produced TPA metagenomics assembly of... | reverse complement strand
TAACAGTTGTTTTTCATGGTTCGGTCATTTTAGGATTTAATAGCCGGGATTGGGTTCCAGCAGCGGATTCAGCTGCAGTTCCTTGCCGGGGATGGGCAGCAGCAGCTGGAATTTCTGAATTCCGAGACGCTCGACGGCCCTGCCCGTACGCACCATATCGTGATAGATGAAGTTCTCGCCCAGCAGTTCGCGGCGGCGTTCGTCGAGGACGGCGTCGACATAGGCGGCGTCGGAAGCCGGATAAATGTCGTCGAGTCCGCGTTCGCGGCGCAGTTCGTTCAGGCGTCCGACGCCCTTGGCGCGGCCCTGCGCTTCGGCGCTGATCAGATAAAGTTCGGCGATGCGCGACACGATCACGGGGTCCTTGCCGGTCTGGCCGCTGGGGTACTTGTTCAGGCAGTCCGTACCGGCGATATTGATGACGCTCATCTCCTTGCGCGTATCGTTGGCGCCGAACAGCTCCACGGTAGAGGCGGGCAGCCGGTATACGCCCTGCCCCTTGTTGGGATGGCCGTAGGTGTAGAACAGGTCGCTGATATTGATCGACGACTCTTCGGAGATATTCTCGAAGGCGAAAATAATTTCGGTGTTGGCCTTCTTCCGGAAAATCTTGTCGAACGAATCGAGCTTGTAAGGCCCCGACGTAATGAGATCCTCGGCCAGACGCGCCGCCTCGGTCATCTTGCCCTGCGAAAGCATCACGCGGGCCTTGAGCGCCAGTGCGGCGTTGCGCGACACGTAGTAGTAGCTTTCACTGGTATCGAGCAGCGAAGCCGCCGTGTCGAGGTCCTCCTCGATCAGCGCCCAGACATCGGCGGCCGGGCTGCGGGGCAGCTTGTCGAGCGTGTTTTCGCGCAGCAGCGGCACGCCGCCCCAGCGCGACACGAGACAGAAATAGATATAGGCCCGGAAATAGTGCGCTTCGCCTCTGGCGCGGACGCTGATTTCCGAATCGGGGAACTTCGCCGTCACGGCCAGCAGGTTGTTGACCTGATAGAGCGCGCTGTAATAGCCGTTCCAGCCGTTGACGATCGCCGAATTCAGCGGGCTGAGCGTCGAATTGATGACGTCGATCGGATTGTAGTTGGATTGGGTGATGTCGCCGCCCAGAATGTCGCACATGATGAACGAGCGGGTCTGCGGCTCGTTCTGCACACGGTTATACATGCCCAGACGCAGCGCCGGCAGATCCTTTTCGGTTACGGCCTCAGGCGGAATGGCCGAATGCGAATACTGGTCGAGCATATTCGAGCAGGAGCTTGCGAAGCCGAGGGCGCAGAACAGTAATACGGTTATATATTTCATGGTTGTCAGCTTTTTAGAATGTCACATTAAGGCCGAAGCAGAACATGCGCGGCTGGGGTACGGAGAAGTTGTCGACGCCCATAAAGCGCGGATCGAGGTTGTTGCTCACCTCAGGGTCCCAGCCCGAATAGCGGGTCGCCAGCCAGAGGTTGTCTCCCTGAAAATAGACGCGCAGCGACTTCATGGCCAGCCTGCGGCTGATCTTTTCGGGGAAGGTGTAGGAAAGCGTCAGCGAACGCAGCCGCAGGAACGAACCGTCTTCGAGCCAGCGGTCGGAGTTGCGGGTGTTGTTCGTGTCGCCGCTCACCGAGCGCGGATGGAGATCGGTCGAACCGGGTCCCGTCCAGCGGTTGCGGGCCTCCTCGGCCAACACGCCGTTCTTGTGTCCCAGTTTGGAGGTGTTGATCTTCCACGCCGCATAGACGTCGTTGCCGTACATGTAGGTAAAGAAGACGTCGAGCGAGACGCCCTTGTAACGGAAGGTGTTGTTCCAGCCGCCCGAAAAGTAGGGATTCGAGGAGCCGATCACCTGACGGTCGTTGTCGTTGATCAGGTTGTTGTCGTCCACGTCGCGCCACTTCACGTCGCCGGCACGGATTCCCTGCGCATACTGCTCGGCGGGCACTTCGCCGTCGTATTGGTAGATGCCGTCCATGATGAAGAGGTAGAACGCGCCGACCTCCTTGCCGACCTGCAGCGCACGGTTGGCGCCGATCGAGATCGGCTTGTCGTCGCCCAGCAGTTCGGTGAGCTTGTTGCGGTTGGTGGCGATGTTGAACTGCGACAGCCATGACAGGGGACCGAAATTGAAATGGGTGTTGATCGTCAGCTCGGCGCCGATGTTGCGCATCGACCCGATGTTGCTGATGATGCTCGTCACGCCCGTCGTACTGTGGATCGGCGTGCTGTAGAGCAGGTCCTTGGTCTTCTTGTAATAGGCGTCCGCCATGATGTTCACGCGCCCCTTGAACAGCGTGATGTCGAATCCGGCGTCGAACTGGTCGGCCTTCTCCCACGTCAGGTCGCGGTTGCCGAAGGTCGAAACGGCGATGCCGCTGCCGTTGCCGTAGTTGTAGCCGCCCGACATGAGCGCCTGATAGGCGTAGGAGCCGATACCCTCCTGATTGCCGGTCTTGCCGTAGCTGACGCGGAACTTAAGCTCCGTATCGCTGTCCTTCATGAAATTCTCCTTGGAGATGTTCCAGCCCAGCGACACCGACGGGAACCAGCCCCAGCGGTTGTCGCGCGCGAATTTCGACGAACCGTCGGTGCGCAGCGTGGCCGTCAGCACATAACGGTCCTTGTAGGAAAACGTCGCACGGCCGAAATAGGACTCCATGGCGTAATTGGAGAGCGATCCCGAATAGGCGTCGAGCGAAGAGGCCACGCCCACCACGTCGAACGAAGGCGAGGGAAATCCGCTGCCGTCGAGTTTGGCCGACCGGGTGGTCACCTTCTGGAACGAATGACCCAGCATGGCGCTGAGCGAGAAGTCGCCGAACTTGTCGTTGTAAGTCGCGAAATTCTCCACGAGGATATTCTTGATCGTCCGGTTGTAATCGACGATACGGCCCACGCCCTTGCCGTAAGGGTGGTTTTCGTTGTAGTAGGTGTAGTCGTAAATCTGCGTGATGTCGGTATTGACCGAAGATTTGAAGGCGAACTTGTCCTTGTACTTGAACGTAGCGTAAAAATTCCCCAGATAACGCATGTTCTCGATATAGGCCGTCTCCTCGTCGAGAATCTGCATCGGGTTGTGAAACACCAGCTCGTCGGTGCCGCCCACGTAATAGTCGCCGTTGGGTTTGTAGGGACGGTCGAAGGGCCGCTGCTGGATGCTGCGCCCGATAATGGTCGTGCCGGAGTTGGCTCCCGGAATCTGGTGGTTCTTGATATAGTTGCCCGAAACGTTGGCGCCGACTTCGAGCCACGGCGTGAATTCATGGCTGATCTTCACCTTGAAGTTCATCTTCTCCATCTTGTTGGTGCGGATCACGCCCGTCTGGTGGTTGTAATTGGCGCCGACATAATATCTGGTCTTGACGTTGCCGCCCGAAAACGACACGTCGCCGTTATAGAACGTTCCGGTCTGGAGAATCAGATCCATCCAGTCCGTGTCGGGCAGCGTGCCGAACGGATTCTGAATATGCTTCTTGAAACCCGAATCCCCCGGTTTGTAGCCGTACTGGCGGTTGTAGTTGTCGACGCCTTCGTTGAAATCGCGGACATAAAGCCCCGAATCGGCCATTTTGATCTTCCCCACGTTGGCGAAGCGGGTGACTCCGGTGTTGAAGTTGAGATGCACCTCCGATTTGCCCTCCTTGCCCGACTTGGTGGTGATGACGATCACGCCGTTGTTGGCGCGCGAACCGTAAATGGCCGCCGAAGCGGCGTCTTTCAGCACCTCGATCGACTCGATGTCGCTGATGTTGAGCGTCGCCAGCGAAGACATGTCCTCGCCGAAATCGACCAGATTGGCGTTCGTGTTGGTGATCGGAATGCCGTCGATCACATAGAGGGGTTCGTTGCCCGCGCTCAGCGACGACGATCCGCGGATCACCATCCGCTCGCCGCTGCCCAAGTTACCCGAACCGGTCGAAGTCGTCACGCCGGCCACACGGCCGCTGAGCAGCTGCGTCGGGCTGGCGACCTGCCGCATGTTCGACTCGTTCATCTGCACCTTGCTGATGGCGCTGGTCACCAGCGAACGGCGCTGGGTGCCGTAGCCGACGACCACGACCTCTTCCAGCTCGGATGTGTCCTCGCGGAGCGTCAGGGTCAGCATCGTCTTGGCTCCGAGCGTGATGGTCTGGGGCGTATAGCCGACGAACGACACGCTCAGCACCTCTCCTTCGCGGGCCTCGATGGCAAAACGGCCGTCGATATCGGAGCTGACGCCCGTAGTCGATCCCCGTATGACGACGCTCGCGCCGACCACCGGATTCCCCGCAGCATCGACGATGCGTCCGGCATACCGCTGTCTGGCCGCCGATAAGGCCGGGGGGGGTTGACGCCGCCCTTCCGGTCGGCCAGATAGACCTTTCCGTCCTTGATCTCGTACACGATGCCGTCCGCATCGAACAGCTGACGGAGCACGCTCTCCAGTTCGGCCTGTTTCACGCTGACCGAAACCCGCTTGTCGGGATTGATCGTCGGCCGGGTGTAATTGAACACCAGACCGGTCTGCTGCGTGATCTGTCCGAGCACTTTCTCCAACTTGGCGTTCTGCATGTCGAGCGTCACGCGCTGGGCCGAAGCCGTCGCGCAGACCGCCGACAGAACGACTGTCAGAAACAGTAGTCTAAAATGTTTCATGAATGGTAGTTTAAGGTTGTTGTTAATAGTTTTTCGGGAGGAATCGGAAAACCCGTTCCCGTGTCCTCTGAATAATTGACACGCGAACGGGCGAAAAGAATGAGTCCGGAGGTGAAAAAAATCGTCTACATGCCGATAACGATCGTATCGCCCTCCCGTGTAAAGCGCATGGGAGCGATGCGCTGCAGCTCGGAAAGAATCTCCCGAAGCGACGAATCGTGGGTCGTCAGCGTAAAATAATAGTCGTAAGCCCGCGGATCGGTCACCCTGAACGTCACGTCGTACCAGCGGCCGAGCGTGCGCAGCACCTCTTCGAGCGGCGTGTCCCTAAAGGAGATGATCGACTTGCGCCACAGCGAAGCTCCCGACGTATCGACATGGTCCAGACGGCCCTGACGGGTCGTCCGGTCGTAAAGCAGACGGTCGGAGGGCGCCAGCAGGAACGAATTCCGGCCGTCGGACATCGAGCGATACGGCGATCAGCGGGCTGTCATCGTAGGCCTGCACGTTGAACTCCGTTCCGAGCACTTCGATCTGCGCGCCGCCGAGTCCGACGACAAAGGGCCGCGCCGGATTGTGGCTGACGCTGAAATAGGCTTCGCCGTCCAGCTCGACCCGCCGCATCGAAAAACCGAATTTTTCGGGATACCGCAGCCGCGTGTCGGCATTCAGCCAGACGCGCGTGCCGTCCTGAAAGACCATCTGCATCCGCTCGCCCTTCGGAACGTAGATTTCGGCATACTCCGGCGCTGAAAAAATGCCGCCGACCTGCCGGTCGAGACGGATGCCGACGCCGAGCACCAGCAGGCAGGGAATCAGCACCGCAGCGACACGCAGCGCAATGCGCCGGCGGCGGCGCCGGACCAGCGCCGCACGGATACGGCGGTAAATCGCTTCGGAGGGAATCCCCGAAGCAGGCATCCGCTCTCCGGTTTCGAGCATGCGGGCCTCCTCGTCGATAAGCCGCGACAATTCGGCGGCGCCTTCGGCCGAGGAGAACCAGCGGGCCACCTCGCGCGCCTCCTGCGGCGTAGCCCGTTCGTCGAGGACTCTGCGGATCGTATCTCTGTCAGGTCGTTTCATAGGCTGCGAATCATTACAAGCAGGGTTATCATCTTTATTATCGGGCCGATCGAAAGCCGGAGCGACCGGAGTCCGTCGGCGTAATGGGTCTTCACGGTGTTTATCGAAACATGCAGTTTTTCGGCGATCTCCCGGTTCGAACAGCCGTCGCGCTTCATCATTATCACAGCCCGCTGCTGGCGGGGCAGACGGTCGATGGCCTCGCCCAGACGCCGGTCGATATCGCGGCTTTCGATATACTGGGCCAGCGTGTCGTCCTGCTGCTGGCGGAGCTGGGCGATGACGTAGCTCTGCTCCAGCACCCGGCCGTTGTGGCGGATATAGTTCAGGAGGTAGTTTTTGGTCATCGTATAGAGGTAATTGCGCAGGCTGACCGTCACGGACAATCCGCCGCGCAGCTCCCAAAGCCTGACGAAGACGTACTGCACGGCGTCTTCGGCCGCCCCGGTCTGCTTGATCATCCGCAGCGCCAGCGAATAGAGCATGCCGTGGTAACGCTCGTAAACCAGCGTGAAAGCCTGCTCGTCGCCGCCTCGGATCCGCTCGAAGAGTTCGCACTCGTCCGCGGCGGTCCCGGAAATATGAAAATCCTCGTTCACCCTTACAATGGAGTATGGTTATGTACAAATATACTGCATTGCTCTTATCCGGACAAGCCGGGCGGCTATTTTTTCACCATCGTCCCATCGTTTGATTCCCCCTTCGTTCATATAGACACCCCGATTGGGGAAACGGGTGACCCGCCGCATAAAAAATCTCCGCCCCGCCGTACGGAGGGAGCGAACCGAGGGGCTGCGCAGGCCCGGCGGAGGCCGCAAGACGAGGCGGACTAACAATTCGTAACCCCAATCGTGAAAAAGAGCGCGGAAGAATGTCTGTTTTCAGAAATTAATCGTATATTTGCTAACAGATTGACACCTCCCGCACCGGAAATTCATCAAACCATAAACGGATATGTACGGAAAAATCAAAGAACATCTGCAGCAGGAACTTGCCGAAATCAAGGCTGCAGGGCTCTACAAGAGCGAACGGGTCATCGAATCGCCGCAGCGTGCGGAGATCGAAGTTGCAGGTCGTAAGGTACTTAATTTCTGCGCCAACAACTACCTCGGACTTTCGGACAACCCGCGGCTGATCGAAGCCGCGAAACGGGCCATGGACAACCGCGGCTACGGCATGTCGTCGGTGCGTTTCATCTGCGGCTGTCAGGACATCCACAAACATCTCGAAAAAGCCATAGCCGACTACTTCGGCACCGAGGACACGATCCTCTACGCCGCCTGCTTCGACGCCAACGGAGGCGTCTTCGAACCGATTTTCGGTCAGGAGGACGCCATTATCTCCGACTCGCTGAACCATGCGTCGATCATCGACGGCGTGCGTTTATGCAAGGCCGTGCGCTACCGCTACGCCAACGCCGACATGGCCGAGCTGGAGGAGTGTCTCAAGCAGGCACAGGCGCAGCGTTTCCGCATCATCTGCACCGACGGGGTCTTCTCGATGGACGGCAATGCCGCACCGCTGGACAAGATCTGCGCACTGGCCGAGAAATACGACGCGCTGGTGATGGTGGACGAGTGCCACTCGGCGGGCGTGCTGGGCAAAACCGGCCGCGGCATCACCGAACTCTACGACCTGCGCGGTCAGGTGGACATCCTCACCGGCACGCTCGGCAAAGCCTTCGGCGGCGCCGTAGGCGGCTTCACGACGGGCCGCAGGGAGATTATCGAGATGCTCCGCCAGCGTTCGCGCCCCTACCTCTTCTCCAACTCGCTGCCCCCCGCCGTCGTCGGCGCCGGAATAGAAATGTTCCGCATGCTGGGCGAAAGCAACGAACTGCACGACCGTCTGGTAGCCAACGTGGAGCACTTCCGCGAAGGCATGATGGCCGCAGGTTTCGACATCAAACCCACGCAGTCGGCCATCTGCGCCGTGATGCTCTACGACGCCAAGCTGTCGCAGGATTTCGCTGCGCGTTTGCAGGAGGAGGGCGTATTCGTCACGGGGTTCTACTACCCTGTCGTGCCGAAGGGGCAGGCGCGCATCCGCGTGCAGGTCTCGGCGGGACATACCGTCGAACAGCTCGACCGCTGCATCGCCGCCTTCGTCAAGGTGGGCAGGGAACTGAATGTGTTACAATAAGAATAAGGAGGAATTATGTCACAGGTTGTTATCGACGCGATCGATCGGAAAATTCTCAAATATCTGATTACCAATGCGCGTATGCCCTTTCTGGAAATCGCCCGCAAATGCGGCATTTCGGGAGCGGCCATCCACCAGCGCATCAAGAAGCTCGACGAGTCGGGGGTGATCCTCGGCAGCCGGCTGGTGGTCGATCCCAAGATGCTCGGTTTCGACGTCTGCGCCTACATCGGCATCCGCTTGCAGGACGTGTCGATCCTCATGCAGACGGTCGACCGGCTCAAACAGATTCCCGAAATCGTGGAGTGCCATTTCATCACGGGGACGTACAACCTTTTCGTGAAATTGTACTGCGTCGACAACGAGCACCTGATGACGACGCTCTGCGACCGGATTCTGGCCATTCCGGGCATTTCGACCACACAGACCTACATCTCGCTGAACGAAGCGTTCCAGCGTCAGATTTACGTCGATTGCCTCCACGATTGACCGCAGCAAGACGGACGGAAGTTCGGAGCGGACGTTTCGGCGTCCGTTCGGTATGAAAGCACGATCCGACGGGCCGAAATGAAGCGTCATTCCGGCCCGCTTCGTGAAAAAAGGATAAACGTATGACGAAGATAAGACTTACCAAGGAGTTCTCGTTCGAGGCGGCGCACCTGCTCGAAGGTTACGACGGTGCGTGCCGCGAAATACACGGCCATTCGTACCGGTTGTTCGTGACCGTGCGAGGCGTTCCGGTCTGCGACGGACGGAATCCCAAGCTGGGCATGGTCATGGATTTCGGGCAGCTCAAACGGATCGTCGGCGAAGAGGTGGTGCAGCGGCTCGACCACGCCTTCGTCATGCGCCGCACGCCTGCCGGCGAGGCGTTTGCGGAAGCGCTCGGCACGCGGTTCGAACGGATCGTGTGCGTCGATTACCAGCCGACGTGCGAGAACATGCTCGCCGACTTCGCCGCCCGCATCGCGCCGCGGCTGCCCGAAGGAGTGGAACTTTATGCGCTCCGACTCCACGAGACGGCCACCTCCTACGCCGAGTGGGTCGCCGACGACAACAACTAACGGTGCCGGCTGCCGGCCGCGCAACCTGTGCCCGACCGGACTGCGGCGCTACAAATCGGATAGTGATGAAAAAACTGTTTCTGGTCGATGCCTACGCACTGATCTACAAATACTATTATGCGTTTCTGACACGGCCGATGCGCAACCGTACGGGGATGAATACGTCGGTCGTTTTCGGTTTCGTGAAGTTCCTGCGCGACATCCTCAAACGCGAAAATCCCGACCTGCTGGGTGTGGCGTTCGATCCAAAGGGCGGAAGTTTCCGCCGCGAACTCTACCCCGAATACAAGGCCAACCGTCCCGCCACGCCGGAGGACATCGCTCTGTCGATCCCCTATATCAAGCGGATTCTGGATGCGATGTGCGTGCCGGTGCTCGAAGTCGAGGGGTTCGAGGCCGACGACGTGATCGGTACCCTGTCGCAGAAGGCTGCCGCCGAAGGGTACGAGGTCTTCATGGTGACGCCCGACAAGGATTACGGGCAGCTCGTGCGCCCCTGCTGCAAGCTCTACAAGCAGAAGGGCGACGGCATCGAGATCGTCGACTGCGACGCCATCCGCGCGCATTACGGATTCGACGATCCGACGCTCGTGCGCGACGTGCTGGCGTTGTGGGGCGATGCCTCGGACAATATTCCCGGCGTGCCGGGCATCGGCGAGAAGGGTGCCTGCAAGCTGGTGCAGACATGGGGAACGGTCGAGAACATTCTCTCCAACGTGGAGCGGATCAAGGGCAGGCAGGGCGAGAGCATCGCCGCGTGGGGCGACAAATTGCTGCTTGCCAAGAGGCTCACGACGATCCGGCTGGACGTGCCGATCGAATTCCGCCCCGAGGAGTTGACGATGTGTCCGCCCAATCTGGACGAACTGCGTGCGCTTTTCGCCGAACTGGATTTCACGATGTTCCTGCGCGATCTGCAAAATGTGGCGCCGCTCGAAGAGAGCGACGGGCCGCGGCAGGACCCGCAGCGTCAGCTGGCCGAGATGGCGCGGGCCAAATCGGCTGCCGCCAAGAAGGCGGCGCTGGTCGGGCAGGGCGATCTCTTCGCGCCGGCCGATCCGGCGCCTGCGGCGGCAGCGCCCGTGGAGGACGATGAGGAGGTCGACGAAACGGATGCGCTGCCTGCCGAACCCGAGATGGAGAGTGCGCAGACGACGCCCCACGACTACCGGATCGTCCGCACGGCCGACGAACTGCGCGCGATGATCGCCGAGATACGCCGTTATCCGGAGTTCTGTTTCGATACGGAGACGACCGGTTTCGACCTCTTCAACGACCGCATCGTGGGCATGTCGTTCGCCGTCGTGCCGCACGAGGCCTGGTATGTGCCCTGCGACGAGCGTTCGACGCCGGAGTATGCCGGGCTGCTGCGTCCGTTGTTCGAGGACGAAACGATCGCCAAGATCGGCCAGAACATCAAGTTCGATCTGATGGTGCTGCGGCGTATCGGTCTGGCGGTGAGGGGCCCGAAGTACGATACGATGATCCTCCATTACCTGCTCGATCCCGAGTCGCGCCATAACATGAATGCACTGGCGGCCAAGTACCTCAACTACAAGCCGATCGAGATCGAGACGCTCATCGGGCGCGGGCCGCGTCAGCTGACGATGGATCTGGTGGGCGTGGAGCGCGTGGCCGAGTATGCGGCCGAGGACGCCGACGTGACGCTGCGGCTCAAACGGGCGCTGCTTCCCCAGATCGAGGAGGCGGGGCTGCACGATCTCTATTTCGACATCGAGGAGCCGATGATCGAGGTGCTGGCCGACGTCGAGATGGCCGGCGTGCGCATCGACTGCGACGCGCTGGCGCATTACGCCGTGGAACTGAACCGCCGCATGGCGCAGCTCGAAGCCGATATCCGCAGCGAAGCGGGCGAGGCGTCGCTCAACATCAACTCCACGCGGCAGTTGGGCGAGGTGCTTTTCGCCAAAATGCGCATCGCCGAGAAGCCCAAGATGACGCGCACGAAGCAGTTCAGCACCGACGAAGAGTATCTGCAAACATTCGCGCACAAACACCGGATCATCGACCTGATCCTCGAATACCGCGGCGTGAAGAAGCTCCTGTCGACCTATGTCGAGGCACTGCCGCAGCTGGTCAACCGCCGCACGGGGAAGATTCATACCTCGTTCAACCAGGCCGTGACGGCTACCGGACGGTTGTCGTCGACCAATCCCAACTTGCAGAACATTCCGATCCGCGACGAACTGGGCAAGCCCATTCGCCGCGCCTTCATCCCGTCGGACGACGACCATGTGCTGCTGTCGGCCGATTACAGTCAGGTCGAGTTGCGCCTGATGGCGCATCTGAGCGGCGACGAGGCGCTGATCGCGGCATTCGAGCACGGCGAGGACATCCATGCCGCGACGGCCGCGCGGCTCTTCGGCAAACCGATCGATGCGGTGACGGGCGACGAGCGGCGCAAGGCCAAGACGGCCAATTTCGGCATCATCTACGGCATCTCGGCCTTCGGGTTGAGCCAACGGCTCGACATTCCGCGCAAGGAGGCCAAAGAGATCATAGAGGGCTATTTCGCCTCCTACCCCAAGGTGAAGGAGTATATGGAGCATGTGGTCGAGCGGGCGCGCGAGGTGGGTTACGTGACGACGATCTTCGGGCGGCGGCGTTACCTGAACGACATCGCGTCGCGCAATGCCGTGGCGCGCGGGCTGGCCGAACGCAATGCCGTCAACGCCCCTATTCAGGGCAGTGCGGCCGACATCATGAAGATCGCGATGGTGCATATCGCCGAAGCGTTCCGCCGCGAAGGAATCCGCTCGCAGATGATTTTGCAGGTGCACGACGAAGTGGTGATCGACACGCTGCGCAGCGAGTTGGACCGCGTGCGCGAAATCGTCACCGAGGCGATGGAGCAGGCGGCGCATCTCAAAGTGAAACTGATCGCCGAATGCGGTGTGGGCGAGAACTGGCTCGATGCACACTGATCCGGCGGCGTGCGTCCGGCATCCCCTTCTCCGATAGAAAGCCCCCTGCCGCAATGCTGCGGCAGGGGGCTTTCTATCGGCTGCGGCGCTCCGTCAGCGGACGACGTGCGCCGTCCGTTTGAGCGGTGCGGCCGGTGTTACGGCACGCAGCATGACCGGTGTACTTTGCGTTCCGGCGTCGGCGGTCACGAATCCGAGGTCGCTGATCGGGGAAACGCCGCTGAGCGAGGGCGTGATGCTCTTGCGGAAGACGGGGCCGTAGTGGCCTTCGGCGTCCTGCGCCACGGCGAGGATATAGGCCTTCGCGTTCCAAGTGAGGCCGTAGCGGCGCTCTTCTCCGTCGGGGGTTCCCTGTGTGACGAGGTATTGGATCAGCAGGTCGTCGGTGTAGAGTTCCGTGTCGCCCACGTCGGTGCCCGTGTAGAGCGTGTACCATTTGACGGCGTCGGCCGAATGGAGGACCTTGGCGGGGAGGTAGGCTTTGTTGTTGTAATTCTTATAGGTCACGTCGTCGATTGCGTAAAGTTCGCTGCCGTTGTAGTATTTCTCGAATTCGACGGTGGCGGTAGCAGTCGATACGACGGCGGCTTCGGTGGTGAAAGCGGAGCTTACTGCCGGTGTGGCCGTGGCATTGCCTGCGGCGTCGACGCAGGCCGCCCACACGTAGTAGGTCGTGGCGGGTTTGAGCTGCTCATAGTCGAACCACTGGTCGCCGCGCACGCCGATGACCGAAACGACCTCCTCCGGCGTGGTGAAGAAGTCGTCGATCTGACCTTTGATGTAGTCGGCCAGATAGCTCCGGATGCCCTCGGCGTTGCCGCCGTATTTCTTATATTCGGCGTCGGTGACGATGTCCCAGATGTAGCGGACGCTCTTGTCGGAGGGTTCGACCTGAATCGAAGCGCTGCGCGCCGTGACGCCGGAGATGTCGAAGGCGAAGGTGTTGGCCGTGGGATCGCCCTCCGGATCGGTAGTGAACTTGTGTTTGGTCAGTTCGGTCGCAGCCGCTCCGTCGGCATAGCCGAATGCCAGCACATAGTAGTCGGTGCCGGGGACGAGCGTGCCGAAGTCGCCGCTCGACGTAATGGTCGTAGGGCCCGTGTAGGTGAACCATTCGGCCATGGAGCCGTAGAGATTGAGTATCTCGGAGATAATCGCGTCGTCGGTCATCGCATCGCAGACGGCAGCCTCCTTCACCTCGGCGAAGTAGGGGACTTCGGCCGCCAGCGGCGTGATGTCGATGACCGTGTTGTCGAAGCTCTTCTCCTTGACCTCGAAGGTGAAGGCCGCAGGCCCTGCGGGCGGTTCGACGGCGAAGGCTTCGCTCAGGGCGATGTCGCCCGTGAACTCCTTGCCGTCGTATCCCGCCACGACGATTTTGTAGGAGGTGACGGGCGTGAGCGTTTCGGCGATAGTGAACTCCTCGGTGCCGGTGTGGAGCCGTTCGTCGAGGTCGTCGAGCGACGCGATCTGCCTGAGCAGCGTGGCGGTGGGGATTCCCAGCAGCGACGCCTCGCTGTGGATGCCGCAGTAGTAGGTCGCCGTTTCGTCGGAGGGCGTGACCTTCACCGCAGCTCCTTGTTCGGAGGTCTCTCCGAGGGTAATAGTGTAAGTTACAGGCTCTTTTACGGGCGGATCACCCCCCCCCTCGGGGTCGGGGTCATTGGTTTCGGAACAGCCGCCCGAAGCGGATAACAGGATTGCGGCCGTGAGAGGCCGGAGCAGAGAAAGCGATTTTTTCATACTGAACATTGAATAAAGGGTGAGAAATGTTCCATAAAGGTAAGAAAAAATATCGGAACGAAAAGAGAGAAATCCCGGAATCGGGCGACTCGGGGATTTCTTGGTTAGGTTAGTTAGGTTAATGAGATGCGGAGATTTCCGCTTTGTGTAAGACAAAAATAAAGAGGATTTTTCAATAATCCAAATATTTCGTAATGAATTTATCGATAAATCCGTTCTTTTCCGACAAATCGTATCGAAATTTTTTAAATACGGATTAAATTATAATTTTTTAAAATCTGTTTCGGCAGCGTGCCGGCGACCTTCGCCGAGCGTGGGGAGACGGCACGCTCCGGATACGCGCAACGGCCGGGAATCATCGTTCCCGGCCGTTGCGCTCGATTTCGTGTGTTTCAGGCTTTCGCCGCTGCGATTTCGGGAGTAGGCTTCAATTCGGCATTGTGCCGGCTGCGATAGGTCGCCGGCGTCATCCCGTATTCCTTCTTGAAGAGCTTGATGAAATGCGACGTGTTGGGAAACGCGCACTCGCTGCCGATCTGCGAAATGGACTTCGAGGTCGAGATCAGCAACATGCGCGCGTGCATGAGCCGCTGGCGGATGAACCACTGGTGCGGCGGCATCAGGAACACCCGTTTGAACTCCTTCTTGAACGAAGTGAGCGAACGGTTGCAGAGCGCGGCCAGTTCGTCGATCGAAATATCGTCGAAGATGTGGTCGTACATCAGTTGTTCGAAATT
>ERZ1673743.2827-NODE-2827-length-14459-cov-17.762983_pt1 | contig 14459 bp, 16 predicted proteins | sample MGYA00580197_ERZ1673743 | MGnify/ENA primary metagenome ERZ1673743 (study PRJEB41218, sample SAMN15661795) | gut metagenome | host: Homo sapiens | place: Canada: London | collected 2015-08-20/2019-03-30 | study: EMG produced TPA metagenomics assembly of... | reverse complement strand
ACACAAAAATCTTGGCAGATACGCTGCACGACTGCCTGCCGCAGGAAGGCTGCGAGTATTTCGGCGTCCCGGATCCTGCCGCCATGGAAGCGGACACCCTTTATGTGGGCTTCTGGACGGACAAGGGAAAAGCCGATGAAAGCACTTCGGACTTTTTGAAGCAGCTGCGGGGAAAGCAGGTGTTTTTGTTTGGTACCGCTGGTTTTGGCGGCAGCGAAGAATACTTTGATAAGATCTTGAAAAAGGTGGAGCATTCGCTGGACAAGAGCAACACTGTTTTCGGCTGCTATATGTGTCAGGGCAAAATGCCGATGTCCGTACGCCAGCGGTACGAAGAGATGAAAAAGCATCCGATCCATCTGCCCAATCTGGATGCCATGATCGAGAATTTTGACAAGGCTCTTTCTCACCCGGATGCGGATGACCTGGAGCAGCTGAAACAGGCTGTAAGATAACGGAAAAGGCGGCGGCTTCCCTTGACAAGGAAAGCCGCCGCCTTTGTTGATCCTCCGATGAGCCCCTAAAGAAGCGTGCAGGGCGCTTCTCATACTTTCATTTTACACGCTGGCCCGCTGGGCCATGAACCGCTCATAGGCCGGTTTGGGCAGCAGGACGCGCCCGGCCAGCGGCTTGAGCTGGGCGGTGATGGCGTCGCAGGGAGCGCACTCGCCGTCGGCAGTCGCCACGATAGGGCCGCGTCCGTCTGCCGGGCGCAGGGAGACACACTTGGCCCGGCGGTAGATGAAGTAGGGCTTCGCCTGTTCCGTCAGCTCACCGTTCCGGAAGTGCCTGCCGCTCTTGTACATCCCCAGCAGGCGGGCGATCGTCAGGCGGCTCACCCTGCGGATGATGAAAACGTCCAACCAGCCGTCGTCGGGCTGAGCCTCGGGAGCCGCATAAAAACCGCCTCCATAGGTGCGGCCATTGCAGACGGCACACATCAGGCAGTCCACCGTCAGCTCCTCGCCGTCGATGATAAAGGTCACGTTCCGGCCGATGTGGCCGCAGAGCTGCTTGACGATGGAGAGTGCATAGGCCATCTCGCCGCCGCAGAACGGGATGCGCCGGAACTGCGGGATGCCGTAAGCCACCTGTGCATCAAGTCCGGCGGCGCAGATGGTCGCCGAAAGGCCGAGGTCGGTCTGCATCAGATCAATGTCCACCTCACTGCCCGCCAGCTGGGCGTCGAGGTCATTGAACTCTTCCCGCGTGCCGTAGGTGCGCAGGAAATCATTGCCGCTGCCAAAGGGCAGACACCCCACTGCCGCGAGGCTGCACCCCTGCGCCCCGGTCAGCGCTTCGTTGAAGGTGCCGTCGCCGCCCGCTGTCCAGATGCGCACCGGCTCACCGTCGGCCTGCGCGGTGTGCGCCGCCTCAGCGGCCAGCTCCCGGGCATGGCCCGCGTACTGGGTCACAACGACCTTCCCTTTTTCCGGCGGGATGCCCGCCCGCTGGGCTGCGGCCTGGATGGCCGGGGCCAGCTCAGCAGTGCAGTCCCGCTTGCCTGCGGTGGGGTTGAGCAAAAACAGATAGCGCATTCGGCTTCCTCCTCTGGTGGTTCCTGCCCTCTATCATAGCGGAAAACCAGAGCAGATGCAAGAGTTTTTCAGCCGACACCCGCCGTCTGCGTCTCCTGCACCACGATCGTGCCGTCCTCGGTGCAGTCTGCCGTCCAGTGCTGTCCGAGGCTCACACTGCCGGAGGCGATCTGGTCGGCGAAAGCCTGCTCCACGGCCCGGTCTACCTGTCGGCGCAGCTCTCGCGCGCCATAGGGCGAATGTGCTTTTGCCGCCAGCGCCGGGCCGACCCGGGCCGTGTGGGTCAGCTGATAGCCGCTGCGGGCAGCACGCTCTTCCAGCTGGCCCAGCAGCTTTTCGGCGATGGAGCAGAGGCTCTGCTCTTCCAGCGGGCGGAAGACGATGAGCTCATCCAGACGGCCCACCAGCTCCGGCCGGAACCACTTTTTCGCCTCGGCAACGGCGGCTTCCGACTGCTTTTCAAAGGCGGCTTCGCTTCCCGCCCCGAAGCCCAGCGGTGCGCTCTGCCCGGCGAGGAATCGTGCGCCGAGGTTGGAGGTCAGCAGGACGATGGTGTTGCGGAAATCCGCCTTGCGGCCCATGGAGTCGGTCAGCTGGCCGTCCTCGAGCATCTGCAGGAGCACATTCTGAATATCCGGGTGCGCCTTTTCGATCTCGTCAAAGAGCACCACGCTGTAGGGGCGGCGGCGGACAGCCTCAGTGAGCTGACCGCCCTCGTCGTGGCCCAGATAGCCCGGAGGCGCACCCAGCAGACGCGCCACGGTGTGCTGCTCCTGATACTCCGACATATCGAACTTGAGCAGGGCTTTCTCGCTGCCGAACCAGCTTTCCGCCAGCGCCTTTGCCAGCGCGGTCTTACCGACGCCGGTCGGCCCGAGGAAGAGCATCGCACCGATCGGCCGGCCCGGCTCCCCAAGCCCGGTGCGGCTGCGCCGGATGGCCCCGGCCACGGCGGCGACAGCCCGGCTCTGGCCCACGACTTCGGCGTTCAGGCGCTCTTCGAGGCGGGCAAGCCGCTCCCTCTCCTTTTCGCCCACCCGCTCAGCTGGCACGCCGCTGGCCTGCGCCACTACCCGGGCAATTTCCTTCCGGCTGAGGACGGGGTCCTTCTCCCCTTCCCGTTCGGCCCGGATGCGCACCGCCGCACAGGCTTCGTCCACGAGGTCGATGGCCTTATCCGGCAGACAGCGCCCCGGCAGATACCGCACCGAGAGCTCCACGGCCTCCCGCAGGGCTTCGTTGGGCAGGCGGACGCCGTGATACCGCTCGTAGCGGGGTGCCAGACCTTCCAGTATATCCACAGCCTGCTTCGGCGTAGGTTCTTCGATTTGGACGCGGCCAAAGCGGCGCTCAAGGGCGGCGTCCTTCTGGATGTGGGTGCGGAACTCCTGATTCGTCGTCGCGCCGATGAGCTGCAGTTCGCCCCGGGCCAGCACCGGCTTTAAGATGCTGGCCGCGTCGATGGCCCCCTCTGCCGCACCTGCGCCGACGATGGTGTGGAACTCATCCACGAAGAGGATGGCGCTGCCGTCCCGGACGAGTTCTTCCAGCAGGTTCTTGAACCGCTCTTCGAAGTCGCCGCGGTACTTCGTACCAGCCACGAGGCTGGCCATGTCCAGCGCCAGCAGACGCCGCCCCTGGAGCATCCGGGGTACCTGCTTGTCGGCGATGCGCTGGGCAAGCCCTTCGGCCAGCGCGGTCTTGCCCACGCCCGGTTCCCCCACAAGGCAGGGGTTGTTCTTCTGGCGGCGGCATAAGATCTCTACCATCCGGTCCAGCTCTTTTTCCCGGCAGAACACCGGGTCCAGCTCGCCGTCCGCCGCCCGGCGGGTCAAATCGCGGCAGTATTTGTCGCTGGCCCGACTGCCCCGCGGCAGCGACGACGCCGAGCGCGGCTGGATCGGCAGGATGAACTGCCCTGAAAGCTGGCGGCACTCCCGCACCGCCTCGGTGAGCTGGACACCCATGGATGCCAGCATGACCCCGGCAGCGCAGTCGGTGTCTTCCAGCATAGCGCAGAGCAGATGCTCCGGCTCGGCCCGGCTCAGGTGGGCGTTCTGCGCCCCGATGATGGCGTAGTCCATTGCCCGGCGCAGGTCCGCCGCCATATCGCCCCGGGCAAGCCTGGTGACCGAACCATCCCGCCCGGCGGACAGCTGACGCCGCACTTCCAGCTCCGAGATGTTCTTCCCGGCCAGAAAGCGGGCCGCCGGGCCGCCGTCCGCTTGCAGCATCGCCCACAGCAGGTGGCCGGTGTCTGCCTTTTTGCAGCCCAGCCCTCCGGCCAGCTCCACCGCCTTATCCAGCAGCTGCCCCGCCTCCCGGGAGAAGCCCTTATACCGTCCTTTGCCGAATGCGTCCCAAATGCTCATTTGCCTGGCTCCTATCTTCCGTATTGCCCTGTTGCATCAAGAAACAGTATAGCCCCGGCAGGCGAGAAAAAATCAGAGCTTTGTGTCGCACCGGCCCAAAAACGCACCGAGAGATAAAACAAAAAAGCCATCTGAACGAATCAGATGGCTTCTTGGTTGGGGATGAGAGAATCGAACTCCCACAAGTAGAGTCAGAGTCTACCGCACTACCACTATGCAAATCCCCAATATCCTGTTGTGTTTCGCGGCATCGGGCCGGTCAACGTGTGCTATTATAGCCGCCTTTCAGCGTTTTGTCAAGCAGATTTTTGAAAAAAGTTGTACTTTTTCAGAAATCCGCGAAAATCCGTCAAGTTTATTTTTCAATGTCCGAAGTTTCCTCTTCCCGATAGACGGCGACGTCTTCGATTTTGCAGTCTAAAATCTTGCAGAGCTGGTCAATGGTATAGGTGTTGACATTATGATTGTTTCGCAGTCGGTTCAGCTGTCCAGCGCTGAAGTGGTAATCTTTGAGCAGTTTATACTGGGAGATACCACGCATTTTCATTGTTTTCCAAAGAGGTTCAAACGAAATCACGGACAATCCCACTCCCAACAAATCAGATTACATCTATAAATAAGATGGTAAAGGATTGCCCGAATATTGACAATTATCCATATGTGGAGTATTATTTTGATATAGCCCGAAAGTGGACAATATCAGAGGTAAAAAGGATGGTGTCATAATGAACGCTGCGGCAATCAAAGAGCATCTCAAAATGTTAATGGAGCTAGAAAAAGAGGTCTATACTCAAAATCAAGTTATCGCATCGTTAGAGTATCAACTTTCCTGCCTGCCAGATGCTCACCGGTACACAAGGCCCGTCTATACCGAAGCAAACTCCAACTACCAAATCAGTGGACTTACATGGTTGTGCTTTGGCAGCGCACTTATATTCCTTTTGTTAGCACCCGTATCAGATGCCATCATCAATTCCGATTGGGGAATTATGGGCTTGCTTCTCTTTCCTATTCTTTTAATTTTCTACCTTGCCAGGTCTTTCGCTATCCCTTGTGCAATATTTTTGTTCGCCGCTGGTATAATCGTTTTCTTTGTCGAAAGGAACAATCAATCCGACGCTCGTTATGCTGCCAAACAGCAATCCAAAAAATCTTATGAAACTGCTATGGCCACATACAATCGGGCGGTCGAACAAGACCGACTCCGCGTAGAAAGAGAGCGTCCTAAAAAGCTGCTTCTTCAAGGCCAGCTCAAAACTTTGAAAGATGCACACAAAAAGACTGTAGACACTTTGAACAAGCTATACAACAAGGGCGTTATCCATAAAAAATATTGGGGTCTCGTTCCTATCTGTTCCTTGTACGGCTACTTCGATACTGGCGTATGCACTCAGCTGGAAGGCCATGAAGGTGCATACAACAAATATGACACTGAATGCCGTCTGGACAGAATCATCTCGAAATTGGATCAGGTAATCCAGCGTTTGGATGAGATCAAAGCGCTCCAGCAGGACCTTTATGAAGCTATCGAAGAATCCAACTGCAAGGTTGGTCAGCTTATCCGCAACTCCGAGCGCATATCTGACCAACTGACTGGCATCCAGTCGCAAGGTGCTGAACTGAATGCCCGTATTGCTAACCTGCAAACCACTTCTGACATCAATCTCTATGTGAATGCCTGCGCAAAGCGTGAGCTCGAGTACATGAACCGCGCCAACCGCATCTTCTGATAACTTCCAGCATACGCCGTCTCCCGCCCCCGGAGGCGGCGTTTTCTTTGTGCCAACCTCAGAACCGGCATTTTCTGCACGTTTTGCACCATACAATAAGGTGTACCTGATTTTTTACTTGTTAATAAAGGAGGACGCCTTATGCTGCAAACCCCATCCAAGACCACCCAGACTCTGCTTTCGCCCCGCATCCCCCGCGACAACGAGCACGAGCGCTACCACCCCGAGCTGGAAGAAGAGCTGAAAGAGTGCTTGTTCTGCCTGCAGCGGAACGCGATGATGTTCGACCTCGAGGTGGACTCCGACCTCATCGAGCAGCGCATCTACGAGCGGCAGGCGCTTTTGTGCCGCTACCGCTACCTGCTGGCCCGCGCCCGGGAGCTGGGGCTGCATACCATCCTGAAAAAGTATCAGCCTATTGGGTAAAGTCAGCCTTGCCCTAACAGCAAGGCACTTCCGCTCCCAAAATCGCAAAACTTTCTCGTTTTGCATGGACTCGCCCGGCCCGCCAGTGGTGCTTCGCACCCGGGTTGCGGCCCCCAGCATCCGCTGCGCGTTGCTTGCGTCTTGCTGGCCGCGGCCCCAACAGCTCCTCCCTGTTTCCGCCACAGGCGGCGGTCGTCGCCGTTGCCCCCCTTGGGAGAGCTGTCAAAACCTGCAAGGTTTTGACTGAGAGGGCTACAAAAATCTTGACAGAATCCGCACATCGTGTTATCATACATAAAGATAACACTGTATACAGAGAGCTGTATACGAAACTTTGGAGCTTAGAGAGGTTTTCAACTATGGAACGTATTAAGACTATCGCTACTCGTGACCTGACCAAGAGCGTCGTGACCGGCGGCTGCGGCGAGTGCCAGACTTCTTGCCAGTCTGCCTGCAAGACCTCCTGCGGCGTCGCAAACCAGAAGTGCGAGAACAGCAATAAGTAATCATTGCAGACCCTATGCCGCCTTTGCAGGGCGGCATTTTTTTATGGCAATTATAGATTGGAGAATGAAATGGTACATCAGTATCAACTGAACGGATATAACATCGTGCTGGACAGCTGCAGCGGCTCGGTCCATGTCGTGGACGACGTGGCTTACGACGTCATTGCAATGTACAAAGAACACTCTGCCGACGAGATCGTGGCCGCCATGCTGGCAAAGTATGCCGACCGCCCCGACGTCACCGAGGCCGACCTGCGCCAGTGCCTCGAGGACGTGGCCTCTCTGGAAGCCGCCGGCAAGCTGTGGGCTCCCGACGTCTACAAGGACATGGCCTTCGACTTCAAAAACCGCCAGACCGTGGTCAAGGCGCTCTGCCTCCACGTCGCCCACACCTGCAACCTCAACTGCTCCTACTGCTTCGCCTCGCAGGGCCGCTATCAGGGCGACCGCGCCCTGATGAGCTTCGAAGTGGGCAAGCGGGCCATGGACTTCCTCATCGAGAATTCCGGCACCCGCCGCAACCTCGAGGTCGATTTCTTCGGCGGCGAGCCTCTGATGAACTTCGATATGGTCAAAAAGCTCGTCGCCTACTGCCGCGAGCAGGAGAAGATCCACAACAAGAACTTCCGCTTCACCATGACCACCAACGGTATGCTCATCGACGACGATGTCATCGACTTCTGCAACAAGGAGTGCCACAATGTCGTGCTGAGCCTCGATGGCCGCAAGGAAGTCCATGACCGCTTCCGCAAGGACTACGCAGGCCACGGCAGCTATGACGCCATCGTGCCGAAGTTCCAGGAGTTCGTGAAAAAGCGCGGCGACAAGAACTATTACATGCGCGGCACCTACACCCACTACAACACCGACTTCACCAACGACATCTTCCACATGGCCGACCTCGGCTTCACGGAGCTGAGCATGGAACCGGTCGTCACCAAGCCCACCGACCCCAGCGCCCTCACCGCCGAGGACCTGCCCATCCTCAAGGAGCAATACGAGATCCTCGCCAAGGAGATGATAAAGCGCGACCGCGAGGGCCGCGGCTTCACCTTCTACCATTACATGATCGACCTCACCGGCGGCCCCTGCATCTACAAGCGCATCTCCGGCTGCGGCTCCGGCACCGAGTACATGGCCGTCACCCCCTGGGGCGACCTCTACCCCTGCCACCAGTTCGTCGGCGACCCCAAGTACCTGATGGGCGACATCTGGAAGGGCGTCACCAACACCGCCGTGCGGGATGAGTTCAAGCACTGCAACGCCTACGCCCGCCCCGAGTGCAAGGACTGCTGGGCCAAGCTCTACTGCTCCGGCGGCTGCGCAGCCAACGCCTACCACGCCACCGGCAGCATCACCGGCGTCTACGAGTACGGCTGTGAGCTGTTCAAGAAGCGCGTCGAATGCGCCATCATGATAAAAGTTGCTGAGAACCAGGAGCTGGCAGCTCAGGGCATCGAAGTACCCATCGAGCTGGGCGGCACCTGCAACGCCTGCGCAGACGGCGAAGCCTGCGAATAAAGCCATGAACACGCCTGTCGTCGATTTTGTCCGTCGCTACGCCCAGCAGCGCACCACCCGGATGCATATGCCGGGCCACAAGGGCCGCGGCCCGCTGGGCTGTGAAGAGCTGGACATCACCGAAATCGCGGGCGCAGACGAGCTGTACGAAGCCGAGGGCATCATTGCTCAGAGCGAGGCCAACGCCACGCAGCTCTTCGGCACCGCCCGCACCTATTACAGCACCGAGGGCAGCAGCCAGTGCATCCGGGCCATGCTCCACCTTGCGCTCCAGATGCGGCCCGCAAAGGCAGATCGGCCTGTCCTGCTGGCGGCGCGGAACGCCCACAAGGCACTGCTCTACGCGGCGGCTCTGCTGGACTTCGACATCCAGTGGCTCTGGCCCGCGCCGGACGCCGCCGGGGCGCTCTGCACCTGCCCTGTGGAGCCGGAAGCTCTTGCCTCTGCGCTGGACGAGCTGTCCGCCGAGGGCCGCACGCCCTTCGGCGTCTACCTCACCAGCCCGGACTATCTGGGCTTCGTGCAGGATGTCGCGGGGCTGTCGGCGGTATGCCACGCCCACGGCCTTCCTCTTCTGGTAGACAACGCCCACGGCGCCTATCTCCACTTTTTGAAGGAGGGCAGCCGCCACCCCATCCAGCTGGGCGCAGACCTCTGCTGTGACTCGGCTCACAAGACCCTGCCCGTCCTCACGGGCGGTGCCTATCTGCACCTTGGCTCGTCCGTGCAGGCCGACGAGGCCGCGGTGCGCAATGCGCTGGCCCTCTTCGGCTCCACCAGCCCCTCTTATCTCATTTTGCAGTCGCTGGACGCTGCCAACGCGGTTCTGGCCGACAGCCTCCGGGAGAAGCTGGACGTCTGCCGCTGGCGGCTGGGGATGCTCTGCCGGGAGCTGGATGCTCTCCGGCCCGGGCTGGCGCTCCCCCTCACCGGGGCGCACCGTGAACCCCTCAAGCTGACGCTGGACGCCGCCGCGCTGGGTCTTTCCGGCCGGCAGCTGGCGCAGGCTCTGCGGGAGCGGGGTGTGGAGTGCGAGTATGCCGACCCCCGTTACGTCGTGCTGATGCCTTCCGCCGAGAGTTCTGCGGCAGAGTTTGCCTGCCTGCAAACGGCCCTGCACGCCATCTGCGATGAGGCCCCTGCTGCCGATGTCTCCGTTACGGCTGACGATCCTGCCGCTTTCGCGGCATTGGCCGGGGCGCTCGAGGCACAGCCCCGCCATTTCACCATCCGGGAAGCTGTCCTTGCACCGCAGGAGATGATCCCTGCCGCCGAGGCCGTGGGCCGCATCTGCGCCACACCGGCGGTCTCCTGCCCGCCTGCCATCCCCATCGTGGTCAGCGGTGAGACGGTCCCGCCGGAGGCCCTCCCCCTCTTTGCCCGCTATGGCATTGAGAAGGCGGCCGTTGTAAAAGAATAAAGTGCAAAAATCATTTTCGTACTCTTCAGCCTCTTTTTTTACTCTATATTCAGAGTCCCCCCTAAGATTCAGCTAAAAGTCCCGCACATTTCTTGACAGGCTTCGCATATTCTGGTTTAATAAATTGGATAAAAGGGAGTAAAGGGCGCTCCACCTTATGGGAGCGCTGCATGGCAGCGTCAACACGGCAGAAATGCCCGATGTCATGTGTTCGCTTGAGACTTTTGTCACAGTAATTGGTGCTGTGGCGGAAGTCTCTTTTTTCGTCATTGCACCGCAGATTTCAAAGGAGGCAATGACATGGATTTCTGGAACGCATTCGCCAGTCTCTTTTCCAATTTCGGGAACCTGACCTGGCAGATGGTGGTGATGTGGGGCATCGGCGCCCTGCTCATCTACCTCGCCATCGCAAAAAAGATGGAGCCGAGCCTGCTTCTCCCCATGGGCTTCGGTGCCATCCTCGTCAACCTGCCCTTATCGGGCGCTATCACGCAGGACGACACCGTCGGCCCCATCTCGGCTCTGTTTGAGGCCGGGATGTCCAACGAGCTGTTCCCCCTGCTGCTCTTCATCGGCATCGGTGCGATGATCGACTTCGGCCCGCTGCTCGAGAAGCCGTGGCTGATGCTCTTCGGCGCAGCGGCGCAGTTCGGCATCTTCTTCACCCTCTTCCTCGCGGGCTTCTTCTTCGATTTGAAGGACGCCGCTTCCATCGCCGTCATCGGCGCGGCAGACGGCCCCACGGCCATCTTCGTGGCCAACGTCCTGCACTCCCAGTACCTTGGTGCCATCATGGTGGCGGCCTACAGCTACATGGCGCTGGTCCCCATCGTGCAGCCGCCGGTCATCAAACTGCTGACCACCCAGAAGGAGCGCCGCATCCGGATGCCCTACCAGAAGGGCAGTGTCAGCCAGCTGACCAAGATCTTGTTCCCCATCGTCGTGACCATCATCGCCGGGCTCGTGGCTCCGGCCAGCGTAGCACTGGTGGGCTTTCTGATGTTCGGCAACCTGCTGCGGGAGTGCGGCGTACTGAACACCCTGAGTGAAACGGCGCAGAACGTCCTCGCAAACCTCATCACCATCGTGCTGGGCCTGACCGTGGCCGGCCAGATGACCGCTGACAAGTTCGTGCGGCCCGACACTCTGCTCATCCTTGCGCTGGGCCTCGTAGCCTTTGTGTTTGACACCGCCGGCGGTGTGCTGTTCGCAAAACTGACGAACCTCTTTCTCCCGGAGGGCAAAAAACTCAACCCCATGATCGGCGCAGCCGGCATCTCTGCCTTCCCCATGAGCGGACGCGTCGTCAACAAGCTGGGCCTCGAGGAGGACAACCAGAATTTCCTGCTGATGTACTCCATCAGTGTCAACGTCTCGGGCCAGATAGCCTCTGTCATCGCCGGCGGACTGCTGCTGACCCTGCTGAGCTAAAGGAGGGACTGATATGCTGCATCTTACTTCGTGGATGACGACTCTGCCCATCATGGTCATCGGGATGGTGAGCATCGTGCTGGTCATCGGCGTCATCGTGCTGGCTGTGATGTTTTTGAACAAGCTGACGAGCCGGAAATAACTGCAAAGGGCTGCTGTATCGTGTTGTACAGCAGCCCTTGTTTTATTGATCCGCCCACGCCTTTCCGATAGCCGCTCTTGGCGTTCTGCCCGGTGTCATCCGGCTCGTCGCCGCCGTCGTGCGGTTCCTCAGAACAGGTCGAGCATATTGTCCAGATAGATGGCTTCCCGGACATGCAGCTGGTATTCCGGTTTTGTCATGTAGTAGAGCAGAAATTCCAGTACCAGCGCACTGCCCAGGCCCCGGCCCTCGATCTTGAAGTTGGAAAATCCCATCGGCATATAGACATCCTGAATGTCCCTGATGCCGATAAACTCCGGATTTTCCATCGCCTTCGAGAAGCGGTAGCCTTCCTCCGCACCCGGTGCGTGACAGATGTGGTCAGGGCAGGCTTCGCCGAGATTTTTTCGGCTGACATTTTCATAGCAGCGCTTTCTGTCCCGGCATCCGACCCAGCAGCACTCGTTGCAGAGAAATTCCACCTTGTCTTTCTGCTCCTGTGTCAGACTGTCCAGCTCTCCAAAGGCTTTGTTCAGCCGGAAGTCCGGCACCACATAGCGGAACTCTTCCCGGGCCGTCTCCGCCCGGAGCTGCTGAAACTCTGTCAGCACCTTGGTCGTGGAGGACACGAAATAAAGCTGCGGATAGTGTGTTTTCAGGTAGTTCAGCAGCAGCTCCGAGTGGACGATGACGCCGCTCTGTACCGGGTTTTCCTGCTCAAACAGGGCGCAGAGGGCGTTGCACTTTTTATCCGAAAGGTGTTCCTCCCGGAGGAGCGAGTTGCTGAAGGTCAGCCGCGCCGAGATGCCGTATTCCCGCGTCAGGGCAAGGACTTCTTTGGGGTCATGCTCCCCGAAGCCAGCCCGTCCCCCGCCCCAGACGCAGTCAGCCGGTGCGCCGTAGATGGAGCCGATGTCGCACCAGTCATAAAAGTATTCTCTGTGCGCCCGGAACAGGGGCAGGAACTCCCGGTACAGCTCGTAGAACTCGAACAGTCCGGGCAGGTGGTAATAGGCTTTTTCCTGTTTCATGGCGTATCCACCTTCCCGCAAGAGTTTTTTCCTATTATGCCATGAACGCAGTGAAATGGTATAATTGCGCATCCAAAGCCGGTTGCCACGCAGCTCCGCAGGAGCAAGCGGCGAGGCGCTGCGCATAAAACTATAATATCGCGTTAGCGCTATTATATCACGTTTTCTCCCATTGCAAAAGCCCCCGAAGAGTACAGCTTGATTTGTTCGCTATTTGGTTTCTATTCTACCACGCTTTTCTCTGCCGAAAAGATGCCGGAACGCAAAAAGCCCCCGGAGAGCCTTTGGGCAGCTCTCCGGGGGCAAGTCCTATGCACCGGTATTTTACACCGGTACATAACAGTTATTCAATTTCAATCAGGTTCGGGTTCACAGGCAGAGCCTTCTGCTGCTGAGGTGCGGGCAGCGTGATGTGCAGGATGCCATCCTCGAACTTTGCGTGGATGTCCTCCTTCTTCACGGTGTCACCCACATAGAAGCTGCGGGCGCAGGTGCCGGAGAAAGTCTCGCGGCGCAGATAGCGGCCCTCTTTATCCTTCTCGTCATTGGAGTGGCTGCGGACGGCCTGAATGGTCAGGTAGCCGTCGTTCAGCTCCATCTGAACGTCTTCCTTCTTGCAGCCGGGCAGGTCAACGGCAACGTCATAGCTGCCGTCGGTGGTCTGCTTCACATCGGTCTTCATCATGTTTGCACCGCGCTTGCCGAAGGTCTCACGCTCTTCACGGTTCATCGCACGCTCCAGCGCACCATCGTTCCAGAACGGGTCAAAGAAATCATCGAACAGGTTTTCATGGAAAATAGTCGGCATAAACATAAATCATTCCTCCAATCCCGGCGTTCGGGTCGGGTAAAAAATTTATGAGATGTGCATCAGGAGCGGAGTCTTCCCGGGAGCCTTGCGGCTCCCTCATGCCCCTCTCTCCTGAGCACGGCTTAGTTATAGCACATGTTTTTAGCAATGTCAAGTGCAGAGTGCTAAAATTCACAGAAGAATAATACTTTGATAAGATCTCATGCAATCTTTTCAAAAAACAGTCGTATCATCGTTTTTATGCAGCAAAGGCGCCGGATACAGCAGTTCTTTGCACCGCCTGCGATTTCTCTGTATTTCACACTCTTGAGCAGTTCCAGTACCTTATCCATAGGCACGCAGTCCGCATAGCGGTCCGGCCAGAGAAACTTATTATAATAGCAGCAGCTCCGCTCCCCCTGTCATATACTCATCCTGCCACAGACTACCTTTTTCTACAAGCAGAAAACGATTCTGAACCCTCTTTCCCCGTTCATATTGTATAAGAGAATGGTTTTGGAGGTGTTCTGTATGCTGTTGACCCTGCTGCAATTTTTTGCATCCAAGTTCCTCGTGCTGGCGCTCCATCTGGAAGCGGGCAGTTTCCCCCGCCCGCTCAGCCCACAGGAGGAGATCCGGACCTTCGCCGCCCTGCGGGCCGGCGATTCATCCGCCCGGGAAAAGCTCATCCGCCACAATCTGCGCTTAGTGGCGCACATCGCAAAGAAATACTATGCTCTCCCCTCTGAGCAGGACGATTTGATTTCCATCGGCACCATTGGCCTGATGAAAGCCGTGGACACCTTCGACTCCACCCGCCGGGCGCGCTTCTCCACTTATGCCAGCCGGATTTCTGGTGTTCCTTGGGCTTATAGGTGCCCTTGGTGGTGTCAATGACTGCCTGATACAGTTCCAGCTTCTGCCATGTGGGGCAGTTCAGCCGCTCGATTTTTTCGATCACATAGTTGGCGTGGGCGGTTGCGACACGCTTGCCCAGCTCTTCCCAGCCTTCCTCGGTTTTGGGGTAATGCACCACCACTTCAATGGGAGCACTCTTTCGCATGGCTCACTCACCTCCGGTTACATCGCCATCACCTCATTCTTACGGGTTACTGGTTGTCCGCTATTCGCTGCGGCTCCCGGCGAGAACGTTCAACGCCAGGCTGACCAGCAACGCCATATCGATGCGAAGCATCTCGGTCTTGGCAGCGTAGTCCATACAAGAGGAAGAAGCAGTATTTTGGGCTGTTCCACCCTGTCCAACCCGATCTTCTTTGCATTCCTGCTGGGCGTGTGGTTCTTGCTCCGCTGAGCGTGGCAGCAGGCCGCGCTATGAACATCTTTTTCCTGCTGCCGGGCAGGAGGGTGCATATAAGTATCGGAAGGTCTGATCATACCAGTTTTAGGGGATGGTTCTGCGGAGCCATCCGTTTTTTCTTATTCGGATCGCATTTTTTCTGTTTTCTCTTGACGATGCCCCGCTAATGGAGTAGGATGGTGCTGCAAAAACGAATTGCAAAAGAGGAGTTCTAAATGCAAATCAGCCTTTTAT
>ERZ1673743.2824-NODE-2824-length-14468-cov-7.196142_pt1 | contig 14468 bp, 12 predicted proteins | sample MGYA00580197_ERZ1673743 | MGnify/ENA primary metagenome ERZ1673743 (study PRJEB41218, sample SAMN15661795) | gut metagenome | host: Homo sapiens | place: Canada: London | collected 2015-08-20/2019-03-30 | study: EMG produced TPA metagenomics assembly of... | reverse complement strand
AGCACGGAACAATCCGTAGGCATCAAAGTCGGGGGCTTTTGACCCCGACATCATTTCCATTTTAATATAAAATTCCTGTGAAAGAAAGCAGAAAAACGTAAGAGTTTATATCAGGAGTCTGTGTCAACGAGCTTCCTTCTGAGAGCTTCCTGCATAAGATAAGAAAAACGAACAGGGAATATATGGAAAACCAGAAGCTTGAAAATGTATTCAGTCTGTCACTTGCAATTTCAGAAAAGGAACGGGAACGGTCAGCATTTCTTTCAGTCGGCTATGATGAGGAAACGAGGGAATGGGAACTTATCGTGAAGTATCATGGAAGCTTAAGCCGGTATGCCAGTGAGAAGATCCGGATTGAAGAGCTGATCGCCGGGTATGCTATTGTAACGCTGCCGGAAACCATGATAGAAGCCTTTTCGGAGCTGGAAGAGGTGGAATATATGGAAAAGCCGAAACGTCTTTATTTTGAAACGGTGCAGGGAAAGCGGGCTTCCTGTATCACAGGAGTTACGGTAAGACCGCCCTATCTGACCGGCAGGGGCGTGCTGATCGGGATCGTTGATTCCGGTATTGACTATACCAGTGTGGAATTTCAGAACCGGGAAGGAACAAGAATACGATATCTGTGGGATCAGACGAAAAAATCCGGATCCATGGAAGAGAAGCCACCGGCTGGTTTTGTAAAAGGAGTTGAGTATAGCCGGGAGCAGATCAACGAGGCACTGCGAAGTCGTGAGCCGGAGAAGGTGGTTCCGAGCTATGACAGAAGCGGTCACGGCACCGCCGTAGCTGCGATCGCAGCAGCGGGAGGCAATCTTTACGATGGGGCACTTACTGGCGTAGCACCAGAGAGTGAGCTGCTTATTGTTAAGCTCGGCAATTCTGGTACGGAATCTTTTCCAAGGACAACGGAGCTGATGCGGGCACTGACTTATCTGGTCAGGAAGGCAATTGAACTGCAGATGCCGGTTGCTGTTAATGTAAGCTTTGGAAATGCCTATGGAGCACATGATGGTACATCCATTCTGGAGCGCTTCCTGGATAATGTTGCAGAGATCGGCCGGTGCAGCATCTGCGTCGGAAGCGGAAATGAGGGGGCAGCAGGCGGACACAGAGAAGGATGGATCGCAGAGGGAGAAACACAGAGAACAGAGTGGAACGTAGGAACATATCAGGATTCCCTTTCCGTGCAGCTTTGGAAGGAATACAGTAATCCCTATGAGATCGTACTGGTGTCACCATCCGGTGAAAAAAGGCAGCTGGATGACAGGAAGGAAGGGGCGGAGAGCTTTCTGATGGATGGCACCAGAGTACTTGCCTATATAGGAGTACCTTCGCCCTATTCAGTGAATCAGGAAATTTGGCTTGAGCTGATTCCGGAAGAAGATACTTATGTAAAAAGTGGTGTCTGGGCAATAGAGATCAGGGCGCTTGGTGGAAATCCAGGAACCTATGATCTTTATTTGCCGTGCAGCGTAGTGCTAGGAGCTGCGACCAGGTTTTTTTCTTCCTCACCAGAGAAGACATTGACGATTCCATCTACTGCTTATAAGGTGATCACAGTAGGCGCTTATGATGCGGCATATGAGTCCTATGCGGATTTTTCAGGAAGAGGCTGTTGCTTTTCGGATCAGAAGGGATTGTTCGCAGGAGGAAGCGGCAGCATAAAGCCGGATCTGGCTGCACCCGGGGTCAATGTACAGACGCTTGGACTGAATGGGGAGACCAGGATCGTGACAGGAACTTCCTTTGCGACACCCTTTGTGACAGGGAGCGCTGCTCTTCTGATGGAATGGGGGATCGTGCAGGGAAATGATCCCTTCCTCTATGGAGAAAAAGTCAAGGCATATCTCAGAAAAGGAGCAAGGCCTCTGCGGGGGGAGGCAGAATATCCAAATGACCGGGTAGGTTATGGGAGGTTGTGTCTGGAAAGTAGTCTGCCAGTAGTGGAAAGAAATATATAAAAATGCTGCAGAGAAAATAATAATAGGAACCATTACTTGCTGGTTGATTTATCCATATGGGTATTATATAATGATGCCAGATTAATGAGATAAATGTGAGCGAGGTTACAATGATAAATCAGGAAGTGCAGTCAGATAAGAAAAGTAAAAATATAATAGGTATTGTACAAAGCTGTCTTATATTGATACTGGTAGTTCTTATTATTTATATGATGATACAGATCAGCAGGCTGCAGGGGACAGCGCGTGTAATAAATTATGCAGGGTTGGTACGTGGAGCTACACAGCGTGAAGTGAAGCTGGAAATCACAGGAAACCAGGATGAAGAGCTGATCAACTATCTGGACGATATTCTGAGTGGGTTAAGATATCAGGATGGTCATTATGATCTTGTAAGGCTATATGATAAGGAATATCAGGAAAAATTGCAGATTCAGAGTGATTACTGGGATAAATTAAAAATAGAAATTGAAGCAGTAAGAAATGTGGGATACGAAAATACAGATATTGTCAATATGAGTGAAATATATTTTAAGATGGCGGATGAAACTGTATTTGCTGCAGAAAATTACTCACAAAGGATTGCTGAAAGGATCCGTACCATAGAGCTTCTGTCAGCACTTGATATGCTGTGTCTGGTGATACTGGTTATTATACAGACGATGGCGGCAATGAAGATGGCAGTGAAAAATAAGCTGTTAGCGCAGGAGGCATATACAGATGCCCATACCGGACTGCCAAATAAAAGAGCCTGTAAGGAGCTCCTTATTAATAAAGAGATAATAAAAGAGCCTACAGCATGCATAATGTTTGACCTTAATAATCTGAAAACTGTTAATGATACAATGGGACATTCGGCGGGAGACCAGTTAATAATGAATTTCGCCAGGCTTTTACGCAGCGTGATCCCGGAAAAGGATTTCGTAGGAAGGTATGGCGGAGATGAGTTTATGGCAGTTATGTATCATACAAGCAGAACGGAGGTTGAGGAAATATTAAAATGCTTATGCGAAGAAAAAGACAGAATAAATAGTAATGAAAACCAGATGCCAGTCGACTATGCGTGCGGCTGGGTATTATCTGCCGACGACAGGACGTATACAATGCAGATGTTAATGGATAAGGCTGATTTTGATATGTATGAAAATAAGCAATTATATAAGAGAGATAACTTTATTGACAGAAAGGAAAAATCACTATATAATCATTATTAAGAACAATTCCTAATAAGGAGAGTTGATGATCAGTAGAAGAAATACCATTCAAAAGGATCTGGTACGAAATGCTGTATATGAGATGAAAAGACATGTTACGGCAAATGAAGTGTACGAATCTATTAAGGAAGCATATCCTACAATTGGAAAGGGGACTGTATATAGAAACCTTGATATATTGGTAGAAGAAGGTGCACTGAGAAAGGTTGAAGTACCGGATGGACCGAACCGATATGATTTTACATTGAAAAACCACTATCATGTCAGGTGTGTAAAATGCGGCGAGGTATCAGATGTGGATATGGAGGAATTGCCAGCCATACTGGAAAGGATCCATGACACTCATGGAGTAGAATTTTTGGATTATGATATTTCATTTAGAGGTATCTGCTCAAAATGCAGGAAGGCGTTCATGTAAGAAGCTAGTATCAGATTTTAGAAAACAGCAGAGAAGACGGAGGTGAGGTAAATGACGGTAAAATATTATGTATGTAATCACTGCGGAAACATTATTGAAAAAGTGAAAGACAAGGGTGTGCCTGTAATGTGCTGTGGAGAGGCTATGCAGGAGTTAAAAGCCGGAGTGACCGATGCAGCAGTCGAGAAGCATGTGCCTGTATATACAGTGGACGGCAATCAGGTTCATGTTGTTGTCGGAGAGACAAAGCATCCTATGCTCGAAGAGCATTTTATTGAATGGATCACATTAAATACCAATCAGGGTATTTATAGAAAGCAGTTAAAGCCAGGACAGGAGCCTGCAGCAGATTTTTGCCTCTGCGATGGTGAACAGGTAGAAGAGGTATATGCATATTGCAATCTTCATGGATTATGGAAACAAGGAGGACAGACCAATGTATGAAATGAAGCCGGAATATTATATCGGAATAGATATGATAGATGAGGAACACAAGCAGCTGTTTAAATATGCAGACGAAGCATATGAACTGCTCCATGATGAGTTTACACCGGATAAATATGACAGAATTGACGCAATATTAAAACAACTCCACGATTATACAGTAAAGCATTTCACGGATGAAGAGCAGTATATGGAATCTATCCATTATAAGAAAATATTTACCCAGAAAATCCAGCATCAGGAATTTATACATAAGCTTGATGAATTTATGGATCATCATAATGATGAGGTAGAAGATCAGGATGACCAGATCATGGGTATTTTACAATACCTCACAGAGTGGCTGATAAATCATATTCTGCATGTTGACGGACAGATCCCCAAGGGTTGATATTTGATATAGTAAGAAAAGTTACAAAAAGCAGAGAAACTGTGCATTCTCTGCTTTTTTACTATATATTTTTCTCTGCTCAAGGGAAGATGATCCTAACTCTACTTTGCCCTTGCTTTTTTTCTTTTTATGATACGAAGTACAATGAGCAGGATCAGCAATACACCTGCTGCAACACTGCAGAATACGGGAAGCAGGGAAGCAGGCCGCTCCAGACAGGCGAAGATAAATTCCTGCTTGTCCACATTGAATACGTAGTAGCTGCCATCGATATAACCGGAAACCGGAATGAAAGCACCATTATCGTAGATCTCGATTTCCGGATTTTCAATGTCATCAGGAATCAGGTACCTGACTGTGAAAGGACCGGTTCCGTTCAGGACACTGATCTTTTTGCATTCGGCCTTTGTTTTGGAATCCTCCGGATAAGCGTCGATATCGGTCAGAAGGAAGCGGTCGCCTTCTTTAAAGGTACCCTCTACCAGAGCCAGTGCCTTCCCGTTGTCATCCTTTTCCGAGCTTGCCAGTGTGCTTAAGTATTCCGTGTAAACAGCATTGATCGTCTGGTCAAAGGTGAGTGAGGAAGTGTTGAAATCCTCCCATTTGCCGGCATAACCCTTCTTTTCCGGAACCTTGGGGAGCTTTGTGGGATCAAAGCTTTCGCCGTAGGAGAGGGTGACTGTTGTAACCAGTCTGTCATCTGCCATAAAGGTCAGTGTAATGTTCTGGTAGATGACAGGAAGATCATCAAAGCACAGGAAGCTGCCATAGGGAAGAGGCTGGGCCTTTTCTTCATAGCTGATTCCATCAATACCGGCAGGGCAGCCTTCAACAAAGTAGTTTTCACTGATATCATCATTGACATCAGCCTTACCAGCAATAGAACCAAGATAATTGGTACCCTCGGTGATTTCGATCATGCTGTAGCAGTTTTTGATGGACTTGCCGCTTCCGGCAATTCCACCAATCTGATTTTCACCGGAGAGGGCACATTTTGCACTGCTTTCCCGGATCGTGGAATCAGAGAAACCGGCGATACCGCCGACCATATCACCGCCTTCACTGGTAACATCGCCGTCCCCAATACAGGAAATGACGCTGCCAAGCACCATATTGCCGACGATACCACCGATGCAGTCCTTTTTGCCGGTGATGACACCTTTGTTTTCAGATTTCCGGATGACGATACGCTGCTGATAGCGGAAATTCATGGATGTAGTATTAAGTGTGATATCGTCTTCGGGATCCAGATCGTTTTCACGTGACATGGAGCCGGCGATACCGCCTACATTCAGGTCACCATAAATCTTCCCCTTATTCTGACAGTTCATAACCTTGCCAGTAATATCAGTTTCCTTATCTTCATCAGAGATATCAGTCACAAGTTCATCGGGATCTGTCACATCGTCATCTGCAGTGGTGATGATATTGCCAATGACATTCAGCTCATCTGTAATAGCCTGGAAGTCATCCAGAAGAAGCTGGGATTTGCTATCTACCATATTATTCAGTGTCCGGCTTTCAGAAATAATAGAAGAAAAGCCGGAGCTTAATGCGGTATGCCAGCTGTCGATCCTGGAGCTGAAAATAGAAGTACGGTTACTGAGGGTATTCTTCATACTGTCAAGGGCTGAAGAAGTACTGTTATAAACGTTATCCTGCAGCTTGTTCAGTTCACTTTCTGCTGCATCCTTGTCAAAGCTATAGTCTGAAATCTGAGGAAGTGCAGAAGGATCAATGGTTGGTACTCCTGAAGGCCATGCCAGGGGACTTCTAGTAGGTTCTGGTGTCACAGTGGGGGTAGGGGTTGCTATAGGAGTAGGTGTTGTGGCAGGAGAGCCGGGATCCATCATCCTGACAGTGACAGGTACGGGCTGGCTCATTGTTGTTTCCGTGGTGTAGGAGCCTGTTTCGCTTTCCAGACTGTCATTGTTACCAATGCTGCCTGCACGGGTTCCACCGTTGCCCTGAACCGGTGTTGCAGCAGGTGTTGCAGTAGGTGCTACAGTTGGTGTGGCGGTAGGTGTGGCAGTCGGAGTCGCGGTTGGAGTGGCATTCGGATCCGGGGTTCCTTCCGGAGTCGCAGTGGGACTTGGACTTAAAGTGGGAATGGAATCCAGAAAGTCTAATGAGATCGGCTTTGGAGTCGGCAGGGATGACAGATCTGTCAGCTCGGAAGTAAAGGAGCGCATGTCATTGCTGGCTTCATTTGCAATACCATCAGCAGCCCGCTGGGTGGATTCCACTGCGTCAAGCAGCTTATTTAACTGAGCATTCAGGTCTGTGGAGGTACCGCTGGCATCATCATTCATCTTTGTAACAAGATCATGCAGCTTATTCAGTTCGGTATGCAGCTTATCAAGAGTATCCTCGTTATAAAGCATTTCGCTGCTGGGTTCCATCTGCCCGGCAATCCCACCGACATCCTTACGCCCATGAAGCACACCGTAGTTGATACAACCCTCGATATAGCCCATCTGGCTTCCGGCAATTCCACCGACATTGTAGCCAACATGCTGATATCCGACAGCACCATTATTGACGCTGGCACGGATGATGCCTGTATTACTTCCGGCAATCCCACCGATATCCGTTACACTGGTTACGTTTTCAGTGGAGAGAAGATCATCAACAGTCAGCAGGGAAATATCGAGATCCCCTTCTTCTACAGTGGTATTGACACTGGCACGGTTAACACAGCTCAGAATAGAGCCGGCGTTAGTCCCGGCGATGGCACCGATCCGGTGATTACCATAAACAACACCCTCAGAGAGACATTCACTGATGATACCGGTGACATCATTATAGCCGGCAATCATACCGATATCATCGCCGCCATTTAAATTACCGGCAGCATGGCATCCGCTGATGATACCCTTGTTATGGCCAACAAGCAGAGAAAGACCGTCATGGCTGCTCTTAGCTGTAGCAGAGCCGTTGACACGGAGATCATAGATCTCACCGCTTTCCTGAAGATAACGGAAGAGGCCGGTATTGTCACTTCCTGCATCATTGGTAAAGCCCTTGATGGTATGTCCATTGCCGATGAAAATACCGCTGAAGGAGGGAACCGGGGTGAAGGTGGCAGTGCTGAAATCCAGATCATTGTCCAGAACGAAGATTTTTCCCTTTGACCAGGAATCGATCACACAGCTTTCAGCCATATCCTGAAATTCCTTCAGCGAAGTAATATGGATGGCATCCTCCAGGGAAAGATCAGAAGCCTCTGATTCTGAAGAGATATCCACGCCGTTAAAGGGAGTGGGAGAGACATCCGGGTTCGCTGAAGTGATCTCTCTGGCATCTGCAATAGTTCCAAATACTGGCTGAATCAGACAGAAGCAGAGAAGGAGGACAAAGGCTGTTGCATATCTGATCCACTTACCTGTTTTCTTCTGATTATTCATGGGAAACACTTCCTTTCTCATTATGTTCAATATCTTTGTTTGTGCCGGGCTCAGTATTTTCGTCTGTGCCGGGTGCTGTTTCAGACGGTGTGCCGCCAGAGGGTTTTTCCTCCAGGCTGGTTGCCTCACCGGAGAGGATCGTGGCGTTCATGCTTCCACGGATAATACCGTTGAAGCTTCCTTCTACCATACCGTTGACCTGGCCTCTGATGATACCGGATACACGGGTGGCACCCGTAAAGGACTGTGGTGTGAGATTGATCCTGCTCTTCAGCTCGAAGCTGGTCTTTTCAATGATAAAGTCACCAAGTACCAGGATCTGTGGCAGGACACCAAGTACCAGAATGATGGAAATAATGGTACCACGGCTTAAGCAGGTTCCGATCGCTGCGATGATCGGATTGGTCGTCATGACACCGATCAGGGCACCGGCAGCAGCCAAAATACTTCCCGAGGTAAAAATGGTTGGGAAGGACTGGTTCAGGGTAACGATGATCGCTTCCTTGGGCGGCATGGACTGTTTCAGATCCTTATAATGGCTGGAAATAACGATCGCATAGTCAATATTGGCACCCATCTGGATGGAGTTAACGATCAGGTAGCCCAGGAAGTACAGCGGTGAATCCTGGAGATAAGGGAAGGAGAAGTTGATCCAGATACTTCCCTGGATGACCAGAATCAAAAGTACAGGTAATCCTGCCGAGTTAAAGGTAAACAGCAGGATAATGATTACAAACAGGGCAGACAATACACTGATCAGCATATTATCCTGACTGAAGGAAGATGATAGGTCATAATCACTGGTGGAGTTACCAACGACATAAACAGAAGCATCATCATAGTATTTATCAGCCTCCTGATGGATGACCTTCAGGAAATCAAAGGTCTGCTGGCTTTCCTCTGGAAGGTTCAGATAGACGACAAGCCTGGTCCAGTCATCTGTTTTCAGCTGAAGCTTTGCTTTTTCAAGCTGATCAAACAGATCATCCAGGGTATCCTGGATATCACCCTCCAGGGTGATATTTCCTTCTTCCATCTGATCCTTTAAAAAGAAGAACATGTCAAAAAGTGGAACCTTGTATTTTTCAATCCCGTTTATGATCTGGCCATACTGGTTATTATTGACGGCATAGGCTGTATACAGGAGATTTGCCACCTCATATTCCACACCGGAAAGCTCAGAAAATTCACGTGGATTCAGGGCATCCGTCAGGTAATAGCCGTCCATGGCCTCCACACCGGCAAGACCAGTCGTTGATTTGACCTCCGTATGGCTTTCAAGATCCTTCAGCAGGGCACTTTCTGATTCATAATCACCGGAAGGGACAAGCACAGCTACCATATTGTTGGTGCCGAAAGTATTTTTGATCTTCTGGTAGGCAATCTGGCTTTCATTCTGCTTGGCGGTGGTCAGATCCGTATAGCTGTAACAGTAAGGACACTTGTTCGCAAAAATACACGCTACAACTGTAATGGCAACAAATAACGGAGGAATTATGAATCTTGTTTTTACGTCAAACTTTCCTACAACAGTGATAGGAGGGATCAGATTTTTATGCTTGGTCTTATCGATCAGATTACTGAACAGCATTAGAAGACCGGGCATAAGGGTAAATACGGAAAGAAGACTCATCATGATCGCCTTGATCAGGACAACTGCCAGGTCGCGGCCGATCAGGAAGTGCATGAAGGCCAGCGCTGCAAGACCGGATACAGTGGTCAGGGAGGAGGATGAAATCTCCGGGATCGCTTTGCTTAAGGCAGCAATGCAGGCTTCTCTTGCCGGTTTGGTTTCGTGTTCATCGCTGAATCTATGACAGAGGATAATGGCATAGTCGATTGCCAGTGCCAGCTGCAGTACTACAGTAACCGAATTGGAAATAAAGGAAATGGTACCGCACAGGAAGTTGGTACCCATGTTCATAAGGGCAGCTACACCGAAGGTGGCGATCAGTACGGGAACCTCCGCATAGGCTCTGGAAGTCAGGGTCAGTACTATGACGATAATGATAGCGGCAATGACCACAATAACCTGCATTTCGCTTTGCAGTTCGGCGGCAGTATCGGAACCAACCTCCGAATTTATGTAGGTATCATAGCTGGACAGCTTATCTTCAATCTCGTGGATCGCATTGACACTGACCTCGTCTGTGGTAGTTCCGTCAAAGGTAACATCAAACAGGGCAGAAGAATTTTTGTAGTGATCCTCTGTGTTGTCAAATACGGCGTCAGTGACGCCATCGATCTCCTTCAGCTCTTCGGCAAGCTCTTCGCCCTTCTCATAGGAAATGTTGGAAACCATGACCCGGGCAGTACCATAGGTGACAAACTGGTCATTCATGATCGTCAGTCCCTGCCTGGTCTCGGTCGAATCCGGCAGGTAGGTTGTGATATCATTTTCAACCTTGACCCATCCATTTGCGATAATACAGAAAATAATGGCAAAAATATAAAGCAGGAAAAACAGGTTCCGTTTATCAACGATAAAGGTTGCCACCTTTTCCATGGGAGTTGCCTTATTCTCTCCAGTCTCGTTCATGTGAAATCAATCCTTTCTTGTAGGTTTTTAATTAGTCTATTTTTTAACAAAAAGAATTATAGGCTTCTTTTACTGAATAGACAATAAGCAAAAAGGCGCAGATGATAAAAAACTATTAAAAATTTATGTAAGGATTTGTAAGCGTTTGACTTTGGAGAAGCTTCTTATTATAATCAATTTGTGCCATTTAAGATAAATGCACAGAAAGAAGGAATTATCATGACGAAAATTGATATTGTATCCGGATTCCTGGGTGCAGGAAAAACTACATTAATAAAGAAGCTTTTAAAAGAAGCCCTTGCTGATACAAAAACAGTTCTGATCGAGAACGAATTTGGTGAGATCGGAATTGACGGCGGGTTTCTGAAGGAATCCGGTATTGAGATCAAGGAAATGAATTCAGGATGTATCTGTTGTTCCCTCGTAGGTGATTTTGGAACATCCCTGAAGGAGGTGCTGAAGACCTATGCACCGGAGCGTATTCTGATCGAGCCTTCAGGTGTTGGCAAGCTTTCTGATGTTATGAGGGCAGTACAGAATGTCATTGATGAAAAGGATGTTGTACTGAACAGTGCAGTAGCTGTTGTAGATGCCTCCAAGTGCAAGATGTACATCAAAAACTTCGGAGAGTTTTTCATTAACCAGATCGCACATGCAGGAACCATTATCCTGAGCCGTACCGGCAATATTTCAGAAGAGAAGCTGAATACCTGTATTGCTCTGATACGTGAGCATAATGACAAGGCAACGATCGTGACAACTCCCTGGGACGAGCTGGATGGAAAGGATATTCTGGATACCATCGAGGGAGCTAAGGATCTGGAAGCAGAATTATTAAAGGAGATCATGGAGCAGCATGAGCATGATGAGGAGGAAGAGCATCATCACCATCATGACCACGATCATGACCACGATCATGATCACGAGCATCACCACGACCATGATGAGGATCATGATCACGAGCATCACCATGATCACGATCACGAGCATCATCATGAACATGATGAGAACTGTACCTGCGGCTGCCACGATCATGACCATCATCACCATCACCATGCGGATGAAGTATTTACAAGCTTTGGCATGGAAACAGCAGCAACCTATACAAAGGAAGATATTGAAGAGATTCTGAAGGCACTGGATGATGAAGAAACCTATGGCATCGTACTGAGAGCCAAGGGTATGGTTGCAGATAAAGAAGGCGGCTGGATTTACTTTGACTATGTTCCGGAAGAGAGCAATGTCCGTGCAGGCAAGCCTGATGTGACCGGCAAGTTCTGTGTGATCGGCTCCAAGCTGAAGGAAGATGCTTTAAAGAAGCTGTTTGAGAGATAAACCGGAAGAGAGGAAATACTATGAAGCCCGTATATATTATCAATGGATTTCTGGAAAGCGGAAAGACAGAATTTATATGCTATACACTGGGACAGCCTTATTTCCGGATCAAGGGAAGCACCCTTCTGATCGTCTGTGAGGAAGGAGAGAATGAATACAGTCAGGAGCTTCTGTCAAAAACAAAGACGGTTATGGAAGTGATCGAGGATGAGGAGGATTTCAATCCTTCCCATCTTCAGGAGCTGGAAAAGAAATACAAGCCGGAAAGGATCATCATTGAGTACAACGGTATGTGGAACTTCAAGAATATGAAGCTTCCCTGGTACTTTACCGTAGAGCAGCAGATCACGATTATTGATGCATCCACCTTCCCAATGTACTATACCAATATGAAATCCCTGCTTGCAGAAATGCTCCGGAAATCCGAGATGATCATTTTTAACCGTTGTGACGGTATTGAGGATCTAAGCTCCTATAAGAGAAATGTAAAGGCAATCAATCAGCAGGCAGATATCATCTTTGAGGATGCCAATGGGGAAGTCAATCAGATTTTTGAAGATGATCTGCCCTATAAGCTGGATGCACCGATCATTGAGCTGGATAATGAAGGTTACGGTATCTGGTATCTGGATTCCCTTGATAATCTGGATCGTTATATTGGAAAGACCATCCAGTTTGTAGGCATGGTAGTAAGGCCAAAGGATTTTCCAAAAGGATACTTTATCCCGGGAAGAATGGCGATGACTTGCTGTGCAGAGGATATGGCATTTCTTGGCTTTGCCTGCAAATATGACAAGGCAGATACCCTGACAGAAAAGCAGTGGGTCAAGGTAACAGCCAGAGTAGAGAAGGAATATTTTTCCGATTATGAGGGAGAAGGACCGGTGCTGCATGCCATCAGTGTAGAGCAGACAAGGCAGCCTAAGGAGCCGGTGATCAGTTTTACCTGAGAAAATGAGAGGGAGACAAGGATATGTACCATTATACTGCCATACAGTGGTTATTTTTCTTCTATTTTTACTGTTTCTTTGGATGGGTTTTTGAATCAACCTATGTTTCCATCAAAAGCAGGCATTTTGTAAACAGAGGGTTTATGAGAGGCCCTTTCCTTCCTATCTATGGAAGCGGTGCAATCATGATGCTTGTAGTTTCCATGCCATTTCAGGATAATCTTATCCTGACTTATCTGGCTGGCTGCGCGGGAGCAACGCTTCTTGAACTGGTGACAGGCATGACAATGGAGGCACTTTTTAAAGTCAGATATTGGGACTACTCTAACCAGAAGTTTAATTATAAGGGACATATCTGTCTTTCCTCGACCATAGCGTGGGGATTCCTGACGATCTTTATGACGCAGTTCCTGCATAAGGGAGTAGAAAAGCTTGTGTTATCCATTCCCTATAATATACTGACGATCCTGACGGTAGTGCTGTCGGTTTATATTGTGGCTGATTTCACACTTTCCTTCAAGGCTGCTATGGATCTGAGAGATGTCCTGATCGGACTGGATAAGGCAAGAGCTGAGATGGAGAAGATCCAGAAGCGTCTGGATGTGCTGATCGCAGTGGCAAATGATGAGAGAGAAACCAGAAAGCTGGAGAGAGAAGAACGCGCTGATGAGTGGATGGAGAATCTGGAGGAGAGGTTTTCAAAGGTCAGGGAACATCTTACCACAAATCCTGGAGCCTTTATGGACAATGTGAAGGATGAGCTTGCAGAGCTCCGCAGTAAGTATCTGGTTGAGAAGGAGCATCGTCTGCAGTTTGACCGGCTGAAGGATTTCTATCAGAGAAGCCTCATCAAGGGAAATCCGGGTATGTATTCCAGAAAATTTAATGAGGCTCTGGAAGAATTGAAGAAGGCTGTGAATGAAAGAAAGAACAAGTAAGATTTTGGAATAAATAAAACTTTTCAAAAAAATAAAAAATTTTAAAAAGCTATTGACGAAACCCGCAGAGGATGATATTATACCATTTGTGACGTGAGTCAAGCGGAAGTGTCGGAACTGGCAGACGAGCAAGACTAAGGATCTTGTGAGCATTGCGCTCGTGTGGGTTCAAGTCCCATCTTCCGCATAAGAAAACCTCAGTATTTACTGGGGTTTTTCTTTTTTATGTTGTTGCAACAGGATGCAGTGTTCTCAACTTATCGTGACGGAACCCAGATCGGGGAATCAGCCATGATTGTAATCGATTCTGAAAACGGGGAATATGAAAAGATTGATATGCTGGGGAAACTGGGATATAAGCTTGAAACAGTATCTGAAGCTGATGACTGAAGAAATGATGTGGGAGGCATATTGCCGCACAACGAATACGAATTGCAATGCACGGCACGGTATATGGAAGCTTTGCGGCGGCATGTATTATCCGTGATACAAAAGCATCTGTTGTTCCGTTCAATCAAGTCAGCGCAGACCACGCTTTCAAAGAGGACGGAGATAACCGCAGCTTGAACAAATGGTGCGAAGTGCACCGGAGGGCTTTTGCTAAAGATTATGAGGCCGTTGGTCTGGATTTCGATGAAAAGGGAGACTATGTCTTGGAAGAATTTTCAATCCATAAAGCAGATACAAAATCCCGGATGTACAGGTGAACAGATATGAGAAATATCCATAGCATTGAATTTTATGCAGGAAGCAAGGAGGAATTGCTTCCAGGTTTTGAAAAAGATTTTCCCTATATCGCTTCGAGGGCAGAAATTGACAAGTATATAGGGGGTTATGTACCGTGGCACTGGCACAGGACAGTGGAACT
>ERZ1673743.2821-NODE-2821-length-14477-cov-4.498197_pt1 | contig 14477 bp, 8 predicted proteins | sample MGYA00580197_ERZ1673743 | MGnify/ENA primary metagenome ERZ1673743 (study PRJEB41218, sample SAMN15661795) | gut metagenome | host: Homo sapiens | place: Canada: London | collected 2015-08-20/2019-03-30 | study: EMG produced TPA metagenomics assembly of... | reverse complement strand
TAAGGCACTGGACTCTGACTCCAGCATTTCAAGGTTCGAATCCTTGTAGCCCAGCTTGAAGAGCTCTGATACATATGTGTCAGAGCTCATTTGTTGTATATCGATTGAAAATCAGCGGATGGATAGCATATCCATGACAGAATGGAGGATTTTATGAGTGATTCACAGAGACAGGAAATCGAGAAAAGACGTACTTTTGCGATTATTTCCCACCCGGATGCCGGAAAGACGACATTGACGGAGAAATTTCTTTTATATGGAGGAGCAATTAATCTAGCTGGTTCGGTAAAAGGAAGAAAAGCGGCGAAACATGCGGTTTCTGACTGGATGGAAATCGAAAAGGAAAGAGGTATTTCGGTAACAAGTTCGGTTCTGCAGTTTAATTATGATGGTTTTTGCATCAATATTCTGGATACACCGGGACATCAGGATTTCTCGGAAGATACTTACCGTACGTTGATGGCAGCAGATTCAGCCGTGATGGTAATTGACGGCTCTAAAGGTGTTGAGGCACAGACGATTAAGTTATTTAAGGTTTGTGTCATGCGCGGGATTCCAATTTTTACGTTTATTAACAAGATGGACCGTGAGGCGATGGATCCGTTTGAATTGATTGACCAGATTGAGAATGTGCTTGGTATCCGCACTTGTCCGGTGAACTGGCCGATTGGTTCCGGAAAGAACTTTAAAGGTGTGTATGACCGTAACACAAAGACCATTTCCCGATTTATTGCGGGGGACAATGGACATAAAGTAGAGATGGTAGAGGCAAGCCTTGGGGATGCCGGTTTGGATGATTTGATTACGAAAGAATATCACGATATTTTAGTTGACGAAATCGAATTGCTGGATGGAGCAAGCGATGCCTTTGATTTGGAAAAGGTTCGTGCCGGACAGCTTTCACCTGTATTTTTTGGCTCGGCACTGACAAACTTTGGTGTAGAAACCTTTTTGAAGCATTTCCTAGATATGACAACATCTCCGCTGCCTCGTACATCCGGTGGCGAGGTGGTAGACCCATTCTCGGATGAATTTTCGGCATTTGTATTTAAGATTCAGGCAAATATGAATAAGGCCCATCGTGACCGAATTGCTTTTATGCGTATCTGCTCCGGTAAGTTTGAGGCAGGCATGGAAGTTATGCATGTGCAGGGTGGCAAAAAGATTCGTCTTGCACAGCCACAGCAGATGATGGCACAAGAGAGAAAACATGTCGAGGAGGCATATGCCGGTGATATTATCGGCGTTTTTGACCCGGGTATTTTCTCGATTGGAGATACATTGTATAAAGGAAAAACGCCGGTTCGCTTTGAAGGAATCCCAACATTTGCACCGGAGCATTTTGCAAGAGTCCGTCAGGTGGATACGATGAAGCGTAAACAGTTTATGAAAGGAATTTCACAGATTGCACAGGAAGGTGCGATTCAGATTTTTCAGGAATTTAATACCGGCATGGAAGAGATTATTGTGGGTGTTGTAGGCGTCCTGCAGTTTGAGGTGCTTCAGTACCGTTTGGAAAATGAGTATAATGTAGAAATCCGTATGGAGCAGCTTCCGTATGAGCATGTACGCTGGATTGAAAATAAGGATATCGATGTAGCGGCACTTTCGGTTACGTCCGATACAAAGAAGGTAAAAGATCTGCATGACAGACCACTTCTTTTGTTTACCCATCCGTGGAGTGTTCAGACGGCGCTTGACCGAAATGAAGGGTTACAGTTAAGTGAATTTGGTGCGACAGAAGAATAGAATAAAAAAGGCGTTGGAATCATAGTTGATCTCGAACGCCTTTTTCTATATTACTTATCAATTGTATTTATTGGAAAAGATTTAAGTCAATGGCATTTGCCATCACCTGATAGCCGTTATAAGGATGGATGCCATCGTCTTTGTTTGTATATTTGGCTAATAAATTTTGCGGATTTGCCGGATCGGCAACAGCATTTTCAAAATCAATGATGCCATCTACGCCAGACTCGGATGAACGCATCCACTGATTAATCAGTTGTCTTACTTTTTCTGAATTTTCACTATAAAAACTGCTTGTGCCAAAAGGAAGGATTGGTGCACCATAAACTTTGATGTTGTTTTTGTGACAAGTTTCAATCATCTTTTGATATTCCGGCAAAAGCAAATTGTATTTGTCCGTATTTTGAAGCTTATCCAAATCATTGACGCCAAATAAAATTATACAGTAAGCAACACCGTCGTGTTCTAATAAATCACGGTTGAATCGGTCTTTTCCTGCATCCGTTGGGTATGAGCCAAGGATGGAATTTGAACCAATTCCCTCGTTTATAACAGATACATTTTCGGTTCCTTTATTTGCTTTTAACCGTTTGGCAAAGTAATCTCCCCAGCGAGTGTAGGAATCTGGTTTTTTGCCCAAGTAGGTGGCATCGGTGCCATAGCCATCGGTAATGGAATCACCAAAACAGACAACCGCTTTACTTCCATTTGCAGAGAGAAGAGATGCGTCTGCTAAAAAGAACCAGCTGGTTGTTTTCTTATAATTACTAAAAGTATTGGCTGAAACTTGATTACCGGAGACCTGGTAGGTTGTAGCACGGGCACCGCGGTGTCCGGTAATGTTTGTGGTCGGCGTTTCACCAAAAAAAGTGGAAATGGCTACATTTTCCAGTGCTTGTACCGGGAAATCAATAGCGTCAGTTTGAATAACTTTTCCTTTTGGAATAATAAAATTTTCTTTTCCTTCGAATGTTACGGTGGCATCTGTATCGGTGTTGATTTCAGGATTCGATGCCTTCACCTGCTTCGCTATGTGCATTGATTTAATCGTGACATCCCTTCCGCCATATTGGTTGCTTAAGCGAAAACGGATTTTACTTCCGGTTGTAGTTACTTTAATAATCTGCCTTACCGTGGAATCTTCTAAAGTAATTTGAGGCATTGCATTGGATGTAACATCGCATTTTTCTTCTGCTGTACCCCAGGTGGTAACCCATGTCGGAGTAGGAGTGGCGGTTGGCTCTGGAGTCGGTGTTATAGCGGGAGAACTATTAGGCGCCTGCGAAGGCGAAGCCGTACTGGATGGGACAGCCGCATTTTTTTGTGGTGTAGCTTTTTTTGCAGCAAGAACTGTGATGCGGCAGGTAAGTTTACGGATTTTTTTTCCCTGTTTGTAACGTGCAAGAAGTGTTGTCTTTCCCTTTTTTACTCCTTGAATAACAGCATATGGTTTTCCGGTTTTCTTTTGCTTTACAATTTTTGCAACTTTTTTGTTCCCTAATTTCCATGTAACTTTTGTTTTCTTTGCAATTTTTTTGATTGAAACCTTTGCTTTCTTTCCGGTATAAACCGAAACTTTTGTTTTGCTAAGTGCTGGCTTTTTTGCTGCATTAGCGGTAGTACCCGGAACTGTTTGTGACAGAGTGCTCATAAAAAGAGCCGTCAACAACAGAGGGGTGTAAATTTTTCGCTTCATAAGTGCGATACCTCCATTTTTTTTCTTCATTGTACAATACCAAAAAAGAATGTCAACGGCTCAGAGAACAATGCACCAATATATTCAATATTTATGCCATTTTATGCAAATATACCGGTATTATTTAATATTTAATTTTTTTGCTGTAATTAGGTAAGTCAGTAAATAGAAGATGACTCCCAAAGCTCCATACAGGAGGCAGAACAGCAAAAGGACAACATGGATGGAGTCAATCACATCAGGGAATATCAGGATAAATGGGATTGACAACAACGAAATCACAATCTGTAATCCCTGAGAAAGTCCAAGATAAGCACCAATGCTTAATGCAATGCGGTGCGTTTGTACTAATTGTCCAATCATGATGGAAAGATACATCATTAAAATTGAGAACGAGAGGCTGATTAACATAAAAATCCCCAGTAAAACCAGTGCACTAAAATCGCTCAAGTTAATTGTCTGCAAAACGAATCCAATGCCATGAATGATTTCTGACAGCGTAATTGGTGTAGCAATTAACACAACGATAAGCATAGAAATCAATGCAATTCCACAGGCGAGGATATACCACACAAAGGAAACCAGCCATTTGGCAAGTAAAAGCTGGCCTGTTTTGGCGGGAAGGGTAAATGTTAAATATGCTTCCTGGGAAGTCATGGTCTTATAAAAGCGTATGGCAATTAATACCTGAGTTACAATGAGCAGGCCAAACAGCAGCAGACAGTAACCTATGATGCCGCTTCCAAATACAAGAGAAAGAGCATCGGCTGTATTTTCATCATACGGTTGTGAGCCCAAAGACATCATCAAGCTGAAAATAGGTGTTAAAACAACGATGAATCCAAACATTGGAATAAATAAACGCATCGTATCTTTAAATTCGTGTTTAATTAATTTTTTTAGCATCGGAACACCTCCCGGAATAATGTATCGACCGACTTGCCCTGCTGTTCGCGGATATCATCTACGGATGACTGCAGGCGAATCTGGCCGTCCTGCAGGAAAATGACATCATCTAAAATGCTCTCAACATCAGAAATCAGATGTGTGGAAAGAAGCACAGAGGCATTTTCACTGTAGTTCGAAATAATCGTCTGTAATATGTAATCTCTGGTTGCCGGATCGACACCCCCGATAGGTTCATCCAGACAGTACAGATTTGCATTCCGGCTCATAGTCAGAATCAACTGGACTTTTTCCTGTGTTCCTTTCGACATGTGTTTTAAACGCATATTTTCGACGATGTCTAGGCGTTTTAACATTTCCTCAGCTTTGTTTTTGTCAAAATCTGCAAAAAAATCATCATAATAGGAAAATAAGTCTGATATTTTCATCCATTTAGGAAAAATTGTCTGGTCCGGCAGATAGGAAATGTGCTGCTTAGTAATAACGCCGGGACGTTCCCCTCCAATAAAAAGTTCGCCGGAACTTGGTGTGAGCAAACCGTTTATCAATTTCAAAAAAGTGGTTTTTCCGCTTCCGTTTGGACCTAAAAGACCAACTATTTTTCCGCATTCAATCGTTACATTTACATCTCGTAATGCCGGTTTAGGACCGAAATTTTTGCAGATGTGTTTTGATTCTAATAAAATCATAAATCCTCCTTCCTTTGCTTGCGCAGGCAGGCAATGCATTCTTCTTTTGAAAATCCTAATTTTGCAAGAGCCTGATAACAGTTTTCTACAATGCCGTCCGCTAATTCATCACGCATGGACCCAATCAGTGATTCATCACTTGTTACGGTTCGCCCATTTGTCCGGCTGCCAATCAAAAGCCCCTCCTGTTCAAGAGCTGCGAGTGCTTTCTGCATCGTATTTGGATTTACCGCAGCCTCAGTGGCAAGTTCTCTTACCGAGGGAAAACGCTCACCGGGGCGGTAGTGACCGGACAGAATCTGTAACTTAATCTGTTCTACCAATTGTATATATATGGGACGTTCCTTTGATAAATTCCAGGACATAGAAAACCTCCTTTCCATATATTAACTTAATAATTGTACCACTGTATTAAGTGCGTAATACAATAATACAGCGGATGGATGAATATGTCAAGAGATGTTTGACATTTTGTGCTTCTGTAATTTGTCGAGAAAAAACTTTGCGGCTCGTGGGCGTTTCCACTAGACAAATGCGTAGGGGTATCGGCATGCCAAATACGCATGCTTGATACCCACGCATTTGTACCCACGAGCCGCAAAGTTTTTTCTCGATAAATTATGAAGACACAAAAGTTGTACAAACAATCCCATAATTTTCAGAGAACTTACTTATTAGTTTTTGACAAAGGAGAAGATTATGCCAAATGTTCATTGCCGGTTCCTTTGGATTCCAGTAATTCCGTAGAAAAACTTTGTGACTCGTGGGTTTGAGTACGTCGGTATGTGGCGCTGGTAGTTTCAGTGCCCATACCGTTACGCACTCAATGAGCGAGAGCGCCCACGAGACACAAAATTTTTCAACGGAATTACGGAAACTAAAAAAAGTGGCAACGAACACTTGACACAAACTCGACATTTTTCGTCCTTTACTTTTCTTTTTTTTAGTGATAGAATAAAAACACGAATGAATAAATTTAAGGAGGACATTACAAAAATGGCTAGAGCAAAACAATCCATGGATGGTAATACCGCTGCAGCACACGTGGCATATGCCTATACAGAAGTAGCTGGTATCTATCCTATTACACCTTCGAGCCCGATGGCTGATTCCGTTGATCAGTGGTCAGCAGCAGGACAGAAGAACATTTTTGGCAGCAAAGTAAAAGTTGTTGAGATGGAATCTGAGGCCGGCGCCGCTGGTACTGTACACGGTTCTCTTGCAACAGGAGCTTTGACAACGACATTTACGGCTTCTCAGGGTCTTCTTCTTATGATCCCGAATATGTATAAAATCGCTGGTGAGATGTTGCCAAGCGTATTCCACGTATCCGCACGTACGGTGTCTACACATGCTTTGAATATTTTTGGTGATCATAGTGATGTATATGCTTGTCGTCAGACTGGTTTCGCTATGCTTGCTGAGACAAACCCACAGGAAGTTATGGACTTGAGTCCGGTTGCTCATTTGGCAGCTTTGGAAGGAAAAGTTCCATTCATCAACTTCTTTGATGGTTTCCGTACTTCCCATGAGATTCAGAAGATCGAGAAATGGGATTACGAAGATTTGAAAGAAATGTGCCCAATGGATGCTGTTGAAGCATTCCGTAAACATGCATTGAATCCGGAGCACCCAACTGCACGTGGTTCTCACGAGAATGGAGACGTATTCTTCCAGCATCGTGAAGCATGTAATAAGGCTTATGATGCACTTCCTGCTGTTGTAGAGAAGTACATGAACAAAGTAAATGAAAAACTCGGAACCGATTACGGTTTGTTTAACTACTATGGTGCACCGGATGCTGACCGCGTAATCATCGCTATGGGATCCATCTGTGACGTAGCAGAAGAAGTAATTGATTACTTGACAGCAAAGGGCGAGAAAGTTGGTCTTGTAAAAGTTCGTTTGTATCGTCCATGGTCTCCGGAAGCAATTCTTAAGGTAATTCCTAAGACTGCTAAGAAGATTGCTGTACTTGACCGTACAAAAGAGCCTGGTGCTCTTGGTGATCCGTTGTATCTGGATGTTGCAGCTACTCTTCGTGAGGCAGGTTTGAATGATATCATTCTTACCGGCGGACGTTATGGTCTTGGTTCCAAAGATACACCACCATCATCTGTATTCGCTGTATACAAAGAACTGGAGAAAGACGATCCAAAACCTCGTTTCACAATCGGTATTGTGGATGACGTAACAAACTTGAGTCTTCCGGAAGTGAAACCGGCTCCAATTACTTCTGCACCGGGAACAAAAGAGTGCAAGTTCTGGGGACTTGGTGGAGATGGTACTGTAGGTGCTAACAAAAACTCAACAAAGATTATCGGTGACCACACAGATAAATTTATCCAGGCATACTTCCAGTATGACTCAAAGAAAACAGGTGGTGTAACAATTTCCCATCTTCGTTTTGGTGATAATCCGATTAAGAGTCCTTACTACATCAATCAGGCTGACTTCGTAGCATGTCATAACCCGGCTTATGTAACACAGGGTATGAAGATGGCTCAGGATGTAAAACCGGGCGGTGTATTCATGATTAACTGCCAGTGGTCTGATGAAGAACTCGGACATCACTTGAACGCTGAAGCTAAGAAATATATTGCAGACAACAACATTCAGCTTTACACAATCAACGCGATTGATAAAGCAATTGAAATTGGTATGGGTAAACGTACTAACACAATTTTGCAGTCTGCATTCTTCAAACTTGCTGATGTAATGCCAATTGATGATGCGATTAAGTTCATGAAAGAAGCAGCTAAGAAATCTTACTCCAAAAAAGGTGATGCTGTCGTAGAAATGAACTACAAAGCAATCGATTGTGGTGTTGACGCAATTCATAAAGTAGAAGTACCTGAATCTTGGAAGAATCCGGAAGCAGATGCTCCTGCAAAAGAGAAGACCGGACGTCCGGAAGTTGTTAAGATGGTAAATGACCTTCTTGAGCCAATTTCTAAGATGGATGGTGACAGCCTTCCAGTATCTGCATTCGCAGGTAACCCGGATGGTCAGTTTGAGACTGGTGCTTCCGCATATGAGAAACGTGGTACAGCCGTTATGGTTCCTGTATGGAATCCGGATACATGTATCCAGTGTAACAACTGTGCATTTGTATGTTCTCACGCTACAATTCGTCCATTCCTCCTTTCTGAGGATGAGGTGAAAGCAGCACCTTCAAACATCAAACTTGCTGATACAAAGCCAAAAGCCGGCGAATATAAATTTGCAATGAGCGTATCTCCTCTGGATTGTATGGGATGTGGCGAGTGTATTACCGTATGTCCGAAAGCTGCTGATGAAGCCATCAAGATGGTACCTCAGGAGTCTCAGGCAGACGAGCAGCCGGTATTTGATTACTTGGTAGCTAACGTTGGTAAGAAAGACAGCGGATTTGCTGATACAACTCCAAAGGGAAGCCAGTTCAACCAGCCACTTCTCGAGTTCTCCGGAAGTTGTGCAGGATGTGCTGAGACATCTTATGCAAGACTTGTTACACAGCTCTTTGGTGAGCATATGTACATTTCAAATGCAACAGGATGTTCTTCTATCTGGGGTAACCCGGCAGCAACATCACCATATACGGTAAACAAAGATTCCAAGAAGGGACCGGCTTGGTCTAACTCCCTGTTCGAGGATAACGCAGAGCATGGTCTTGGAATGCACATTGGACAGAAATATCTTCGTGACCAGGCAATTGAATTGGTAGAAGAGATTGCTGCTTCCGATAAAGCATCGGCTGAATTTAAAGCTGCTGCTGCTAAATTCATTGAGACAAAAGATAATACAAGAGAGAACTCACCTGCTGCAGAAGCATTGATTGCTGAACTTGAAAAAGCTGCAAATGCAGGATGTGAGAAATCCAAAGAAGTTCTTGCTAAGAAAGATTACCTCGCTAAGAAGTCCGTATGGATCTTCGGTGGTGACGGTTGGGCATATGATATCGGATTTGGTGGTCTGGATCATGTACTTGCATCCGGCGAGAACGTAAACGTAATGGTATTCGATACTGAGATGTACTCCAATACTGGTGGTCAGGCATCTAAAGCTTCCAATATCGGTGAAGTTTGTCAGTTTGCTGCTGCCGGTAAAGAGATTGGCAAGAAGAGCCTTGCTGAAATCGCTATGAGTTATGGCTATGTATATGTAGCACAGATTGCACTTGGTGCTAATCCTGCTCAGGCTGTAAAAGCAATTGCTGAGGCAGAAGCTTATAACGGACCATCCCTGATTATCGGTTATGCTCCATGTGAACTCCACGGTATCGCTAAGGGTGGTATGAACCACTGCCAGGATGAGATGAAGAAAGCTGTTAAGGCTGGATACTGGAATCTGTTCTCCTTCAACCCTGAGTTGAAAGCAGAAGGAAAGAATCCATTCACTCTGACATCCAAAGAGGGAGATGGTTCTTATCAGGACTTCTTGAACAACGAGGCTCGTTATACTCGTCTGATCAAGCCATTCCCAGAGCGTGCAGAAAGACTCTTCAAAGAGTCCGAAGAAGCAGCAAAAGCTCGTTTCGAGCATTTGCAGAAGCTTGTTGAGCTTTACAAATAAGAATTTGAAATTTTCTGTTTATCGAAAATTTTTGAAAAAGGGGACCATCTCAACAGATGGTCTCCTTTTTACATAAAAAGTATGATTCAAAAAAAAGGGGAAACAATAAAAAAGTGAAAAAGTGACACATTATTTTGATATATTAGGGGCTATCAAGGATTAACTGAAAGGACGAGAGAAAATGAAAAGAAAATGGAAATTATGGATGATAGCATTTGTAGTATTTGTTATGACAGATATAATGATGCAGAGCAATCGAGCAGAGGCAAAAAAAAGAACATTTACGGTGAGTTCCAAAACGATACCATGTAGTTCATCTTATCGGCAGAAACCGTATTATAATAAAAAAACAAAACAGTATTATATGATAAACTCCTATATGAGGCGTTTATCGACAACAGGCGGAACGCTGAAATTAAAAAAAGGAACATATAAAATTCCAGGTACAATTTATGTACCGTCCAATGTTAAAATTGTCTGTGCAAATGGTGTTAAAATCAAAAAAACAAAAGCAACAGGAACAAAGAAAGTAAAATCAACTAAATTTTTGTTCCAAATGATTTCAGAGGAAAAGGCATCGGGGAAACAAAATACAGGAAAATATGCGGCATCAAAAAATGCATCCATTCAGGGAAATGGGAAAGTGATTTTTGATATGGGAAATGTGAATGGAGCAACGGCGGTTTTTGTTGGTCATGCATCCGGTATTACTGTGAGTGGTGTGAGATTTCGAAACAAAAAAGGCGGCAGTTATATTTGGATTGAAGGTTCTAAAAATATTTCTGTCCGGCAATGTGTCTTTGAACGAAAAAAAGATGTGTCCGGTTTGAAAAATCGAATGGCTGTAAGGCTTGAAACAAGCAATCAGACAACATCGGATTTTTCTGGTAAATGGTACAAAAAAGACAATACTGTGAACAAAAAAGTAAAGATTGAGAACAATCAATTTCTGGGGGCGGATGTTGGCATCGGTACGACGAAATCGGTTGTATTAGAAAAAAATAAGCAAACAAAAGAATATTATCAGACAAGCATTACCATTGCAGCAAACACATTTACAAATACCAAAAAGGCTCCGATATATGCTGTCTTGTGGAAGAAGCCGACAATAAAAAAGAATGTAGTGAAAAGAAATGGGGCAGAGAAACGTGCCAGTGCGGGAATGCTTGGGTTTGGAGTAGAAGAACCATCCTTTACTGCAAATCAAATTAGCGGGTGTTCTTATGCTGTGAAATTTGATAGAGCAAAAAATAGTGGGAAAGGGAAAAAATTTCCTTCCGTTATGTCTGTGATAGGAGTAACTGCGGCGAATAAAATAGCGGCTACAAAAGTAGATGATTTGAGCCATTATTATGTGCCAAATGAAACGGCGAGAATTCTTTATTTTCGCAATAGAACGGAAAAAAATTTTACGATTACGACAGCTACAGAACCGTATCAGGAAAAATACACGGATGCCTCTGATTATACAAAGCGGAAAGTGTATTATACACTTATGTCTTATATGGAACAGCTTGAGTATGCCGGTGGTGGAACAATTACTGTCAAGGCCGGCAATTATGAGGTGACTAATAATATCTGTATTCCATCCAATGTGACGATACGGATGGAAAATGGGGTGACATTTACGAAAAAAGGAACGACAGCAACCGATATTTGTTATGCCAAATCTATTTTTACCATTGTGCCGCCATCAAAAGATGGTACGGTTAAGACAATTTCCGGTTACAATGGTTCACATGATGTGAAAATTATAGGAACGGGAATGGTTCGCATGAATTGTGCGAATGTGAAAAACTGTATGGCACTTGTTATGGGGCATGCAAGAAATATAACAATCGAGGGCATTACATTTCAAAACGAATATGGTTCGCATTTTATGGAATTAAATTCTTCTTGCAATGTAACGATTGAAAAGTGTACATTTGAAGGATTCAAGGTGTTGGATAAAAAAAGTTACAAGGAATGCATCAATGTGGATGGCACCGATTTGAATACTGACGGATTTAATTATGATTGGTCGGCTCATGATAAGACAATTTGTAAAAATATTTTAATACAGAACACTACCTTTAAAAATATTGGAACTGCGATTGGCAGTCATACGTATTCTGCGAACGGCCAGACACAGCTTTATCATGAAAATGTTAGAATTTTAAATAATACATTTGACGGTACCTATAATGCAGCAATTCGTGCATTAAATTGGAAAGATACCGTGATTTCAGGAAATTCATTTTTACGGCTTCAGGCATTAGAAGATGGCGTGTTAAATGCAAATGGAAATCAAACAAAATACGTGGCACTTCTTTTGCGAGGTGTGGTAAATCCAACGGTGACTGGAAATGTATTTGAGGATTGTAAGTATTACCCGATTCGTGTTGTGATGCGTGATTCAGCTACCGTTGACGGAGCTGTGAAAGCGGGATATGGTGACACGATATCTTCTGTCTCGGATGCAAATTGGAGTGCGATGCAGAAAAATACAGTAACAAACGTTGCGGAAAAATATCAAAAAATTGTTGTGCGCGAAAATAATGACCAGTCAGACTCAGATGCAGAGAAAAAAGCGTTTTTGCAGTAATTGACAAGCCGGCGGTGTTACGCTATAATTAAATGATGTTAAATTCGTAGGAGGTAAGACCATGGCTGAAACAAAGAAAAACATTTTGACGTATGAAGGTTTGAAAGCGTTAGAGGACGAACTTCATGAATTGAAGGTAAATCGTCGGCGTGAGGTTGCTCAGAAAATCAAAGAAGCACGTGAGCAGGGTGACTTGTCCGAGAACGCAGAATATGATGCAGCAAAAGAAGAACAGCGCGACATCGAGCTTCGTATTGAAGAGATTGATAAAATTTTGAAAAATGCAGAGGTTGTTGATGACAATGACGGCGATTCGAGCGTAATCAATGTTGGCTGTACAGTAACCATCAAAGATTTGGAATTTAATGAAGAAATGGAATATAAAATTGTGGGTTCCACTGAGGCAGATAGTTTGAAAGGTAAAATTTCAAATGAGTCACCGGTTGGTAAAGCTTTGATTGGCGCACAGAAAGGTGAGACAGTAGAGGTAGAGACACCTGCTGGTATCATTAAGTACGAAATTTTGGATTTCCGTAAGAACTAGAAGAAATAGAGAAGTGAGGATTAAAAAGTGGCAGAAGATATTAATCAGTTGTTAAAAGTTAGAAGAGAGAAATTGCAGAATCTTCAGGAGGCGGGAAAAGATCCTTTCAAAATCACAAAATGTGATGTAACCCATCACTCCATGGAGATTAAAAATAACTATGATGAATTAGAAGGAAAGACCGTGACAATTGCAGGACGTATGATGTTTAAGCGAGTTATGGGAAAAGCTTCTTTCTGTAATACAAGAGATTTGCAGGGGGACATTCAGGCTTATGTAGCAAGAGACAACATTGGCGAGGATTCTTACAAAGACTTCAAAAAGTATGATGTAGGTGACCTCCTTTGCATTACCGGTGAAGTTTTCAAAACAAAAACCGGAGAAATTTCGATTCATGCATCGAATGTCACACTGCTGTCAAAGAGTTTGCAGATTCTTCCTGAGAAATTCCATGGTTTGACGGATACCGATATGCGTTATCGTCAGCGTTATGTGGATTTGATTATGAATGCTGAGGTAAAGGATACATTTATCAAGCGTTCACGTATTATCAGTACGATCCGTAAATATTTGGATGGCGAAGGATTTATGGAAGTGGAGACCCCGATGCTTGTGGCTAATGCCGGTGGTGCAGCTGCACGTCCGTTTGAGACCCATTTTAATGCATTAGATGAGGATTTTAAACTTCGTATTTCCCTTGAATTATATTTGAAACGCCTGATTGTCGGCGGAATGGAAAAGGTTTATGAGATTGGCCGTGTATTCCGTAACGAGGGACTTGACACTAGACATAACCCGGAATTTACTTTGATGGAATTGTATCAGGCATACACCGATTACCACGGCATGATGGATTTGACAGAAAATCTGTACCGCTATGTGGCACAGGAAGTTCTGGGCACAACAAAGATTACTTATAACGGAATTGAGATGGACCTTGGCAAGCCGTTTGAGCGCTTGACGATGGTGGATGCCGTTAAGAAATACGCAGACGTTGATTTCAACGAGATTTCCACATTGGAAGAAGCACAGGCAATTGCTAAAGAAAAAGGCATTGAATTTGAGCAACATCATAAAAAAGGTGATATCTTGAATCTCTTCTTCGAAGAGTTTGTTGAGGAGCATTTGATTCAGCCAACCTTTATCATGGATCATCCGATTGAGATTTCTCCATTGACAAAGAAAAAGCCGGATAATCCGGATTATGTAGAGCGTTTTGAGTTCTTCATGAATGGCTGGGAGATGGCAAATGCGTACTCCGAGTTAAATGATCCGATTGACCAGCGCGAGCGTTTCAAAGCACAGGAAGAACTTCTTGCACTTGGTGATGAGGAAGCAAATACAACAGACGAAGATTTCTTGAACGCACTTGAAATCGGCATGCCGCCAACCGGAGGAATCGGTTTTGGTATTGACCGTATGTGTATGTTGCTTACGGACAGCGCAGCGATTCGTGATGTGCTGTTGTTCCCGACGATGAAGTCCGTAGGTGCATCAAAATCTGCTAACAAGCCGGTTGCTGAACCTAAGGAAGAAAAGATTGACTTCTCTAAGGTAGAGGTTGAACCACTATTTAAGGATTTTGTTGATTTTGATACATTCAGTAAGTCTGACTTTAGAGCAGTAAAGGTTAAGGAATGTACAGCAGTTCCTAAGTCAAAGAAACTTCTACAGTTTACTCTTGATGACGGTACAGGTACTGACAGAACCATTTTAAGCGGTATTCATAGCTTTTATGAGCCGGAAGAACTGGTT
>ERZ1673743.2820-NODE-2820-length-14485-cov-8.858974_pt1 | contig 14485 bp, 15 predicted proteins | sample MGYA00580197_ERZ1673743 | MGnify/ENA primary metagenome ERZ1673743 (study PRJEB41218, sample SAMN15661795) | gut metagenome | host: Homo sapiens | place: Canada: London | collected 2015-08-20/2019-03-30 | study: EMG produced TPA metagenomics assembly of... | reverse complement strand
TTGTGAATTGTTTGTAAATTCACTGAATTGTGGCTTGACTTTTATTTGCAGGTCTGTTACGGTTGATGTGGTCTATATGGAATTTTTTATTCGGTGTAACATTCATGATGAAATTATGGAGTCGGATTGTGTCCATTCCTGGCTTTGTATAGATTATATAACCGTCTTTTCCCATATGCCAGAATATTTCTGATACACGCTGTATGTCGTCGGTGTCAATGATGAATTGTTCTCCATTTGGAAGAGTGCCATAGGCACAGTTATCTTTGATCCGAAAGTGGTAATCGGGCTTGCATTTCCGGCAACGACCGCCTTTTCTCAATTTTATTTCAGAAGAATTTTTTTCTGTGAGATTATCGCAAAGTAAGCATCTGCAATTATATACATTTTGCTTTTTTACATTGTCGAAGCGTATTGAAACAACTTCCCAATTGTTTACAATCTCGCCAACAGCAATTTTGGGAGAACGATGCGGTCTGTTTTTCTTGTAGCAATCAGGGCAGCAAGGCATTGTTTTTAGAAGCGAAGCACGGCTGCTGATGTATTTTTTGCCACAGTCACATCTGACAAGACACTGAAGATGTCCGAATTTGCCCCTACCATACTCGCCGAGTATAAGAAGGCTTCCAAGTTTATCACCATTGCTGATTTTAATCTTTTGAGGTTTTGCCATATACTCTCACTTTCTGCTGCGGAGCAACTGCTCCATCATATCCATTTCGCCTGTGAGATTTACCTCTTCCGAACAGTTCTCACGGACAATCTGGTAAATCTGTGACCATATCTGCTGTGCCTGCTTCATAAAGCTCTGACTCATTGCAACAAACGGACTTTGAATTGCCGAGCTTGTGACCGTTGGGTGTTTACCCAGTAAACCGTAAAGACTGAGTGCCTCCTCGCATTGCATCCATCGTGCTACGCTCATGGCATATTGCTCAATCATTGCGGGAGATACAAGGCGTTCACATTTGAAGCCTTTCAGCCATAGCCATGTGTCCTTGTAAATTTTATCCGCGCCCAGAGGCTTGCCGTTCTTCTGCTTTGCAAAAAGGATTTCATTCGGTGGCGGCATATCTTCACCGAGCAAGTCGGGCAGGTCGTCTGGAACCTTGATTTGTGTCAAAGCTCTGCCGCCGGGATTGCCTTCCGCAATCTTATCTGCCAGTGCTTTTCTCGGACGTCCTGCACCCGGTCTTGCACCGCCTCTGTTTGTTCCGTCTCGCGCCATGTTTTCCCTCCTAAAAAATTCAAATAAAATCAAAAAAGGCATAAAAAAATCCCGACTTGTGAAAGTCAGGAAAGCCCCAAAAGTACGATATTCTTTGATTTTGTCCATATACCGCCTTAGAATATGCTGAAAATCTGCGTGGCGTTGCCCACCGGTATTCTCCTGATTCCCCTGTAGGGATAAATTGACCCCCGGTGGCTATTTATAGCCATAAATCGGATTCTTATCCTCAGTCCATGTCTTTTTATCGTGACATTTTTTGCATAGAGCCTGATAATTATTCTCATCCCACATCAGCTGCCGGTCTCCTCGATGGGGCTGAATGTGATCGACCACCGTTGCCTTCACATACCGTCCGTCAGCCATACACCGTACACACAACGGATGCTTACGGAGATATGCAGCTCGCACCTTACGCCAACGATTATTGTAACCTCTGCTTTCTGCCGAAGGTCTGTCGGGGTGAAGAGATTTATGTTTCTCGCAATACTTACCCTCAGTCAGATTGGGACAGCCGGGGTGACTGCATGGTTTCTTACTCTTCCTCGGCATAGCCGTCATACTCCTCACAGCATTCGGTCATTTCAACATGAATCTTTTTCAGTGCCTTGCGATGCTGCTCTTTAACCCACTGGGTCGTATCATGTAGCTCATCGGCAATTGCAGCCCACGTTGCTGCATAGAAATAACGCAGTCGGAGAATTTCACGCTGGTCGGCATTGTTATTCTCCATAATGATTTCTTCAAGATTACGTTTCATGCGGATAGATTCCAAAAGGTCTGCACGAGCATCCGTGAGAATTCCTTGTACTTCCTCATCATTGAATTCGGCGGACAGTTCTTTCCAGTCACGATACATAGCAATCTGCTCTTTAATACGACTGTTCAGACTGATACCGTTTCTCAATACTTTCTTTGCAAGCATAATAATTCTCCTTTGGCTATAAAAATAGCCTCCGCAGGATTTCTCCCACAAAGGCTGATTCACTTTATCTTACTTTCCTACTTTACAGTATATCACATATTGGAACTCTCATCAAGTCCCACATAGTCCCACGAAGTCCCAAATTTTATAATCGACAGTGCCTCTTGATGAAGCCGATAGGCACTTGATTTGCTATATCCCATTTCACTGAAAATAACTTTCCAAGCCTTAAATTCCACATATCGTTTTGTAAGTAAATCACGCATATCTGAATTATCAAGTTTGCTGATATTGTTATTGACTTCTGCAATCATCGAATCCAATTTTGTACGGAAAACGAATATCTCTTCCTCCAAAGATATGATTTTAGCAACACCGGTTTCAATTTCATTTGGTGTTGGAGATACGGCTTTAGGCATATCTGAAAAATCAGGCGATTGCGGGACAGACAACTTCTGCCTAAGAGCATCGGCTTCTTTTTGTTTTCTATCGATTCTTCTCAGAAGAATTTTGGCTTGTTTCATGTATTCTTTCGCCGTCATACCACCATCTCCTTCAGCGCTGCTTTCACATTCTCCACAGACCGAACCACCGCAGCTTTTCCACCGCATTTCTGTATTTTGTTGATAACCGATTCCTGCAAAGCCGTAGTTTTGCCTGTTTCTGTCTTGACCTCAAAAGCCACGAATTTTCCACGGTAGCAGCAGATAATATCGGGAATCCCTGCCGTTACGTACATACCGCCGTGTTCCTTCCAACAGAAACATTCCGGTATGGTTTTCAAGTATTTCAAAATTGCTTTTACAATATCCGACTCTTTCAAGTTTTTCACCTCTTGCTTCTTTACTGATTTTACAAGTAAATTACTATTATAATCATAAAAAACAAGAAAATAGATATATGTATATAATAGTAAATATAAAAAGGATTACAGAAATCTCACGTAAAGCCTGTAAATGCTGTCAGAAAACAGCGCAGACTATCCCGTGGCTTGATTTTTGTCATTTTAAAATCTCCGCAAAATGGATTCCTCTCCACGTACGTCGTTTTCCGAGTTTGTCAGCAGCCCTTACAACAGTTGGATAATTGGCTTCAAGTTCGTTGTTGAAGTTCTGTTGGCTGAACGGCGTCAGACCACAGCTGTCACAGTATGACTTGTATCGCTCAAAGAATTCGACCCTGCCGATCTCTGCATCCATTTTCAATTCGCAGCAATCCCTGACAAAAGCAAGCACACTGTTGCTGTCCTCACGATATTTCTGCAATTCTTCACGATTGGCTTTTGTTTCGGAGAATTGAAAATGATTGTTCATCAGACGATGCAAACCTTCCAGTGCAAACAAGAATATGCCGTCCGCTTCGCATCGAAACTTTTCTAAAAGTTCGGGATCACGCTTATCCTCCGGCACTGAATGATTGAACCGCACAATAATGAGCCTTCGGTAAAATCCCTCCGATTTATCACCATAGTTTTTCGGGATACTGTTGCAAGAAAACAGCAGTCTCGCATAAGGCTGAAAGGAAAACGGATTCTTGTTTTTCTTCTCTACCGTCAGATAATCTTCACCGACCAAAGCCTTGAAAATACCGTTGTCCTCGATGCCTTTGGTCGGCAGTTCCGCACAGATATTTGCCCATTTTCCAAAAAGCTCCGCTGTCTTGAAACGGTCACTGAGTGCCTGCCATGCCACATTGGACACGTTTTCTTTTCCAAGCAGCAGTTCATTCAGAACACGCAGAAGCACGGATTTTCCTGCACCGCCTTTTCCGACTATGATAAAACATTTCTGTGCATGATTTACGGGAATCAGAAAATACCCCAACATTTCCTGAATCAGTGCTATCTGGTCATCTTCCAGCGATTCATGCAGAAATTTCATAAATCTCGGACACTTTGAACCGGGCGTATATCTAACGTTCAGCTGCACCGTTGACAGATATTTTGACGTATGCTCGGTGCGTACATTGTCAAGCACATTGTAAAGCCCGTTCTGCACATTGATGATGTACGGATTCGGATTAAGCTCTCGGATATCCTTCTGCACCTGCATTTTCCATTGACCTTCAGTATCATTTATCTGAGAGAGCTTGGTGTATCTTGTCATCATTTTCTCACGAACCATATTTCTTGCGGTCAACTCCGTAATACCACGAAACACGCCGTTTTCATAGCAGTAATACTGTTCCGCCGCATAAAATACAGGCGTATTCTGCGTCATATATTCCGCAAGAACGCCGGGCAGGAATTTCGCCCCACGTTCCGTCATTTCATACCAGTCGGGAATATCCATACCCGACTGATGCTTTTTCGTTTCCGATTTGCTCAGAAACGTCTTGTAAAGTTCCTTTTGCAGCGATATGAGAGGCTTGATATCCGCATTCTTAAATCCGAAATATTGCTTCAAATCATAATTGATGATAGATTCTGCAGTCACGCTGTCCACATTGTAAAGATAATCGGATACAAAGTTTCTTGCGGTTTGCAGATCCTCTACGACCGCATTCTGAATCTGCTGCTGACGCAGAATAACACGGATTCCGTTTATTGTGAGGGGCTGAAAACACAGTGCCGCAGGGGATTTGCATTTACATTTTCCATCTTTTAATTTCGGACACTGAAAGCCTTTTTCAACAATTGTACGACAGGTCATAGGCTTCGTTCCGCTGCTGAGAAAATGTTGTATTTTCTTCTGCGTTTCTTCAAAGGAATAGTTCGGATACAGCTTGGAATATTGATGTATGACCTCTGTACCGCCGTCAAATACGCTTAAATTTGAAATCATTGCATACCAGTCATGCTCCGGAAGCGAAGCCGCATTGTCACGGCAATATTTGATAAAATCACATTCTGCTTCTACAATGTGAATGCCTTTTTGTTCGCCGTGCAGTTCTTCTTTCGGTGTTTCCGATTTCACATTGGGCAGAACCTCTGCAAGCTGCTCCTGTGTATATCTCCGCTCTGGATGAAACGAGATACATTCCACTAAAACAGGCTCTTTCTTGCAGTGATAAAATCCCGGCAGACGCATGACACGGCTTTCATTGACGCAGGCAGGATCACCGCCGAAATGCTGTACAAGAGCTTTCTGAATCGGGCGAAACTTCGCAACCTTTGCGTCTTTGACAAACCAATATGTATGCAGAGATTTTCTTGTCCTGATAACCATAGACGGCGGCAGAGGAAATGCATCTATCAAAGATTGCTGTTTCTCGAAAGTCTTATCGTCCATTTCCACAAACTGTGCGTTGATGCGTGTGATGCTGTCATCGGTCTGACCGCCGGAATTCACCACAAAAAAGATACCATGATTTTTCTTATTATGCTCTCTCAAAGTTGACTCCACAGCAAAGAACTTTCCGGCTTTCACAGACAGCTTTGCACCTGTAAAAATGCCCTCTTTTCTGTCGTCAAAAACACGCAGATTCACCGTATCATCGGGATTGAACATAACGTTTATGACATCCTGTGCCGATATATTCATAAGACTTCCTCCATTTTTTCCGTGAAATAACGAATCGGCATATGCCTGCGTTTCGCCCACTTTATCTCCTGTGCCATACCCTCGGAAACGCTGCTGCCGAATACCCATAATTCCATGCATTTGGTCAGCATCACGTAATTCATGAACATTGCTGTCTGTCTTTCTTCACCAAGCGTGTCGTCCATAAACTGCGGAAAAAGCAGATGCGGTGCAAAGGGAATGCTGTGATTTCTGACCGCAAAACGACTGTATTTCCGTGCATTTTCAATGTTTTCATTTGTGTTTCCACGATAGTTTGAGCAGATATATATCAGAGGACGGAAGGCGGCTAATCTGTGTGCTTTGCGTTTCTCGGCTTCGATTTTTTTCATTGCTTCAAATTCCGTAGGGGAGTAATATCCCTCATGATTGTGTGTTGATGCCAAATTCATCCCTCCGGTTCTACTAAATTTCCGAAAGTTTCCCCGGCAGAAGCCTCCGCCACAAGCGGTAGGTCAAACTCCGGAAACGGCTGCTGTTCCATACATTCACGGATAAAACTTACCGCTTCACCCAGCTTTTCTTCCGGAATAATAAACGTCAGTTCATCGTGGATCTGCAATATCGGTTTCAGCCACGGTCTTGACGGCAGTCCCTCTAAAATACGGACGATTGCAAGTTTCAGAATATCCGCCGCCGTTCCCTGAATCGGAGTATTCAAGGCACATCGTTCCGCAAAAGATTTCATGCCCCAGTTATCGCTTCTGATATTAGGAAGATAACGTCTGCGACCGAGCCATGTTTCAGTATACATTTTTCTTGCTGAATCCTGCTTAGTTTGCTCCTGCCATGTCGTCAATGCAGGATATCCGGCTTTTAAATTTGCAATAATTGCGGTGCATTCATCAACCGATTTTTCCACACCTGCCTTGAATTTCAACGTACTTTGCAGACCTTTCGGAAACAGTCCATAAAATGTGCCAAAGTTTACGTTTTTGGCGATAGTACGTTGTTCCTTGTATTCTTTGCGATGCTTGTCCTGTGCTTCTTCATAGGTACAGCCGAAGATAACGGACGTAGTCGCAGCATGGATATCTCCGCTGTTTTTGTATGTTTCCATCATTGTTTTATCTCTGCAATAAAACGCCCCCACACGCAGTTCAATCTGCGAAAAATCAAGTGATAAGATTATATGATATTCAGGCGCTTTGATAAAATTACGGACACCAATGGGATCGTTGCTTTTTCTTGGGCAATTTTGCAAATTTGGATTACGACAGTTCATTCTTCCCGTTTCCGTAGAAAGTGCAAAGAAATCCGGATGAATCCTGCCTGTTGTGGAATTGATATATTTCAGATAACCATCAATGTAGGTGGACTTGATCTTGCCCCATTTACGATATTCTTGTACCAAAGTAAAAAGATTTGAAAGCTCAGGACGATTGCTGTCGCACCACTCCTTCAGCATGATCATGGAAGCATCGTCAGCCGCTTCTTTATTTGATGCGGTTACTTTCATAACAGGCAGCTTCAAGGTCTGATACAGATAATCCTTGAACGCTTTTGTACTGCAATTTGCACCGATTGAAACGTCGCCGATGAGCATAGTTATCTCGTTCCTGATACGCTGCATTTGCTGCTCCGCCTCCTGCTGATGAGATTTCATTAAATCCGCATCCACAGGTACACCGTTATGCTTCATAATGCCGAGATAAACCGCTGTAGGAGATTCTATTTGTTCCACTATATACCGATGTTTCGGCAAGAAACGGTCAAACCAGTTGTTGAAGATATGATACAGTCGAAGTGCGAAATCAGAGTCCGCACAGCCGTAACGCACCGTTTCAGAATCTTGTGCGTCCAGTTCATCAAAATGCCTGCCGTTTGTAACTTCTGAAAACGTCGGCAAAGGCTCATGGCAAAGCTCTGATGCAAGTTTTTTCAGACCGCTGTCAGCAAGTTTTCGGAACTCATAATTGCTTTTCAAGGCCATCTGTGCCGCACAAATCGTATCGTAAACAGGCGGTTGAATCACGATGTCCTGATGATAGGACACCGCAGATTCAAAAGCAATATTGTGAGCAATTTTGATAATATTTTTATTTGTAAGAAAGTTATGCAGGAAATTGAAAAAAGGCGTATTATCAATGTTTTCACCGACTTTATGAGCAACAGGGACGTAGATCCCTGTATGCTCTTTCACAGAAAAGCTGCATCCAACAATATGGCTCTTATATGGGTCGAGAGCAGCTTTTTCTTCCATTCGGTAAGGCTCGTCGGGTGCTGTTTCGTAGTCAAAAGCAACCACCGCCGCATTGCCTATGTACTCCTGAATTTCCTGCACCGAAGTAACGCATCTGTAATTTTCCATGATAATCTCCTTAATTCAGTGGCTCAATAATTTCACCTGTTTCCGGGTCAACATTTAATGTGTCCTCTGAATCATAGCCAACATTTCGGCTGAGCGCCTTGACCTGTTCCGTCATAGCAGAGATCAGCTGATATTCCTCCGGCGACAAGGCACGTTTCACCGTAAACTGTGCCTGACTGTAGTTGATGCCAGTGTTGCTTGACGCTTTCTTCAATGCAAATTGAGTAACCACAGCGTTGGAGTTTTTGTACTTCGGAATCACACGCATGAGGTAACGTGTAAATGCTTTCAGTGAGCCAGTGGGCAGAGATAGAATCATCGGGAAAATCTCGCCCTCACGAAGAAGATACAGACGGCGGCGGTTCTTGCAGGCTTTCGCACCGTTCTTGCCCGAACCGTACTGATTCAGCGGACAAACATCGCAGTTGCCTCCGGGATTGCCCTCGCCGTTATGCCCGTCATAGCTGCCGCAGTCGGGAGGATTAGAGCCGCCCTGATACTCGCTTTTGTAGTAGGCATTCAAGGAGTGCTGATAGAGGATCACTGCCGAAAATTCCTTAACTGTTTCCGGTTCATCGGGGTTCTCACCGGGAATCTCAAACATGATTCCGCCGCCCGACGGTATCTTGATACGCTCAAAAGTTGTCGAAAGACCGTCCATTTCCTCGCTCATCACATTGGCAAGGTCGAAGTTCTGCAAAGCGAGAAATCCTGTGCTGTTTGTTTCCATAAGTTCATTTTTCATAGTTCTGATTCCTTTCATTTCGTAAATTTGCGGACAGACACAGAGGTCTGCTCATAGACGTTGACAAGACCGCTTAACCAGTCGGGAACGGTATCCTGATTTTCAGAAATCTGCTCCTTGACAAAGGCTGACAGGCTGTTTGCGTTGACAGTTTCATAAACAAGCTCTCCGAAGCCGTTCTCTTTTAAAGCGGAATACAGCTCGTCCTTATGACCTGCCACAGCGGATGCACGGGTTTTGGTTGTCAGCGAGAACATTGTTCCTGCACGAGTAAAGTTCTGCGTTTCCGTTTCTGCCATCAGCTGAACCAGTGAATATTCCGTCTTGTCGATTTCAGCATTGATGTCCTTCACACGCTGTTCTGCGTCCTTTTTTGCCTCACGAAGCTGTTTCAGCTGCTCCGCAAGCTTATACATATTCAGTTCCATTTTAGTCCTCCTTTTCCTGAAACGGATCAATTCCGTTACGATAATCGTCAACCAAAATTCTTGCTAAATCCACCTTATCACGCAGGGAACGAAGAATTTTTGCATCAACTGTATTCTTTGCGATAAGGTAAATATACAGGCAGTTTTCAGTCTGTGATACTCTGTGGATTCTTGCCTTTGCCTGTTCAAAATTGCTCATGCTGTAATCAAGCGAATAGAACACCATTGTTGACGCTGCGGTCAGTGTAATGCCCAATCCTGCCGCTGCAATCTGTCCTATAAATACACGGCAGTCCGCATCTTCCTGAAATTTTCTGATCTCTTCGGCACGGTCAGAGATACCTCCACGGACAGATGCATATCCGATATTTTTCTTTTCCAGTAATTTCTGAATATCGTTCAGCTCCGGCACAAATCTTGCCATGATGACCAGCTTTTTATCTTCGGCAAGCATGGTGTCAAGAATATCGGAAAGTGCATCCAGCTTTGCGGTACTGATAGAATTTGTATCACCCTCATCATCAGTGAGATGACCGCCTGTCATCTGCGATAAGCGGAGCATTTTTGTCAGAACATTCATGGCAGAAATCTCAGAACCGGCAAGCTCTGCAAAGCTTTCTTTTTCAAGCTGTTTGTACAGTTTCATTGCTCTCGGCTCTAACTCTACGGTACGGATTTCTTCCGTAATTTCGGGTAAATCAAGACATTCCGCTTTCGTTACACGATAGGCAATGGAGTGCATTTTTTGCAGAAAATCGTTCATCATTTGCTTTTTGAAAACAGGGATGTGATTGCCATAACCGCACATATCAAAATATCTGTTTCGGAACACATAGAAACTTGTCCCGAAGATATTGCTGTTCAGAAAACGATACTGTGAAAAGGCATCGATTTCCTTATTGGTGATGAGCGTTCCGGTCAGGAGAAGTTTATACTTTGCCTTATCACCTAACCGGTGCATTGCTTTGGATTGAGATGTACGGTTTTCCTTAATCTTATGGGCTTCATCAGCAATAATAAGATCAGCGTCAAAAGTAAGAAGTTCCTTTTCCAGTCTCCATGCAGATTCGTAGTTGACTACAGCAATTTGCAGAGTATTTCCGTGCAGATTTTCAAGCTGTTCTTTTTTTTGAGAACTGCTACCTTTCAGTATTGTAAGTTGATATGGGAAGTCTGCGAAACGTGCAAATTCCTGTTCCCACACACCAAGAATGGACAACGGTGCGGTTATCAAAACTTTTTTAATGTGTCTGTGCTGATGCAGGATTCCTGCAATTGCAATACTGGTGATAGTCTTGCCGCAGCCCATTTCCATCAGCAGTGCAACTCCATTACTATGTACCTCTGACGGCAGGATTCCGAAACGTTTACAGGCAAATTGGCAAGCGTTCTGCTGATGCTGATACAGATTTGCTTTGATTGGGATTTTTAGGATTTCTTTCATTTGGTTTCTCCTTATACTTTACAGGGACGATATGTATTTGTACCGAATTTGGCGAGCATTTGCCTTAAAACCTTACTCTGATGTTCGTTAGCTTTTAGCATTAATTCCTCTAAAACTGTTATTTCTTCTCCTGAAAGAAGATTTTTATTTGGATAATACCACTCTGGAAGGCAAATACCTCCGCCGTTTCCGCTTACGCTTTCAAGAGGGTATTCCAGCATGAGGGCACGAATATCTCTGCGTATTGTTTTTTCTGACACACTGAATAGTTTCATCAAAAGCGGCACTGTGCTCTTTCGGCGTAAAATCATAATTCTCATAATTTCCGCTCTTCGTTCATCAACACTCATGCTGTTTCCCTCCTTTCTGCATCGTCTATTTTTATTCTACAACCCAAACTGGTCAGCCCGTGACCAGTTTGAAAATAATTCACAAAAAATTCGCATTTATAAATTTTAAACTCTAAATTTATGCTTACATTAACGATTTTCTAAAATAAAAGAGTCCGACAAGCTACAAATTCAGTACAGCTTGTCGGACTCTCTGATTTTATAACCTCGCCTACACAGTAGCGTTCTGTACTGTCAGGTCTGACTTCGATAACAGTTGACGAGGCATTTATGTACCCGTCATAGTGGTTCAGAAGTTTGGTCTGTGAATTATGGTTGCCATTTTCAATCCAGATTTCGCACTCTTCATCGGAAACATCGAGCGTAATTGCATGGTTCTTGTCCTCATAGTAAACATGGATTTTCATAATTGTCCTTTCCGCCTGTGTTGACGGTAAAGGGCAATAGGAACACAAAAAATAGCCGAGAGGCGAATGCGTCCCGACTATTTTGTACCTGAAAGAAAGGGTAGGGGAAACTAAGGGTACGCATATCGCTTTTGCAAAGTGCCTTGCGAAAAGCAGTATCTGTATCCAAATTGCCCTATACGTAATCAGGCTTTCGATATTTTATTTTTTCAGCCATTGAGGCTGGCTGTTACCTTCATTACTAACTGAAAAATTCAACCCCTAAAAACAAAAAAGACCTCCGATTGAGCAGACCTCTACTGTAATGTAGAAATCTACGCAATCGGCGGTCTCTCAAGTAATCTATCTGGCTGAACCTACCGATATTCTAATTTTAACTTTGTACATAGTCTGATTCGATTCCTTTTCGTCAGGTGGATTTGAAATTTTCACTTTTTAGAAGTATGTTCCACTGAACACACATAAAATTGCGGAGCAGCCGAAGCTGCTCCGCAATTTAGGGGAAGTGCTAGAATCTATTGATAAAGCAAATTTATAGCTCTATCAGCATTCGTTTCAACAAGCACAGGTCAAATACGTTCAATCTCTCATCTTTGCAGAGGTCCGCTGCTTTCCAGTTTGGAAGTGTAGTGTTTGGCACGGAGAGCAACCACTTCTGCAGGAGAACTGCATCGGAGATGGTAACGCTTCCGTCATTGTTGACATCGCCAAGTTGTGTTTCCTCTGTTCCTGTGGTGGATACCGTAGTAATTGCTGTGGTAGTAGCAGCAGTTGTTGTCGAAGTTGTTGTTGTCGTTTCAGTAGATGTGCTTGTCTCCGTCAATGTAGTTGTGGTCGTAGTATCTGTAGTGGTAGTACCTTCTTGGGTAAGATCTTTAAATCCAAGCTGATTCCGACTCGCATAGGATTCTGCAACTGTACCTGCATAACCATGAATTACGGTAGTCTGGTCAACACGTTTTGTAATGCCAGTATCAAGATAACCAATCGCATATTCTCCAATACTTTGAATGCTCTTTGGCAGCGTTACGGTTTTCACAACACCATTTGAACTCAAAAAGGCACGAGCCCCAATCGAAGTCACGCCCTCCGGAATGGTAACAGAGTTCAAGCACATCAAACTAGATGCGTAAGCGTTACCTGCAATCGCAGTCACTGGATATCCATTGATAACAGATGGAATTTCAAGGTCAATAGGCTGAAGTGCATTGATTTCTTCAATTGTGACTTCTTCATTCTTAACGCTGCACTTCAATTCATAGTACATCGAAGAATAAGAAAAACTGGTTGTCACGTAATCCACATTGCTTTCCTTTAAAAGAATTTCATTCGTTTTTGCATCTACAAGGAAGAAGCTTTGCTTTGCATCTTCACTTCGTTGCGGAAATTGTACTTTGTAGGCAACTTTCGCTGCCTCTGTTCCAAATGTCAGAAAATTATAAATTACCAATGTTGTTTCACTTGGAAAAAGATAATTGCTGTTTTCCAACATTTGTGAAACTTCATCTGCAGTGACAAGATTCGAAAAATCCAACTCCTGACACCGATCATAAAACTCCTGTGAGAAAACTCGTGTAAAATCCTCTCCCTCATAAATGCCCATACAAACAATGGAGTCCGCACTCATTGCTCCTGTTTCTGAGCCATCGTAAATATAAATGTCATCATAATACACATCAAATCCGATTCGAGTGTAATCCGTCAAAAATTCCGATTTCTCCGGAGAATAAGACAGGGTATACCTGCTCAGATCTGTATCCGGAAAAGCTTCTGCAAATTGGTTTTGCAATTGTGTCTCCTGCTCTTTTGTAATCGTGTTCGTTTCGTCTACGATTGTAGGCAGCGAGGCTGATTCCTCAGCAGACACAAAGGACGTAACGGAAGAGAACGAAGCACTGTTCATTGAGGCAATGATAAATGCTAAGCAACACATAATGCCAAATCGCTTTTTCATTTTCCTATTCTCCTCTCAGTATCAGTAAGATGTTGATGTTACATAACTTTGTGTGTCTGTATCGTAGTATATTGTTGCAAACGAATTAAATCCTTCTGTTAAATCAGATGCTGTAAGAACAATGGTGTGCGTATAATTTGGGTCTTGTCGATTGCTAAAAGTAATTTCAAGATTAAACAATTTGCCACTGCAATCATGTTTTGTGCTTTCTGTTAAAGCCACTTCTTTCTTTACTATATTTTGAAGAATACTTGCGTCATCTGAATCAATATCAAATCCAATTGAAAATGTTTCATTTTCACGTTCGTAACAATAGAAGTAGAATCTATAACCATAAAGGTCACTATCTCTACCTACCACTGCAATTTTATCATTATTGGAATCATAATAATGATCTGCCGCAAGTGTGAAGAAATTCAAATCATCAGCCAATGGTGTCTCACTATAGATATTGACATCAAAATAGTACACATCTGTCGTTTCGTTCGGGTTAAGATTCAAATCATAGTAAGTACTAACTGTTTGGGATGCAGATTGTCCTGAGGATACTACAAGCGGAACTTGAAAATAATGATATCCATCTTCAACATATGCCAAATAATATCCCGGAGCAAGCGAAATACCCTGCGTATATCCGGTATCTGCTCCTACAGTTGAGCCAGTTTGATATTCTCCGACAAGTGTTCGATTCAAATCCGAATCCAAGGTGTACAATTTAACGGTATCATCCACAGCCTGCTTGTTTACAAAATCTTCAATTCTTATTGTAACAATGCCATTGTTCGCTCCGTCTTTTACAAGATGCATAGTCCTATTATCACCTGATGTTCCTATATAGAAGCTATAATTATACGGAACATAGCCATCAGCATTAATGTTAATGGTGTACCAGCCAGTTTTAAATTTCCCTGTCTGCCCTTCCGCCAATGTTACTTCTTCCTTACTATTCTTCAAAGTGATTGTAGCATCCGTAAGCTCTACCGATGCATCATCATAATCGTATATAGTAAACGAAAATGTGTACTCGTCATTGCTTTTACCCCATATTGCATCGAATGCATCCGTTACTATCTTCATCTTTTCATCGGAATAGTTGAGTGCCTTAGCGGCTTTTATAATGATAGATTTACAATATAAGTGCAACACAAAAAAAGAATGACACATAAAGCCAC
>ERZ1673743.2816-NODE-2816-length-14500-cov-13.040083_pt1 | contig 14500 bp, 14 predicted proteins | sample MGYA00580197_ERZ1673743 | MGnify/ENA primary metagenome ERZ1673743 (study PRJEB41218, sample SAMN15661795) | gut metagenome | host: Homo sapiens | place: Canada: London | collected 2015-08-20/2019-03-30 | study: EMG produced TPA metagenomics assembly of... | reverse complement strand
ATGGGAGACGCTGGGCAAGCAGTATGACGTATAAGATCAAATATCTGCCCCTTGCTGTGCAGGACTTGAACGATATCGCCCGGTATCTGTCTGGCTTTTACCCTAAAACAGCCAGCCGTGTACTGAAAGAGCTGCGGGAGAAGATCACAAAATTAGGCGATACCCCGAAAATGTGCGAGGTCTACCACCTTGACCCTGCTTATCGTAGGATGGTCGTTGACCAGTATCTTGTGTTCTACCGCGTCAACGATGAAATAAAGACTGTGGAAGTCCACCGTGTGTTGCGCGGTGCTTGGAATTTGCCGCAGTATCTGGAATGAACCCTTCGGGTTCGACTGCTGTGGACAATGCTCCACTTGATGAAAGAGAGTCTCCAACGTAAGTTGGCGGCTCTCTTTTTTGTTCCGCCCCTGACTTACATTGGAGCGATGTGGACAGTACAGGACTCGAACAGGGCCATCACGTTTTCTCTTCCCCTTGGCAAGCTCCATTTTCATGATATAATAAGATGGATCGTATGTCACGTTTTCGCCGAAAGGAGCTTGAACGACTCGACCAGCTGAATACGATCCCGCAATTCCAACTGGATAAAGTCCTTGCATAAGGAAATGATTTTTTATCCATTTCATCCCCTGACAGCGAAAGGAGGATTCCCATGAACATTCCGGAAATTCTGGTCGCAAATGGAACCGGTATCATCCTTGTGGCCTTTCTGTTCCTCCTCCGCGTCCGGAACAGTGAGACAAAACAGACTGGTGCCGTCCTTTACGATGGGATGTTGGCGGTCACGCTGGTCGCACTGGTCACCGAGACCATCAGTTTCCTCATTGACGGGCAGCCGTTCCGGGGCTGTCACACGCTCGTTGTCCTTACCAATACCCTCTGCACCGGTTCCACCGTTTTGGTGGGCTTTTTGTGGTGCCTGTTCGTGGATTTCCGTATCTACCGCAGCACCCGGCGGCTGCACCGGAAAATCCTGACACTGGGCATTCCGCTCCTCCTCGTACAGATTCTCCTCGTCATCAACCTGTTCGGCACCGGGCTCATCTTCCACGTCTCGGCAGAAAATGTCTACTCTCGCGGCCCGCTGAATTTTCTCCTTTATGCCACGCTGTTCCTTTACTTTGCCGAGAGTATTTATCGAGTCACCCGCTCCAAACAGACCGGCATTACCATTGAGTTTTTCCCGGTGTTCTATTTTGTCATCCCCTGCATCCTGGGCACTGTCGTCCAAGGCATCTTCTACGGTCTGTCCACAGGCTGGCTGGCCGTAGCGGTCGCGATGGTCTTCATCCACATCCAGCTGCAAAACATCAACACCTTTGTGGACGAGACTTCCGGCCTGTTCAACCGCAAATACATGAACTTCTATCTTGAGAAAGCTCACAAGACGAACCCCCGCCAGCTGTACGGCATCATGATGGACGTGAACGATTTCAAAAAGATCAACGACCGCTACGGCCACTCTATGGGCGACCGGGCCATTCGGGAGATCGGCAAAATCCTTTCCGCCTCCCTGCCGGAGGACGCTGTTGCCATCCGGATGGCGGGCGATGAATTCATCATCCTGCTGAGCCGCGGCAATGGCAAAATGCTGGAAGATACCCGGGCCGCCATTGAGGATGGCCTGCGCCATTTCAACCAGACCACAACCGCTCCGTTCAAGCTTTCGTTCTCTATGGGCCTGGCCCGGTACAATGGCCGCTCCACCGAGAGCTTTCTCAATGAGCTGGATCAGAAAATGTACGCTGAGAAAAAGGCCTATCATCAGGAGCATACGCGGTGAATCCGCCGCCGGAAAGGAGCGTTCTCATGCCATCCCCCATCCGGGCCGTGATCTTTGATATGGACGGTGTGCTCATCGACAGCGAACCCGTCTACCTTGGGATGCAGGCCCGCAACCTGCAAACAAAATACCCCTGGGTCACTCTGGAGAGCATGTACCCCACCGTGGGCATGTCCAGCCAGGAGTACCCCCGCTTTATGGCCAGGCTCTGCCGGGTGCCCTTTACCCCGGAGTTTGAAAAAGAGCTGATGCAGGCCGACGAAAACGAGCCCATCCACTTCCCCGATATCCTCCGCCCGGAAGCCCGCCCCATACTGGAGCAGCTGCGGGCCATGGGCTTGCAGCTGGCGCTGGCCAGCTCCAGCCCCATGAGCAACATCCGGCAGGTGCTGGGCGAGTGCGGGCTGATGGAGTTTTTCCCCGTCATCGTCAGCGGGGAGCAGTTTGAAGCCAGCAAGCCCGACCCTGAAATTTATCTCCACACCATGGCGCGGCTTGGCCGCCGCCCGGAGGAATGCCTTATCGTGGAAGACTCCACCTACGGCGTGCAGGCGGGCGCGGCAGCCGGGGGCCTTGTGGCCGCCCTGCGGGACGAGCGCTTCCCCTTTGACCAGAGCGCAGCCCGCTTCCACATCGGGAATCTGAGCGAGATCCCCGCTCTGGCGGCTTCCATCCAGTAATTTCTTTTTGTTTTGATACCGGGAGGCGATTTTTATGAACAAGCGCACCCTCGTGGTGGACCAGCTGTACAATCTGGCTGCCGGGTTCCTGTATGCCCTCAGCATCTGCTACTTTGCCCGCGGCTCAGACTTTGCCCCCGGCGGTATCTCGGGCCTGGCCCTCATCGTCAACTACCTGTGGCACCTGCCCGTGGGCATCACCACACTGGTGTTCAACCTGCCTCTCGTGGCCCTGAGCATCCGCTTTGTGGGCCGGGCCTTTCTGGCAAAGTCGCTGGTGAGCATGGTGTGGTGCACCGTTTTTCAGGATGTCGTCTTTGCCCGGGTGGGCTGCTATACCGGCGACCCGCTGGTGGCAGCCCTGTTTGCAGGCGTCACCTGGGGCTTCGCGCTGGCCCTGCTCTACATGCGGGGCTCTTCCAGCGGCGGCACGGATTTCCTCACCATGTCCATCAAGGTGCTGCGGCCCCACCTCTCCATCGGGGCGGTCACGGGCGGCATTGATCTCGTCGTCATCCTGCTGGGCTGGCCCGTGTTCGGCACGGTGGATTCCGTTCTGTACGGCCTCGTCACCACGGTCATCACCTCGCTGGTCATTGATAAGGTCATGTACGGCAGCTCTTCCAGCAAGATGCTCACCATCATCACCACAAAAGGGCAGGAGATCGCCGACGAGATCTCCCGCGAGTGCGAGCGCGGCTCCACCATGCTCAAGGCCATTGGCACCTACACCAACACCGAGCGGCAGATGCTCCTCTGCGTCTGCGCCCGGCCCCAGGTCTACCGCATCCGCACCGCCGCCTACCGCATCGACCCCGGCTGCATGGTCATGGTCACGGAGGCGGGCGAAGTGTACGGCGAGGGCTTTATTGACCCCGGCAAGACCTCTTCTTTTTTATAACACAAGGAGGCTTTTCTCCATGAACTTTGGTTCTGCTCTGGAACAGGTGCACCGCCGCGCTCCGCTGGTGGACTGCATCACCAACTTTGTCACCGTCAACGATTGCGCCAACATCCTTCTGGCCGTGGGCGGCTCCCCCACCATGGCCTCGGACATCCGGGAAGTGCAGGAGACCGCTGCCGCCGCCAGCGCTCTGCTGTGCAATTTGGGCGCCATCGACAAAGTGGAGTCCATGATTTTGGGCGGGCAGGCGGCCAACCGGGCAGGCAAACCCGTGGTCTTTGACCCTGTGGGCGCCGGCAACACCAGCCTCCGCCGGGCGGAATCGGCCCGGCTGCTGGACGCCGTGCAGTTTGCGGTCATCCGGGGCAACGCGTCGGAGATTCGTGCTCTGGCCCAGCGCCGGGCGGCGGGCAGCGGCGTGGACGTGAGCGACGCCGACCAGATCACGGAGAAGACCCTCCCCCGCACCGTGGCTTCTGCCAGAGCGCTGGCAGTGCAGACCGGGGCCGTGGTGGCCGTTTCCGGCCCCATCGACGTGCTGACGGACGGCAGAGAAACCATTCTGCTCCACAACGGCTGCGCCACCATGTCCCGCGTCACGGGCAGCGGCTGTATGCTCACCGCCCTCATGGGCGCGTTCTGCGGGGCCATGCCCGGCCAGCCCTTTGCGGCGGCCTGCGCGGCGGCGGCGACCATGGGGGTCGCGGGAGAGCTGGCCGAGGCCCGCCGCCTTGCCCACGGCACCGGCAACGCCACGTTCCGCACCGACCTCATTGACGCCGTGTTCAACCTGACCCCCGCTCAGCTGGACACCTCTGTCCGCTGGGAGTCTTATTCAAAGTAATCTTTCGTCATGATACCACAAAACGTCCCGCAAGGCCTGAACCCTGCGGGACGTTTTTGTGGTTTTGATTCCGTTTCAGCCCCAGCTCACATGGTGAACTGGATGGCGCAGAACGCCGCATAGATGCAGAGCAGCAGCACGCCCTGCACCCGGGAGAGCTTGCCCCGCACCAGCGCCGGGACACACATGAGCACCATGACGGCCAGCATCACGGGCAGGTCCAGCACCAGACTGGAATTGATGCCAAACAGGGTGGAGCTCTGAGGGATGGTGAACGGCGCAATGGTCACGGACGCGCCGCTGACCAGCACCAGATTGAAGACGTTGGCACCCACGATGTTGCCCAGCGAGAGGTCGCTGCAGCCCTTGACGAGGGACGTGATGGCCGTGACCAGCTCGGGCAGCGAGGTGCCCAGGGCCACAAAGGTCAGCGCAATGACGGACTCGGGCACGCCCAGCGCCTGGGCAATGAGGGTACCGTTGTCCACCAGCAGGTTGGCACCCACGGCGATGAGCACGGCACCCGCCACCAGAAGCACCAGCGTTTTGGTCAGGGTCATTTCTTCCTCGGCAGCCTCTGTTTCGGCCTCAGCCTCAGCGCCCGCCGGGGCGTTTTTCATCTGGAGCACGTTGGCCACCATATAGGCCACGAACAGGGCCAGCATGATGAGGCCCATAGGCCGGGTGAACTTGCCAAAGCCGTAGGCTGCCACGCAGTAGATGGCTGCCGCCGCAAAGAAGAACGCCACTGGCATCCCCAGCGTCTTACGGTCCACCTTGCCCGGGCGGACGGCGATGGTAATGGCCGCGATGAGCGCCGCGTTGCAGATGACAGAACCAATGGCGTTGCCGTAGGCGATCTCACCATGGCCGGACACCGCCGACATGGTGGAGACCATCACCTCGGGCAGGGTGGTGCCGATGGACACCACCGTGGCACCAATGAGCAGCTCCGGCAGGTGGAACCGCCGGGCCAGCGCCGAAGCGCCATCCACAAACCAGTCGCCGCCCTTGATCAGGCAGAGCAGGCCGATGATAAATAAAATAACCGGAATCAGCATGGCTTTTCCCTCCTATACAGATACAATGCGAAACGTCCTTTTATCATACCAGATTTTTGATTTTATTGCAATCTTTTGCCCATTTACCCCCCACCCCGCAGAAAATTGTTGCACAGAAGCCGAAAACGATTTCTAGTAAAGAGGAGTTCGAGGTCATCAAGACCCACTGTATGCAGGGTGCCAACATGCTGCGGCGGCTGGAAAACTTTGAGGATGAACCCCTGCTGCAAACCGCCTACGACATCGCCCGCTGGCACCATGAGCGCTGGGATGGCCGGGGCTACCCGGACGGCCTCAAGGGCAATGACATCCCCATCAGCGCGCAGATCGTCTCCCTGGCCGATGTGTACGACGCCCTGACCAGTGAGCGCTGCTACAAAGAGGCGTTCTCCCACGAGACCGCCATGCGGATGATCCTGAACGGGGAATGCGGCGCGTTCAATCCCCTTTTGTTGGAATGCCTCACCGACATCCAAGCCGAGCTTCAGGAAAAGTCGCAAAACATCGCTGTAAATCATTAAAATTTCACACATGCAAAAAGCAGTGACCTGGTTCGATTGAATGAACAAGGTCGCTGCTTTTGCTTTGCGGAGAAAAGCTCTTGTCTTTGAACGGGAGCGCACAGAGCATAGGATCACCCTCGCGTATGCGGGGAAAAGAAGGTGATGAACTTGGTCTTGGTCAGACCATTAGGATCACCCCCGCGTATGCGGGGAAAAGTAAAAGCTTGCCGTCTCTTCACATTGGCAGTAGGGATCACCCCCGCGCGTGCGGGGAAAAGCGGGTAGTTGCGGGTGGTCACGTTGAGGTCTACAGGATCACCCCCGCGTGTGCGGGGAAAAGGCGGGTTTGGTTTTCCAGTTGGCCTGTCCCTTGGGATCACCCCCGCGTATGCGGGGAAAAGGGGGAGAAAGGAGGTCGCTCCCATGAGCAACAGGGATCACCCCCGCATGTGCGGGGAAAAGGACAAGGCCAAGGAGATGGGTGCAACCACCAAGGGATCACCCCCGCGTGTGCGGGGAAAAGGGTTGCTGTACGTTCTGATCTCGGAACCATTCGGGATCACCCCCGCGTGTGCGGGGAAAAGGGTTGCTGTACGTTCTGATCTCGGAACCATTCGGGATCACCCCCGCGTGTGCGGGGAAAAGATGAAATCGAATCCTACCACGAAGAAACCAAAAGGATCACCCCCGCGCATGCGGGGAAAAGACCTCGCCCGTGGCCTTTCTGTTATCCATGATGGGATCACCCCCGCGTATGCGGGGAAAAGCACCCATCAACCGCCATCAGGCAGAGGAACACGGGATCACCCTCGCGTATGCGGGGAAAAGTTCCATCCAGCATCTGACCGCAAGCTTGGGCGAGTTCGAGGTACAAAAAGGTCATCCGGTCCCGCACCTGCGGCAGCGCCTGCAGGTCTGGCCGGATCATGCCCGGCATCTCCGCCATGGTCTTATCCTCCACGCATCACGGTCAGCAGGCCAAGGCCGTAGGCTTTGCCCCGGCCCATGCCCTGACACAGCAGGTTCCGGAACGCCTCGGGGTCCGTCACCTGCAAAACGCCCTCATACGTCACCGCCAGCAGCGACACCGGGCGGGTGCCGCGCTTGGCAAAGTGGTGCCACTGCACCCGGGTCACGGTAAAGGAATCCTCCGTCAGGGCAAAGCCGTGCTTTGCGGCGCGATCCAACAGCCACTGCTTCTGGTACTGTGTCGTGCAGTGTGCGGTCACGGTTCCCCGCGCTGCGGGTCTTTGGGCGTCTTTGCAGCTTTTGGTGGGGTTGGCCGCCAACCGAAACTGCCAGCGGCTGCCCGGTGTGATCCGCGCCAGCAGCGGGTCATAATTCCGGGACTCTGGTGCCGCTCCGGTGCCAAACTGCTCCACAACGCCGGAGAGGTCCGGCATCTCCTCGCTGAGGAGGAGCAGATACAGCTTTTCGCCCAGCCGGTCCAGCCGCCACAACCGACGGCGGCGCTCCCCGGAAAAGGCACTTTCCACCGCGCCATGGAATTTCTGTGGTGCCGCCAGCGCCGTCATGGTGCTGCGGCGGATGGGGTCAAGCTCTACACGGGATAAATACATCTGCACTTCACCTCACAATTCACAGAATGGGTCATGGGCGGTCGGCTCTGGGGCCCCTGCGGGCTGCCGGAGGGAGATCTCCCGGGCCGAGCGGTAACCGTACTGCCGGTGCCGCGGGTCGTAGGAGAGAGGCACATCCCGCTGCGGGACAGCCCCCGGCTCCTGCGGTGCGGCATCCGCCACGATGCGGGTCGGCTTGGGCCCGCCGGGGCAGAGTGCGGGCTCTGCCTGCAAGGCCTCCACAAGGCCCTGCTCCCGCAGGCCCAGGCAGAGCGGCAGAGTGGGCGGGCAGGCGCGGCGGCCCAGGTACAGCGGAAACACCGGGTGGGTCAGCGCCTCTGCCAGTTCCTGCAGCAAAGCGGTGTCTTCACTTTCCAGGCCCACCAGAAAAACAGCATCTTCGAGGTAATGGCGGTAGGTGACATAGGAGCGGTCTTTCTCCTCGTTGCGGGCCATGTGGAAATCCACCAGCAGCTGGCCCTCCCGCTCCACCCGGACGCCAAAGCGCAGCTGCGCCAGCCGGGTCAATGGCTCGGTCTCATCCCGCCGCAGGCCCAGCGCCGCGGCCAGCAGACCGATGACGCCGCTCTTGGTAGGCTCCCGGGCCGTTTTCCGGGTCTCGAATTTGGAATCCGCGCCCCACGCCTGCAAAGGCGCTGCCAACCGAAGCAACAGTGTTGCCATCATTCCACCTCGTTTCCGGTCAGGTTCTCCTTAACAGCTTCTTCCAGTGCATCCAGCATGGTGTTCAGCGGCTGGGCCGGGGCCAGTGCTTCCAGCCCGGTGCCCACGGTAAAGCTCTTTGCAGGGATTTCCGCAAAGCTCTGATACAGCTGCTGTGCATAGGCCTGTAACGCGCTCTTGGAGGGCTCCGCGTAGCCCTCCGCACTCTTCCGCACCGCCCGCTCAAAGGCACCACAGAGGTTCACGGGCTGGTCCTCCCGGATGGTCACATAGACGGCATCCGGCAGAGTGCGGTTGGCAAAGGTATTCTGCTTGCCCGTGGGCATGGAGCGGATGAACGCCTCACCAAAACTCCGCACCACTTCGGCTGCTTTTTCCGCGCCCAGATGGCGTTCAAGCTCCATCACATTGACGGTTGCATAGCGGTACAGGGTTGCAGAGTTGTACTCCACGGTGCCCAGATGGCCTGCGCCCGCGTTGTCCTCTACCTGACAGTCATCCACGGCGGTAAAGTAGTCGTATTCGTTTTGCACTGCATGGGTAGAAATGCTGTGGGCCACCTGTGCAGCGGCATCAAAGTTCAGAGAGGGGTCATCCGCCACCATCCGGCCAAACAAGGCAATGTCTACCGACGGGTTCTTTCTCAGCGCCTTTTGCAGAGCTTCTTTGTATGCTTTCTTGTCTTCAATATCATCGGCCACCGCCAATGTTGCCAGCGCCTTGATCTGTGCCTGGCTGATGAAGAACAGGGCCTTGGTGCCTTTCTCATCGTTCTTGATGCCTGCATTGTCCAGCGTCTTCTTGGCCAGCTTGGCAGCATCTTTTTCCGGGGCAAGGGCGGCGATTTCTTTTTCCACCAGCTCCGTCACCTTTTTGGTGCGCTTGCCCACATCCTCTTCGTCCAGCAGGCTTTCCTCTACAAAGGCCTGCCGCATGGCGTGCTTCCACGCCTGAGAGGAGACCCGGGCGCGGGTCACGCCGCCGTAAATGGCCGTTTTGGGGCTGCCCGTATCGTCCCGGTTGATGCAGCTGGGCGGCACAGTCTGCAGCACATGGAAGTCAACATACAAACGCTTTTTCATAAGTCAGTTCTCCTTTTCCTGCGTCTCGGACGATTCGTTCTTCTCGTAGCGGTAGAGGTCCTGTCCCCACCGCAGGCGGATGTTGGCGGGCAGCTGTGCCAGCTGCGGGGCATCGCACTGCAGCCCGTACAGGTCAACAGCCAACCGCGGGTAATCCAGCGGGATGCTGTCCGGCTTTGCGGCCCGCAGCAGCTGAATCATGCCCCGCAGATGATGGCTGATCTCGGTAATTTCTTCGGCGGTAGCCAGCGCGTTGAACCGCCGCAGAATGCTGCTCTCGGTCCAGTCCTGCCCACTGGCCACGGTCTGCTCCGCCAGCCTGCGCACGGCCCGGCCCAGCGTGCAGCCGAGCTGGCTCACGCATACAGTATCGTTGCTCTGCTGGTGCAGGGCATACAGGGTCAGTGCCAGATAGACCGCCCACTCTTCATGGGAGGGGCCATTTGTGCCGTAAAAGCTCGCAGGCATTCCCTGCAAAAGGCCGCCCCACAGGTCTGGAAGCTCCCCGGGTGCATGTCCGATGCCCCGGCGCAGCTTTGCCAGCTCTGCACGCCGCTGATTCTCCGGCAGACCCCAGAGCCATTGAATTTTGCCGTCCACATAGCCCCTGATGGCCTGTGTGCGGCTCTCGTTTTTCTCACTCATGCCGTTCCTCCCTCATCGTTTGTTTTCGGGTAAAGTTTGTACAGCCCCGCCCGGAAGCGGTTATAAGCTTTGGGAGCCGTGTACAGCTCCATCCGTTCGGTCTTTTTCCCGGCGTCCAGCTTGACCCTGTGCCCTACCAGCGCGGCGCTGCCAGCCTCCAGCACCATCTGCTGGCCCAGCTGCTCTGCAATGCCTCGGGCGATCCCCTGCCAGCGGGCTGTGGTTTCGGTCATGTCGTCTTCTTCCGGGTCAATTCTCCGCAGCCACTGCCGGAACGGCTGGTCTACTGCAAAATAGAACTGGGAACGGGCCGGGGCGCTGGCATTTCCGTTTTTATCGCCCGCGGCAATAGCAATGTCCTGCGCCAAGTGCCCCACCAGAGAGGCTGCCTGCTCGCAACGGCCGATTTCCTCGGTGATGCGGTTCTGCCAGCCACGGCCCAGCTCATTTAACAGAGAAAGGCTCATTGCAATCTGGTCTGCATAGACCCCTTTCATGGATGCACTTTGCGCTCCATATTCAACACCAACAGCACATATTTGCAGGATTTCTTTTTTCTTTAAAAAACCACATCTTTGTAAATAACCATTCCACTGCACCACGCCAGGAATATGCTTTCCGTCACCTATAATCGAGGAAAATTCCCGCCAGAGCATTTTCTCCATATCGTGTTTTTGCGGAAGATAGCATTCTGGACTCTCTTTCGTTTGCTTCCGGAGTCCCCATAGTGTCATGGGTTCTGCAAATGCGTTTTTCTTATCAAAGAAATCTCCACCCAACAATGTATACCGGACCACTTTTTCATTTTCTCGTTCCAACCATATCCGTCGGCACTGCATTGTTAGAAGTTCTGCATAATTACCCGGGCAGACGATTTCCGTCCGCTCTTCGCTTCTTGGTTCTTCCAGTTCCCAATTGGGTCTTCCTTTTTCCCAAAGCTCTGCCCTGTCGTTTAAAAACATCAGATTTCGCATCAGTGTTTCAAACAGATTTACACCTTTCACATATACAAGACCCAGTTGCCCCAGCCATCCCGGGCTCATGCTGGGTCTATCCTTTGCTTTTTTCTTTGCGGCTGCATCGTCATAGTTATTGAGAAATACCAGCCACCTTGCTGCTTGTGCATATGTCAGTGCATTCTTTTCCACACCAGCATAAGATGCAAACATATTGTTTTTGTTTTCGCTTTCAAACACTTCTCCGTTTAATTTTCCGCCTTTAAATGGGCTTCCAATTTTTGCCTTCGGCACCTGCCAGAATGGCCGCTCCGGGTGGAAGAGCCAGAAGCGGTCTTTCCACTGCTCCAGATAGTCCCGGATGGACTGCTCCGGGAAACGTTTCAGCTCCCACAGCGCTCCCCAGCGCTCCAGAGCGGCTTCTTCGTCTTCCAGCGGCTCCGGCTCCCCCACTTCGTTCACGCGGGAAAAGACCGTAAACAGCACCGCCAGCAGCAGCCGCAGCATGGCCGCGTCCTGGGTAGGCATCTCTCCTGCCAGGTCCATGTACTCCTGCGCATGGACCAGTGCATCCGTCAGAGAAACTTCCTGCACGGTATTGTCCGGCAGACGGACACGGACCCAGGGTTCCGTCAACAGGTTAAACTCAATTTCCTGCATCAGCTTTCTCCTTTTCATAAATCAGACCATTCTCACGGTCATAATGGAGCGTCATCCCCGCCAGATGGGCCGTCAGCGTTTCATCCAGCAGTAGCACCAGCTCCCCGCGCAGCATCGGGGAGAGCTGCCATTGGGCCAGCAGACGGCGGTTGTCCGCTTCCAGCTCGTCAATGACGCGTTTCACGTTCCATTCCTTGCCAAACACTGCCGGAAGCCGCAGTTTCTGCCGTGCGATCTTCAGCGCCTCCTCCGGCTGCGGCGGGCAGTCGGACGCTACCGTCCGTCCTCTCTCCTGCCACGGCAGGAAATGGATGCTGCCATCCCGCCCCTGCACCATGACCAGCACCTCAACAGACGGGTCGCCGTCACGGACAGCCGCCCGGGCCGCCGGGTCAGAACAGGCACCCTCGTCTGCCATCCAGCCGTCCAGCGTATTGAGCCGGGGGAATTTTTTATACACCTTCGGGTGATGCACCAGATAAGCCTCTGCCCGGTCCTTTCGCTTTCCCTGTTCCAGTTCATAGTTATGGCACAGCTTCTCACTGGCGGCATCTTCGGGCAGTTTGTCCTCCGCCGCCCAGCCATACACCTGCTGTACCAGCGGGGAGATCTCTTCCGGCAGGCGGATGGTCTGAGGCAGCAGTTCCCGTGTCCGCCAGAGCAGCCACTTGCCGTAGACTGCCGCGCTGCCCTCATCAAAGGCATCCTCTCCGGTATCCAGCACCGCGCAGACGGCTGCCTGCATCGGCTGCGGGCGGCAGCGCCAGGTGTGGCGGTGCAGACGGCCAATGCGCTGTAGCAGCAGGTCCATCGGGCAAAGTTCCGTCACCATAACGTCAAAATCAATGTCCAACGACTGTTCGAGCACCTGCGTGCCCACCACAATGAGTCCATCCCGCTGGGCCGGAGTCGAGTGCTTGCCGATCCGCTCCATGAGCTCCTGCTCCCGCGCGGCGCGGTCCGGCATCAGGAATTGTGCGTGGAACACCTGCACTTCTTTTTCCGGCAGAGCTTCCCGCAGCATCCGGGCCACGGCCTGTGCCTTTTTAACGGTGTTGACGATGACCCCCGCGCAGCCGCCCGCCTGCATCTTTTCGCGCAGGAAACCGGGCAGGCCATCTTCCGTCAGCGGAACCGTCTGTACCGTCCGGCTGGGCGTATCCAGCGGAATGGTCGTCTGGCGGACTTCCTCCCCATCCGTCCAGGTCAGGAGCGGATAGCCGCAGCTGGTCTTCCACGGTGCGTCTGGTGCGGGGGTCCGCTTCTGCTGGTAGGCTTCCACCAGCTCTGCTCGCCGCCGGGCCGGCAGCGTGGCTGAAAGTAAGATCACCGGCACCCGATACCAGCCCAGCCATTCCAGCGCCCGGTCAAGGTAGCGGTTCATGTAGGCATCATAGGCATGGCACTCGTCGATGATCACCACCTTGCCCGCAAGGCCGAGGTGGCGCAGCATCACATGCTTTTGTTTGAGCGCCGCCATGAGCAGCTGGTCCACCGTGCCAATGACAAAGCAGGCCAGCAGTGCCTGCTTGCTGCCCCGGAACCACTGGTGCACCTGCACCCGGTGCTCGTTTGTCTCGGAATCGTCCCAGTCGTCTTCTATCGGAACGGTCTGTTCCTGTAAGCGGATATACTCTTCGTTCAGCTCTGCCATGCCGTGGGCCAGCCGGATGCACTTTAGCAGCCTGTCCGGCTGGTTGTCCGCCCACTGCACCAGCCGCCCCAAAATCCCGTTTGCCGTTGCCTGCGTAGGCAAACCAAAGAAGATTCCACCCGCGCCAAACCGCGCCGCCAGAATTTCCGCGGCTGCCAGCGCAGCCTCCGTCTTGCCTACACCCATCTGGGCCTCTAAAATCAAAATTCCCGGGGCGCTCACACTGTTGGCTGCTTCCACGGCAGCAGCCTGTACCGCGTTGGGTGGGAACCCAAAACGCGCTTTGAACTCCTCTTCGTCCACAATAGAAGTCTGCGCCTCCCAGGGTGCCGTCAGGTCTTTCTCATCCCATTTATTCCAGGCCAGTTCCGCACGCTCCGGATAAGCCACTTCGTTCCCCAGTTCTTCTACCGGGATCAACGGAAAATACTCGGTATTGCTGGCGATCCAGTCCGCCATGATAAGCAGTCCTGTCAGCAGAATTTCTGTAGGCGGAGTCAAGTCCGGCAGCTCTGCCGGGTCGTCGTAGCCGCAATCTTTCAGCGCTGTCTCAAACAGCTCATCCCAGCAGCTTTCCCAAAATGCCTTTTCTCCCTTGGGGTAGTAGTTGCATGTCCAGCTCACCAGCTGAGCTTCCACTTCTTCCTGCTCCTGCGGCTTGCCGTGGTGGGCCCCCGCAATGGAGGCGATTCCTGGCGGACACTTCCGCTCTATCAGAATCGCTTCGCTCGCCCGGGCGTGAGGTGTTTTCTTCCGATCCTGCTCCGGGCAGGTCAAGGTGGTAAAGCGCTCAATTCGCTGCTTTGCCTCTGGCAACAGCGACATCAGGACACTCTGAAAGACAACAACGCTCTTACCAAGATCATGTGTCCAGCCCAAAAAGCGTGCCAGCGCGATCAGGGCTTCTTCGTCCAGGTCGGTTACTTTCTTCACGCTTTCCGGCAGCCACTTCCGCACCAGCAATTCCATGATCTCTGCCGTATCCCGCAGATGCATCCAGAGTGGCAGCCAGAGGCTCGTGTCATTCGGATCGGTTTTGCCCGCCAGAAGCCTTGCGTAGGTCAGTTTCATGCCGCATCTCCTGTTCGTCCGGTGTGTGTTATTTTCCGAGATAGATATAGCATTGTGCTTGTACTATAAGATGGACTTTTGCAATTTTAAAGCATTTTTTCTTTATTTTTTCAAAGCTAGCACCGATTCCCCACTCTTGTCAATTATTTTTCATAGTTTTGTAGGGAAGTACAAAGTTTCTACTCGCTTTTTGTGCACAAAAAAACGCCCCAGCTTCCTGTTACGGAAACCGAGGCGGTCATATACTTTATTGGTGCTTTCTCACGCTCTCACGCGATTACTTGCGGGGGTTCTTGATCGCAGCCTGAGCGGGTGCCAAAATTACAGAGCGTTCAGAGTAACGATGATACGTTATTTGTGAATTTCCAGTGTGTTTTACCCCATCTCCGC